>Ga0302281_10000146_pt1 | contig 53426 bp, 61 predicted proteins | sample III_Fen_E1_2_FD_198762 | JGI IMG/M metagenome (GOLD analysis project Ga0302281, IMG submission 198762) | Peat permafrost microbial communities from Stordalen Mire near Abisko, Sweden - III_Fen_E1_2 | ecosystem: Environmental > Terrestrial > Soil > Wetlands > Permafrost | place: Sweden: Abisko...
GCCGTCACATATTATCTGCTGCGAGGCATTCTGAGCTATCTTCCAACCACCCGACGAGAATCCAACAATCTTGTAGGTATCCCCAATTGTAGGTGCGCTGGCCACTGTCAACGTCACAAGAGACGCACCGTTGTTAATGATATAACCATTGCCAGCAGCCATTGTCACAGACGACGATGCTTGGTTGTTCCAGATAAATCCACCATTAGAGGATGCCGCAATCGTAATGGCGCCAGTCGCGCTGGTAATTGTGATACCTGTACCTTGTGTAAGTGTGGCAGCTGCCGGAGCTGATGCCGTAGTTCCAATCAAAATCTGACCAGCTGTTAAGGCTTGGATAGACGGGACACCAGCGCCAGATGTCACTAAGGTTCCACTGTTCGCTGTCGCAAGCCCTGCAATGACGTTGTTGGCCGAGGAATAAAGAATCTGGTTGATAGTCGTCGTCGCTGGGTACGTAGCCGTTGACCAAGCAGGAGTCGTAGAAGCGCCTGATAAGAGCATTTGGTTCGCCGTCGCAGTACCCGCAAGGATAGCTCCGGCTGAAGCTGTAGAGTAAAAGATTCCGCCATTAGAGGCCACTAGGTTCGCATTCGTTCCACCGTTCGCTAATGAAACTGGTAATGCGGGAATTGAAGCCGTTGTCGCCAAAGTCCCTGATGTTGGGAAGGTGACACTTGTCGTTCCTGTTAATATCCCTGTGAAAGCAAAAGAACCCGACATCGCGAAATTACCACCGATGGTTATCGTCGATGCACCGTTGTTGACACCCGTGCCACCATAGGTGCCACCAATAACACCCGCGTTCCATGTGCCAGAAGTTACCGTTCCCAATTGGGTAATATTCAACTGAGTCGCCGATGGAATCGTTGAAGATATGGAAGGAACGCCACCAGCACTTGTAATAAGCACCCCGTTATTGGCTGTCGCTAAACCAGAAAGAACGTTGGCAGCAGATGAATACAATATTTGATTGATAGTAGTCGTCGCCGGATGAGTCACAGTTGACCAAGCAGGAGCCGTCGAGGAACCCGACAAGAGTATCTGGTTGGCTGTTGCGGTTCCAGATAAGATAGCGCCCGCAGAAGCCGTTGAGTAAAAGATACCGCCATTCGAGGCCACTAGGTTAGCGTTTGTGCCACCATAGGCAAGTCCAATGACTGAGCCATTCCATGTACCTGATGTTATAGTGCCTAATGTTGTTATATTTCCGGTTACAGCTGTTGGTAAAGTTGAGCTGATGCTAGGAACACCACCGGCAGATGTAATGAGGACTCCATTGTTTGCTGTCGCAAGACCTGTAATTGCATTGGATGCAGAACTATAAAGAAGTTGGTTAATAGTTGTCGTATTTGGATATGTACAACCAGAAAATATTAATGGAGATCCAATGCCATTTCCCATGACAACGGTATATTGTGTCCAAGTCGATAAACCTATTTGATTTTGAGTTGCCATCTAGAGTATCCCGCTTCCTTTATACATATGTCCAGTCGCCAATTATGTTAGTTGCAAACCAAGTATTTCCGGAGCTTCCAGTTGTAGATGAAACAAGAGTAATGCCTGCTCCATTGAGAACGTTTACGAGCGAACCGCCGACTCCCGTTGTCGTTAAACCGCTAAAAATAAAAATTTCATCCCCGGAATTCTGAGCTATTGTTGTCACCCCGATATTGGTTCTAGATGTTATGATCTGGATAGTGTCTCCAATGGTTGCCGTTGCGGGCAATGTCGCTGTGATTGCGGAGCCACGTTGCATGAAATAACCATGGGATGCGGCCATTGTTACGGTTGCAGCCGATTGGATAGTCCAAGTCGTACTAGAGCCACCACCCGTCGAGTTGATGGTGATGGAACCGGAAACGCTTGTAATGGTTATATTTGATCCAGCTGTGAGTGTTGTCGCCGTCGGAGCAGCACCCGTGGTTCCTATAAGAATCTGACCAGCTGTCAATGTCTGTATTGAAGGAACATTTGAGTTGTTTGTAACAAGGACACCATTAGCAGCAGCTGCTATTTGCCCTATGACATTAGCAGAAGATGAATAAAGAATAGTATTAAGAGACGTAGTAGACGGATATGTAGCCGTTGACCAAGATGGGGCACTCGATAAACCCGACAATAAGACTTGGCTAGCCGTTGCCGTTCCTGAGAGGATAGCACCCGCTGAACCTGTCGAATAAAATATGCCACCATTCGATGCCACTAGGTTAGCGTTTGTGCCACCATAGGCAAGTCCAATGACTGAGCCATTCCATACGCCGGAAGTGATAGTTCCCAGTGTGGTTATGTTGCCTGTCACCGCAGATGGCAGAGTTGTGCTTAAAGAAGGAACACCACCAGCGGATGTTATGAGAATTGAGTTATTGTTAGTGGCCAAACCAGTGATTGCGTTCGTTGCCGAGCTATAAAGAATCTGATTAATCGTAGTGGTAGCAGGATATGTGGCCGTTGACCAAATCGGAGCCGCTGATAGGCCACTCAAAAGGACTTGGTCAGCCGTTGCGGTTCCTGCCAAAATCGCACCTGTTGAAGCATTCGAATAGAAAATACCACCATTGGAAGGCGTTAAGTTTGCGCCTGTGCCACCATTTGCCATTGTGAGAGGCAAAGTTGGAATCAAAGCCGTTGTCGCCAAAGTTCCTGACGTTGGGAAAGTCACCGATGTGGCTGCTGTTAATGTTCCTATGAAGCTGAAAGCCCCAGACATCGTGAAGTTTCCACCAATAGTGATGGTAGAGGCTCCGTTATTGATACCTGTGCCACCATAGGTTGGCCCTATGATTCCACCATTCCAGGTACCAACAGTCACCGTCCCAAGTTCGGTGATGTTGGTTTGTACCGCTGTGGGCAGCGTAGAGCTTACTGAAGGAACACCACCGGCTGAGGTGATGAGAACGCCATTGTTACCTGTGGCAAGTCCGCCGATGGTATTCGTTCCCGTTGAATAGAGAAGCTGGTTAGCAACTGTTGTTGAGGGATAGGTAGCTGTGGTAAAGCCCCATGGAGCGCTTGCACCGCCAGAAATAGGTATCGTACCTGCTGGACCTGCTATTACACCAAGTTGGTTATAAGCTGTCATCTATTAAATCCAATCATCATGCCAATATCCAGAATCCCTCAATGTTCGTCGCTCGCCAAATCGTATTGGCACCTGGAAATATGCAAATCAATGTTAGGCCATCATTCTGGGTATTTGCCGTCAATGAACCCGCCACACCCGTAGTTGTTGCGCCTGCACCAATAAATATATTTTGGTTCGCATTCTGATCAATTGTTGCGATACCAGTGAAGGCGACAATCTGAATCTGGTCTCCAAGGTTTGCCGTAGCTGGTAAGGTATACGTAACGCCAGCGACGTGATTCGTTACATAGCCATTATTAGGGGATAGAGCTTGTGCGCCGACTGTTACAGATGTCCATGGAATCCCACCCGTAGTCGCCCAGGAAAGAACACCAGCACCGTTGGAAACGAGCGCTTGTGTGCCTACTGAATCTGCTATTGGGAGCGTCCAAGTCGTGCTCGCCGCCAAGGCATTCGATGCCACAAAGGCTGAAAAGAACGAACCCGCAGCATTATACCATTGCATAGCAACAGGTTGAGTCCCTGTTCCATTAAGAATCTGAATGGGGCTTGTGCCTTGAGGTTGTAATATAATGGTTCCATTGACGTTGGTTGCCTCAAGGGTATTACCAATCATCTCAAGATTACCGGCCTTAACGGAGGTCGGGATAATGACACTATTAGGTAAAGATACCGTGGCTACCGTTCCTATAGTATTAACCGTAATCTGATTTACTGTCCCAACAACTGATGTGATACCGCCGCCACCCGTGACCCATGAAAGCTGTCCAGCACCGTTAGAGACAAGCGCCTGAGTCCCTACTGAATCAGCCGTTGGTAATGTCCAAGTCGTGCTCGCCGCCAAGGCATTCGATGCCATAAAGGCTGAAAAGAAAGTTCCAGCCGCATTGTACCACTGAAGCGGAACCGGATTTGCAGATGTCCCATTGATGAGCTGAACTGATCCTGTTCCTTGAGGACTCAGAATTACATTCCCATTAGCATTCGTTGCCTCAAGCGTATTTCCAATAATCTCAAGATTACCGGCCCTAACGGATGTTGTGATAATCACACTGTTCGGCAACGAGACTGTTGCGGTCGTTCCAACAGTGTTAACCGTAATTTGGTTTGCTGTTCCCAAAACTGAGGTAATAGTTCCATTGGTTGCCCAGGAAAGCTGACCAGCACCATTAGAGACGAGGACTTGCGTACCCACAGAATCACCAAGGGGAAGGGTCCACGTAGTATTACCTGCAAGCGCATTGGATGCCTGGAATGCCGAATAGAACGTGCCACCGGCGTTATACCAACGAAGTGGAACGGGCTGGAATAAAGTAGCATTCATAAGCTCGATAGCACCCGAGCCAGAAGGCTCTAGGATGATAGGGCCATTGGCATTCACCGAAGAAAGAGTATTTCCGACAAGCTCCATGTTGCCAGCGATTAAGGATGTGTTGACGATAACGCTATTAGGCAAACCAACAGTGACATTAAAGAAGGCATCGGTAACAGCAGTGACTTGGTTTGCGGTTCCTATAACAGTAGCTACTCCGCCTCCGCCACCACCACCAGCTGAGGTAATGATGATGTCTGCGCTGTTATTTCCGGGGTTATCGAAAATGGTAATGCCTGTTCCGAGATTTCCTGGGATGAAGTTGAGAATGGATCTTGTTGATTGAAAGATTCCACTTCTTTGTACAGTGACCCTTTCAACGACAGAATCAGGTGTTACCTGGAAAAAAGGATCTCCAACAATTCCCGCAGGGTTTGTTATCGTCAGAGTTCCATCAGTCGTGAGCAATCTTGGCGAATAAGTGCTTCCCGCTGTTCTAGATACAAATCCCGTATGATTTAAGGCTAGAAGAGCTTGTATCCCGGCAAGCTCTAAAGCTGGCGTTATGGTATTAGTCTGAACCCCAGGCACTAAAGTAATTCCCGGTGCGGCTAACAAGATGTTCGCGTTTGGCAATTGTGGATCTAAGTTTGTCAGCAAATAGCTCGAATTCGCAAATGTCGCGATATTATTAAGAGCTGCCGCATTGGCTGTTAAAGGCACGCCATCGAGTTGGAATTGAGCGCCCCCTGCGCGACTAAAGTTAACGCCTGTCGTCCAGAGAGACATGACGGTATTGTTTCCCAATCCGTCTTGTACATTCTGTGGAAATGTCTGCAATCCCAACCCATTGGTATTCAATTGAAGAATATTAGGGTAGGTTGATGCGGGTGAATAGTTTGATAGACTCGCCATTAAATCACGTTTCTCCAATCACCCCAAGCAGCCCATATAGGCTGTGCCTGGACGTCCCAATTTCCGTATTGATTTGACCAATAATCCTGCGCTGTTTCCCAAGGACGTGGATGATCTACAGGAACGGGGTCGGGCTTTAAAACAGGGTTTAAGCTCTGAGGATTAGGAACATCCGCAAAACATTTGTTAACCCACAAGCCCGTCCACAATAATCCATTACCGCGATAATCCATTTGCTTGACTAAATCAGCGTGATTACATAATTGACCGGAGCGGTCACATCGGGCGACTGCATCCGGGTTTTCAGGGTTTATTCGTACAAATTTACCTTTTGGAAACATTTTGCCTCCTTAAGTATAAAATATATTAGGTGTAATGCGCATCGGGACATTCTCAACATCTTCCCGTGCTGCCAAATCGAATGCTCTCTGGGAGAGAGAATCAAGCAATGGGAACTTGTCAGCCGCGAATATTAGCGCCATTCGTGCCGATAATCCTGCAATAGCTGCTTCCATGAAGCGCTGCGGGATGTTGGGATTCTGTGCCAACGCATTAACGTCCATAATCTGCTGAGAGGCGTTATAGACTATCGTCTGATACGTAGGGTCAGGTGTTGGCCATAAAACCATAATGGGAGTTTCTTGCCTATCTAGATAGAAACTTGAGGGTACAGCCTGATTGGTCTTGTTGGGATACGATGTATATTCCGCGCGTGAGATAGGCGATAGGATACGGCTATAGGTCGGCTGAGAGATGTTTATAATTGCGATATTAAGAGTCGCTCCCCCTGTTTCTCTGATTCTTATGCCTGAGACATTCAATTGAGCAGGGAGGACAAACCACAAAAGATTATTAGCAGGATAAAGCTGTTTCGGAATCTCAAGAGCCAAATTCCACAAAACGCCGTCTATAGTATATTCAATGACGATAGAGTAAGTGGTGTTGGTGAAAGACTGTATGCCAACATAATAAACACAAGGAGTTGATCCAGGAGGATAGGTGTATGAAATATTTCCATTGGGTGCCACCTGCGTACAAGGAGTTAAAGGATTGCCAGAAAAGGGACCAGCAGCGTTACCACCCGCTGAAGATGCAGCAACACCACCCAAAAGCTGTAGATTAAGCCCAGCGGTCACTTCTGTGGTTTCAACCGTGTATTGATCCAAAATGTAGGAGGATTGACCTTGGTTGAGGTTGAACATCTTCTTCTCAACCGTGAAGAGGTTCAAACCCTTGTTAGCCCATTCCGAAAACATCAAATTGAGATCAAATACGGCCGAATCAGCCATAAGACCAGTGATGTCAGGCCCCAAAATCCCACATCTCTGGAAAGCTTTTGTGATGTAGCTATCTATCAGGGTATTGTTATAAAAGTTATATGTATAACTTAATACGGCCACGAATCACCCTATTTCTTGTGCATATGCTTCAATGTCTCAGCTAATTGCGCCCGCTTACGGGTTGTCGGATTTTTTGACTTTTCAGCCCTCTCAAGCTTTGCCTCAGAGATATTCTCACCCTTTTTTGTACCAAGGGTCTTTCTGAGTGCGCCTTTATGGCTTATTGCTTGCTTTATCCACTTCTCTGGTTCACGGGTCATATTATACTCCGGCTTGTAGAATGGTTAATGTAAGGGCTCCATTACCTGAAGAGCTATTGATGATGCCGCCAATGGCAACAACTGGGGTTGTGTAGTTATAGAACTGCGTGGTTGTGGCACCCGTCAGGGCTGCTACAATCGCGTTCTGTGTTGGATTGGTTAAAGGCACATAGTTGTCATTCAACGCCCGCGTCACGTAGTAACCCATGGAATCGAGAGTGTCATAGAGAGAGTAGTTGATGGTGTTGGTCACAACCGCCTGAATCGTAATCGATACAGTAGCGATTTGATAATTCATCGGTACCCATTGTATAAATCCAGTCGTATAGGTGCCCGCGCTGAAGTTCGTATAAGCGCCATTCGCTGTAATGCTTATAATCGTATTGTAGGCATTAACACTGTGGACAGTCGCATTGTTAGGCCCCGCAAGGACTTCTGTCGTTGCTAGACCATTAAGGTCAGTGCCGACAATCGTGAAGTTCACGCCTGCCAGGTTATCGGTCGATGTTAATGTTATTGGTCGGGATATATTAGGAAATACCACGGGGTAGGGAATGGCAAGAGGGATGAGTCCTGCTCCTCCGCCAGCGACACTTAAAGCATATAATGCTGTGGCACTTGCTTTTGGAAACGTTATAATCATCGATCTTGCCATTACGAACTCCTATTTATTAGAACTGTTGAACGCCGAAACGTCCAACTGGTAGTTGATACAAATTGCCCTTAGAAGGCGAAAGAACAACCACCGCTCCACCAATACCCGCCGGGTAGGTTGCAGTAGTCGTTGCCGTTGCAGTCGCCGTAAAGGTGAAGTTGTTTTGATCAACAATCGTTACAGGTACGTTACTCAGGTTCAAGTTTGCAGCCAGAAGAGTTGCGTCAGTAGATGTCGCTCCGCTGATTGTTACCAATTCACCGCCTGTAAGCTGGTGATTAGGCGCAAGAACATTAACAACAGCACTTGCTGCTGTCGATGAGAACGGACTGCTGTTCAGAATCACACCAGCCGAATTAGACGAATCATTGTACTTACGAGCATCCGCGCTTGGAGCATAGAAGTTGATTGTCAGCTTCTTGACTCCGTCTGCATTCGTAGAAGGTGTATAAGTACCCCTTACGTCCCCAGTCGTTGCCGTAGCCGTGTGTTGGTCTGCAACCGTAACAGTGCCAAGATAGTTAACAAGCTGATAGAATCCAGCTGCTCCACCTTGCCCAGCACCAGCCCCAACACCACCTACTCCATTAGATGTATAACTAAACGAAGTATTAGCTACTAAAGCTGTAATAGTTGCTGTGATGTTTAAATTCGCAGCTACGATTCCTCCTGAATCCGCTAGGCCAGAAAGTATAATTGTCTGACCTATTGACATTCCAGCTGTAGAAGCAACAGCCACAAGAACGGTCGCACTTCCGAGTGTCGTTGTTAGTGGACCAGCACCCAAAGCTACCGGCACAAAGAGCGGACCGGAATCAATGGCGTTATTGTACATAATCGCGCCAAAGTAGTTTGTTGATGGACAGAAGTAAGGCAAACCAAAGACATTACCAACACCTGCTGAAACGGTTCCTGCGGGTGCCGCACTGACAGTGACAGACTTAATGTAGTAAAAAGCTTTTTTACCAACAGCAACAGAAGTGTTTGTCAATGTCGTTTGCTCTGTCATTGGCTGGCCATATAGATCCCAACCAAGAGTTGTTACGTGCTTCAAGTGGTCATCCGCAGAACTGGTATAAGTCAGGTTCCTCGGAACATCCAATTGAACAACAGTTGTCGTGGCACCCTTAAGATAAATGCTGGCACCACTAGGGAGTTTACTTAGTCCATTGACGAAAGGAAGCAATGTAATCCCTTGCCCATTCACAGTCACAAAAGGAAGTGCTGCCGTAGCAGCAGCCGGTGAAATTACCGCCGCTGATACAGGAGTGGGGATTATATCTAGTAACGCCAAGGGTGTGTTAAACACCCCAGGCGGCTGTGTGTCAACAGGGCTAGACAATTGCGTCGATGGAAAAATATTCGGATTCGCACTTACAGAATATTGAGTCTGTAATAGCGGTCCGCTTCTAAATCCATCAGACGCATGTGTGCCCCTGCTAGGTGTTGTAATAGACATAGTTAAACTCCTTGTGAGCCGAACGTTGCGCGCCAGTTTGAACAACCAAAGGAATACCGTTCTACAAAAGTAACGTTCAAGTTACGAGTAGTAGTGTCGGTAAACATATCAATAGACAATGGGTCACGCTCATAGTACTTGAAGCCGTTTGACTCATTTGTTATTAACTGCCACTGCGTTGGGTTGGTCAAGAATTGGTTGACCTTGTAGCCCATAGGGACAGAACTTAGGTTGTACATGGCATTGATGTCGTTGTTTGCAGTTCCAACGCGATACTTAGACCCCAAAAGAACATCGGCTGTGAACTGAAGTTCAGGCGGGACAATCAGCTTTTCAGCACCCAATGCAATCCTTAGACCAGAGGCGTTCAAGAACTTCTGGATGCCAATCAATGCATCCTGCAGGGAAGTCTCGTTCAACTGGGTAGGAATCGCAAAAGTGTTGGCAACGTTAGCTCCCAGAACTGGGTGAGCCAAAGAGAACAGTGCTTGACCGTCAGATACAGGGAAGTTCGCATTGTATCCGTTGTTCAAAACTGCGGCACCCTGTATGTTTTTTGCTTGACGCATGGAGTCCTTACCAGACTCAGTAGCGCGAGGCCAAGCATCCTTGTACAAGTTGTCTCTGATAGTATTCGCAGTGATTTGAAACCCGATTCCAAAGTTCTGGTGAAAGTAAGATGTAGTATACTGTTGCGCCATGTCTCCATAAGCAACCGCACCACCATCAGCTTTAAACAGCGCTACTGGCAAGAGTCTCATTTCTACTTCATATTCAACTGCCTTGTTCGAAACGTGGCTGGTGAATATTTCCTTCCACTGATCCGGGTAGGTCATATAGTCGCCAAAAACTGCGGCCAAGCCAGGACGCAATAATGACTGGATCGATTGTAAAGTGATGATAGCCATTCTATTAAACTCCTAATGTGCCGGCCTTGAAGGCAGATGTGTTGATGACTACAAGGGCATTATTGAACTGCACGCCAAAAGCATTACCCGGTGTTGGGTCGACGCCAATGATGCGAAGTGGCAATGTTGCGGTAGTTGCCGGAGTAACTGAAAGTGACATTACCGATAGACCAGTTGCCGTGTTACCCGCGTATGGGTTACCTGCTCCACTGATTTCACAGTTAAAGTCAACGTTCGTTACAATAAGTGTTCCAGCAGACTGAATCGTAAAGATTGTATTGGGATCTGTAATAACTTGAGCAATTGGCTGAGTACCAGCTGCTACAGCTGTTCCTTGTGGCCAGTACTTAGAGAATTGCCAAATTCCGTTGGTGTCTTGATAGCGACAACCAATGAAAACACCTGCAGTACCTGTAGGGGTAGTACCCGCAATATATTGAACTAGAACGCCCGCAGCGTAAGTTACAAGGTCGCCCCTGTACATGCTGTTAGCTGTGGTTGCCAAGAAAGGCATTTCCTGGAAACCGCCATTCCATCCCGTTGACCCAAAATAGGAAAAAGGGACTAAACCGAATGGCGCATTAATACCGTATGCCATGTTTAACTCCTATAAAATAAATATATAAATTCAAAAATTCTGAGGATTTATCGCTGTGAAGCGTAGAGGTAGACAGACTCCAAAACCTGTTACCTAGAAGGAAACGACCGCCCGAAGGGTCGACAGCATATAGCCGTATAGTAATATAATAACACTATTGGTAAAAATTGAAACTAATTTTATCTATTAAGTTCTGATCTTATAGGGATTGTTGGGATTTTGTAGAGAGTTCAGGGAAATTTCGTTTTCCTCAACTAATACAGCTTCAGTCGTTAGGAATAGACTCGCAATGGATGCGGCGTCTACCAGAGCTGTGATAACGACCTTTGTGGGGTCAATAATGCCAGCTTCTATCATATCGACGAACTCATCCTTTTGAGCATCGAACCCAAAGTGAAAATCATCCACAGAGTCTAACTTTTGACAGATTCCTTGAATAGCCTTCTCATCCTTGCCAGAGTTCATGAGAATCTGCTCAATGGGTCTCTCCATGGCATTCATAACCAGTCTCTCGGCGTAGATGCTCTTATCGGGACTATTGTTCCAATATTTGTTAATCGTACGGAATAGAGTTATGCCACCACCGGGGACGATTCCCTCTTGTAGAGCAGCCCGTGTAGCGTGTACGGCATCTTCTACGCGGTCTTTACGCTCTTTCATCTCAAGGGCTGTCTGGCCTCCCACCTTGATGACGGCTATACCGTTCGTGAGTCGTGCAAGCCTATCCTCAAGCTGCACCTTGGCAAATGCCTCGTCAGTGTCTCTGATTTGGGATTCGAGGAAGGCGCATCGGGTATCAATGGCCTCTTTGTCTCCATAACCGTCGATGATGGTTGTTTTGCCTTCTGAGATAATAACTTTTTTAGCCCGGCCCAAGGACCCCTTAGTAATGCTTTCAAGCTTAAGCCCTGTCTCTTCTGAGGCATATTTAGCTCCTGACATGACCATTAGGTCGTCTAAAATGTTCTTTCGGAAGTCGCCATAAGACGGAGATTTGATAGCAACGATGTTAAAGCCGTGCTTCATTTTGTTCAAAACAAGGGTAGCCAGGGCTTCAGAATCCACATTTTCTGCAATGATTAGTAGGGAATCATTGGTTTTAACGATAGATTCTAATAGCCCTATCATGGGTTGAAGCGTGGAAATTATCCTGTCATGGACCAAAATATAGGGATTTTCCAGCTCACATGTCATTTTGGCAGGGTTTGTGACGAAATAAGGCGACAAATAGCCCGAATCAATCTGTAAACCCTCAACAATAGTCGATTCTGTCTTTCCGTTTGCCGATTCCTCAATGGTTATCACGCCATCTTTGCCAATTTTAGCAAATGTATCCGCAATTATCTTACCAACCTCACGGTCTCCGTTAGCCGATATGGTCGCAATGCTCTCAACCTCTTCAGGTGCCGTGATTTCAATGGATTTTGAGCGAATGAAGGCTACAACCTTCTCAACAACCGCATCAATACCCCTCTTGAGGTCCATAGGGTTTGCACCGGCCTCCAAGAGTTTCATGCCGTCCTGGATGATGGATTGAGCAATGACTGTCGCTGTCGTGGTACCATCTCCGGCCACATCACATGTCTTGATAGCGACTTCTTTGAGGAGTTGAGCCCCTAGGTTTTCGTGTTCGTCATAAAGTTCTACCTCACGGGCAACGGATACACCGTCCTTAGTGATTCTGATAGGCATATTACGTCGAGAGATGATCACATTGCGGCCTTTAGGGCCTAATGTGACCTTGACAGCGTCCGCAAGCGTATTAATGCCGACGAGCATCTTTGCTCTACTCTCAGTCCCGAATGTAATTAACTTTGGAAACACTAACTAACCTCTTGATCTAACATGTATGGGTGAATAGCCTTGATCATTTTCAACCTTGAAGCGTCCAGGAGCTTCACCGAGGTAATCCGTCAAAGAGGAGGATTCCTTCATAATCTTAGCTGATTCGGCCTCTGCAGCTCTTTGGCGGGCTCCATAGACCTCTGTGGGTATCTTCATCAAGACACAACCCTCAATGTGGATGTTTCCATCATTCTTTCCATCACTAAAGCGGTGATTCATCATAGGCACCACAAACTCTGGATGGTCACTCGCTGGCACAAAGTCATAACCCTTGCGATACAAAGCCTGTAGGTTCTGGGGTTGGTCCTCATTCATGAGCCTTTCATTAGCCCAGATGTACGTCCAACCGGCTGGGACGCTCTCTAGTGGGAAGTGTAACTTTCCTTTGTGAGAACTATCAGTATCAATGGCATACCGAGGGTCATCTAATAGCCCCGTCCGATGCGCCTCAATCTCTGTCTCTGGTGTTAAGTTCCAGTCGCCGGTTTCGCTTATCTTGTTACGAGCCATGCTATTCCCCTCTCAGGTTGCGTTTATAAGCCTCTTCAAGCCCCTTGTTATCCATAATCTTATTGCCCTTGGCATCCTTGACGAAGCCGCGCATAGAGCGTGCGAAGTCTATTTGCTCTCGTGATAGCTGCATGTCACGTGCTTGATTGCGGCTTGACCCATCAACTGACCTTCTACTGGGTGGTGCCACTGCGGACCCTCTTGGGCTTCTCATCGTCATTTGTCTCTTCCTTGGCTCTTCTTGCCTCTCAGTTTTCTGAACCGCGCCATAAGAATCCGCCATATAATCTGATATATCTTCCCAGAACTCAGGCGACCCAATTTCATCTTCTCTTCCCTCTAGAACGTATCTGTCTTCAAGAGCTAATGAAAATTGATCTGCCTGTTGAGCTAGGGCTGGTCTAAAGCTACTTGAGTTTTTATCTGCCCAAGGATTTCTCTTGATCCAAGACATACCAATCTTATGCGCGTTATCATCCATTGGCTCAGGGTAGGGGTCACTTGTGTCAAACATATCGTCTGGCACATAGTTATTTGATCGGTAAGGCTCATAGAGTCCGGCTTGCTTCTCGTTCTGGATTCTCATCATCTCAGTGTTGTATTGAGACATCAAGTCGTTGGCCTCAGCATAAGCTTGTGAATCACCCTCTTCATGGGCTCTTATCATTTCACGCTTAATCTGTTCTTTTCTGGTAGCCAACAGATTTTCATGGAAAGCAGTCTTTGCCTTAACTGTTGCCGCCAACTGACGCTCAACGTTTTCCTTTTGGTTCATAACGTCATGAGTAAAGTCGTGAGCAGCTTTCAACTTGCGGGTCAGGTCAGCAATGCGTCTTTGAGCTGTTACCTTGTTCTTGCGCTTCTTGGGCGCCTCTTCGTCTTCTTCATCGCCCTCTTCTTCATGGGCATCTTCACTATCTTCTTCCCTAACCGTTTCTTTGTCAGGTTCAGGTTTAGTCTCTTTTGGTGGAACTATGACGTCACCGTCATCGTTTCCAACAACCCAAGAGATTTCTTTTGCTGATTCATTGTCGTGGACGTTAATAAAGACTGGCTCTGATGTGCCTTCAGCGATAACGCCCGTATCTAGTGACTCAATAGGAACTTTCGCCATGCAAACTCCTTATGCCCCAATGTAGTGATGACCACTGCATTTGTTGGGATTTTGTATGATTCTTAAGACTTCATAGTCTTTAAGGTCGATGTTGTTAACTGGCTTTCCGTCTGGACCATTGTTGGCATTAAAGACGCCAGCGTATTTCTTATAGGATACATAGTCGCCAACCTTGGGAATCAAGGTCCAATGCTTGAAGGAATCAGCCTTGAATGCTGCGTCGCCAATCATAAGAACACGACCGTAGCCTATCTGGTATCGGTCACGGTCTTTTGCCGCATCAGGACGCTCAAAGATGGATTCTTCACCGCCGTTGAGGAAATTGTCGCCAGGGCTAAACGTTTCTACGATTAACCCCCAACCCAGAGGCACCGGGTGATCAATACCCAGAACCTCTGTGATCAAGTCATTTGTTGGAAGATTCATTCTTAGCCTTGCACAATTTCTTGTACGTCATGGACGACTTCAGCCGCACCGCCAAGAACATTTTCCACTTGTGCCACTGCGTCCGCTGCCACGTCAGGCGCCGGTGCAAGAATCTCGCCATCAACTGCGGGTGCTACTACAGGCGCATTGACGGGATCATGCTTGGAGATCAAATCCTCAAGATGCTTAAGACAAGCAACGAGCGCTTCACGGAAACCAAATAGCTTGGCAACTTCTGGTAATGAATTCAGATTGCCCATAGCCTGTGAATGCTGTTGGACTGAGGTCTCGATTGAGTTTTTGAAGTCTTGGTAAATTGCGGAAACGGACATGAGAAGCTCCTTTGTGTTTGATGTACCTTTGAATGTATTTTATATACTTTTATGTAAAATTGTAAATAAAAAAAATGAGTCCTCGTTTAGAACAGCGGGGACTCATTTTGTGTCAGCTAATATTGACCCTTTTTGGCCTTACCAGGACGACGGCCGGAGGAATCCATACCATGGCGATCACCGAACATTGGGCCTGATTGCATTGGCTCAACACCGCGTGGACGGTCGCCCTTGGGCTCACCCATGCCACCACCGTGACTACCGGTTGCGTACTTTACGCATTCTGTGAACGATGCGAGTGCATCGGACGTTAGGTATGCGTCAACGCATCCACCAACCGCATTATGTCCATAGGACTCTACAGCGCGTTCACGTTCGCCATTGAACCCGACATCACCGTGATCGCGGGAATTGCTGGTACGGTGTCCGTCCGAATGACGGGCAGTCCTCTTGTGCTTCTCTTCTCTCTTGTGTGCCATGATATTTAACCTCTATTTAAATTGTTCGACCCAAGGAATTTGGGCCGTTACATATAAAGTTTATCATAAATTTTATCTATTATCCTAGTTGAATCATAATGATAGTTGCCATATATATTAATAGTTGGGATACCTATTTTCTATTCGGAGTCTTTTGGGGTAATTCCTGATCGGGTGGGTTCGATTCCCTCAATAGGCATTCCGCTATTACTCTTCAGGGCAACCTCAAACGCCTTAGCCTGTATAACCATTTCAGCATCTTTAGCTTTTTGCTCAATTTCCATAACGCGAACCTCAAGGGCCTTCATCTTGGCCTCATATTCCATTTGGACTTTGAAGGCGTCAGACTGTGCCTTTTGCTCATCAGACTTGGCTTTCTGCTCAACAGCCATTTGCTTGACCTTCACATCTTCCATCATGACTAAGCCTGGATCAATTGGAGGCGGTGGCTGGTTAGCCTGATTCTCTTGACCCTGTTGGGCAATGACTTGAGCTGCCATCATAGCAATTTGATTCTGCATCTCTGGCGGGGTCTGTTCTGCATTCTGCGGAACTTCCATACCCATTTGCTGTTGTATCTGTATCAGGAATTCAAAAGCTTGATGTTCCATATCGTGAGCTGCCGCAGCCGCTATGACGTGAGGGGGAATATCAGGTTTTGCCATAAGCGATTGAACTATAGTCCTATGAGCCATGTGGTCTTGGTCAATGTGAGCCTTTACGGGCTTACCATTCATGATATACATATTCTCAGTCACGGGGTCGATTGGCGGCAATTCCTCACGGTTAGGCACAAGCTTTTTCATCAATGACTCAGGGATTTTGATTTCCTTGATGTAGTTCTCTATTGCCTGGCGTTGATCCATAAGTTGTGGGAACTGTGCCGACAAATCAACGATGGTCTGGGCCCTCATAAGCCGTTGCATCTTGGTTGTCACATGCGGGTCAGCCACAGGGACTATCTTAATGTTCTCTGAGAAGTCAGCCGCCGAAATGGAAATAGACTGGCCAATCGCGTCAATCTGTGCCGGTTCCTCCGGCATGGTCTCCGAAAACAACTTGTAGAATAATTTAAACTCAGTCGCCATGGAGTCACGCAATGACCGAATGACTGTCGACTGTACGAGGTTAATTCTATCAAGCAACGCGTATGTAGTCCCTACGGGTGCTGTTGCGTTGAATTCCTGTAGTTGTTGGTTAGCTGAACCCATGATGCGGCCAGCAGCCATCTCTAGCTCTTTACGCATCTCATTAATGCCAGGGGAAGGTTCCTTGTAAGGCATTAACATAATCGATTGCTGGATAGGGAGGCCGCCCGTATCGACTGGGATAAATTCGGTTGGGCCTATGCGAATGTTGTTATCTTCAAGCCTCATTCCTTTGACATGCATACCGCCAGGGAAGTTAGATAAGGTCATACCATCGATATATTGACGTAATAGAGTTGTACAAGCTGCCGCTAGTCCACCGACCATCTGAGCAGCGCCAAGCTTATAGAACCCATAACCATCCATATAGCCGTAATCAACATAATAGTCATTACGCTTGTAATCAGGATCCCTTTCAGACCAATTTCGGTATAATGATAATACTTTACGAGTTTCTTTATGAAGGGTGACTCTATATGGTCTGTAGGTTGATTCTGCGTCAACTTCTTCATCCATAGCCTCCGAAGTCTCGATTTCTTTCATGTCTAAGTAGGTATGGCATTCGTATAGCTCATAATCGATCTTCTCGTCATAGGCAGGCATTGTCATGCCTTCTATGCGGTCTATGGCATGTTCAAACTCTGTATGATCGTCTGACTCATCTATGGGCGATATTTCTATATCCCGATAAATGCCCATTTGCATATAGCGTTGAAGCTCAACGGCATTCATCTTCACAACTTCAGTCATCCGCCAACAGTTCGCGAGTGAGGTAGTTGCATAGTTCACCACGAAATCCTGGGCCTTGAAGAATTTAGACGTTGGCCGTCGAAGGATAGGATCAAAATAGACTTTCCTAAAAGACGAACCCGTGAGGCCAACCCATGGAAGCATCTTCTTGAAGTCGGGATAAAATTCTGTGGCTATCTGGGTAAAGTAGTAGTTCGCAAAGGTCTCAATGAGTTTCGCCTTTTGCTCTAACTCCTCTGTGACATCCCCTATGACCATTTCCTTGACAGGCCCCTCAATCGGCAATAACTCCGCTACGGCTTGTGCATAGAATTCCGTAATGGATTGAAGCATGACTTGAGAGTAAACGCCGCAAGCATTAACAAATGGAAACTCTTTCTGAGCATCCCACTTGAGACCGAGCTGTTCCATGGCGGATTTCAGACCCATTTCCCAATCTTTGCGGGATAAATAGTCATCCTCAATGTCATCGAGCAGACGCCCTGCTATCTTGTTGAGAGTCGTTTCATCAAGGATTTCGGCTAGGTTTTCCTCAAAACTGCCTTCTTCCATTGCCATGGGTTCTTCTTCTATGAATTCTTCTTCATCGAGGATTGAGGGAAGCTGATAGCCTAGAAGCTCTTGATCATCTTGCATGTTATTCAATCAGTTAGAGACAGTTGTCTTATTGTAGACAATTTATCAATAAATTTAAATAAAAGATTTCCCTTGCATTGTCTCTCATTATGTGGTCACAATGGGCCTATGGCTATTAAACATACAATACATGCGCGCATTGATCCTGAGCTTGTCAACGAGGCTAGAGCAATCTATGACCAGTTGGGAATGACAATTACCCAGGCCATCAAGGTATTTCTGATCAAATCCGTGATGGAAGGTGGCATACCATTTGATATGACGATTACGGAGGAAAAGAACGAATGACAGACAAGGCTATAACATTACCAGACATAACGATTTCTATTGAGAGGCTAGAGCAATTCAAGTCTGACCTTGAGATGCTTGATAAGATTGCCAATCAGTTCGGCGGTGATGTGTCCCACCTATTTGCGGAGATTTGCTTGATATACGACATAATGTCCCCTGAAGCATTAGAGAATGAGGCCAAAAGGTTAATTCGTGGGTATTGCCTCTCTATTATGGGCAACCTCAATCATGCCATGGAGGAGGTCAAGCACTTGAGATCCAATGTGACCTATGAAGAAATGATTATGCAGGGTCACGAGTATTTTCAGATTTATAGCATGTTGAGGAATTTAAGGAGTGAGTACGTAAGCATTCTGGGCCTTATCAACGAGAAGAAGTATTTCACCAAAGAGATGCTTGATAGCGTCATGGAGCGGCTAAGGTTCTTATATGATATCGAGTTTGAGGAGCTTAAGGGCCGATTCAAGGTTGTTGAGGCGTTACGAGCAGCCAGCGAGGCATTTGGGACAATAGAGAGTCCATCCATTATCCATTAGGGAGACAGCATGAAAGAACCGTTCAGTGAAGAAAAGTTACAGAATTATATATCCCAAATCGAACAACTCGAGGACGAAAAGCACGACACAGCAGGTAAGATTACTCTCCTATACGCCGATGCAAAGAGTGAAGGTTATGACCCCAAGGCAATGCGTCAGGTCGTTAGAGAACGTCGGACGACACCAGAGGAACTCGAACGTCATGAAGAAATCGTTGAGTTATATAAAGCAGCATTGGCAAGAGTCTCGTCTTGAACGCTGGCTAATGGGCGTACTTCTAGTAGAAATGGGAATGCTACTAGCGGTGCTTGCAATCGTTTATCTGTAGGGAGATAGAAAATGATAGTACAAGAATTAATTGATTTATTAAAAGAATACCCACCGCATCTTAATATTAAAATTGCGAATCATCGCGTCATTAATGAAGGCTGTCCATCATGTCCAGATGACTTGTATCTGGCATACTCACACCAGAACTTAACCAGTAAGTTGAAGTATCTAACAGGCATTGCGCGTCATATGGATGAAAATAAGGGAACTGTGCAACTCGATCCACAAGAACCGAGTAAATCTATGAAGGTTCAGTCTGTAAAAGATTATCTCAAGGGGGTTATCTCTCCGACGACGGTCATCAGGGCTAATGATGGTGATCATTTCTACAATATCGATACAATGCGCTACATAATTCCCCATGATGTCATAATCCTAGATTTGAAGAAAATATAGGACTCATGACATTAACAACCATTCACTCTAAGATACAGCCAAAGCTCAAGGATGATTTTTCGGAGATTAGCAATGCTAGACCTAAACCGCGAGTTCATAGATAAGTATAAGCTCCTCATGACCAAGCCGAAGATACAATGGACGGATGAGGACTCAGCGTTTCATGACTACATAAGGACACATGCGGACTTAGGACAGCTTGCGTTGTTGCGGGCTTTAGGGGAACGCTTCCAAAAGGGGGGCTAATGACTGTACAGGAACTAATTGACGAGTTAATGAAGATTGAGGACAAGACGCTCTTTGTCTGTTTTCAGGATAGACCAAATACCATAAAGACAGGCGTCGTTAGCCTTCTTGATATCTGTGGTGATCCCACAGTATGTGGATTTGGGACTGAACATCTTGAGGGTACGGCTATCCATGACTAAAGGTGAACTACTCGAACTCATGAAGGACTTGCCGGATGATGCGGAGGTTAAGGCTAACTGTTGGTTTAACAGGCGTGACCCAGCGGGATTCTATAAAATTAATGCAGGTGATGTTTATGAAGATTTCGTAGGTCGCAAGGCTATAGTTCTAGATGTTGATGACGATTAGTCATGTACATAAAACCCGCATTTCGTGTACATGACAAAAAGACGCGTACATAAAAGACGATTTTGTGTACGTTTGAATCACTAAAGCCTTTCCTTTTATATCATCTGGTGAGGTTAGCTTCTGGGAGTTACCCCTCCCAGAGGCTTCTATTTCTCATGGTCACTTATCCGCTGCTCTAGAACACCGATTCTGTCGCCCTTATCGCGTATCATCTTATCAATGGCGGGCTGTAATGCGCTCACTAACCCACTAGCTGCCGCCATCACACAAGCTGCTATAGATAAATTAACCCGTATGTAGGGCTCGATAGACTGATCTATCGTGATACCCGCAAGAACAGCACTCGCAAAGCCCGTGACAACACCAAGGATGGTAAAGGCACCTGACGCCACACGACAGCAACAACTTGTACACACATCATAGTCTAGCTCTGCGTGGTCTATACGGTCTGAAAAGGACTCATGCCTACTAGGTTGCATAACTGCGGGTGATGATTGTGTATGAGGAACCGTTAGTGTAGGCGGCACAATTGCGACCATGTCGCTTTGTGTACGCGGTAACTCTTGTGCTGATTCCATACATGAAGTGGACATGATCAGTAATATAGTTAATGTTTTCATTGGTAACTCCGTAGATTACCTAACTATAACACTAATTCCTATGAATAGCCCAATAATACCACCAAAGATAAGCTCTGCAACGGCTGTCTGTTGGTCTGATGTATTGGTGACTAGTTTGGCTATGTAGTACACAAGCCCCATGAGAGCCCCGCAGATACCGTAAGGGATAGAACCTATGCATAATGCGGCTGGGACTGTTAACACTAACCCACGGGCCGTCATCCACGGTATATCATTCTTTGGATTGAACATGAATTGCTCAGGTGCCCAATGAAAGATAAACCCGACGTACTGGAACAGAAAGAACAAGACGGAATGTTGCCACGGCCAATAGATAAAGATGGGAATGGCGATGATGAATGAGACGAACAACCTGGCGACTGTTGTTGACCAAAAGGGAAAGATTGCACGGATTTGATCTTGAAGCCAACCACCACGAATGCGGTTAGCTATTGCGCAGGGGATTGACCATAAGAGCCAAAGCATAAGACCTCACAATTAGACCGAGTGTCCCTACCAATGGTGAGTCGATAAGAGAGCTGCTACTTATGGTTCACTCGGTCTAAAAAGATGTTAGTTTACTTTTGATGGATGTTCAAGGGAATCTTCCCCTGATTTATTGAAACTTGTGAAAACATAAAATCAGGGGAGATTAGACAACAAACCGGTATATTAATCAGGGTTGTTGATATTTTATAGCCTATTATTTAACTCTTTGCCATAGGGTTTGACCAACAATCTTAAAATCGGGGTGTGGTTCTGTCAGTAAGCGTTGTTTCCACTTAATGAGCATCTCCCCTTTCATTGGGGCTTGTGGCTCCCATATTTCCTCACCGACGCAATAACGCTTGTTATCTAGCTCAAAGGATTTCTGGTCCGGTGTCGGGATATTTGATGCTTGGTCATATCTTTGGAGGGCCTCAAGGTTTTGTTCCCGTTGGGGTGTCTCCATAGCGACAGTCTTTATGGTCAATGTTGTAATGCTTACAAAAAGCATCGAAAGTGTGGTCTTTTTCATTTTGTTTCCTTTCTAGTTCGTCAATTCTCATTTTTAATTGTCTTGTTGTTAAATCAGCACTCTTAAGCCTATCAAGTGTTTCAGCTCTTATCTTAAGGAGTGGAGACCATTCCCTTTCGAATGAATCCATTCTATCGTTTATTAATCTGAATCTCCCGTACACGGTTAATGCAAAGATACCCATTAACCCCCATATGATAACCTCAAACATCAATAAAGTGCTCTCTTTTCTTTATAGGGTGATCTTATGACTTCATCGTCAGGATTACCGATAGCACCATTGCTCATTAGTTTTATCAAGGCTTGACTCATGCTGTCAACATCGTCGTTGCTTTCATCATTGGGGAAAAGCAAGCAACTTTGAAGAAATTCTGCCGCGTAAGGGACAAGAGAGGTAAAGTTTGGCCCTCTTGCTGGCAACCAGACCCTACCGGCCTCCAGAATACTCGTACACAATCTCAGCCGCGCTACTTTGTCGCCCATGTTCTTATTGGGGTCGAACCGATTAACAATCAATCCCGCGCGGTTCAAGTCTTGTATGAGCGATAGACCATTAGCCTTTGCCTCAACAAGTATCATGTGAGGTCTTAAGATGTAATCCTCCGGTGCGGGAACATCGTAGCGTGTGTCATAGATAAACCTGGCAAGCCTAATAGCCATACGCCGTAGGTCTGGATATTCTACACGACCACGCCACCGTGAGGCCAAGATAACATGTGAGACGCCATGCTGGTCTTTAAAGACTCCCCATGTCGTACAGGTACTATAACAAGCCGTGGGTTTCGTACTTAAGGCTGTATCCCAACTCTGTAATAAAAATTCAAAGCGTGGCTTTTCGGGTTCCTTCCACCACTGGAACCATTCTTTCTTGATGATGCCGCCTTCTTGCGGTGATGGGCTTTGCTGCAATTGACCCGACACAACGTAAGGGTCGTTCATTTCAGCCTTGAGAGATTCTAACTCCTTTTCACCGATACGAGCTGGCCATAAGAGTTCGCCTTCATCTTTCCGTGGGTCACACCAAGGTTTACCATCGGTACCAGGCAAAGGTACCGTGAAACATTTTCGGCTAACATCAAATTCCATAGGTAACATCAAATGTACAAGGTCAGGCAAATCCTTATCTAGCACATGGCCCGTGTAGTCTTGAGCATGTAGCCTTTGTTGTACGATTATTACGCGACCCGTTTTTTGATCATTAAGACGCGTACTTAGTGTGAAATCTGCCCACTCATTTGTTCCCTCGCGCTTAACATCGCTCATCACATCGTGGGCATTGTTCGGGTCGTCAAGTACGATAATGTCTGCACCATCACCAGTTACGCCACCACTCCCCACAGATGTTGCGATCCTATGTCCACTCTTGTTGTTGTCAAACCTGGTCTTGGAGTTCACATCACCGGCAAGTTTGAACTTATGGCCAAAGTGTTGTTGAAACCAATAAGAGTCAATGACACGTCGACACTTGACGCTATCCTTTATGGCAAGCTTGGCAATGTATGAGATGTAAAGAAACTGTAGCTCTGGGTTTTTGATCCAGCACCAAATAGGGAAGGCAACAGATACCAATGAGCTGTTATGAACTATCAAATCATTTGCTGTGAATGTGCCATCCTCTTCAATTTCGACGCAATAACAATGCACTAATCCATTTTCTTCAATAGAAACGATTTCGTCTGGCAATATAGCATTATCAAAATTGTGTCGGATAGATGATTTATCTCTAATCTTTTGGCCCTTTGCATGATGAACAGGGATTAGCCTATTAAAATGATACATGTCATCTTGATCACGCAAATCTAGAACGTAGCTGATGTACTTATCGCCTTGTTTTTTCGTTTTGATGTTGGAAACTTTTGTTCTTATCTTTGATCGAATGCCTAGACGCTGAAAAAGATGTTGGCATTGTTCAAGTATTTGTTTACTGACACTTGAAATGCTTATAAGAGCGTCCCCCCTTCCAGGCCCTTTATTTTCCATGCACCCATCACACGCAAAATAGGCCCCAAGAAAATTTTGTATAGTCTTAAAGTCACCCTTCATTACCTTCTCAGGTACCAATTTTGTATAAGAGTTTTTATCAGATATACCGTGATTCCTCATCCAATCCCGAACACTTCTAGTTCCTGCTGATAAACACGCCCTTGTTAGGGTTTGGCAATGGTGAGATGGTTTGTTCTTCATGTCATAAGATTGAAACTTTATTACAAAGCCTAATTTCTTACAGCAAATCTCCAAATCTTCCTTTTCTATTTCATCAGATACCGTTATGACTGCGGAGTTTCCAACCAAACAACCATCACCAATAAGATAACCCATCAATCTAGCTTCTTCAGGAAGTAAACATTCCCCAAAGTCATGAGAAGGAACTGAAAGACCCAACACATCCCGAACTCTCAAATCTTTTGCCTCAACCCATCCACAAGGGGTCAGAAATGGATGATCAAGAGCAGCGACAACCTCGCGACCTCCAAACGTCTTAATCTTAATAGTTGGCAATATACCTTGATCAAATTTTTGAAGGACGCTTTTGAATCTACCTTTGCCTGTAAGAACCCTATCTCCAACGCAGATATCTTTAATTTTAACGCGAGTGGCTTTATCTGTTAGTAATAAGGTGTCCTCACCTACAGGCTTACCACAACGCGGAGGGATGTTGATTATGAGCTTTCGTATCTCTCCACGATAGACGGCCTCTAGGTGGTCGCAAATAGCGTCTATGTGCCAATTAGGGCTAAAGTCCCTAGTTCCCTCAAGGATAGGCCATATACGCTCTAGGAACGTCTTTAATGATGCCTCACAGGCTCTAGCCTCATCAAGGACGCTTTGATCAACGGAGGGCTGATACGCACTCAGTCGCTCTGTCATATCGCATAAGTTCTTAAGGGCTAGGTTATGTCTCATGCCTCATGTTAGATTATTGACTGACTGATTACAATCAACGTCTCGCCACTGCCAATGATATTAACGTCACTATGAGCCCTACTAGGACGAATGCTATAGCCCCTTGCGTTGCTGTCATTTAGTCATCCCTAGGTAATGAGTTATTCCTGTGAAAGTCTGTTCCCTATTAATACCAACATGTGATCCCATTGTCAACCCAAATGTTATGGTTCATAAGGGGTATAGTCAAAAGTGATTTGGCTCTGTTGAGCCATTATCACTTGACTACTTACTCAGTTTTCACCGGGAAAACACTTCACTTAGTCGTTTTAGAGGTCTTTTTGAGGGGTATTTTAGAAGAAACTGAGGTTTAGAGCCATTTAGTGTCAAAAAACACGGGGTTTATAGATTTTGAGGTAACTTCTAACCTTCGATCATCATTATTGCAGCTTTTAAATGGAAATTGATCTGTTGAAGGCATAATTCGATATCCTCATTATATGGCGATGCTAATTGCGGAATTGTTCTCATGTGAACGAATGTAATAGGAGGCTATGTATTGCTCTATAACCTGCTTGTAGGTCTCTTTAGCATTCATATACCAGCCTTAGTTAACTTAGCCTCTAGGTCATTCATCCTTTGGTCTATAACGTTAGTCTCAAAGGTTTTTCTATAGACTTCAACAATAGCAGCTACACTCATTCCCTCATCAGGAGTTAGATTACCCGCTGCTACTTCATTAGCGATATTAGCCATAACATCACAAGCAGTGGTCATATCTTCTATAGGTGGGATATCTAATGTAATAGGTCTTGTCTTAGGATTAGGGTATAGCTTATCCATAATGATTCTTATAGCTTCTATCTTACCTGCAAGAGCTTGCTTGAGTAATACATCTACAACGCCCTTAGATGCATCTTCCATAATCTGAGCCATAAGTATTGTTGCTTTTGATCTAGACCCCGGAGAACGGCCCTTACCAAAGCTGTGACCAGGTAAAAACCTACCTTTTTCATCCTTGCCATTTTTTGGGGGATTCGTGATGGCCTCATCTACACTCATGATAACCCTTCTATATTTCTGATAATTTGGTTTATATCTGTACTCTTTATATAAATAATACCCTGTTCTTTAAATTGTTGTTGCTGGGCTGATAGCTTGTGGATTTCAGCAACCGAAAGTTGCTTCTCGATAACGTCAGCATATATGATCAAATGGACCTTATCTTCTGTTACCTTAGAAAAGGGATTGAAGCCATTCTGATTGAGAACCTGGGTAATCTGTCTATTAACCATCTTGGTTAGGATTACATCATGTTGCTTGCCTAATGAATCCCTACTCTCAAAGGCTAATAACCTAATCCCTGGGATCTCTTGTAGCCTCTTGATCAAGCAAGTGAGCTGATCCGCTTTCAACGCTTTAGCGTTTGCAGCGTCACGCTCTCTTTTTGTGATAACCTTTGGCCTCTTTGCCTTTAATGCCGGTATGTGAATAGGATTACTAGCATCTTTCACTCTCAGCTCTAAAGTTTTTGTGGCTACTTCAATCATACCCTTATAATATCACCTGTTCGCTGTACTCTCAATAGTAAACCTTTGCTCTAAAAGGAAAAGTTGTAAAGCAGCAATTAGACTGCCTCCCCTCTCGGATTCTTTAAAGACTGTAACCCATTAACGTTAATCAATCGCATCTCGTCTATCTGTGCCCATAGCCTTTCACTCAATGCCGTGTTACCCCTAACTTTGGGATTCGCTTTTGACATTATGTCCTTTTTTCTATCTGAACAACACCAACCATAGCATTTCCAAAAGCTTGCTGTTCTGCTGGGTTCTGCCATTCTTGAGGTTTCACCCCCGATAACACCGCAATGTTTTTAAGAGATGTTGCCAAATCCGCAAGACGAAACTTCATTGCCGGATTATGCTTGCCTCCTGTAGCCTCACTCATAAGAAGGTCGTAATCAGCAATCATCCTCTTTAGGATCACCTGAAAGGAATTCAGATTTTCACTCATTCCTTAATCCCCAACTCTTTCAGACACTCCTCACGAGATCGGCCCAACAAAATTCTTTCGCAATGTATGATGTTGTAAGCTAACCAGAAACTCTGAGGGTTGTTAGCGTAGTCAATGCCCTCGTTTGTCTCAGCCCAGTTCTTGAAAGATGTTTCTTTACCCGCCTTAAAAAGCTTTTCTGAACCGAAACCCTGGTCTTCATACCAAAACAAAAGACCAGCTTTGCCGCCCTGCAATAATATACTTGTGCGCGTAGCCTGGTCTGATGACCAGTTACGCTTCGTGAGCGAATGGTTATATATAAACCTTTGACAGGGTGGAGTTTCTTGTCTGTCTATGTATTCCTTATCAATGAAACATAAAAGAGGATCATGATATTTTGTAATCCTATCACCAACCTGCTCATTCGATGGAGAAGGTTTAATTTCCCACTTCCCGGTCATGTAGGGCAAATCCGTCATGTGAACCTTCTCTTGATTCATATACATCAAAAACTTTAACTCATCTGCCGTGTAGTTTTCATGCTTACCCTGCATAATCTTCAATGCCTCATCAAAGCAATACATCTCTATTTTCATTTGCGGAACTCCAAGCCAACCTTATCTAAATGCTGCTTAATCGCCTTCAAACTTAGCGGCCCAAAGTTCCATAAATCTAACATCTGTTTTTCTGTCCTTTTCACCAAATCACCATAAGTCAAAATATGAGCATGCTTTAAACTATTAGTAACTCGCGTCGCTATCTTCATATCTTTCATACGACCTTGAACCTGCTTGCGAAACGTCTTGGTCTCATAAGGAATCTTTTTAGGGAGTAACTTTTGCCTTTCCTCATCCTGAATAACGTTCGAAATCGGTTCTATGAAATCCCATGTAAGATTATCTTGTGGTGTCTCAGCGTTAATGTGCTGTTCCATCGCAACCTCTAATGGCAACTCCTGCTCTACCATGTTCTCAGTCTTTAAACCCATCCTCTTTAAAGCCTCTGCTACGGTTAATGTCGCAAAAGCAGGAACCTCGTGGCCAATGCCTGTCGTTGACTCAACTTTCAGCTCATCAACATATTTGGTGCCGTAAAACTCACCCTCAGCACATTCAATCTCATGCTCTCTCATCAATTGCTCACTCGCAGCAACTAAAGGGTGATATTTCTTTTTACGCGCCTCTTGCTCATCTCTCATTGTACAAAATATCGGAAACAATTTCCAGTCATCCTGTTCAAATTTAAGGATATTTTTCAATCTTTGATACGCGCTCTCGTAAAATTTTAACTTCATTTTATCTCACCATACTAATTAAACTATCTTAATCAACTTATAAATAATCGGCCATTATGTCAACATTTATCTTGACACTATGACCTAGTTTGTGTCATTATGTCCTTAGAAAGAGAGGATGCGATGAAAACACTAAAGCACTATCTAGACGAACTTGGTATCTCAGCCACCGTGGCTGCTAAATACCTAGACGTATCACCCCGAACCTTCCGTCGCTGGCTCAGTGGCGAATCACTCATCAAGAGGTCTGTATTCCATACCCTTGACTCATGGTGCCGCTTCAAAGAAGCTGGCCTAAAATGGGAACCCGAATGGAAAAACATGGCAGGAGTAAAATTAGATGAAGATGTCTGAAAATATCAACGAACTCGCAGAAGCCCTATCAGCCCTGCAAGGTCAAATTACTGACGTACACAAGGATCAGCAAGCCTATGGCTACAAGTACGCGAACCTAACCCAAGTCCTAGAGCTAGTAAGACCAGTTCTCGCAGCTCACAGCCTATCGCTTATCCAGATACCCGGAAATGCTGATGATAAAGTCTCAATCGAGACTGTCCTAATGCACAAGTCCGGTCAGTGGATCAGCGGCACACTTGAGATGCCCGTAGTAGTGGGTAAAAGTATGACACCCGCACAAGCCGTTGGCAGCGTGATTTCGTACGCTAGACGCTACTCTATCACTTCTTGGCTAGGCATATCTCAAAGTGACAATGATGCCCAAGCTGAAGTTGTTGAGGCCAAGAAAGACCCAAAGATTACGGATACTCAGTCCGAGGAAATCATCATGTTACTCGACCATGATCAAGACCGTATCAATAAGCTCATGGAACGTGTTGAAATCAAGTCCTTTGATGACCTAACATATGACCAAGCCGAAACCCTGATTGAAAAGATTCGAGCCAGCAACCGTAAAAAAGAGGGCGTATCACATGAGTAGTCTAAATCTTGTCTGCCTTATCGGAAACTTGGGCAAAGACCCTGAAAGACGCGACGGCCCTTCGGGGCCTATCGTGTCTTTCTCTCTGGCAACGTCTGACTATTGGAAAGACAAAGCCACCGGTGAACTCAAGGAAAAGACCGAATGGCACAAAATCGTTATCTTTAACGAAAGATTCTGTGGAACATCTGAACGTTTCTTGCGAAAGGGATCAAAAGTTTATATTCAAGGTCAACTTCAGACCCGAAAATATACTAACAAGGAAAATATCGAGGTCACAGTTGTTGAGGTTATATTGAGTAAATTCCGAGGCGAGTTAATTCCATTAGATTCGAAGGGTGAAGCCCATACCCTTGATTCTATCAGTGAGTTCGTCGCAAAACCTCCGATGCCGGATACAAAGTTGCTCAAATTTGAGGACATAAATGACGACATCCCTTTTTGATGACAAAGAACAAAAGTTCTTGGCCTCAATACCCTCCTATCGTGGGAGGCGAAAGCTTATGACCTTTCGTCTCTCACACATAGATCCAGACGAGTTCAACGAAATCGGAACGTTCGATAAGGAATATGAACTTGAACGACTAGCGAGGCTTAAAGATGATTGACGCAAACATATGCCCAGGGTGCAAGAAAGTCTTTCGTAACGAATTCGGTCTTGCCTGTCACCTTAGACAAGGTTCAGCCTGTAGCAATGAGGATTTTATTCACATCCTGTCAGTCACTCAGCGTCTCAAAAAAATCGAATCCCTAGCCAAAGAAATCACCAAAAAAATAGCCTTCATGAAAAACCACAAGGTCTGTAACTACCAGCTCTCCAAATCATACCCCGATGAAGATATACAAACTCTTTACCTGGAACTCTCCAAAGACATCAAGAGTATCGCCAATTACGCAAAAGAATAATTTAATTACCTAAAATTTGTGTATAATTTTATGTATGATAACTATCAAGCTTCCCTATCCCCCCTCAGCAAACAAAGTCTGGCGCACCGGCCGTGGTGTGACTTTCCTTTCTAAAGAGGCTACAGCGTTCCGTAAGGAGGTTGCGCTAGTCATGCTAGGGTTATCTCTCCAAGAGCGCTCAGAGATGCCTTTCTGTGATGCCTTGACGGTCTCTATAAGGGTATATCCCCCGGACAAACGACGACGTGACATTGATAATCTCTTGAAACCGACCCTCGACGCCTTAGAACATGCTGGGGTTTATGTGAATGACAACCTGATTGAATGTCTGACGATCAAGCGCCTTGATGTCGCTAAACCTGGGTTTATTGAGGTCGATATCTTTCCTACTCAAGACCTCTGATCCAAAAATTGCTGTTGGCATGGGGAAAGGGCAACTCGCCCCTGTGGTGGAGTTCCATAAGCGTGTCAAAATGCTCAATGAGAAAATCTTGATTTTTGATATTGAAAATGTCGAGTACATGAATTTCTCTGACGTCGGGGTCTGGAACAATCTCAGGAAAATCGATAATTGTTGCCATGCTGCCTCCGTTGTTATGCGGCGTCGTCATCATCCTGTGTTTCGTGCGCTTCCTGAACATCAATAATTTCAGGTTCGCTGTCGTCGTCAATGGGAAGGAGAGATGCCGCTTGCGCAAGCCCCGTCTCCACATTTTTAGCGATACCCACAATCTCTTGACCAGCCTCCGCCACTTGTTCAGCCGTTGTGAAGATATTTTTGATAGCTCCGAAAATGCTCATTTCTTTTTTGCCCTCATCTTGCCACCGCAAGCCTTTTCTACTGGGCCACCACACTTTTTGCTCTTGCGTGCTTCCGATAGGGCTATAGCTACAGCCTGTTTTTGGGGGCGCTTCTTATCAGCGTGCATGAGTTCGCTTATGTTTTCTGAAATTACCTTTTTCGACGAGCCTTTTTTTAATGGCATGATTGATCTCCCTTTGTCTTATTTTACTGCCTAGAACTGCATGATACAAGTGCTTTCAAGTAGCTAAAATTCTTTATAATTCTGTTGCAAAACAAGGGGGGTCTCGGTAGGATGTGAAAAAGGCGGCTACGAGCCTCGAAAACTATGCCGCCTTTTTTGTTTAGACAATGCCCCATATCGCAAAACATGAAAGGCTTATATGAAAGAACTTCCAAAACATGAAAGAACTTCTATGAAAGAACTTCCAAAACATGAAAGGACTTCTTCTTGAAAATTACAACATCCCCCCTTTTATTGCAACAAAAAAATCCTCAACCCATGCTCTATGGAGCTTTCCGATGATTCATTTTCAACACCACAACAAAATCGCTGTCGCAATTCTCTTGCTGAGAGGAATAACACCAACTCAGAAATTAGTTCTCGCAGTTCTGGCAAGCTTTGCCGACAAGGATGGAAAATCTATATTTCCAAGTTATCAAACCATCGCCGACATAACAGGTTATTCAAGAATTACCATCATAAGAACAATTAAACAACTTTGCGCGCTTCACTTAATTACGAAACGTCAAGAAAGGCTTTCAACTTCTAATAATTATGAAATCAATCTCGAACTTGTAGCTTCGGGTGGTATCATAGAGATACCAGAGGTGTTGACTGTGAGTCACCAGGCTAGTGATCCTATGACACTAGAGGTGCTCAATTTAGAGAGCAATGAAGATGTGCACAAACCTGTGGATAACTGTTCAATTCCATCTGTGCCTAGTATCACTGTGATACCAGAGCTAGTATCACAGTGTCACCAGACTGGTATCACTGTGATACCCAACCAAGACCAATTAACAAAACCACTTAGTAACAATAGCGAAGTGGAGACGAAGCGGAAGCCTCAGCGTACGCTTTCGGCTCCCACTTCGGGAGAACAAGAAAGAAAGGGAGAACAAGAAAGAAAGATTGAAGAGATATCGGATTCGAACGGCCTTGAGGCCTCTCTCCCGATCTCTCAAATTATTGCGGATCAGAATCGAGCCGCCCTCGAAACTTTTGGTGAGGTGGTAGACGAAATTTGGCCTAACAGGTCTTGGGCTGAGTCTAAACAAACTGGGTCGGGTAATTTGCATCTTGGGTCGTCCGGCCTAGCGGCCTCCCTCCGGGACGAAGACCTTGAGAGAATCCGAGAACACTATGGCATCAACGCGGAAGAATTTTTAGAGAGCTTGGAGGCAACCACATGGAACTGATGACGACACCGACCGATCCTACAAAATTTCTTCACTCGATGGAACAGGTCTTGCTTGGAAGACTCCTGTTGCAAAACGAGGAGTTCTTCAAGCTAGACGTCCTCGAGCCCGAATTCTTTTGCTCTGAGGCCCACGGTAATATCTTTCGGGAGATGAGCCGGGCCATAGGCGCCGGTGAATCGTTCACCCCGGTAACTGTCAGCAATGCCTTAAGAACCGATATCGAGTTCAACAAGATTGGGGGTTACAAATACCTCATCGACATTTCTGGCAACGCTGTGGTGCTTCATGAACCAACAAGCCATTACGGGGAAACTATCGTTGCGCACTACAAGGACCGCTTGCTTCTCAAGTACGCTGACGAGCTTCGCTACGTCGCTGAACTTGAGCAAGGCAAGTTAACCGTCGAAGAAATCCGAATGAAGGTTGACGCTGAGTTCCCAGAGTTCCAAAAGCTGGACAGCAAGAAGCGAAAGGTTCTTGCGCCAAAGGATAGCTTTGACAAAATCCTTGCAGAGATGGAAGAAGTCCACAAAAACCCAGACGTCAACAAAACCATCCGAACGGGTATCAGGTCATTCGATGCCTTGTCGGGTGGCTTCCAACCAGCCACGTTGAACGTGCTGGGTGGCAGACCCTCCATGGGCAAGACCGCTCTTGCGCTCACCATGGCGAACAATTGCTCAAAGGCTGATATCCCCGTGGAATATTATTCCCTTGAGATGACAGCCGACCAGTTGCGCAAGCGTCTGTTGGCCATGGCCACAAAGACGCCTTTGCATTGCATCACGGAAAATAAATTCACGACCCAGCAGATTGTCAACTTTGCGGAAGCCTCACGAATCTTGCAGAGGAGGCCGTTCTTCATCGATGACAGCCCAGGGCTAACCCTTGAAAACATCGTCCTCAAAATCCGCAAGTCAGCACAAGCCGGAGGAAAGAGGCTCATCATCATCGACCACCTCCACAAGATTAAAACCAGCATTCAGAACGCCGTCAGGATGAACGAGCTTGAACACATCACAAACGTCCTAGTTGAACTGGGCAACGAACTCGAATTGCCAATTCTCGTTCTAGCCCAGCTTAGTCGAGCCTCAGAAACCCGAGATGAAAAAAGACCCATGCTATCCGACCTTCGGCAATCCGGCTCTATCGAGCAAGATGCCGATACGGTCTTCATGGTCTATCGGGAGGAATATTACCTTGAGCGAAGTATGCCGGACTTAGCCGATGCAAAATACAAGGAATGGGAAATCAAAATGAAGCTGGCAGCGAACCGCTTGGATATCGATTTGCTGAAGAATCGACAGGGCCCGATAGGAAGAGCCTCTGTCAAATTCGACAAATCAACGACGCATATCACGGAGTGGTAATATCCGACCAAAGGGAAAACTACGATCTGTTTGAAGGAGAACGGGTTTATTGGCCGGATAATGAAAGGTAACATGGGATTAACCCTCATGCAATGCTTATTTTCTGAGCATTTCGACTAACCTATTGATGGTTAATAGGTATATCTCAGGGAAAGGGGTTATCCCCAGGGTTAACCACAGAAATTGTGGATAAATTTAAATTACCCTTGATGTACTTTTTGTGTTGACATACTGTCCCAAGTATCGTATAAATTGATAGTAAACAACAGGTAGGAGACCAAACAATGTTACGAATTATCGAAAAGAGTACGCAGCGGCATAAGGCCCTTGCACATTCTAACACCGCAGAGTGCGGCTTAATCTGGACAGCCAAGGACGAAGATGACTTCTTCCTCAAGATAGACACCATCATCAGCGCGATTCCATCCCACGAGATCTGGGACTCGCACACCCCAGAGGAGATCATCCAGAAGGAACTTGACATGAGCCTTCAAGACTTCCAACTTGAGCGTCAGCATCAAGGGGGAAGCTATCTCAACCTCGATGAGGTCGACGTGAAGAACGCCATAGCCTACGGGGATGCTATCGGTTGGTTTGTGCCGCTATACCGGGCTGACTTCGATGAGAATCGGGATGAGGGGATGTATGATCCCACACCCATCACGAAGTTTCAGGCTTACAAGCTTTTCCTGGAATACGTTTCCCCGGGAGCTATCATCGTTAATTGCCAAGAGCCGGTGATAAACGATCATGAAAGCGAGTTCATGGATGCATTGAAGGAATCCATTTCTCGTGGTAAGAAGGGATTAGCCAACATCGACGAAGGGTATCTTCACCGCTGGATGCTTGAGGAAAAGGTAAAAATGCTAGAGAAAATATTGTTCGAAGTCGATAACGAAGATCACTTTGGAAATTATGGGGAGAGCCGACATGACTGACCTGGTCGAACAAGAACGCGTCGTTATCGTCGCACAGAAGATGCTGGAGGGCATCCAAGGCGATGAGATAGGGGTTTGCCTACAAGGAGCCGTCATGGCCCTCCTGAAGGTCTCTAAGACGTTCCTGAACGCTATTCCCGAAAGGAATGTACGTCAGTCGGTAGCCGACAGCCTCATGAATGACATAAAGGACAACCTTGACCGCATCATTTTCGATGGATGATGAGAGGCAACTTTACCTCTTCTACTTCATGATGACCATTGGCGCTATCATCATGCTCTATAGCCTTTCCATCGATTTATTATTCAGGTGGTGAAGATTTCTCTTTACCTTTGATGGAACCCGTGTTACTAATAATTCATGCACAACTTATCCAACTGGCCTCTTTACGGAGGCCAATTTTTCTTGTAAGTTGTGACATGCGCGCACCATGGCGTAACCGTGTTGAAAAGCGGCGTGCCGGCATTGCTTCCTACCTGTCGTGAGTCGGCTGAGAGCTTGGGCTGTCAACATCCCTGAACAGCGTGGTCTCTATAGGACTAGATGTGGGTTCGAATCCCACTGGTGCGCGTGCCAATTTCGTTGTAATGTAACTCCATAACCCTTGAACAAGGTTATACGATACTCCAAATGTAACTCTCGAAAACCCCCGTTTACCGATATCTACGGGGGTTTTCTTGTTGTATTTGACCTATTCCTCAATTGTGCTAATCTTAAAATGGACTTGTGCGTTATAGGAGACATCCATGGATATTGATAAGTTATTAGCGACCCTCCAACAAGCTGAAGGTGAAGTCCTTCACGTCTACAAAGACTCATTGGGCTACGACACAATCGGTATCGGTCATCTCATTAAGGTCTCAGAGCGTGGGATGTATGATGGCGGCATTACCCATGAGCAAGCCCTAGAAATCCTCCAAGCCGACCTACAACCTCTTTTGACTCAACTTTCTGTAACTTTCTCGTGGTTCAATGATCTCGATGATGTGCGTCAACGCGTCATCACTGAGATGGCATTCAACATGGGGCTTCATGGTCTCTGTCAGTTCCACAATACCCTTAAGGCTGTCGAAGATGGTCGCTATGATGATGCAGCCAATGGCATGTTGGCAAGTCTGTGGGCAAGTCAAGTCAAAGGCAGAGCCTCGCGAATGGCTCAAATGATGTCATCGGGTGAAGATCCCTCATAGGAGGCATGATGAAAACATTTTGGAAAATCGTTAACTGGAAACTTCTACTCGCTCTTGTTCTTGCCGTCGCGATGCTGTTCGGCCCCAAATGGCTTGGGCGCGATATTATGACCTTTGAGCGCGTGATGCAGCTGCCCGTGATTGACCTCAATGGTGAAGCCGAGGAAGAAGAAAAGCCAGCGGTTAATAATTCTCATACGCTTGTGTTGCCACTGCCGCCTAAGTGTGAATGCGCACCAAAATGTCCGTGTGATTTGAATGATGTGATGAAGGCAGCTAGTCAGCTTCGATCAACGTAGCGCAACTGATAGCCCTGAGATGTCGTACACTCAATCAACAAGTTGGTCTTTTCTAGCTCATCCCTGAGCAAGCTTATCTGAACACGCAAAGCATTGAGGTTCGTTTTTTTAGGAAATGAAAGGTTGTCGATGTGGTTAAGCAATTTAGCATGACTCACGATTTTATCAAAATTCATGGCTAGTCTGTAGAACACCATGGTTTGTGTCTTGCCGAGGCGAACTTTCCAGCCGTTGCCTCGGATGTATCTATCAGCCGGATCAAAGGTGAAACTCTCCTCGACTATAGGCAAGAACTCCTTGGTCTCCAGGATTGCCGCAAACAGGTCGCTGTTGGCTTTTATATCGCCAGGACTACATAAGTAGTAGATCTCCTTCAGACGTGTCTCTAGAGCCTTTATTTCGCGTTTAAAGCTAGGCTGCTTTTCGCTAGAGACGTTCGACGAGATATTGTCCGGCATACCTATAGTTCCTAATGACCATCAAATGACGTTGACGCTTGTGCTTGAAAAGCCTTCTCAAGAATTTAAACATCTATCCCTCCTTGTCTCTACAGTTTATCACATCTTGTAGCCTTTCACACTTTTATTTTGATGTCCTTTATGTTACCGTCCTTGAAAGGATAGGTCATGACAAAGCGTAAAGTTAAGTATACCGACGACGATATTTTGACCACAAAAGAGGTGACGACTTACCTCAATGTGAGTCCTGTAGCTATCAGTAAGTGGCGCCAGAAGGGATTTGACATGAAGTGTGCGAGAGTGGGGAACAAGTGCTTCTATTACTTCAGAGACGTCAAGGAATTCATCGAGATGATGACAAGGCTGAGGGAGGATAAGAAATCCTACCGGCGAAAGAAAGGCGTAGACGGCCTACAGGCTGAATGCTAGGCTTAGACAAAGTCAGAGACGAATCCCCCTGGCTCTAGCCCCGGAAGCCCCAGATTCATCCCTGGGGCTTTTCGTTAGGAGTCACACATTCTCCACCCAAGAAAACAAACCATTGAAATCAATATATACATCATAGTTTCCTTCATGATTTTCTTCCCCTTATCATCTATCAGGCCAGATCCATTCAAGCGTCGTTACAAACCACATAAGACATAATAATGCAACTTTCTCTTGAAAACCCCGCATCTCACCCTGCTGGGTTTTTCTTAAGAATCACCAAAAATACTATAAAATACAAACCAAACCCAAAATATTAATATTACTACTTCTAATAATTCCATGACTTGTCTCCTTCATGCGGTATTAATGACATGAAGGGTAATGAAAGTCAATATATCATTTTGAAGCCCATGGAACATCCATCTCAATAGTAGAGATTTTCGTTTAATCGTCTAAGGCACAAACAAAACACCAAAAACATACCATGATGATCAAAGTATACATATAAGCCCTAACCTAATTCCGGTGAGGAATCATCAGAATATTCAACCATCAATTCTATAAAACGAATTAATAAGTGAAACAATAAAGAAATTGTAAAAAGGAAAATCGCGAAATATGAGAAATTGCACATAAATAAAGATATTACATGTAGAACTATTGTTATTACGATTTTTCCTATTATTTTCATTTCCTACCTCCTGCGTCAACACTTAATGACATAAAAGGTAAAGTATGTCAATATCTATTTTTTTTCATTTTCTTTCTTTGCAAGCTCTAGATCATGCTGGAATGTCTTAACTTCCGTTGCTAACGTTTTGGACAGTTCACCGACATTCTTTGGGTAATTCCTGATTATCTTCTCAATCTGGCTAAGGCTCTTAGCTTTCATCCCTCGGTCTATCCATGTGATGAATTTAGGATTTGCCAACAATTTGCTTGTGACAGCTCTTCCACCTAATAGGCCCGATGCCATGATCATTAATTCCGTTGGATTGCCTGCCAAAGCACTCCATGTTGCATGTGTGCCTTCAAGGACCAATGCGCCCAATCTATTGTGATATGCTGTATTTGAGGTATTTGCCTCGGCTAGAGTCTCTTTTATATTTCCTATAGCCTTAGCAATATAATCAACCCTCTTTCTATTTTCTGCAGTCATTCCAGAGAGAAGAATTTCCTTCGCATCTTTTCCGAGAGAACTATATTCCTTTGCCCACTTGTTCGGGTTGAATTTCCCATCAACGCCTCGACCAAGTTCACCAATTATGGCCTTTGACATGTTTTCGCGCTCTTTAGGATTGAGACCTTCCATGACGATTCTTGGTTTGACGCCAGAATTCTTCAGGTTTCCAACCAAGTCCTTAAAGGCCCCTACATCACCCTTCATAACTTTTTTATAAATCTCATTGATCGCTGGAACTTCACCTTTGGCATATTGAGCATAGAGGGGGCTGACTTCTTTCCAGTTCTTATATGCTTTCTCACCTAATTCAGCAAATTTAGGGCCCATGCCTTCTTGTATAGCCTTAGCTATGCTGCCAGCATATGTTTTGAGTTTTCCTTGAGACTTTTTACCTATTAGGCCGTGAGTCGATATCATATCCTCAATGGCATCAATGGCATCCTTAGCCTGTGAATAAGGAACATTCCCACCATATTTTTTATATAAAGAATTGCTAGGACCTCCATTTATGAAATCCGAAGGATAAATTAGCTTTAGGGTTTCAAGATCCATTCTTGCCCCATGCTCAATAGATGTATTTCTTAATTTGATGTACTCTTTGCCAACTGGCGAATTAAGGAAATCTTTAGACTGTGTGCTTGTCTTTATGTTTCTAGTGAGATTATCAACGATGTCATCTACAGGCTTAATACTTACATCTTGATTCTTCATTTTATTGATATCGGCCTCGACTTCATCAAACTTAGGGCCAAATTCAGATTGTTTCTTTTGCTGATAAGACTTAGCGCCTTTGCTGACAAGTGAAGCGGCTTCGGTTCTCTCCATGGGAAGACCATTGGCTTCTTGGCCTAATCCTTGAAGGATTTTTTCATGTCGCGATTTCGTCAAGGTAGTGATTGGCTTCCCGACGTAAGGAATCTTCTCGGCACCCGTTGTAAGGGTTTTCAGATAAGGAGATGAGCTAACGTCAGATAGAAGCGGGTGGAGGCCGGCTTCCTTAAAGTGCTTAACCTTTTCAGGAACAACATTGAGAGCCTTTCCAGCCATAGCGCCTATGTTTTCTTTAATCCCCTGCTTATAGGTTTGCGGTCCATTCTTCAAGAAAGCATGTGTGTTCTTTGCCAGAGCAGGTATTAAAAGTCCAGGAATGGATCCGTATGCCATAGCGCCGAAAGTATCCCCCGGATTCTCGTTGATATAGTGCTGCATGGCGGCTGATGTAGCACCTTGAGCTGCTATATTGACTGGCTTTAAGGCATTCGATTGAGTAAGGAAATTACCTGCTCCTTTGACCAAGGAAGGCACGATTCCTTTCCCCTTCATAGTTGCTCCGGCAACTTGAGCAACTTTACCCATAGCTCCTCCCAGAGGCATTCCAGAGATAGTCCTAACTCCGGACTCCATAACCTTGTCTTCCGGCGTCTGGGGTTTAGTATAGTCTCCTGTTGCCGTATCAATAGCGGGGATAATATCCTCAGCCATTGGCTTTAATCGCCAATTAGAACCCGCAGCCTCTGGGGCAAGATTTATAGCTTCACGAACGGGTGTCAAAACAAAATCTGCTGCATCAAGTAGGCCACCTAATGTATTGCGAGCGCCCATTGCCATACCACGCATTCGATCCTTTTTATTGTCATATTTCGCTATTTGAGCCGTTGGTGAAGCTTTCCTTCTTTCAAGCTCTGCTCTTGCCATTTCTGGTGTAATCATTGATGCATCAAATGGAGAAGGATTAACAGGGCCACCAGGAGGATTCCCACCAGCCATTCTTCTGCGTTCTAGCTCTGCGCGTGCTTCATCAGGTGTAACCATAATTATTGTCCTGCTATCTTAGCTAATTCTTCATCACTCATAGATTCAACGCGTTTATTTCCCTTAGCCATCCCCGGTTTAATATCCGTAGATGGGGCGCCTTCAGCGAATTTTTCAGGCTTATCAGGAAAGGGATCATTTTTGGCGTGGGTATCTTCCCATTTAAGTTTGGCATCAGCATAGTTTCCAAAGTCAATCTCTGCGTCAGCCGCCGATTTACCAGATTTGACAGAACTAATCACAAATTTTGCCTTCTCTGTTGCAAGCTGCGAAAGATTATCCAAAAGCTCCATGACGTTCAGGTTTCCTTCAGGCGTTCCTGTAAGACCCATTTTGGATTTGTCGAGCATCTTAATCTTAGCTTGAGCTATCTGTGAACCCTTAAGTGCATCTCCGAGCTTTAGAACAAGGCCTTGTGATACTTTTTGATAGGTATCAATGTCACCTGGCTTTCCAGCTCGTAAAACAGATCCTAGGTATGGGCTTACTTCTGAGGCTAGACCTCTCAAACCTCCGGTCGTTATCTTCTTTTGAAGATCCTTCAATGTATGGATTTCATGATGAACTTCTCTCTGTTTAGCAATTGAATCTCTCGCTTCATCTACAGCCCTTACATTCATCTTTGCCATTTCGGAAGCATGTTTTTTATTATATTCAGCCTTTGCTTCGTTTTCTTCTACAGGCATCCCCGAAATAGGAACAATCTCTAGCTCGCCCTTCTCATTCTTGCGGACCAAAGGTTGCTTAGGATTCATTGGGAACATGCCCTTGGTTAAAGCTGCCTCTTCCATCTCCTGCTTGAACTTCTGCCCCTTCCAACCATGCTCTTCTTGCTGCATACCGAGTTGAGCCTGATGAATGCCCATTGTGTCTTGATGCTTTTGTTTTGCAAACTCATGCTTCAAATGATTCTCAGCCATCGTGCGCTGTGTGTTGCCAATGAGGTGTTCCATTTGGGCGCCACGCTCTTTTCGAAGCTGGATATCTTCACTAGCCTTTGCGAAAGCATCGCCACCCTCCTTAACAGCTTGTCCCCAAGAGGCGACGCCTGCTTCTTTACGACCTGCATAAGCGCCATGATAAGCTGCTTGCCCCATATGATAAGCTTTGTCAGGGTTGGGATTTTGCATCTTATAAGCTGTTTGAGCCATGTTCTGTAAGTCCTGCGTCTGCTGACCCTTCATATAAGGCTGGTTGAAGTCCCAATTTGATTGCTGAGGCTGCTGCTGACCTTGTTGGGGTGCCATTCTCTGCTGTTGTGCCATTTTAGTTTGAGCATTTTGCTTTTGGTAAGCCCTCTGACGCGCCGCGTTTAGATGGGTTGTATCCAAGGCATCATTAACGCCCTTATGGATAGGATTCGTCGGAGCATCACCACCGGCAGCGTAATGTCTGATGTGATGAACATATCCACCGTGAGCATATGTTGGTTCCCTCTGATAAATCTGTGAGAGCATTCCACCCTGACCTCTATTGGGATCAATCTGGCCTAAAGGCATCCTATTGGCATTCTGAGTGCTTTGATCCAACATCTGGTCGTATTGTAGCTCAGGATAGCCTGAATTCATCTGCTGAGGTCTCATAGATCCCATCTCAGCATCCGGCATCCCTTGAGGCATTTCCTGCTCTTGATAGTCTGCGGGATCGGCTAAACCGCCTTGAGCAAACTTGATATAACCGCCTCGCTTTTGCCCAGCTTGACGTTGGTGGAATTGTTGGCCCATTTGGGCGCCAGCGACACCCCAGGGATTAGGACCTGGAGCTTGTGGCTGATAAGGATTATAAGCTTGCTGGCCATTGAATCCATGAGCTAACCCTGCAACTCTCTCTACCTGAGCATAAGGATAGTTCATACGCTCTTGCCATGCATGATGAGCCGCATTCAATTGAGCCTGTTGATGCTGTTGACCCATAGCGCCTACGTTCTGTAAGTTCTGGATATTCCGAATGTCAGCTTCAGCTCTGGCACCTCCAACGAGTGGGAATAACCGCCCAGCTTCCATCTTACGACCAACGTCAGCCTCATGAGCAGCCCCTAAAGCACGACCAGCCTCTAGATTGCGTCCCTGCTGACCCTGCGCGATGCCGACAGCTTGACCATAGCCCTGATGCATTAACTCACCCTGCTTGTGAAGAATCGCTTCCTGGGAGTCTCTCATCGCTTTGTTCGTCAAGTTCTGATGACCCGTAGAGCCATATTGACCACTCCGGATGAACTGATCATTAACCCCTGGAAGAATGTTTTCCATCAAGTTACGACCACCCTGACGCGCAATGTTTTCAACTACATTTTGCTGATAGGGGTTCATATACTGCGCGATGTTCTCAACAGGGTTCGCAACACCTCTCTGCATATAAGGCTCAATCTTAGCCGCTATATTGTTCTGATTGTTAACAGCCTCACGGATGTTTCCAGCGCCTTCTTCAGCAAGGCGATGCTGGAACTCAAGGCCACCGCGCTCTTGGTTCTCCTCAACCGCTCTTTGCTGTGCCATCTCTTGCAACGGGTGAAGGTCTGCTATGACCTTGCCCGGATATTGCTGATACTGCGGTTGAGCAACCCGAAATTGGTTCATCTGTTCCATTAATCGATTTATCCAACCGCCGGGACCGGCATACCAGTCGGGGGCTCCACCGTAATTTGGCATTTATTCTCTCCCTATCAATTCTTCAACTTAGCGATGTAACCGCCAACAGACTTAGCCTTTGGAGGGAGCTTTTTGCCCTTACCACGCTTTTGAGTCCTTATCCGCATGACCATCTCTTCGAGAATCTTAGCACCCTTATTATGATTGCCGCCGCCAAGAGCCGCTACTTGCTCAGGTGAAATCTCGTATTCTCCATCGGAAACAAGAGCCTTGATCGATCCTCCGCCGCTCCTCTGTTGAGGTGCATACCGAGGGTTAAGCTGTTGGAAGTAACGATTCAGCTCATTAATGCCCGCTCTTGAGCTTCCATCGCCGATATCAGACACCGTAGACGCATCTAATATGTAGCTATTGTTAGGCAGGTTCCTTGGAATGCGGTCATCTTGACCTTTTCCTGGACCCTGGATAGCACCGCCACGAGGCTGGACTTGACGTCCTAAAGCACTCTGGAAAGGATTCTCCTTTGCGCCAGGCATTCCCGGAAATCGCATTGTTCCGCCACCAGCCATGTGTCTTTGACGTGGCCCACCAGCGTTTCTTAATCCTTCCGCCGCAGCATTCGGACGGTAGGCTCTTTGATTGTTCTGTGCGAATTCATTAAAGCGACGATAACGTTCATCAGCGCCATTCCTAAAATCACCCATGTTAGGGCCGGCTTGAGGACCGGCTTGAGCAGCAGGGCCATTAGCGTTTGGTATAAAGTTGGCCCACTGACCCATGTTCACGTTGCCCATGCCGCCATTGGCTTCTACAAATCGTCTTCTAAAACCTGGAATTTTCACTCCCATATATTCTGGCTCATCGCCTTCTTCCCATCTTCCGTTTACAAATCCACCTCGTGCTCTGCGAGCGCGACGTGGATCTCCGGGATGATACATTCCCTCATCTTCATTAGGCCGATAAGCTCTTTCGTTCCCAGCAAATTCAGCAAATCTTCTGTATCTCTCATTCCTGCCATTAAGAGGATTAGGCCCTTCACGACCAAGACCTTCTTGGAATGGATCTCCGCCGCCGCCTCCGCCGCCGCCTCCGGCTCCGCCGCCATGTTGTTGCTGTAAAGCAGGGCCTACGTTAACATTTCCTTGCCCTCTTTTGGCAAATTCGGCTGCCACTGCTTCCGCAATAGAACCTTTTCCCTTTTTCTTTTCGCCCTTATCTCCCCCGAACATTCCCCCAAGAGCATTACCGATAGGGTCAATCTTTGCGCCCATCTCTTTGCCAAATATCGCATTGATTGGATTAAAGAGCTTGCCCAAGAAACCACCGAGGAACATATGTCTTGGCTCATGCATATAGCCACCATGGGCAGCACGACGTCCAAAATTAGGAAGATACCCTCTGCGGATTCTTTCCGCATTATTAGGGTCTTCCTGCATATTGGGAATGAATTGAGCTGCGTCCCCAACATTTGCTTGGTAGCCCGCACCTTGTCTTTTCAATTCATCCTCATGAGCTTGACGATGTTCAGCATTATGCTTCTTCATAGCTCTTTGTTCACGATGCTGACCATAGGCTTCCATTCCCTGAGCAACAAGGGGAGTTAAGGCATTGACCCAACCCATAGCGCCACCGGCTCCTGGTTGCATTTGCAACATGGGTGCATTATTAGGAGCGCCAGAAGTGGTTCCACCCCAACCATGGCGTGGTTTATCAGCTTCAATTTCAGCTTGTTGTGCCTTTTTCGCTGCATTGGCTTGCTGTCTAGCTTGATACATCGAGGCAGCAGTTGAGGCCGCTGTCATCAGAAGAGGAATCATTGCTGCAAATGCGAAGAATTGTGGCAAACCCGTCTGCTCGTTCACGGGGACACGTTCACCGCTCATTTCCTCAAACATGTTGAAGAGGTTCGTTGTGATGATAGCAAGCTCTGAGTCGTCGCCTTTGCCCATCTCGCGCATTTGCTCAAGCTCAGGGTCTAAGGGTCGTCCAGGCTCATTTACAGGGCCACCTTGAGCGAATCCTTGCTCTTGACCACCCATGCCGCCCATCATGCCTTGCATTTGTTCAGCGATCATATCTTGCATCTCAGGGTCTTGAAGCATTTCATCAAGCTGAGTGTATTCACGAAGATTCGTCACCGGATCAATGGAAATACCACCCTGAGCCTCATCGAGCATTGCCAATTCTTCAGGATTGAAATGAGCTAATATCCGGTCATCACCGGACTGTTCATCTGCCATTTCCTGACCAATAACTTCTTGTTGAGCCTGACCGGCTAGACCTTGGCCACCCATCATTGGGTTTTGACCTTGACCTTGAGCGCCTAAGAGTGCGGGGGGTAGTGCCATTTTAATCTCCTTTATATACATAAAATTCTACACGGTTTGTATGAAATATTCTGCCCAAATTCGCCAATCATCGAAATTATTCGGAAGTGGAACTGAGACTAATTGATTTTCTTCTATCAATCGTCTGCCCCAATCCTTCCAGTCAACAAATTGATTGGCTATGGGTATATTCAGAGCTGGCAGATCAATGAATAACTGGTTTGCCCATAAGTCAAAGCTAATGTTGTGAGGGATAATTATCATGGGTACACATCCCCCGGTGCGTAACTCAAGAGAACTTTACCCATTTGGTAGTTGCCCCCTAAAGTATTACTCTCGAATCTATAGCTAATCAAACGGCCCATGTTAATCATATCTATTTTTGATAATAAGACTGTCGTTTGACCCGGTATAAATGTATAAGGTGTAGATGCCTGTACTGTTGTCTGTGCAAAATGCCGGGAATTAACCGTCACAGTCATGTTTCCGGTCATGACAAAGTCAGGCTCTAAACGCCTTATTCTCATCTGCCTATCGTTCTTTACATCGCTGTCGAAGAAGGCTGTCAGATTCGTTTCAAAATACGAGTCGATCGCTTGGTTTTGACCATAGGCAACTTGGTCTGTCCCGACTTCGTGGGTCCATATCGCATAGGTTAGATTCGATGTAAACGTCATCGTCGCTGGCGTGTTGCCACCCCCATTAGCTGTCGATATAGCTAAAGCAGTCGCATTGTAGGTCAAAGTCGTTGGGTCAACGATAGTGACGGGAGCCAATATATTCAAATCTGCGGCTGGAATGCCTCCTACAGTCAGGATATTGGCAAATATGACCAAGTCTCCGGTATTGATGCCGACAGTTGAGGGAACCGTCACCGTTACCATGAAAGAGTTAATGTTAGTCTGAATAGGGTTATTAGCCAAATTCACCGTTGTCGTGGGGTGCGGCGCAAATTGATTTAGAGTCCTATTGGAATCAGCCATGATGGGGTATTGATAGAACCCAGGCGGAACACCTGCGCTACGGCCAATGACAGAATCAAACCAGAAGCCACCCTTCTTGTTATACATAATGGCGGCATTGCATTCTAGGCTTCCCAATGTCGGGTAGAACCACCAGATTTCATCATCCAGAGGTAGGTACATGCCCCACACTTTGGAGCGAACATCCCAGTTGAGGTTATCGAAGAAATAGTCACGGCTCATGACGTTATCGAGCTTCTGGACAACACCGTTATAGACATAGAACCGATCAAGACCAATCCAGTAGAATTCGTTATCGACTGTCACAACACAATTAGCTGACATGATGGTTGTATTGGCTTGGATGGTATCGAAGTTGAATGTCGACGGCTGGCCAACGAAGGTACATCTTATGACGGAATTGAGAGACCAAAAGAGAGCCGCAGGGGCATTAGAGCCGCCACGAGTTACTAAACCCTTAACAATCTTGGTACCAGCTACAGGGAATGCAATAGCATCCGACCAATCTCCGCCCGGACGGAGTGTCGCCACAACGACGCCATCATTTCCATATTTCATTAGGTAGGGACCGACCGTGACAATACCGCCCGAAGTTTTCTGGAAAGTCGTCGAAATCTGTGCAAGAGGAGTCGTTGCTCTCACGTCTCCCCAATAGATAAGGGATTCAATGTTGTTATTGATATCAGTTGCATTCGGAGGAGCTACAGCGACGATATAAGTTGCGGAACCGGCAACAACATATATGACAGCCGCTCCGCCGCCAGCGAATGGACCACCGCCAGCATTCACGGGGATGATATACGAGAATGTCGTTGGGCCAAGAATCGTAATGGGGGCGGTAATATTGAATTGGTCGGCTGTCACACCGTTAAAACCAACGGCTCCATAGATTGTTATACTCTGGCCATTAATCAGACCAGAAGTTGTGGGAACTGTCACAATAACGACATTAGATGCATTGGCCGTTAATAAAGGATCAACTCCTAATGCAACAGGTGAGAAGGAAGGCGTAAAGGTACCATTGGCGCCTCCGCCAGCTCCTACTCCCACAGCAGCCGCACCAGTCGTGACATAAGTGAATTGAAAAGGGTTCCCAGGGACCAAAGTTATGGGTGCAGTGATATTCAATTGATCAGTTGTGAGAGTGTCCACAGGGCCAACGATTCCCTGAATCGTTACATAGTCATTGTTTTGTAACTGACCATTTAAAGGATTCAATGTCGTGACTGTCACGACATGGCTTCCTGCCGATGTCGTTATAGCAGTGGCCGCATTCAAAGGTAGGGGGATAGCACCAGAGAGAACCGTGAAGAGATCAAATGTCCATTGGTTATTAATATTTGGGACAAATCCAACGGGTGTTCTCGTAAACTCAGGTCCAGCAAGTCCCGGGGCATTGTTGAGCTGTATGTTAACAACCTCAAGGGAAAAGGGTCGTCCCAAATATACATCAATCGTATTTTGTTTTGAGACCACATACATGTTGCGCACAAGCTCAGTAGATCCCGGACTCGAAAGCGTATATCCCCCAATCTTACGAGGCTTATTGAGATAGAAACGGCACCATTGACCATCAATATAGTTATCGCGGTCATATACGGTTCCATCCCTGGCAATGCCAGGTTTGGAGCCGATAACGCCTATGATGTGGTCAATTGCCATTATGTTACATCCGCATCAGCTGTATAGTGAATACACATAAGGTCCCCAATCGCGCTGGCAGCATTTCCAACGGAATCAAAAGTAAATCTCTTAGTTGTTGACATCTGAATAGCGGTTGCTCCCATAGCTACGTTCGCTGTCTTATCCCAAGCAAGGGCGTTAGCCGCAGCTGGGTTAAATAATGTAATATTAGGAACAACCCTCATGTCATAAGGATAATCAAAGGTTGTCGAATGGTTATTTAGGGCGCCCGCATGACCTATTAAACAACATATTTCACCGGTATTAAGGCCAGCGTTCTGTACGGGTAAAACCCCATATTCGAACGACTTGTTGTAGAAATATTTACAGCTGACCAGCTCATCCTGATAAGACCGTCTATCAAATGGTGTCTGAACAGGACTTACCTCAAGCTGAACATCCGTGATAGCGAAATAGTCGTTGATCCCCGCAACACCCGTAGGAGTGTATGAGAACACAACGCCCAACATGGTTGTGAACCCTGATATAGCCGCACTACTGAAAGTGAAGTTAGTTAAGGAGTTTGGATTGAGAGGGTTCAAGACAACGTTTTGATTGATGACCGTTGCTTGGCCTACGAATCCTGTGGAGAGGAACGAAACGTCAACAAGACCGGTACCTGTAACAACTTGCACGTTCAAGACGTCTCCAGCTGATGAATAAGTCGCTCCACATGTCGCCAGAAAGCTTATGGTAATAATGTTTCCAGCAGACGCATTTGACATGGATTGGGTCAATGATGTCCCAACTTGAACTGGTGTCACGTCAGCTGAAAGAGCAATTCTTTGTGCCTTAAGAACCCAGTTATGGCCAATAGCTCCAGCAGTCTCAAGAATCGCTATTTGGTTAAGTCCACCTGAACATTGCCACCTGTCTGCCGCATAGATCCAGACACCAGCACCTTGTGTTAAAATGTTGATGTTTGCAGGGCCTGATCGTTGCCAGATCTGGAAGTCACCATTGAGAATTCGGTTGCGACCTGGCCTGGTTCCATAGGTAATCCAGGAAGGATAAGCAGCGGCACCGCCAGAGATTAATATCTCACCAACGTTACCAGAGTTACCAATGGGTGTAATAGGGCCATTCAATACAGGGGGGCCAGCAAGCAATTGAAAAGGTGTCAAGGCTGGGTCGTTAGCGCCAACGTTTCCCCAGTTGGGCAGAGCACCTGCACCAGCAGAGATGAGAACTTGACCAACGGTTCCGACACCGGCTACGTTCTGTAATGGGCCTGCTGCCACCGTTCCACCTGTAATGACCGCGTATGGTGTGAAGGCTGCAACGCCTGTTCCACCACCAGCAACCGGTATAGGCAATCCATTGTTGGCACCAACGATGTACATTTGTACGCCATCAGAGTAAATGATATAACTTCCACCGATTGGGACAACAACACCTATTCCCCCTAGAGGTTGAGCTGTAACCGTAAATCCTCCTGGGGATATCATGTTGTTGAAAACTTCCCAGATTCCTGGTTGTGCCGGGAAAACGATGGTCGTGTTCTGATTCAATCCACCAGCCGCTATGAATTGAAGAATATTAAAGGATGCTTGAGCTGCGGTTAAGGTAACAATACCCGCAACTTGGGCTATCTGAATATCGAAAGGAGGAAGCAACGCCGTTACTGCTGATAAGCTCCTTTGACCAAATCCAAGAGTGTTCCAGCCATTTTGGTCCGCAATGAAGTATGATGAGGTTCCTCGAATCATTGGCCAAGTGGCTACGCCATCGATAGTTGACCCATCCGGTGTGGCAACTGTGACGATTCCACCACCTTCGTTATTAACAGCCAAATAGAAGCCTACACCAACACCAGCCGCAGCTATAGGTGGGAGCGTAATAGTGCCTACGCCGCCAGTCCAGACAAGAAGGAAAGCCCTATCGTTCGCAGTAGCGGCTGACGTTGCTGGTACATTTCGGCTTGGGAAGTTAGAGACCAACAAGTTGTTAACGATATTGAGGCCGTTTCCAACTAAACCAATGAGGTTAACGATGTTGTTACCGGCGCCAAAGGTGATGACGTTCCATGTGCCCCCAATCGTTGCCGTTGTATTCAACCAGAAATAATAGGCAATTCCTGGTGTGCAGACTTGTAAAACCAACCCAGTATTATCAGTCACGCTAAAGTTGTTAACACCTGTGTTGAGGACAAGAAAGTCTTCACCAGGTGAAACTGTATTAGAGGCCGCTGGCATGATCAAATTGAGGTTGATGTTGGTTGCGTTCACATTCATGATACGGGCCACAACGTTGGTTGTATCAATAAATGATGTTGGCCATTCCAGAGAAACGTTTGCGGCCATCGTAATCGTTCTGAAGGCCACATTAGAGGGTTGGACGGGCGAGCCACCAAATATATTTGTATATGCCATAGTTAATCAGCCTTTCTAGTGGTGTAACGGTCGGTTTTAGCTCTGTCATCCTTGCTGTTCCAGGAAGAAATCATAGCCACATAATCTTGTTGGATAACCGGTAATCTCTCATCGTTCTTCAAGGTCAACATGGCCTCTAAAAGAACCGCCTTGAGAAGAATTTCCGGCATGAATTCCGTCAAATAGTTGTTCTGGAAGGCCACATCAATGACCTGTGGAGTCTCTAAATAAGCTACCTCAAAGGGATAAGCCGCATCAGGTGTAGGTGCCACCAACCAGTTGTTGTAGCCATAATCACAATAGAACTTTGGGGTCGCTACCTGTGAATCATCTGGCCAGTATTGACGGCAGAACTCATACGACCTCAACAGGATAGGTGTCACCACATTGTTTGTCGGCCCTAAGCCGATGTTGAATGTGATGGTATTCTGCCAACGAGCGGGTTTCTGATAGACAGATTGGCCGATGACAAAATTATTTGGAGCGCCACTTATGTACTGTTCAAAAAGAAGGGTATTCGCATCACGGGCAATACGCTCATGGGCAAACTTGATCCAAGCATCCATGGACTGCACAACAATCTCATCTTCACGCTCAAGATAATTCATGACCGTTGTGACCAGATTGTTGTATGTCATCGTAAAAGACATATTTTATGCTCCAGCGCTATGATGAGCCCGCGCATCATCTGGTGAAGAGAACTCATGAGCCACATTTCCAGCCTTAATCCACTCTAGATGTTCTCTATAATGACCATTGGCAGGATCTAGAGGAATGAATGCGCCATCTGGCAAACGATAAATCATGGTGCTTGTAGCAGCCCCATTCGCCATCTTTAATGTGTAATAAACATAATCCATTTTTACCTCCTTAAGTTACGTCGACGTCTGCTGTAATATGTAATCCAATAGCTTGACCAACCGTTCCACCTGCTGAACCCGTTCCATAAACAACCTGGTCAGTTGCAGTTGAGTGAAACACTGTTGTGGCCGTAAACGCAGCCGAAGCCGATTCGTTGTATATCTGTGCAGTTGCCGCCGCCGGTGAATAGGTTGTAATAGTCGGTGCCGCTAACATCTGAATAGGGAATCGAATGTTTGGCATGAAGTTTGTTGTGGCAGCCGCAATCGATACATAACCCGCAATTTCACCTGTTCCAACGCCCGCATTCTGTACAGGAGCCGTTCCATAGAGGAATGTTTTATAATAAAACCGCTGGCACTCTAGCAGCTCATTGACAAATGTTCTTTGCTGGAAAGGTGTCTGGTTAGCGCTTACCTCTAACTGAACGTTCGTGAATTCAACCCAATCCGAAGTTCCTGCGGTGCCAACAGGCGTCCAGGAGAACTGAACAGCTAACTGTGTTACTGTTGATCCTAAAGTTGATGACGTAAAGGAATATGAAGTTAAAGTTGTTGTTATAGCCTGTGTAGAGGATATAGGAGATGCTGTTCCTGTGAAGGCGCCATTCCTGCCTGATATATCCGTTGAGCCCGTACCTGAATAAACAGTGACAGTAATATTTCCGCTTGTTGGTGAAAAATTTATACCCGCAGCTGCCTGAAAGCTCAAAGTGACCACGTTTCCAGCGGCACCAACACACATATCACGTGTCAAAGAAGTACACAAATACATGACAGCCGTACCCGTTTGGCCTGAGTTCCTTTGGACCTTACAGAGATAGGAGCCTGATGTAGCTCCCGCTGTTTGAGCAACAGTCGTTGCTGTCGAAGCCCCCACAGAAACCTGCCACCGGTCAGCTGTATAAACCGTTGTTGAGGCCGATACCGCAAAGGAGGCAGAGCCACCTGCACCGCGTTGCCACACTTGAAAGTCACCATTCAGAACGCGATTAAGTCCAGGAATATAGGCTACTGCCGGAGTTCCGCTTGCGATACCTACAAGACTCTGTTGAGCGCCTAAAGCTAATATTGAGGGGACGCCCGTTGATGATGTAACAAGCGTTCCGCTGTTCGCTGTCGCAAGGCCACCAATGACGTTGGCCGCAGAGCTATAAAGTAACTGATTTATTGTAGTTGTCGCGGGATAGGTAGCTGTAGACCATGTAGGAGCCGCAGAGGCACCTGATTGTAATATTTGGTTTGCTGTTGCTGTTCCTGCCAAGAGTGCCCCAACAGACGCAGTAGAGTAAAAGATTCCGCCATTAGAGGCCGTAATAGCTGCCCCCAAGCCACCCAAAGTAAGGGCCAATGGCATTTTGTTTCCAAGAGATGTAATTGTTGTTGCCATATCTTCCCTCTATACTAGTTCTGCATCAGCAGTCATGTGAACGCCCCAGAGCTGACCAAAGTTCGTTAATGCCGCTTGCGTTGCTTGTATCACTGTATTGTTGGCTGTTAATCTATAAGCTGTCGTCGATGTACAGGCCGTGCCCTGAGTTTCATTGTAAGCCTGAGCTGTGGCTGCTGCTGGGCTATACAATGTCACTGTGGGCGCTGCTATCATCGGAACTGGCCAAATGAGAGATTGCGAAAAGTTGCTCAATGAGGCTCCCGTTGATTGGAGCCATGTAGCCTCCGATGTTCCGACACCCAAGTTCTGAGCAGGTGCCGTTCCATAGGCAAAAGTCTTATAATAGAAACGCTGGCATTCCTTCAATTCAGACTCAAAGCTCCGCCGTTGGTATGATGTTTGATTTGGACTGACCTCTAACTGAATATCTGTGATTTGGAAATAATCCGCCGCACCCGCTGTCCCAGTGGGTGTATATTGGAATAATATAGCAATCTGAGAGACGTTTGATGCCAATGTGGTTGATTGGAGAGCATAGTTAGTCAGAGTTGAGTTCAAAACGGTATATACGTTGTTAACAACGTTCACGGGAGCCGTGAATCCAGTCGTGAGATAAGAGACATCTGTGTTGCCTGTTCCTGTCACGACATAACAGGATAAAGCATTGCTGACACCTGAAAAGTTAGCCCCAATAAGAGCTTTAAAACTTATAGTAAGAACTTTTCCTGCGGCGCCAATTGCCATATCTCTCGTCAGAGTTTGACCAATGAGGATGGTTTGCGTTGAGGCATTTCCGTTCGCTCTTTGACATTGCAAAAGATAGGAACCGCTGGTTGCACCCGCAGTCTGCGTCATCGTACAGGCACCGGAACCTCCTCCGATGACTTGCCACCTATCGGGGCCTTGCATGTATATGCCTGACATGGCAAAGGAGGCAGAGCCACCAGCGCCGCGTTGACAGATTTGGAAGTCACCATTCAGGAGACGATTGATGCCGGGAGTCGTTGCAATCCCCGGAGTAGCGCTTGCCCTACCAATGATATTTTGACTGAGTCCCAGAGCAACTTCAGAGGGAACACCACTAGATGAAGTCACAAGAACACCGCCATTGGCAACAGTTAAGGCGCTTATGACATTTGCCGATGAGGAATACATAAGTTGGCCAAGCGTTGTGGAGGCCGGATAGGTAGCAGTAGTCCATGCTGGAGTTGTCGATGATCCCGAAACCAAGGCTTGATTTGCAGTTGCTGTTCCTGCACTGACAACCGCATTGGATGCGTTAGAATAGAGAATACCGCCAATGGTGGCTGTTAAGCCAATATTGTTCGTCCCGCCATTCACCAAAGTGAGCGGGAGCAAATTTCCAAGTTCGGTAATAATAGTTGCCATTCTATTCCCTAGTTAACCGTTGGTCCACCAACAACACCATCCACAACAAAGATGTTTGAAGCGCAATAAGTGATCGTTATGCAGTCATATTGCTGGTTAAACTGTACATATCCACCAACACCCGCTGTCGTTGCAGAGCCGTCACATATTATCTGCTGCGAGGCATTCTGAGCTATCTTCCAACCACCCGACGAGAATCCAACAATCTTGTAGGTATCCCCAAGTGTAGGTGCGCTGGCCACTGTCAACGTCACAAGAGACGCACCGTTGTTAATGATATAACCATTGCCAGCAGCCATTGTCACAGACGACGATGCTTGGTTGTTCCAGATAAATCCACCATTAGAGG
>Ga0302281_10000149_pt1 | contig 52742 bp, 45 predicted proteins | sample III_Fen_E1_2_FD_198762 | JGI IMG/M metagenome (GOLD analysis project Ga0302281, IMG submission 198762) | Peat permafrost microbial communities from Stordalen Mire near Abisko, Sweden - III_Fen_E1_2 | ecosystem: Environmental > Terrestrial > Soil > Wetlands > Permafrost | place: Sweden: Abisko...
CTCTACCGAAAGGAAAGTCACCGGGGAACGGACCGCCGAAAGGCATTGGAGACGAACGAGATAGCGGATGACTCCATTGGTATCCTGGGAGTCACCGGGGAACGGACCGCCGAAAGGCATTGGAGACTGAAGCTGGGCTCATTTGGCACCTCCCACGGGGGTGGTCACCGGGGAACGGACCGCCGAAAGGCATTGGAGACGAAATCGAATGATGCACGATCAGTCGGGAAAATGTTGTCACCGGGGAACGGACCGCCGAAAGGCATTGGAGACCAGACGCCGGAAGATTACAGTCAAGCAGCGAGCCAAGCGTCACCGGGGAACGGACCGCCGAAAGGCATTGGAGACTTGATTGCCCAGCGTGCGGCTTTAAGCATCGCTTGCTGTCACCGGGGAACGGACCGCCGAAAGGCATTGGAGACAAGTCGCGGGAAATGAGAAACGGTACGGGTTTTTCCGGTCACCGGGGAACGGACCGCCGAAAGGCATTGGAGACTTGATTGCGATAAGCGGTTAATTCCGGCCATTTTAAGTCACCGGGGAACGGACCGCCGAAAGGCATTGGAGACAGCCGCGGCGATTTCTAAAGTTTCCTTCGCCGTTGACGGTCACCGGGGAACGGACCGCCGAAAGGCATTGGAGACCGACCGCGACCACGACCGCGACCCAAACCACGACCACGGTCACCGGGGAGCTGACCACCGAAAGGCATGGAGGCCTTGCGGACATCCACCAGTCGGACCCGACCGGCTTGCCCCGGTTCAAATCCTGCAAGCACGCCGTTTCCAGCGTGGCATTGAGACCATCTGCCGTCAGCGGCTGGATGTCAGCCTGTACGAGGACCAATCCCGTGTCCGCAGCCCGCATATGTTGTGGACAAGCAAGGCGGCTATGGGATTATTTTCAAAAATCATCAGCTTACGTGTGACCTGATAATAAATTCGCGATGAAATTTTTTTATCGTCCACAACCTTGATTGTTGTCACCTGGCAAAGATCGGAACCTTATGAAAATATACCATGCGGCTGACATCCACTTGGGTCGGAGGCGGCTTGACGGCCGGTTACCCGACGATGACATTGTGGCGGCGTTCCGTTATATCGCGCAAGAAGCCATTCGTGAAAAAGCCGGCGTTTTCCTGCTCGCCGGCGATTTATTCGACCGCCCCCAAGTGGATCCTCCACATTTGCGCCAGGCGCAAGATGTTCTAAGGCTGCTTAAAGATGCGAGCATCCCCGTGATTGCCATCGAGGGAAACCACGACAAGCAGTTCGTAAACAGCGACGCTCCAACCTGGGTAAGATTTTTGGCGGAAGATGACCTCCTAATGCTGCTTCGCCCCGGGTTTCATGCAGAGGGTGTGCGGCTGAATGAATGGGATACCAAATCGCGCACTGGCGCGTGGTTGGAAATTGGTGGTGTGCGGTTTGTGGGGGCCGGGTATCTTGGCGCGGCAACCCCAAACAAGGTTCGGCAGATCATCGAACAGCTACCGGTGGGGCAGCCGAATGTCCTGCTCTTGCATGCGGGTCCCGAATATTTTGTCGGCGAAGGCGGCGGATTCACCAAGGACGATCTTCAGATGATTAAACAGAAGGTGTGCTACCTCGCGTTGGGGCACATCCACAAGCCCATGATCCATGGTGGCTGGGCTTGCAACCCCGGCTCGCCGGAGAATTGCGACTTGCGGGAGGCGGTTTATTCCCTTGGGAAGGATGGGCATCCGGTCGGACGGGGCTACGCCGTGTTGGAGATCGCCCACAACCGCCCAGATCAGCCAGTTTCTCTGGAAATTCGCTCGAATCCCCGTCGGCCATGTTCCCGGGTTGAGCTGGATTGCACTCCCTTTGGCAGCAAGACCAAGAACGGTGCCGAGGCCTTCCATGCATCGGCAGTCGAGGCCATCAAGGCAGGAAATCCCGACCAATCTGCCGTGATCGAGCTTATGCTCGCGGGCAGTTTGAATCTCAACCGGATTGCACTGGATTTGACCAAGGCAGCGCTGGAAATCGCCGAACAAGCCGGGGTATTTGCGGTATCACTGGACACAACCCGCCTGAATATTGGCAATGCCGTAGCGGGAGGATTGGCTGGCGCTGATTTGCTGCCACGGGATGAACTGGAGCGTCGGGCAATCTTGCAACTGGTGGATGAGGATCCGCTCTGGGGATTGCTGGACGAACGCGTGGCCTTCGCCGACTTGTTCTATGAAATGAAGGAACTGGTGCGGGCCGGGCAAACGGGCGAGACGATTGCTGGGCGGATCGGGGTATCGCCGCTTATCGAAAAGGTTCGCGTGGCCAGCGCTATGACCACGCCGGTTGTGCCGCCGCCCATTTTCGGGGAATCCCCAATAGCCAAGGAGGTCCTGTGATCATCCAGTCCATTCGCCTGAAAAACATCAAGTGCTATGGCAATGGGGCGAATGATGCTGGCGTTACCATCGCCTTCGAGCCGGGAGCCAATCGTGTGGCGGGTCGGAACGGTCATGGCAAGACGACCCTGATCGAGTGCATCGGCTATGCCCTGTTCCTGACCCCGCCTCAGTCCGAGGAGTATTTCCAAATCGAAACCTATTTTCTCAGCTACGGGGCCAAGGAGGGTGAGATTGATGTGACTTTCAGTTGTGAGGGTGACTCGTACCGCATTGAACGCGCCGTTGGAAAGCAGACCAAGCGGCGCTCCAAGGTGATTCAGCTTAGCGACCAAAGCATTTGCGCCGAAGGCGACCAGGAAGTGGCCGCCTTCCTTTGCCGATTATTGAGGTTTCCAGACCCGGGACACCTGACCGAAGTTTTCTGCAAACTGGTCGGGGTCAAGCAGGGCCGATTGACTTGGCCCTTTGACTCCAAACCGGGCGAAGCCAGACGATATTTTGAGCCGCTGTTGGACGTGGAAGTTTTTCGCGATTGTTTTGATCGGCTCAAAGGCACAGTCGAGACGTTTGAATCCCAGCGTCGCGAGCATCTGACGAAGCTTGCTGCCATCAACGAACGAATCAACGAACGCGCGAACAGTCCCGAAATGCTTGTCGGGGCGCAGCAACGAGTGGCCGCCACCACAACCGCGCTTACGGAGTCCGCCACGGAACGAGATGCGGCACTGAGCTTAAAAGAGCATTTGGAAATATTGGGCAAGGCGGTCGAATCCTCTCGAAACGTTCTGAATTCAGCAAATCAAACGGCTGCTCACGCCAAAACATTGTGGGAAGTTGGCGAGAAGCAACTCAGCGAAGCCAAAGACGCAGTCCAGGTCTTGGCGGATAACGAAACCGCAAACAAAGCACATACCGAGGCCATTCAGGCACTTGCTCAACTGGAACTCTCGCGAGAGAAGCGGGATGCCATCAAGCGGGAACGTGACCAGGCTGAAAAGGCGCGGGTTGATCATCAGGGCAAGTCGGTCGCCGCGCGCGAACAGGCCAAAGAGTTCGCCCTCCAAGTTGCAGGGAAGGAAAAGGAGTGTGGCATCATTGCTGGCAAAATTACCCCGCTAAAAGACGCCCTTGAAACGTCATTGGACAGTTTTACCATAGCCGCCAGACAGGTAGAGGAGGCGGAGGACCACCGTGATACTATTAACAAGTGGATCGACGGGCTGGATGCGTTGATCAAGTCACAGAATCGCGGCGCGGCCACGGTGGCACGCCTATTCCGGGAGATTTCCGGATGGGACGGGGCCAAATTGCTGACGGCAGAGACAACGGCAGCATCTGCCGCCGAAGTTCTGAAGGACGCTGAGGCCAAACTGACAAAAGCCGAACAGCAGCATGTGACGCTCAAAGCGCAGCTCAAAGAGATTGCTGGTGGTGTTTGCCCGTTCCTAAAAGAAAAGTGCCAGCAGTTTGACCCATCCAAAGTGCAGGCAGACTTGGACCAACAAACCTCAGCCATTCCGGGTCTCATGCAGGCAGTCAAGCAGGGCAAGCTGGCCTATGAAGCAGCCGAACGCATGCTCAAAGAACTCAGAACGGCCCACGGGAAAATTTCCGGAATGGAAACAGAATTAACCGAAGCCCTTGGTGGTTACCTGGATGGTTTAAAGAACCTGAACTCAGCCCAAGCCGTGTCGTCCCATGCATGGCTGCTCGCTTGGGAACCACAACTATCCTCCATGCCGGTTGCAAATATAAATACCTTGGAGAAAATCGCCCCGGTCAAGGTCGTTGACCTCCAGCAACAACTGGCCAGTTTCGTCAACGACGCCAAAACTTGGTGGGAGAAGACCAACGCCATCATCAAGGGTCGCTTCAAGGCCTTTAATGAGGAGGCGAGGACGCGCAAGGTGCAAGAAACCAGCCTTGTTCAATACGCCGAAGAACACTCCCGGCTCAAGGTGGAGATTCAGAAGTTGACCCAAAAGGCCACCGCCAAGGAATCTGGAGCCAGGCAAACTGATGGGGTGGTGACCGGATTAACCGCTAAAGTCGTCGAGTTGGACGACGAGTTGAAGCCCTTTATTAACCTGGACAACGATCTCAAATGCGAGCAACTGAAACGCGATGCCAATCGTCCTGGCCATGAACGCTACCTTGGTGCCAGAAGCATTGCCGGCGAATTGGCGGCGCGGCAAGCCCGGCTGACGCAACTCATGGCGGACGAGTCTGCCGCCCAACAAGCACTTTTGGCGGCGGCGGCCGCAGTTCATAAAGCAGAGCAGGATTTTGACCCAGAGCAGCTGAAAGTTGCGATTGCAGACCATCAAACCAAGCGTGATCGCTTTACGACGTTGCAGACCAGCCTGGAGGCCGAGCAGAAAAACCTGGAGAAAGAGGAAAAGCGGTTCAAAGAATGGGGGAGTGCTTGTCTGGAACGTGAGCGAGTCTCGGCTGAAATCGGCCGGTGCGAAGCGGCGAAGGCCATCACGGAACTGGCCCGTAAAACATTGCGCGACACGGCTCCAGCCGTCGCCCAGCATCTGTGCAACCGAATCGCCGCGAGAGCGCAAAGCATTTTCAATCAGATGAATTCGGAGCCCATCGAACTGGCTTGGGACGCGGAACGTTACGGCCTGCGAGTTACCCCGGGAGATCGGCGATTTGCCATGCTGTCAGGGGGTGAACAAACCAAACTGGCGCTGGCCATGACGTTGGCCATGATCGACGAATTCAGCGGGTTACAGTTGTGCATTTTCGACGAGCCCACCTATGGTGTGGATGCCGACAGTCGCCACAAACTCGCGGATGCCATCCTTCAAGCCCAAGCCGCTGCAGGGCTTGACCAACTGCTGCTGGTTTCCCATGACGATGCTTTCGATGGCAAAATTGACTACACCATCCTCTTGGAAAAATCAGGCAGGCTGGGAACCCGCATAGTGCTGGATTAGTGGCGGGACAGTTATTCCGGTGAATGGCGAGGGGGGCGACCTTCGTGATGATTTCGGGAGCGCCGTCGGGTGATCTATAGTTCTCATCATCGCGGCTCGTCGACTTGCGTCTTTTTGGCGCATTCGGAGGCGCTGCCGATGCTGAGTACTCAAGTTGGCGGCAACGCTGACTGGCTTGCCTCCCGACTAGAATTTTTCTTTTTCCAAAAATTCACGATGGCATCTGATGCCTTCGCCAGCCAGCGCGTGTCACCGCGCAAGGCTTGAAGTTCAGCCGTGGCAAAGTATTTTGAGCCGGACTGGGGTGGATGACCGAGGGGTTTTAGCAGGCCGGCAGATACCAGCACGGTAATGTCCTGCTCGGCGAAACCGAGCAGCCACGATGTTTCGGAGATCGTGAGCCGTGCCGGTGGAACGCGCAGCGCCAGAAAATCTTTTTTTTCTTGATTCATAAACCACCTCTGAAATCAGTCCGCAGGCTTTGTCTTGGCGGGAGCATCTTCGTCGTCCAAACACCTGACGGAAAGGTTGGTTATGAACCCTTTTTCTCCAGCACGATACCGCCCAGGCGCCGCCATCACCCAGGCAATTTCCCGCGTATGCACGGCGGCTTCGATCCGACGCAAATCGTAGCCAACCAGCGTTACTTCGTGGTTTATGAAATAAATCTTCAACGTGTCCTGTTCGGCGCCCGCTTTCCACTCCGAGTGCATAAAATGTTCATGGGCAAATACCTTCGATTCCTGCGCGGAAAGCTGAACGCGCAAGCCTCGCGCCCGGGGATCAATGCCGAAGCACTCAATTAATTTTGTTTCCATACCTTTCAATTCTCCTTGGTTGCATCAAATTAAGGGATTTAACCCGCGCATGAATATTTCGGGCGCGCGCGCTCAAGCTTTGCGTCCAATGCCGCCAAAGACGGGCTTGTCGCCGCGATTGAAGCATCTGGATGCGTTCCTGGCCAAGTAAATCCAGCGCCAGCTTGGAATCCTCCGAGCGGACCACGTTTTCCCGGAGTGCGGTTTTGTCAGGGGTAAAAATACGGATGCCCCGGCGACCGCGTGAAATGGTTACATACCACTGGCGGCTATTGGTGGCGGCACGAACGGCGGAATCGGAAAACAAAACGTAATCCATCGTCTTGCCTTGCGAACCGTAGGAAGTGACGGCATACCCAGGAACGAATTCCCGATAGCTGGGGTCCAGTGTCCGCCCGTCCTGAAGCACGACACGCCCGTCTGAGTGGGCATTTTTAACCGTGACAATTTCACCGTTCATCACGGTCGCGCCGGAAGCCAGGTATCCGTTGGCTTTCAGTTGCAACTTGTCGCCACGCGCGAGGGCGATTTTTCGCGGCTGACAAACCGTGATTCGATCCAAGTGCTTGCGTAAGACGAGATGCCAGGAACCGGCAACTTCGACGACCACGCCGCGCTTGACCATGTTGACGAACGTGCCTTTTGCACCACGCGGAATGCTGCCAACAGGTTGGTTGAACGTTATGTGAGCCTGGGCGGGATAACAACGCGCATCACCTTTCTGCGCGTTGGTCAGATCAACTCGTTCCAAAGCCTCGACTTCGGTTTCAGTTTCCCCGAGCAGCTTCTTTTCACGCAGTCTGGCGCGCACCCGTTCGTTGACTTTATGGACTTCACTCCAGGTTTGCGCCACGGCCACCAGCGAATGGTTTGCTTCAGCAAGGCGTAAATATTCATCCGCGAGACATTCTGCCTGATCTCCCAGCGGACAGGTCACAATCGCGCCAAGCTGTTCCAGTCCGGCGAAGGAATCCGCCAGTTTTCCGGCGGCGGCATCCGCCACCGCGCGGCGATAGCGGCGGATGTCCCGCTTTTCCTCATTGGCGCGCCCCAAAATGGGGTTTTGTCGGCGAATCTTTTTAAGCTCGGCCGGCTTCAAATTTGCATAGCATTCCAGGGCGAGCATCGCATCAGAAGCCTCGACCGGGCCATGCTGGCGCGTGTCCCCGGAGAGAATCAGCCGGCCATTGCCAGACTGGACGAGTCGGATGAGTTCGGCCATCTGCCTGCCGCTGACCTGCCCGGCTTCATCCAGCAGGATGACCGCCCCTTCCTCCATGGTTTTGCGGGTCAGAAAATCCGCCAGCGTTGTTGCCGAAGGGAACCCGTTCGTGGCCAAATCTTGCACCTGCTGCCGCTGGGGTGCGAGCGTTACCACGGAATGCCCGGCCTCGCCAAGATTTTCGGCCAGCGCCTTGAGCACGAAACTTTTTCCGGTGCCGGCCCCGCCGCGAAACAGAGTGATAAAGTCTCGGGAACCCAGCAATTGTTTTAACGCCTGGCCTTGTTCTTTGGCAAAGGTTTCCGGCAGGCAAGGAGGCGTATGAATGAACGGGCCAAACGTGCTGACCCCTTCCGCCCCGGCGCGAACAATGGACCATTCGCGCCCCAGGACTTCGCGCGTGGTGACATTTGTGACCTGGCTTTCATCCCGGACGTAGTTGCGTTTGCTCGTCGTCTGCCGCAAGGCCTTGACGCTGACATTCTGTCCGCGGGCCCAAAGCAAAGCCTGCCGCCAAATTTCATGCTCCGGCACAACGGATTGCCGTTCAAACAAATGTTCTTCCGCCCATCGCACGGCGTCAACACTCGTATCGGATTCAGAACGACCAACCGACGGGGCATTCGGATGAGCCAGCGTTTTCAGGCTGGCGGTTTCCTGCTCATTCAGTTGCGACAGCCACAGCCGTTTCAACTGGGTGCGATCCATATCCTTGACCTTCCGCGACCGTTCAGCGGCAGCAAGCCATTCCCGCACGTCTTTTTGGTTCGCATTTGCCAGCTCAGGGTTTTCCCGGAGCAACGCGGCGTGAGCCTCGTTGATTTGTTCGTGCCGTTTCGAAAATCGGGCGCAGATTTCCTCCGAAACGCCCTCAATCTCAAAATCCCCCTGGGCGCGATTGCGAATCCGGTAGCCGAACTGTTTCAATTGTTTCGCCAGTTCGTGATAATAAATCGCCTCCGCATATTTTCGCGCCTTGAACATTTCCTGGTTTTCCAGCGCCTTCCAGCAGGTCTCCGCCGGATCGTGGGTGGCGTTGAAGACCACACAATGCGTGTGTAGATGCGGGTCGAGCGCGCGGGAGGCGTCGTGACTGAACAGCGCCGCCACTATGTTTTTCGTGATCCGGCAATCCCGGGCCTTGTTTTTCCGAACCCGACAGGCGGCAAACGTTTCTAACTCGACCAGCGCCGCACGAACCGCCTGTTCGTGTGCCTCAAGAATTCGTTCGTCCCCGGCCACCAAGGTCGCGACGGAAACCGATTTGGGCGGCGAGAATGTGAAGTCGTAGAAAACACGCCGGTTGATCTTGGTTTCGCCGCTTTCCAAGCGGACGGTATTTTTCCGTTGCGTGAGACAACCGCCCGTTTGTGGATGCTCATTTTCACAAAGAGCATAGAACTCCGCCTCAGCCACCGCGCCTTGCAAGCCCAAGGCTTTTGCCGCCTCTCCGAACCATTCACCAGAAACCTTCTGGCCTTCACGGTAATAATCACCAACTGCGAGATGCTCCTGGAAATAGGATTTCGCATTGGCCAGGCTGTGTTGGGCCTTGGCAGTAATCACGCAGCCAAGGTATCGCATCATTGGCCGCAGATTGTGCATATTAGGCACAATCTCCGACGCAGCATGGTGTTCACTAGCGGGCATGAACAGGACACCGATTCTGATGCTTAAACCGCGAAACCGGCGGTGGGATATTGACCACGAGCGCGCCTGTGAGCAAGGCGAAACGTTGAGGTCAGTTGTCAGGACCCGCACCAAAATCGCTGCCGATGAACAAGCCATACGTTTGGGCTTTGGAGAACCCCGGGCACATCGCAATGGGCGGACGCAACCTACCGACATTCAACTGGGTCCTGTGTTTGGCTTGAAAGCTCTTCCCCCCGGCGAAACAATTTACTCGGCCGAATTGTCGGAAGCCGACAACGTCTATTTCTCTGTCGAAGCCCCGCACAGCATCACGGAAATTTCCAGAATTCCGGCGTGCAAATGCTCCACCGGGAACATCAATTCAGAACGCATCGAATACGGAGAACGCATGGACAATCTCCTCATCTCTCACAGGCTGGCAGCAATCGCTGCGACACGAAATCAAAGTCTGGGTGGTGTAGCTTTTTTAAAGGGCACGCCCTACTCCTTCGATGACGAAGGGGTTTCGTGCTGCGCACCACTGCGCGCGCAGCGGCGCGACGGTGCGCAAAAACCGCCAACGGGCGCTGCGTGTACTGTTGCGTTTCCCGCTGCGCTGCTCGCTGCACGAACCGCAATCAATGATCAGACGGTCATGGCTACTCACCATTCAACACAACGCTGCTCGGGTCGCAACGCGGAAACAGCAAACACCGCTATCCGGCCATGAACGAAAATGCGATAGCCGCTGATGCCGTGGCGCGATTCCGCGCCGCTGCGCTTGAATTTACTGGCAACGCGACGTCGCATGCGTCGCGGTTGGAGCCTGTGCGCGATGAAATTGCGGCCATGCGCGCAAAGGGCGCTTCGTACCGTACGATTAGCGAACTGCTGCTGCGCTGCGGCATTGATGCTTCGGACACCTGCGTGATGCGCTTCTGTTGGAGTGCGTTGGGGAAACGACCCATTCGCGCAGAACGCGCCAAATCCCGTGCAGCCATTCGTAAAAGCGGAACTGCCGCACCACAAGCTGTGCCGGTTGCAAACCACCAGGCACCACTTTCTGCCATGGTCAGCGGGATCAGCGAGGAGGCACAAGTTGCCCTGCTGGATGACTTGCTGACTTGTCCGCCGCCGGACACCACCAAACCCACCGCGTCGGGCGGCCCGCGCATAGCCAAAATTAAATTTGCCAATCCCAACGATCCATGAAACGCCAGCTTAATCTCGTTCTCAACGGCAAGGGTGGAGTCGGAAAGAGCTTTTTCGCCGTCAACCTTGTCCAATACCTGAAAGACAAATCGCTTGGCTTTGCCGCCTGCGACAGTGACAACGAAAATTCGACCCTGAAACGGTTTCATCCCGAGGCGGTTTTTATTGACCTGGCCAAGCCGCGTTCACTGGATGATATGTTCCGGGCCTTGGAAAAGGCCGGACTCGTGGTGGTGGATTGCCGGGCTGCATCCACCGACGTTTTTCTACGCTATTTCAACACGATTGATTTGGCCAACCTCCTGCAACAACTTGAAACCCGGCTAACGCTGCTCATGCCGGTCAACCACGAGGCGGACAGCCTTGACCAAATTCAGCGTGTGGTCGAGGAATTGGGCGGCAAGGCCCAATATGTCATCATCCGCAATCAGGTCCACAGTGACTCCTTTGCCCTTTACGACCAAAGCGCCGTGCGGGTTGATCTTCTCAAAAAACTCGGAGGCAAGGAAATTACCATGCCCCGCATGGAGGATTGGCTGGTGGAGGCGTTGAACCGTGAAAACCTCACGGTTACCGCCGCCACCAAACATGGCAGCATTTATCTGCTGGACCGGCAACGATTCGTCGCCTGGCAACGCCGGCTTTATGCCGAAATCGAGTCGGCCGCAGATTTGCTGCTCCCACCGAAACCCGCAACTATCCCTGCCCATGGCTGACCCCAATGATAAAATGTCCGCCGACTTTAGCAAAGCCATTGAGGATTGGCGGAAAAAGCATCAATTGCGCGAGGATGAGCCGTTGCTGTTATGTCTGGAGCTGTTCCGTATCCATCAAGAACACTGGGACGCCCTGCGGCAGAACGCATTGCCCTCATTTTCTGATTTCCGCGATTCCCTGCTACAGCTCCAGCAGGCGGCCGATGCTGTTCAGCGTCACACCATTGCTTTAATCGAAGAACTTCAAAAGCATCCAGCCTCCAACCGCTTTATTTCACCGACGCTGGGTGGTCTTCTGCTAACCGCTCTGTTTTCAGTCATCACTGGCATTTTAATCGGGAAATTCATTTTATGAGCCTGTTTAACCTGACGTTGTTTTCAACTTGTCTGCTTCTTGCGGCAATGGCCATTCGTTGGCTCGCGCCATGGGGATATGCCCTTGGGGGATTTGCCATTTTGCTGGCCATGTTTGTCCTGACTTCGCGTGACACCCGGCCCCGCTATGTCGCGAGGTTAAAAGGTTTGCGCTGGAAACGCAGCCAGTTTTGTCGCGGTTGGCTCATTACCGGCGACACCGGGTCGGGCAAGACCAGTTCCGGCATAAACCAACTCGCACATCAGGTTTTCCGCAATGAACCCATGTGGGGGGGGCTATGCATTGACGAGAAAGGGGTTTATTGGGAAACGCTTCAGGGAATGGCGGCCCATTATGGCCGGAGCTATGATTTGATCCATGTTCAGATTCGGCCGGAAGATGGCAGCGCGGACTGGACTCCGGAGCATCGTTACAATCTCACCGGGGATCGAACGATCCCCTTTACGACCTACGCCAAACTGATTGTGGACACTGCGACCAGTCTTGGCCAGGGGGGAGACAAAGGATTTTTCAAAAGCCAGGCGCAAACGCATATTGCACACGCGCTCGAACTGCTGTTTGAACTGCGCCAGCCGGTTACTTTGACGGGAGTCTTTGAATTGCTGTCCGACAAAGGCCGGTTGACGGGAGACATTGCCTCGCTCGGCGAATTATTGTCCACCCCGCGCCGGCTTGCGGTGATTGAGCATTTTAACAACCGCTTTCTCACGCAACCGGATGAACAGCTTGGCGGCGTGCGCGAAACCATCGGTAATTATCTGCAATACTTCCTCACGCCCGAAGTCGCCGAGGTTTTTTGCACCCCCGACAACACCTTTGACATCGCGGATGTGGACACCGGGAAAATCATCTGCGTCACGATGCCTCAGAAATTCCAAACGGAACGCCGCTATGTGAATACCTTTTTGAAATTGCTGTTCTACAATCATGCCTTGCGACGGTTCGACAAGACCATAGCCGCGCGAGCCCATGACAACCTCATTGTCCTGTGGGCGGACGAAGCGCAACGTTTTATGACTGCCAGCGAAGATGGCACCAGCGATTACAATGTCGTGGACGTGATCCGCGAAGCGGGGGCAACCATTATTGCCGCTTCGCAGTCAACCACGTCATTTATTCCGCCGCTGGGCAACGACAAGTCCAAGGTACTGACCTTAAATCTTCGAAACCGCCTGATTTTCCGTGCGGCCGATGAGGCGGACGCCGTTCAAGCGGCGGACTTCCTGGGCAAGAATCGGGTGGTCAAACGTTCGTGGGGGCACAGTGCCGGAAAAAGTAACGTCAGTTATTCCGAAACCGAGGAACACAAAATCAAGCCCCACAAACTGCGCTTGTTACGCGATCATGAATGCGTTTTGGTCCATTGCGAACAGGGCTTCCGCCGCGTCACGCTCCCACCGCTGGAACCCGACGGAACCGTAGCCAAATGGTTTCCGTGGTGGAGAAAACTTGTCTAAACCACCGATTATTGAATCCCATGCAATCCCAAGTAGGTCAAAATCTTCGCAAACAGCGTTGCCGTTGTCGTCAGACTCAGGATTTTTTAGCAAAAGGATGCCAGCGTTATGGCACCCCCATAACGCGTGACATGCTGGCGCATTATGAATGCGGCAATGCAGATGTGCCTGCCCGTTATATTCCGATTATTGCGCATGTCCTCGGCGTGGCGATCACCGATCTCCTGCCACCCATCAATGACGAAGCCATTCCCAATGGAAAGTTGAATCATCGTCCCCGATCTCTTCCCAGGGCCCGGTCGTCGCCTGCAAATCAGGGCAAAACTTCAAAGGCCAAAAATATCGCTGGCCAGAAAATCCGGCGGTTTCGCGCCCAGCGGCGCTGGACGCAAGCCAAACTGGCCAGCATGCTTCGCAAGCTGGGCATCCACATCACACGCAATATGATTGCCAATGTCGAAACGCAACGCCGATCGGTCACGGATTGGCAACTGGCTGGATTTGCCAAGGCGTTGCAAATTCCGTTGCAGTTGCTTCTGCGATGAAAATTGCACTCCGGCTGCGCGTGACTGCAATGCATCTCCCGGTGGTCAATTTCCCAGACGGAAGTAACGATAGACACGGGACAAGGGATTACAGCAGATGTCGGCGGCGACTGCGGAAATGTTTCCGCAATCTCCAGACTTCAAGACCACGGCCCCGCCAGGGGCGGAAAGTCAGGTTGTGCGTCTTCGCCTTCTTTCTCGCCCGCAGTCCATCACCCCACCGTTTGCTGCTCACTGGTCCGCCACCGAGCCGAGATTTGGGAGCGAGAGCTAAAACCGCGCCAGCGGATCCCCTTTGCCCTTTCCCCGCTGTCACGGTTTTAGCCTTCGCTGGAGTTCGAGGGCGCTGGCGCGCGGGGCTCGTTGTCTCCCCATCTGTGAAGCGAGCAGCAAACGGCAGGGTGACGGACAGCGGTTTCAAAAAAAAGCTATGACCACAACAAAATCCAAAAATGAAGCGGCAGCTCCAGCGAGTGTCCGGCCATCGTCGGTTTCAAAAAGCCAGCCTTCAGATGGCGTCCGGGATTTTGCGGCGGAAAAGGCGCGGGCCGTGGCCACGCTCTCGGAGTTTCGGCGGATGTGGCGGGCGCTGGTTCAGCGGGGTGCAAGTCCGGACTTGTTGGCCGGGTTTAAAAGCGGTGCCTGTATTGCCTTGCGGCATCTGGAAATGGAGACGCCCGAATGGGAATTGTGGACGGTTTTGCCTGACGAGGCGGATTTGACCTGCCAGTCCCGCATCGGCGACCACCTGGCTGTCACCCGCCAGTTGCTGGGGTTCCCGGTGTAGGGGGATTGCGGTCCTACACCGCGTTCTATAACTTTGCGGTGTTACTAGGGGATTGGCTGCAGCACCCGTGGAAGGAAGCGGAAGAAGTGGTTGCCGGAAGTAAGCGTTTGGCGATTTCTTCATCGGCATGTTTCCCCAAAAGCTGGTCTTCGTCCACCGTCCAGCGGCGTTAGTCCTGATTGCCGGATGCAATCTCCAGCCTCCGGCCCGGTTCGGGAACTCGCGGCAGGTTCATAAACATTCGGTGCGAGCGCACGGAAATGAGTGTGCGTTTAAAGCGCCGGGAGGTTTCGCTGTCAGGCAGATTGTCGGCAAGGATTCATCTTCCGGTTGTCTGGCGGCGTGGCCATTGGGAGGGGATGCCCCGCTTACTGCGTTTGCCCTCCACGGTACCGGCGTGGCGACCAACCTTGCGGGCAATTATGTGGTCCGGGGCGGTGCCGAGCAGGCGCTGCCGTTCGCGCCCAGATATTTGGCCGCGTGACGCCTCACATTTTTGGAACCATTCGCCATGTTTCAAATTTTCTTCATTGTGGCAGACAACAACGCCATGGCAAGTCCCCCGCGAATCCAACGCCATCCCCGCCTTTCCTTCCCACTGAAACTTAATCTTGACGAGGTTTTTCAATGCGCAGCAATTTCTGAACGGAAACCCCATAGATTTTTGCCAGCTTTAAAATCTGCTTTCGTCCGATCAAATTGCCGCTCCGTTCCCAATACATCAGGTTGGAGCGTGGTATGCCGCTTTGTTTGGAAACGGCTGCTTGCGTCAACTGCTTCTCTTTACGCAGCAAATACAACCATGCTCCGTAAGGATGGCGACGCGCTTTTGGTTTTCGACCCATGGCATAAGCGTAAACGCCGCCTTTGATGCGCCTACAATTTGACAATACATTGTCAAAACATATTTTCGGCTTGTGTTTGGTTGGGTGGTTCGATATGGATATTCATCAGGAATTGAAGGGAAATAGGCATGCGGCGGCGCAGGCTTGCGAACGCGTGTTTCCAGAATGTAACCACAAATTGTCTGGACGGGGCAGGGAATCCTGCGGCAAAGTAAACATCGGGCAGCATGAATCAATTGACGTCAACTGCGGTGGCAAATCGAGAGAACCCTTCCAGGCGGCGGGTTGCGGATACTGGTGATAAACGCAAGTTAATCAGTCATTTATTTTCGCTAATTTTTCCGGCTGCGATTTCCCCTGGTCCAGGTCACCATTCGAATTTTCCAGCATAGATGCCCCGATAAACATATCGCAATTTTTAAATTCAAGCGCATTACCAGAAATGAAAACACCCCTCCAACTCGGCGCATCGGCCATGCTCGGAATACTGGCCCAACTCCAGACCCAAGCCGCATCCACGTCGGTCCCCGATAGTGTCGTGGGATTGGTGGCTCAGGGTGACAATTTGCCGGCCGTCCCCTATGCGAATTTGCCGGTACATGGGGCGACATATTGGGAAATTCTGCCCGGCGGTTTCACCGCCCCCTTGCCAGGGCCGATCTTTGATCCCTCTCTGCCGATTTACGCAATAACCCCGACTGTATTCGTCGTTGATTCCACGTTCGGTGAGATTCTGGTAAATCCCCGGCAATCCGCCGGCCTGTCGCCGGCTGCCGCCAGAACAGCCGCCGCCAATGCGGAAGTTACGACGGTATCGAATCTGATCACGATGGTGCAAACGGCTTCGGAGGCGGCCACCGTCCCACACAGTGACATATCGCGCGGCACGCTAGATGGCACGGTTTCCCCCGATGGCCAGCAGCAACCCCAAAGCGGGGTGCCGTATCTGACCATCGCCACGGGGAGCAACCAGTTTTTGATTACTGTGTTTAACAGCGACAACTCAATACCCTACTATTTGGAAATGACCCCGGTGCTGGGCAACACCAATTTTCCCTGGGCGATTGTTGCCAATGGCACCGTGGGGGTCACGAATTTCACCGTGCCCAACGGACCTTACGCCGATGAATTTTTTCAAGTGCTAATGACCACCAATTATCCCGGCCAGGGCATCGCTATTTTCATTGATAGTCCAGCCAACGGAGCCACGGTGCAATGAATTTAGAAATCAGGAATCTCATGAAACTTTGTCAAAAAATCGGTTTGATTTGTTGTTTGACCCTCAGCGCGGCAACCGCGTTTGCGGCTTCCGGCCAGATGACCACATTGGCAATATCGGCGGGTGACAGCGATGCTTTGGCGTTGCGTTCCGACGGCAGCGTTTGGAGTTGGGGCACGAACCAATTCGGAGAGATGGGGATCAGCAACCTGACGTGCAACTATTATCCGATGCGGGTTGTTGGCGTCAGCAACGTCAGCAAGATTTCAGCCGGCGAAGTGCATTCGCTGGCCATTGAAACCAACGGAACGGTCTGGGCGTGGGGCGACAACAGTGGTGGAGAGCTTGGCAACACGAATGGAAACAGTCCCGTGCCGGTGCAAGTGGCCGGCATCACCAACCCGGTGTCGGTATCCGGTGGTTACGAGTATTCCCTGGCCCTCCTGTCGAGTGGACAGGTTCTGGCGTGGGGCACCAACGAATACGGGAATCTTGGAAATGGCGGCACAAACTCGTATTGGCAGCCCCGTTTGGTGGCGGCCCTGACCAATGTGGTTAAGGTCGTGGGTGCCGGGGCTCATTCGACGGCGCTGGATTCAAACGGTGTGGTGTGGTGCTGGGGCGATAACTGGTATGGCGAAATCGGCAACGGAGGTACGAACGACGTCTATGCGCCGGTTGCGGTGTTTAGCAACGCCGTGGAGATAGCCGCAGGCTTTGATTTTACCATGGCCTTGAAGAAAGACGGAACCGTTTGGGGTTGGGGAGATAACTGGTATGGCGAGTTGGGCCTGGGCACTAATAGCTTCCAATTTAATACCCCGACGCTGGTGATGAGCGGCGTTTCGGTTCTTAGCGCCAATGTTTTCAGTTCGGGTGCCACCACCACCAACGGGCAAAATTATGTCTGGGGGTGGGCGGGAAATGGCGTTGGACCGGTTTTTTCACCCGCCCAACTTGCGCCAGCGCCACCATTTGTTCAATATGCGTTCGACCTCAATTGGGACGACGGGTCGAGTGTCGCCTTTGGAATGACAACCAACGGCGCAATCTGGGCTTGGGGGGATAACGATTGTGGCCAGTTTGGCAACGGCAGCATTCTCTGGCCGTTTGCCCCCGTCCTGGAACTCATTCCGGCGGAGAGCTTTGCGCCGACGCCACCGGCGCGATGGGGTGAATTCTTTCGGGGTGATATTTTTGGTTTCGACGACCTGGCCACGAACGATTTGGACTTTTCCTCGATTGTGGTTCCCGTCGATCTGGAGCAGGGGGTGGCCTTGAATGCCACCGGCAGCGATGCCTATTGCTATGCCAACTCCCCGCCGTGGTTTCTGTGTGTTTCCAACCAACCGGTTTTTCAGTCATTTTATCGGACCGGTCCGGCAATTCAGGTTAACAACCCGGCGACCGCATTCGGCAGCCAGGGCGGCGGTTCACCTTTGTTTCCCAATCAACCGTATCGCTTCGGCGTTTATGCGGGCGGTTTTGACGAAAGCACTCCCGCCTGCACGAATGCCATCCGGATTTCGGTCTATAATGCGGCTAATTTTAATCCCGGAGTGACCAATGTAGCCCCCTTCAGTGTCTTTACAATTCCGCTCCCGCGTCGCACCGTAAGCGCCGATTCCAACCTGTGGACGTCGTTCATGAGCAACGGAGGTGCAATCACGGTCGCCACGAACGGCCTGACGACGACTGTGCAGTTTCTCGACAACGGTATGACTAATGATGAGGTTTTTGGCCTCAGTTGGTTGAACGGCAATCAGATTTCCACCTATATTTTAACTGGCTATGAATTGACGCATAGCGCCAGTTCGACCAATTATTTTTACAAGGTGGAAGTGCTGGGCAAAGTGCAGGTTGGCAACACGACCTTGGCGCCCTTTGCTACGAATTCCGCCGGGGCGTGGTCGTATATGCCGCTCTACACGCTCGATTTCCGACCGCCTTCCCCGATGGAGTCAGTCTACATGGATCAGTTGTTTTTTCAAGGCACCCCCATGCCGCCGACGTATGAAAATGCCACCGTGACCGGCCCGGCGGGTGTCGCTTTGGCCGTGACAAACCAGTATGTGCTGACCAACAACACCGCCTACACCAATTTGGACAACAGCCCGGAACTGCGGCGGCACCCGATTCTTGACCAATTCGTATTGGACATGAACAAAGACCCGCTGGCACTGGCCAGTTATGTCGTCAACCAGATTGAACTTGCTGATCCGCTTGCGCCCAGCCAAGTCAATGCGGTCATGCCGCAGGTCACTTGTGGCGGCATTGACCGGAGTGCGCTGGGCACCTTTCTCGAAGGCCGCGGTTCGCCCATTGAACAGTGCGCCCTGCTGGTGTACCTGCTGCGACAGGCAGGCTATTCGGCCGCCTACGTGTTTCCCACCAACAATAACCTGTTCCTGTCGGCCACTCACGTCAGCGAGCTGTTTGAAATGCAGGTTAATGGAGTACTGTATCCCGACGACTTTCCCATCATCACGAACAGCCTGTTGTCCCTGAATTATCCGTGGGTGGTGGCCAATATCGGCACCAACACCGTGCATATTTTCCCTTGGCTGAAGGATCATGAAATCGTGGAAGGCGCCAATTTGTATGACTACATGCCCACCAATTACAACACCGCCCTGCAATGGGTGGAGCAGTATGTTCGGGGCAACACCAACATCCTGAATTTGGACAGCGAGAACGTGGTTTCCAAGTTATTCCCGGAATTTGTCCAGCAATACCTTGGCTCATTGGGACCTTCGTTCGCCATGGACAATCTCGGAGTCCGGGCATTCAACCGGCAGCACCAGTTTCCTGGCTGGGCCTACCTGCCGCAGCCGGATTTGGTAACCAACGTTGGAACTTGGTCAGTGGTGGACAATCTGGGGGACACCAACAGTTTCCGATTCCTGACGAACATCTTTAATACGGTGCGCGTTCGGGTCTATAACACCACCGTCAGCGGCAGTCTGGTTTTCGACAGTGGCACATGGGACTCCTGCGACTTGGGTGATCGGAAGTTCTTGCTGTTCACCGACGCGGGAAAGCTCTGCTTGTGGCTGGCACCTTACCGGACGGGCGTGACCAATATTCAAACCTTTGCTGGTCCCAGTTCCATCGCATTGCAGTCCAACTCGGTGGCGACCGGGTCGTTGAATTATCTGGCGATTCAAACCGTTCACCACCGCCAGTTCCTCACTTTGAGTTCGCCATACGCTTATTTTCCATTGTGGGAATCCAACGGCGCGACCAACTTGAGCCATTGCAATGTGGGCGATGTGGCAGCCATCGCGCTGGATTATGGGCAGGTTAGCCCGTTGATGTTGCAACAACACGAAGAAACCTATTGGGGCTTGGAGCGCCAGCGTGCCGCCAATACGAACCTGATTCCCAAGGTGTGGGACTACGCGGGCACCGCCGCCTATTTGCTGGGCATGGGCTATTTCCAAAAAAACGATGCCTTTGATGTCTGCAACCAGCAATGGCACCGGGTGCGCGACCTGATCCGATTTTCTTCCGGGCTGGGCATCATCGGCGCAACTGGCAATGCCACCAACATGCAAGCCAAGGTGGATATGTTTAGCTACGGCGAGTTGGCCATCGGAAACGGCAGCTTGAATTTAAACAGCGGCGTGCCCGATTTCACATGTTTGCAAAACTACTACATCTTGGGCATCACGGCGGCGTCGTCCCAGGAGCATGACACGATCCAAAGCATGTTCCCCGACCAAAATGCCGTCTCGACGGTGCGTCTGCTGCAAATGGCCCAGGCGCGGGCCACCAACGGAAACTCGCCCATTCTTGAACTGTTCAACAACAATTATGCGGCCGCTGGCAACCAGACCAACGCGGGATATGGCTCAACCTGGCTGAAAAATCAGGACCCCAGTGTTTGGGCTTCCGTCACCAATATCTTTACTCAGCCGGGGGGCGCTTACGCGCGGGTGCTGATTACCCCGGCGAAAATGACCAATGCGCCCCAAACTTATATTGGCATGGGGGCGTTGATTTTGGGCGAGACCTTGGAAAACGCGCTCATTTCCGCCAACAGCGCCACGCTGAATGGCGGCTGGGGGAGCGAATTGCCCGGCTTTGACACGACGCCTCCCACAGTGCCCACGTTGGCTTGGAATTTGGATGTGACCTCTTCCGGCGATCCCTTCTTTTTCAACAACCTCGCCGCCGGATCCACCTTTACGCCCGTGCTGTCGCCCGTGGATAGTGCTGGTATTTCACAGAGTACCATCGCGCTGACCCCACAGGAAACCCTGCAAATCCAGCAGTTCATGCAATCGGGGCAATCGTGGAATATCCAGTCCGCCATCATCAACAGCGCCAATTCGGGATCTTGGGGACAGACAGACGCCGGACTCGGAGGTCTCCTGGATACCGTGGCCGAACCGGTTGACGAAATATCTGGCGAGTTTTACGAGGACACGGTGGATTTGGCCTTGCCGGGGCCGCTGCCCTTGCAGTTGCGCCGCAACTATACTAGCGCAAATTTGCAGGCCAATGAGTATGGCTACGGGTGGAAAATGAATTTTACCCCGTTTCTCGTGGTCGCCTCCAACATCATTTACGCGGCGGAAATGGATGGCACCGTGCTGGCCTACCGGCAGCAGACCAACAACCAATGGATAGTGCTGCCCCAGGACAATCCGACGCTGAATAACAACAGAACCTATGGCAAGGGATCCATCGCCAATCTGTTCAATTCCGTGCTGACCACCAACCGCGGCACCAATTACGTCATCGCCGCCCCGGATGGCAGCCAGCGCACCTATCAAGTGATGTCGTTCCCCGTGACCAGCGGCACCAACACCCTTTCCCGCACCCGACCCTACCTGACCCGCTGGCAGGATGCTGCCGGAAACTACGCGCTCTTTTTCTACGGTACCAACGCCAGCGCCGATGATTGGGGGCAGTTGAATCGGATCAACATGGCCAACGGCAACACCCTGGTTTTAAAATATGATTTTTACGGCCGCATCATCCAGGCCATGACGGGCGACGCCCGCTTTGTCTATTACCAGTACGACAATTACGGCGACCTGGTCAACGTCACCCTGCCGGATTCTTCCCAGGAGCAATTTCAATATCAGCATTACACTTTCACTACCAATAACAGCACCTACACGGATTCGACGCACTTGATCGTTCAGGACATCAAGCCCAGCGGACGCATCCTGGCCAATGCCTATGACAATCTGCGGCGCGTGGTGACCCAGGCGTCCACCGTCGGCACCAATTTGGTGCTCTATACCAACGCGTATTTCTTTTATACCAACAACATCACCAGCCTGACCAACCAGTTGGCCAGCGGGGCGACCCGCGTGGATGACTTCTTCCATCATTCCACGGTGTACTCCTACACCAACAACCTCATCACGAACATCGTGGACCCGCTGGGCTACACCATCCAACAGACCTGGTTCCCCGACACCGCCACAAATCTGCCCGGCTATTACCCCCGTAGCGTGCAATTCTCCGTGGATAAGCGTGGATTGACCACGCAATATTTTTATGATTCCTTCGGTAACGTCACGCAGCAGGTGTTGTTGGGCAATCTCACCGGCGAAGGTGTGGCCAATCAGACCGCGACCAACACGGCATCATACACGACCAACAATCTGCCCAGCCTCATTCAGGATCCTTCCGGCAATGGCATTCAGTTTACTTATGACAACGCCGACCCGTTTCGTCCGCTCCAAAGTATTCAGGTGAGCGGCGTCACGCCGATCACCACGAATTACTACTTCTACACCAACGTCACACAGGTCTCCTTGCTGGGCACCACCAACTTGGCTTTTGGCCTTTGCCAGAAAAAGATTGAGGCCGGAGCAACCAATGTGCTGGTTTTCAACGGCAATGGCTTCCTGACTCAAAGCACCAGCTACCCCGCCACCCCGGATGATCCCGGGGATACCGACCCAGCCATAATTCACTATTTGAGCTACAATTTACGCGGGCAATTGTACCAGGACCAAATTGCAGGTGGGGCCACCTTCCAGTATGATTTTGATCCACTGGGACGGGTGCTTTCCAAGCAGGTCTTTGATCAGAACAGCAACAATGTTTCCTCCGAATTCAACTACTACAATCGGAACGGCGAACTGGAATGGTATTACGGTCCACGCACCAATCCGCAGGATTTTATTTATTTTATCTATGACGGTGCCGGGCGGAACATCCAACAAATCCGGTCCCGTTCCCAAGCCAAAAGCAACGGCACGGGGATCGAAACTCCCGCCGGAAATGCTGCCTATGCCACCACATTCCAGACTTTCGATGGCTTTGGGAACCTGACCACCACCACCGATCCTCGCGGGGTCACAAAAACCAACACGTTCGATGCGTTGGGCCATATCACCGTGAGCCAGGTTTTGGAAACCAATGGCACGGTTTTGAAGACCGAGCAGGCTGCCTACGAAAGCGGCGGCCAGGTGACGCTGGCGACCAATGCATTGGGAGGCGTGACGCAAACACTTTACACCCAGACCGGGAAACCTTATTTCGTCGCCACTCCCGACGGGGCCACCAACGGTACCACCTATTATCTGGATGGCCGGGTGAAATGCCAATACATGGTCAACGGCAGCCATTGGCAGACCGTTTACGATGATGCCCACTTGCTGACCACCCGCACGTTTTATTCGAGCACTGGGAGCGCTCTGGCTACGAATGTGTCTGGCGTGGATCGTCGTCGGAACCCCATCCTGAGCATAGACGCGGCGGGCAATTCGTTCACCAATGTCTATGACGGTCTCAACCGGCTCAAATTGGCGGCGGGTCCGGCTATTACCACCGTCATCCAACAATCGGGAATCAGTCCAGGAGGCCCCTATACCTACCACACCAATTTCCTCCAGCACCAGACTATCAATACTTTTGACGCCGCCGGACTGGCTGTGACCAATGCCAATGCCTTGGGCGAGACCAACGTTACGTTGAAGGATGTGCTGGGCCGGGTCATCAGCACGCGGGTCTTCAGTTCATCCAACGCGTTGGTGCGTGAAACGTACTTTGCCTACACTGGCGATCACACCAGCGTCACAGAGACGGAAGGTTCTGGGGCCAATGCCATCAGCCATACAACTTGGACCGATGACGATGGCCATGCCGTATTGTCTGTGGCCTATCCGGCCAGCAGTGTGAACGAATTCACGCTGACCCGCTTCGATGTCGCCGGAAACGCGATTTCATCCCAGCACAACACCTCTGCCGGCGGGGCCATTGCCAACTGGACCACCACCAGCCTGACGTATGATGGCTTGAACCGGGTTACGCAGAAAGTTGACCGGGACAACGCCGTGACCTCCTACGCGTATAACCCGTTGAGCGAAGTGACCAACCGCGTTATGCCGGGCAGCAACCTGGTCTATGTGGCCAGCTACAGCCCGGCGGGCCAGAAACTGACCGAATGCAACACCAACGGCGGCAACTATACCCGCAGCAACAATTACACATACTTTGCCGGCGGTAGTTCCTTCGCCGGCTTGTTGCAAACCAAGTTGGATGAACGAGGCGTGTCTTGCCTCTATGCCTACGATGCGTGGCTGCGCCCCACCAATTTTGCCTATAGCGGTTCCTTGCCGGAACAAAAATTGACCACCACCCTGCAATATGAACCACGCGGGTATCTCACCAACGTCATCGAGCAATTTACCGGGTCCAACGCCCTTTCAGTGCAGCGTTCGTTTGACGTTTATGGGCAACTCGCAGCGGAATCGGTGGGCAGCGCGGCCTTCGGCTACGCAGACAGCCAGACGTGGGATGCCGCCGGCCGGCGCACCCAATTGGGATTTGGCTCTGTTGGCAACTATGGTTATGCCTGGCAGGCCGATGGCAGCCTGGTTGCCGCCAACGATTCAACCGGCGGCGGCGTTTACAGCTATACCACGGCGGGTTTGCTGACCACTCGCACCGTGGGCAATCGTCAAACCAGCATTAGCACCCGGGACGGTGAAGGACGGCCACTTTTCATTGCGACCACCGTTAATCTCGCAACGAACTTGACTGAAACAATGGCCTGGACAGGAGACGGCCTGCTTTCCGCCCATACGTTATGGCGCGGCGATTTCGGCACCGATGCCCGCGCCTATGCCTACGCCAATGCCAGCCGCCGCTTAGCCCAGGAACAACTCAACCTCAATGCCGCCACCACCTGGACGAACACGTTCGGTTATGACAATGGCGCGGCCAGTGGCCCCGGCGTTTTGACTGCTGCCGGACAGGGTCAAGGTTCTGCCTTGTGGAGTGGTTCCTCCGGTTCCTTCTCGCGGGTCTCCAATTCGACCAACACGGTGATTTCCCTTGCCGCCAGTGGCCACACGATAGGCTTGGTCACGGTCAGCGGATCGCTGGATGGCCAACCCGTGCCAGTCACCACCGTTCCCAACAACTACGGTTCCATGGCATGGCGCGCTCCCCTGCAACTCACGCATGGAACCCACCAATTGACCGTGGCCGCCCAAATGCAGAACGGTCTCTACGCAGTTTACGCCACCAATACGTTTACGAATACGGCAGCGTATCAGTCATCCACCGATACCTACGACCCTGCCGGGAACATCACCAACCGGGTTTGGTACAATCCCACCAACGGCATTGACCGCATTCAGGGACTTTCCTGGGACGCTCGCGGACGTTTGCACGCTGTCGTTGACCGGGACGCCAGCAATTCGGGCTACAACTGGACGGCGACGTATGACGGACTGAACCGCCGCATTTCGACCACCAGCGTGCTGGTGACCAATGGCGTGGCGCTTTCCACGGCACCTACGACAATCAATTCCTATTACGACCCGCAGGTGGAGTTTTTGGAACTGGGCGTCAACTACGGCAGCACGACCGAGTGGAAACTTTATGGGCCGGACTTGCATGGCGTTTATGGCGGAATGAACGGCGTTGGCGGCCTCGATGCAGTCTCGCCCATCTTGAACCTGTTCCAGCCAACCGTCAGTGATTTTCGCGGGAACATTCTTGGCGTGATTACCAACGGGATGATGTTCTGGAATCCGGCCCGCCCCACCGGCTATGGAGCGGTGCCGGGCTACCAGCCATTGCCGCTGGCCAATGGAGCCAACATTGCGCTGGCGTCGGCTTGGCGTGGACGCTGGGCGGACATCACGGGTTTATACAATATCGGTTTGCGTCCGTACGAAGCCACCAGCGGACGCTGGCTGACGTTTGATTCGGTCTGGAACGAGATCGACCCCAACGGCATGTCGTTCTGCGGCGGTGATCCCATCAACAGTATGGATTCCGATGGCCGGCTGTCAGCCCAGTCCGCGCTCAACACGTTGGGGCAGGACAACAGCACGAAGAATCTTTATTTTGGGATTGCTCCAGTCATGCAGACCTATATCCAGACGATTTATGGCATTAATGGTTTAAGCGTTCCAACGGGTATGCCAGGAGAGCCCGACTCCGTGCTGACCAATCCCGGCGATATAACAGGGCAGTCGCAGAGGCTTTGGACGATTCCAACCGGCCAGTATTTCAGTTATGTCAGCCAAACACCCTTGCCGGATAATTGGGGGCAGACAACGGCTAGCTGGATAAATTCGTCTGGTCCTGATTTGATGGATATTCAATTAAAGGAAGCCGGATCTTATTTCAAGTTGCTCGGAGCTGGGGCGGCCGTTGCCTCAGGGGCCGAGGAACTTTTGCCCGAGCTTTTGGGAGCAGAAGCATCCGTGGCCGCAGAGGGAGAAGTCGGGGCAGGGCAAACACTATATCGCGGCGTATGGGATGACCACCCTGCATTTCAAGAGGCCTTGGAAGGAAGTGCGGATCCTCGTGGTGGTAGTGCTACCGCGTTAGAGCACAACATGGGTGACACGCGAAGTATATATACATCTTGGACAACCGATCCGGCTCTGGCCGCTGAACGAGCGGGTCCCGGTGGAGTTGTTTTACAGCAAACTTTTCCAGCATTCCGCCTGGTAACTTCGCCGGACCTCTTTGGCGAAGGCGAGGTGTTGGTGACTGGACCGGTTAGAGGTGCATCTGTTACCCCAATTCCATAACCATGAAAGACATCGAATATAATCGACTAATCGCTCTGATGAGGGATTCAACTGAACCCACCGTCATGGAATACCTGAAGTTAATCCAAGACTCAAAACCGGAATACGCGGTTGGAGAGGCTATTCCTGCCACCGAAGTTTGGGATATATACTCGAAACGCCAAGCGTGGAATGAAAGCACCTCGAACCCAAAGCGCAATCAAATTGCTGGCTACGAACCGCTTATGATGCGGCTTCCGAGAGCCTCCGATCAGAATGTCAGAATACACACACTCAGATGGCAGAATGTCACCGTGATGCTTTTTACCGATGAAAAAACCGCCAGCTTTTTTGGGTCGCTCCGGATTCTTGAGCCGGAAAAATGAAAACGCAGCTCTTGAAACTTTGGTTGTTGCTGTGCCTCCTGTTTGGGGGTGGCATGCTCTCGTCAATCACATGGCGTTACGATGCTCACCCAAGTCGCATGAGCATCGGTTACGACCTGCATCCTGTGTCAGCCAGCACTTACGACTCTGCCCCAGTGCTCTTTGGCAACGGACGAAAAACGCGCGAAAGCGCGAACTGCGCCGTCTTTGGCAAATTCGCCAAATTTCTTGCCGCAGAGGGGGGAAGCATCGCGTGGAATCCGTTAAACGGGCCGGGGCCGCTCGGCGCGGACGTTGCCAATACATTCCGAAGTGCGTCGTACACTGAAACGGTATTAGGCGAGGACACGACATATTATCGTGTGTACGGCGGAAACTCACCGCAATTAGGTCCGTATTGGACCCAAACGCCGCCCGCTGGGCCGTTACAATCCACAATTGATAGCGCGTTGAATCCTGCTTGGGGAAACACTGCGGAGAATGTGGCAACAATAACAGTCCCCAAGGGAACAACGGTTTACACGGGCTTCGCGGCTCCGCAAGGCGGTTTGGTTGGAGGCGGCAGCCAAGTAGTAATTCCAACCGTAAACCCAGCTTGGCTTGTAAAACCATGAAAACGTGTCCTTGGGAAAAAATCAACGACTTCCAGAGCTTGAGCGAATTCAACCGATTCGTTGAGTGGATGGGCGACCAAACAAAAAGCGGAACGACTGAAGAAGTTCCGGTGCAAAAAACGTATCTTGGAGGCAACACGTTTCGGGAGAAATGGTTTCGACACATCGCGAGCGGGCAAGTTTGGCGCTTGGTCTGGCCGGATGCCCCTTTCAAGGGAGTTTTCGAACCCGCCCCAGAATGAAGACGTGGCTCTTGAAATATTGTTGGTTGCTCTCTTGGCTCTCGTTTGCAGCCAACGCGCTTCCTTCAATCACACCGATTTATGACGTGCGAACCCATCACACGAGTATGGGTTATGACAAACATTCAGTCTCCGCCATCACTTACGACTCCGTCTCAGCACTCCTTGGAACCGGACGAAAAACGCGAGGAAGTGCGGATCGTGCCGCATTTGGCAAATCCGTTGAATTTCTAGCCGCAGAGGAGGGAACGGGATTGACATTCTACTCGGTTCAGAGTGAGGCTGATGCTGCGAGGTTGGCTTCAGGGGGAACACCTTGGCCTACCGGCCTTCAACGCGCAAATCTGGGCGAAGGATTGTATGCGTGGGGGAATCAGGCCGATGCCGCAGCCTATGCTGCAAACAAACCGGGCTCTGTAATTATGCAATTCAATATGTCTGCCTCCGATTATTCCTCGTTAAATACGCTAGATATGGGAACGATGAGTGAAGACGCAGCTACAGAGTGGATGAGCACCTACTCGGAATGGGGTGCGGCGCAACCGCATGGCTTCGACCACATAATCAGGCCCACGAGCATGGGCACCGAATACTATTTCTCGCCGAACGCCTTCCAGCTATTTAAATAATATGGAAATTCAATACACCTTTTTGCAGGTCAAAGAAGGCATGACTCACGCTGCGCGAGTCACCGTCTCTTCAGACCCACTAATCGATGGGGTCAAAATCGCTGAAAAAGCTGGAGCGCAAATTCCTTCTTTTAGTAGCGATTGGTTAGAAGCTGCCCGCCAGGGAGCAGAGAAAGCACTTCAGGCCCATTTAAGCCTTGGCGGAAGCAGGGTTGGGATAGAGGTGGTCACTGTGTTGGGAACAGAGGTTGATACTAGACAAGACACCGTCGAAGTTGCGGCATTCTGTGCAGCTTGGAAGGCGTTCGGGCATCACGAGTCAGCACTGAAAATCGAGTACGATGGCCGTTGGACGGTATGCCCAAAAGAGGCGAATTGAGCGGATATGAGCAGCACGAAGAGAATATTCTTTTGGTTGTTTCTGTGGGTAGCACGCATGCTCTCAGAGCACCACTGAATACTAGCTCCTCAACCACTACAATTTATCGACGCTTGCCATGAACGACTTGAAAGATATTACAGACTTCTTATTTGCCAATCGAGTGAAAGACCTGCCACCACGTGGCTTAGCGGAGGTGTTTGATCGCCTTATCTGGTGTTTAAGTGACAATGGGCAGGAGATCCTAAAAATCCAGCGTGAATGGTTGTCGAGCCAGGACGTGGAGCGGGTTAAAATTGCCTTAGAAATGAAAGAAGCTTTTCCATTTGAGAACCCAAACCAAATGAACCAAGTGCTTAAGTCGATCTCGGCGAATTGGCCTGAATTAAGGGTAAAATGCGACGAAACTGCAGCACGATGGCACCATTAACAATATGCAAACGCGCTTTCGGGGTGGCAATCTGTATGAGAGCAAGGCGAAGCCTGTGGCGACGGTCGAATTCGAAGTGGGCCTGCGGAATGTACCAAGACTCATGGGAGGAATGAATCTTGCGGAAGCCGGGGCCAAGGTGGGATTTACGATAGACGCGAAATGGGCGACACCTATTGCCGCAGAAGGGGGGAACGGGATTGACATTTTACTCGATTCACTCTTAAAACCTCAAATGATCGTGCCAACACCATGAGTGCTATTGCCTATATTTACAGGTGCGATTCCTGCGGGACGGAGTTTGAAGCTCCCGAGGTGCCAGAAATGTCCTACGGTCTTTTTGTGATGAGGACGCTGGAATCAAGTGAGGCAGTGTTTCTGGATGCTCACAAAGATGCCGCGTTCTTGGAATCCTACGACATTGTAAAACGCAATCCTTTTATTAGAGGGCTGACACCAGAAGAGTGTGGCAAGATTCAACAGACGGTGTTTTCCGTGACTTGCGATAGATCTCCTGCCGGGAAGTCATTTGAAATTGGAATCCCGCCAAAATGTCCGTCCTGCGGTTCCCGTGTAATTCAAAGTTGGCACCCGGTTGAGCCTTTCCGAGATTGGCCTCTACCAAGTGTTGGACACCGGTCTTGGGAGTCAAAATCTCCTGTTGAGCGAGAGGCATTGATTGATGACGCCGTTCGACGATTACTCGAAGGCGGTGCAAATAGATGAGACTGCCAGCTTGCTTCAGTGTGACGCGCAAGGGGAAAACCGTCTGGAATGCGCTTTGGTCGCTTGTCCTGGCCGTCTTGTTCTATGCAGTTGCTGCTACGACATTTGCGAGCGAAAAAACACAGGCTCTGGAACACCCCGGCTTTTATGACGAATTTGCCAAATTTCTTGTCGCAGAGACAACTGCGATTACTGATTCATCACGACTTTTGCCAGCACCATCAGGAAGTAATCCCTGGATGCCAGGCACTGTTCCGACTTCGTTCCCAGCTCCCCCAGGAACTATGATCAACATGGCGATGGCTCCGGGGCAAATTCTCCCAGGTGGATGGGCAACGCTTGATCAAATTCCAGATGTAAATTGCGTTTGTAATGATCTTGCTGTGACTCCAGCATTTAAGCCAGCCGTTTCTGAAGTCCAAACATTCTTGGTGCCTGAGGTACTCAGATCCAATCTGGCATCGTCGGCCTGCAAACATACAACGGCGTCGTTTACCGGGGGGGAGTCAACCAAATCCAAATATTAAATTTCTCAGACCGTGCTGGACTTATACCAATTATACCAATTGGGCCAAGAAGCCCGATACATTAAATGCAATATTATGAATATCACAGATTTCAGCTGGGCATTAAATTCACCAATCATAAGTTGGATTTGCAATGGCTTTTTAGTCAGAAAAAAATTCCACTTTCCAGTGCGAAGCGCAATTCTGTTGATTGATGGAACAGGAGTTGCCGTTGTTGAACCATTTGAAGAAAGGGGTCGTGACAATGGAGTTGTTTTTAATGGCGATGGAACAGTCCGATTCAGATTGAAATTTCCGCTTCCTGAACCTTATGGCAATTGTTTTGATCAGATATATTATGTTGAAGGGAAATTAACGGCTTTTGCTAACCAGAATGGAACTGATTTCGCTCATGAGCTTAACCCGCAAACCGGCGAGATATTAAAAACCTATGAAAGCCGTTAAGCGTACATCATTCCGCCGGCAATGAGTGTTTTCCAAAAGTTTTCTACCAACGCCAAACGAAAGTGCAGCAAATTTCCTGCATCCATTATTTACAGATGTCAAATTTTAACACATTCTGGTCTCAACTTCGATGAGCACTAAACTCAAATCTGTGGTCAAACGCACCTTTTATCGCAAGGGTATTGTCATCTTGGAGGAGAGGTGTCGGAACGGCAACTTGCATGGCAAGCTAAGAAAGTGGCACCGCAATGGGCAATTGGCGGAGGAGGACTCCTATTGCCACGGCTTGCGCCATGGCCTTTGCCGGCAGTGGAGCGACCGTGGCCGGTTGCTCGGTTCATTTCACATGGCCCACGGGACAGGGGGACAACAAACTTGGTATGATAACGGGCAGTTGAAAGTGGAATTTATCACCGTTGCCGGGCAGTTCTGTGGGCGCAGCCGGAGGTGGCTTCGCGATGGCACATTGATTACCGACGAAGTGCTGCTGTTCAACCGGCAAGTCACACCTGATGTATACCGCCAGGCAGCGGCCAAGGATGCACGGTTGCCAAAATTGCGTGGCCGGATTGCCAAATTGCCGGTCAATGATCCCGCCTGGGAGCAGAAAAGTTTCTTGCTCCACGTCTCCTGGCTTCTGGCGAAGCGCAATGGCAATGAAGTCCGGGCCTGGTTGAAAGCGGAGGACAAAACCAAACGCGGGCTTGGTCGGTTCAAGCGCAAGAGCTTGGCCGCTGCATTTGTTGAGGAGCTTTATCAGGCCGGGGCCGTCAAGGTGATTGCGCCGGACATTTACCACAACCAGCGCGGCGACCAGTTTGCCGACTGTCTGCTTGTGCAACTGCCCAACGCATCGGCGAAGCGCAAGGCCATCCGCAAGGTTTGTGCGCAGTTGCGAAAGGATGATCTCCGTGCGGTCATGCCCGAGAAGGATTGGGGCGAAGCTCACCTTTATATCCAAATGGGTTGATTCAATTGACGATGGCGGAGTTTTTCGGCCATACTGAATTGATCCAATATGGTGAAAGCGATTCATGCGACGGATTGAGGGGATAGCCACGCACCATGAGTACAACCATCAAAAAACACTTTTACCGGAACGGCCAGCTTGGCGAGGAAGTGCCTTTGAAAAAGGGCCTGCGGCAGGGCGTTGTCCGCACTTGGCACAAGAACGGCGCGCTTGCCAGGGAGGAGCCATATAAAAATGATTTGCCTCACGGCCTTTGTCGCCAGTGGGATGAAAAGGGCCGCTTACTAGGCAAATACCGGATGATCCACGGCACCGGCGTTGAACGGATTTGGCACGATAACGGGCAAATTCAAATGGAAATCTCGCTTGTATCCGGCGAATTTTGCGGGCGGAATCGCATCTGGCTGGCGGATGGCGCGTTGCTTTCTGAGCGGTTCTGTTTGCACCGGAAAGAAGTGAGCGCCGCCGAATACCGGGCGGCGGCGGCCAAGGACAAGTCGTTGCCACGATTTCGCGGGCGGCCTGGCAAAGTGCTGCCGGGGAATTCCGCAACGGAAAAACGCAAACTTCGAGTCTTCGTGAAGTGGCTGCTGAAAAAGCCCAACCGTTGCGAGGCTCGGAAGTGGCTGACCCAGTCGGGCACCGGCAAGATTGGGCGGGCACTGGGACGATTCAAACGCGAGGCTGACGCGGCAAAGTTTGTGCAGTCGCTTTATGATGCCGGTGCCCTCAAGGTGGTGGTGCCGGACATCTATGCCAACCAGGCCGGGGATCAATTTGCGGATTGTCTGGTGGTGCGGCTTCCCCGGGATGCGTCCGGGCGGAAAGCCATTCGGAAGGTCTGCGCGCAACTACGCACGCGCAGACTTGGTGCGATCCAACCGGACGAGGACGTGGGGGAGTCGTATCTATATCTCTCCCTGAGTTGATTTATAGGATGACCAGGCAGTCCCGGCCAGCATCCACCGCCAGTGTGCCGCACGCATCCTGGGCTGAAAGCAAGCACCCGGCAACGGCGTCGCCGACCAGCGTTTCCACCGCGTGGCGCATGGGGCGCATGCCCAGCTTCGGGTGAAATCCCTTGCGGACCAACAGAGGCAAGACCCCGTCCGAGACCTTCAGCGTGACACCGCGTCCCTGCAAAAAATTGATTTCCTGCGCGAGAAATTTCTCCGCCACGGCCAGTTGCTGGTCGTAGCCGAGGCGCTGGAACACCAGCTTCTCATCAATGCGGGCGAAAATTTCGGGACGCAACGATTGTTCCGCCCGCGTCAAAACGTGGCGTTCCAGCGTGGCTTCGGTGGAATGCTGCAACAGGAGCAATTCGGCCGAGCCCAGATTGGAGGTGAGCCAGATGTAGAAACCGCTAAAATCGAGGGTTTCGCCGGTTGCCAGCGTGAGTCGCGCGGCATCGAGCAGTTGGAGCAGAATATCCAGAATACGCGGATGCGCCTTTTCCGCCTCGTCAAACAGCAGCACGCCCGTCGCCGATTTCTTCCGCACATTGCCCAGCATGCCGATTTCGTTCGCCCGCGCGCCCAGCAGCAAACCCAGCGAATCCTGCGTTTGGAATTCCGACATGTCGAAACGGAACAGGTGATCCGCGCCCAGCAACACGCGGGTGAAGACCACAATCAGTTCGGTTTTGCCGACGCCCGTCGGCCCCAGCGACAAAATGGTGCCGCGCGGCCGGCCCGGTTTTGTCAGTCCCAACTGGCCGCGCCGTGCGACGGACAGCACGGGGGCGATGACGTGATTCTGGCCGCGGATTTCCAGCGGCAGCTCTTGTTCGAGGATGGCGAGGTTCAAAATATCTTTTAAAAAGAGTGTGTTCATGCGGTCAAAACGTAGCCCAAACCGTGGCCGCTGTTTGTGCATAATAGGCACAAAGTGGGTTCAAAAATGCGCTTTAATGCATGGCGAAGACTTCGGGAGCGGATGCTTCCGAAAACAAAAAACAAAAATGAAAGCATGAAACTATGAAGCGCATTGAACAATCCCAGCCCTCCGCACGCCTGACGACCAGCGCCCGGAATTTCATCAAACGATGGTCGTTGTTGGCGGTGGTGTTGGCCGTCAGTTCCGGCCGAGTGCTGGCCCAATCCAGTGGTGGCACAACCTTTAGTTCCACCGACCTGAAGACCGGCATCAGCAACAGCCTGGCGGTCATCATGCTGTTTGGCTTTGTGCTCGGCATCGCGGCGGTTATCGCCGGTGGTTTTGCCATCCGGCGCGGGGACGTGGACACCGGAAAGCTTTCCATCATCGGCGGCGCGGTCATTGCCGCCGCGCCGGCGGTTGCCTACGCGTTTTTCAAAATCTTCGGCCTGGACTCCAGTTCGACGGTTGGCGTTGGCTCATTCTGATTTAACGACGGGAGGCTGACGTGACCACAGAAGAGAAACGGCTCAACCGCAGGCGGCTCCTATCGGAGTCAGCCGGAGCATTGCTCCCATGGCTGCTGGTTCGCCTCGGCCTCCCGTTCGTTTCCCTACCTTGCTGCAACCGAGCTATCACATGAAAGCCGAACTCCGATTTACGGATACCAATGCCGCGTCCGACTCCGCAGGCCGCACCTGGGGACTTGAAGGCAGCCTGTTTTGGTGGGTGGTCGGCGGATTGGGCGCGGGCATCACCGTTTTCTTTGCCATGGTGGTGGGATTCCAGAGCGGAATTTTCAGCTCGTTTGTGGCGGGGGCCATACCGGTGCTCCTCTGCTTGGCCTACATCTTCACTTTGCGGCAAGGCAAGCCCCCCGGCTATGACCGCGATGTCATCGAACGGCTGCTCACCAGCAACGGGTTCGGTCCCGAAGTCAACCATAACCCAAAACACCCATTATTATGAAATCCAAGCCCAATAAACAAATGTTCGAAATGATTGAACATTCGAAAATGATTCAATTTGCCGGCCAACGCATGACGTGGAGTTTCCCCTGGGCGCAGTTGCATCTTGCGGTTCTGAAAGCCAATCCTTTTTGCCGCGATCCGCAAAAACAGCCGCCCCAAGAACTCACCTTCCATTTTTGCGCTGCGGAAGTGACTTTGTTCGGCTGGCATCTGGATTTGATGTTGAACCCCATCGCCACCCAAAAAATCTCCCACGTCTGGACGGCAAAGAAGTTGCCGGCAAAACGGACCGCGGGGGTGACTTTCATCGCCGAGACCTTTGTTCTGCCGCTGGCCAAGATCACTTCCATGGAAGCAAAGTCGGCGGCTCCTCAATCCGGAACCCATCAAAATCAGCCATGAATCCTGGCGAAATCAGCCACGCGGAACAAGGCCGGCAATCATTGCTGCAATATCTGGCGGCCGCAGAAATGGCCTTGCACGGCGGCCTGCAGATCCACGGCTTCGGCCCCGTTGCCCCCGCACACATGGAGCGGGCGATGGCGCACATCCGCGAAGCCCATATCGCCATCAGGGAAACCAAAGCCGCGCGCAGCGTGGCGCAATTGGTGGCGGAACGCCACCAATCGGAGCCAGCCATGGCGGGTGTGAAACGTAAAAAATGTCAACGAGTCTGAACTATGTTCGAGCATTCCCCCAACGGTTATTTTGTCCGCGACCTGATCATTTTCAATCATCTGCGGCGCGGCGGCTATGTGGCCAAAGGCTTCATGCTTGACGCCCCTGATCTGGTCAACAGTCCGATTGCCGACCTCAATGATTTTCAGGATCAAATCTGTCTCCTGCTGGCGTCGCTGCAGGAAAATCAGCGGCTGCAAATCCAGTACTTTTGTGATTCCGATTACAAGGAGGAGTTGCTTCGCTACCAGGGGCAGACGGAAAAGTTTTCCAACCCCTGGACCAGGCGGGTTCGCAACGAACGCTTTTGCCGCTACTGGCAGGCGATGATGGAGCGCAAATTGCGCCGCCAGCGCGTGATTATTTACATCACGCGCGCACTGGAAAACGAACCCAAACTGGCGCAGTCCCTTGCGGCCCGGCGTCATTACTACGAAACCCTGCTGGAGCAGCTTGCCAACGAATTTGACCACACGCACCGGTTGTTGCTCGAAATCTTTTCGGCCGCCGCCATGCGCGTCACGCCGATGACGGACGCCGATCATTTCCGGCATTACACCCGCTTTCTCAACCCGTCGTTCAACGACCGGCTGGATTTTGACCCGACGGAAGGCTTTGAGCCGGAGCTCTCGATCCAGGAAAACTGCTGGCATTCGGAAGGCAATGGCCAGGCCGACTTCGGCTTTTTTCTCGACGGGCATTATCAAAGCATCGTGGTTTTGACCCGCTGGCCGCGCACGACCTATCCCGGCATCATCCAACGGCTCACCAATCTGCGGCTGTTGGATTACGCCATTACGGTCAACATTGACCCATTGCCCATCAGCAAGGAAATCTCCAAGGAGGAAAAGGAGCATGACCGGGTGGCTGGCGATTATGCCAGTGAGAAGAAAATCTCGCTGCTGACCGTCATGGAGAAAAAACAGCGAAAGATCTCCGCCTTGATGCAAGGCCAGACCATCCCGTTCAATGCCCTGTTTGTGGTCCGGGTTTGGGACAAATCGAAGGAGGGCTTGAATGCCAAAACCGCCGCGCTCAAAAGCGCCATCCAGTCCATGAATGCGGCGCAGTATTTCGAGACCAACCTGCCGACGACCACCAAGAATCTCTTCTTCCAAACGTGGCCAGGCTGGACGTTTGGCCATTACGAGCATCGCAAACTTTATGCGGAACACCGGTATCTCGCCGACATGCTGCCGCTCACCAGCACATTTACCGGGCATCTGGCCACCGCTGAAGCCATCTACGAAGGTCCGGCGCACAATCTGATCGGCATCGAAACCTTCTCCGGCTCAAAAAGCAATCAATCCCCCCAGCATGCGGTTTTATTGGGGATGTCGGGCGCGGGAAAGTCTGTCACCGTTTGTGATCTGCTATCGCAGACCGAGGGCTATTTTGCCTATACCGTGATCATTGAAGAAGGGTTGTCCTATGGCATCTATACCCAGACGGTGGACGAAGGCGCCCGGCCCATCATTATTCATCCCGACGGCGACCTGACCATTAACTATCTCGACACCAAAGGTTTGCCCCTCACCCCGGATCATCTGTCGGCGGCCACTGCGCTGGTGGCGCGAATGATCGGCACGAGCACCCAGGAGGACAAGCAAATGCTGCGGCAGGCGCAGATTGCCAAGTATTTAAACCTGCTCTACGAGGATGCCTTTCAGGATTGGCAGAAAAAGCGACACGGCCAGTTGCTGGACATTGCCCGGCAGGGGCTGGCGTTGCTGAAATTCCGCGTTGAACGAATGCCGCCTGGCGCGACTACCTTGGAAACCTTCGCCGACTTCCGTGACTGGCTTGCTACGCATCCGGATGAAGCGGGCGCGTTTCTCGCGCAGTTCAGCGAAGGCGAAGCCTTGCGCTTTCTCAAAGACCCCAAGACCTCCAAAGAAGTCCGCAACCTGGCTTATGCCCGGTTCACCCCGGAAGAATTTCCCACCCACCGGATGTTGCAGGAATTGATGATGCTCGATCCGGTGGGGGCGGAACGGGAGCAGATTGGCGAAATTGCCACCTTGCTGCTGCCGTGGTGCCGGGATGGCAATTACGGCTGCTTGTTTGACGGGGTGACCAACATTTCACTCACGGGGAAAATCGCCCATTTCGAGCTGGGTTACATCCCTGAATCCGCCAAGGAGCTGAAAGCGGCGGCGGGCTTCCTCATCACCAATCACGCGCGCAAACACATCATCACCCTCCCGCGCGCCCTGCGCAAACGGAATATTTATGAGGAAGTCGCCCGTTTCCTGGACATTCCCGGCGGCCAGGAAATCGTTCAGGAATCCTATGCTCAATTGCGGAAGTTCAATTGCTGGAACATCTCCATTGTTCAGCAATATGCACGGTTCAAGCAGTCGCGCATCCGCTCGGCGGTGTTCGGCAACAGCCGTCAATTTTACATCATGCGGCAGAACGACCGCACGGACCTGGACGACATGGGCAAGGACATTGCCCTGCCGGAAGTGACGCAGCACGCGATAATGAATTATCCGCTGCCCGACCATCAAACCGGGCAAAAATACTCGCCGTTCACTTACTTCCACACCGATTCGCTCCGGAACATTTGCGGCACGGTCCATAATGTCGCCTCCCCCGAAATGCTCTATTGCAGCTCATCCAGTGGCGAGCATTTTGACAAGCGCGCCCGTGAACTGCGCCAAAGTCCGAATATCGTCGAGGGCATCATCGCCCACGCCAACCCGCAAAAGGAGGAAAAATGAAGGAATTCCATATTCTGAACCTCGGTGCCGGGGTCCAGTCCACCACCCTGTATCTGATGTTTTTGCATGGGGTTTTATTCCCGCAGATTGATTACGCCATTTTTGCCGACACCGGCGAGGAGCCGACGCCCGTTTATCGGCATCTCGAATGGCTGCAATCACTCAATGGTCCGCGCATTCTGGTGCGCTCCGTCGGCAGGCTTGGCGATGACTTGCAGCATGGTCGGAATTCGACTGGCCAACGCTTCGCCAGCATCCCTGCCTACACCACCGATCAACCTGGTCTTCCCAAAGGGATGCTCCGCCGTCAATGCACCCGCGAGTACAAATTGGATGTCATCGAACACGTCATTCGCCATGAAATTGTGGGCTTGAAACCGCGCCAATGGTTTCCGTGCAATGAAGTCCATGTCCGGCAATATATCGGCATCAGTTTTGATGAGGCCGGACGCGCGGCCAGGGTGCGGCTGCGCTTTGCGGAAATTTCCTGGGCCACGCCGGCATTTCCACTCCTGGAGCGCGAAATAACGCGCTCCATGTGCCAGCAACGGCTGAGAGCCTTCGGCGTTCCCCATGAAGTGCCGCGTTCCGCATGTGTGTTTTGCCCATACCATTCCAATGAGGAATGGCGGTGGCTGCGGGACAACGACCCGGCTGGCTTTCAACGGGCCACGGAAATTGATGCCGCCCTGCGAACTCCCGGCAAGGTCATCAACCGAAACCTCGACCAGCAACTATTTGTGCATCGTTCATGCCGGCCACTCGCCGAGGCGCTCCTGGAACAACCGGAATCGTCCCAAGACCAGATGACCTTCGGCTTTTACCAGGAATGCAATGGCCTGTGCGGAAATTAAACCACCAAACTTATGAATAAATCCATGTTGATCCTCGTCCTTGCCGGGACTGCCTGCCTGTTTACCGGCTGTGCCGCCGTCACCAGAACCACCACCGACCTGGCGTTGGGGGCCGGCGGTGCGGCCCTCGGCGGTGAGCTGTCGCACAATAATCCCTACGCCATGGTTGGCGGCGCAGCGGCCGGTGTGCTCGCTGGCGAAACCCTCCATTATGCCAACAGCAAACTCAACGACCAATCCTTCCAGACGGGTTACGACAAAGGCCGTAGCGATGCCGTGAAGCAACAGTATTGGCTTTATGTGCAGATGCAGCAGGCCAAAGCCGGCAACGAAGGCCGCGTTCGCCTTTATGAAGTCCAACTCCCCGAACAGACCATTGACGGGGTGATGTTCAAACCCACGACCAAATATCTCCGCATCGAGGAGTGAGTCGGTGGAACCACCCATTATTTCCTGCCAAACCAAACTGTAGAAAGGAAGAAACATGAGAAAAATGCTGGTTCTGACCGCAATCGCCCTGCCGTTGGCGTTTTCCGCCCGTGCGCAGTGGCCGGTCTTTGACGCCACTTCGAATATGCAACAGATCATGGATGAAGCCGAAAGCATGGCGGAATTCGTCTCCATGGTTGACAACCAGGTGCAGCAGATCCAAACCCTTAACAATCAGTTAAGCGAGTTCAAGAATTACGAGTCTGTGTTTGGGAACCCGTCCAATGTGGTCCTGTTCGCAGTTGCACCCTTGGAATCGGATTTGCTGAACCTGGAGCCGGGCACCAATCTGGAAAACCTGGTGTCCAGCGCCAATGGTAGCAACGCGCTGACCTACAATGATGCCGGCATCTATGCCACCGTGGGCACCAGCTTCCAAACGCCCCGTGGGCAGACCATCCAGCGCCCCGCCGACCAGTACAAATCCTACGCGGCGATCAATAGCGCGGCCAGCAACTACGTCGCGGTCGCGGATAATGCGGCGCGACGGCGTGCGGCCATCAAGGATGAAATCGCGCAGACCACCCAGCAACTCCAGAACGCCACCACCGATGCCCAAGTCCAGAAGTTGCATGCGGTGTTAACCAGTTTGAACGCCGACCTTGCCAGCACGGATGACGAAATCAACCAGGCGGTGGCTTCCGCGCTGGTCCAGGATATCCAGAACCGGAACGACCAGCAAAAGCAGGCGCAGGCGCTGAAAGAACAGCAAGCCGCCGCGTTTACGGAAGCCGTCAGCAATACCGCCAGCACGTTCCAACTGCTGGACTCGCCCACCACGTTCCCCCAATAACACTCCCATCCAACCCGCACCGATTTATGGCCTCCTTTGAAACCTTGTTCCCGACGTTTCTCGAGCGTTGCGCCGACTTGCGCAATGCATTGTTGGTCGTGGCCTATATGCTGGTCATCGTGGGCATCATTATGATGGCCATGCCCCGGCCATCAGTGCGGGCCTGGACGCGCTATTTCGTCCGGCTCATCGTCGTGCTTTCGCTGCTGACCTTTCTGCCGCAATGGGGCGATCAAATCCAGGGTATCGTTTCCGACACGGTGACGAACACGCTGCAAGCCAACCCCGACGAGGTCTTTCACGCCTACTGGAACACCCTCAGTCTGAAACAAGGTCAAAACAATTCGTCCCAGAGCTTGTGGGACATGATTGGCGATTCGAGTTCCTTTCTCGTCAATATGCTCATCGGTTTTGTTCTGTGGATATTCTCCTTCGTGGCCTGGTTGTTGATGTTCTGGGCGTATATCTTCCAGAAAATCATTCTCAACGTTGGCTACGCGCTTTCGCCCATCCTGATTGGTTATCTTGCCCTGCCAGCCTTGAGCAGCACCGGGGTGCGTTATTTGAGCAGTCTCCTGGGCGTGTTGCTCTGGCCGTTGGGCTGGGGGGCGGCGGCCTTGATCTCGCAAGGGATTCTCGATTTTATGACCGATCAGTCGTTCCTCTCCATTGATCCCAGCGCCAGTCTTTACCAACTGCAAAATTTAATCGGTCTCGGCGTGCTCGCCTTCTGGTCCATTTTCAGCACCTGCGCGGCCCCGGTCATTATCCAGAAAGTCATCGCTTCCGGCGTGCAAGCGGGCAGTGCGCTCCTCAGCGGCGGGATCAGCACCTTCATTCAGACCACCGCCACCACGGCGGCCGCGGCCGCCGTCGCCGCTCCCGTTGGCAAACCCCTGGTCACCGCGTTTACCGCCGGTCTCGCTGGCACGTTAAGCTGCCTTTCGTTGAGCAGCGGCATGGGCAGTGCCGGGTCCATTATCATTGCTGGTTCCGGCTTGCCGCCGCGTACGGCGCGTGGCCGGCCAGGCGACGATGTCACCGGGGACAAAGCCGTCCGCGATCTGCTTGGCGCATCTCGTAAATAAACCACCCTATGAATACCACTCCCGAATCTCTGCGTTCGACCCAGACCAACCTGGGCACGGCCAATGTTCCTGCCGCCCGGCGCAAATTTGAACCAACTCAACTCTTTGCGCAACGCGACCGCCTGCCATTAATATGGTTCTGCATTGCCATCGGTGCCATTGTCTTTTCGGCGTTCGACCGCTTCCATCTGGTCAATTCGCTCAAACAACGTGAGCGCGTCGTCATCATTGATCCGGCCGGCACCTATTACCTTTCGCCCCTGCTGGAGTTTCAGGAGGCGAAGGAACTTCATGCCCAACAGGCCACCCTCGCTGCGCTGGCGTTTTTGGAGCGGAACCCCCGTGATTTCGACCACCCCGAGTTGCTCAAACAACTGTTCCTAAAATCGGCCTTGAACAGGGCCGAGGATTATCGGTTCAAAGACGATGCGGAATTCCGCAGCAAGCATCTTCACCAAAAAAGCGAAGTGGCAAATCTGGACATCCTGGACACACGCGATAACGAAGTGTTGGTCAACCTTACCGGGCAGGTCATCCGCAACGGGGTTTTCCAGGACAAAGCCTTCACCGAGGCCTTCCCATTTTCTCTGCGCCTGAAACTTGTCCGCAACCCCAACATGGCCATGAATGGTCGCTATCCGACCGCTGTGGCCGACTTCAAATATGAAATCAATCAATAACCTTCTTTTACTGTTCATTCCGTTGACCGCCCGGGCCGCCGGCTCAGAGCCGATAGAAACCGTCCGGCTCGATGACCGGGTTGTCTATGCCATACCGGTCGCCACCAACCGGGTAACCACCATTAGCTTTCCGGGGCCAATCGCCGCAATCGACGCGGCGGGCGTTTCCACCGATCCGCGCCTGCCAGGTCAATTCCAACTGGCTCATGCCAAGGGAACGGCATTTTTCAGCGTGCGCGCGGTGGTCCCGAAAGCCTCGGCCAATGTCAACGTGCGCTGGGGGAAAAGCACTTATGTGTTTCAATTGGACGAATGTCCCCAGCCGGTCCTTTCCCTCGTTCTGGAAAGCCAGCCGGGCGGCGGGGCGGTGCAACCGGCACCGGTGGTTTCGCCCGCGCGCCTGCTCGCGCTGCTGGACAAAGCCCGGGCGTTTTCATTGTTAAAACAACAGCACCCCGAATCCGTCGCGGACGTGGACTTCACCACGTTCGCAAAGCATCCGTGCATCTCGGTCTTTGACGACTATGAAATTGACGTGGAAGAGGTGTTTCGCTTCAACCCGGAGGATACTCTGGTATTTCACCTCCGGCTGAAAAACAAAACGGACCGGCCAATTCACTATCGGCCGGATAGCTTTTCACTTCGCGTGGGCAATCGGCTTTATCCCCAATCCATCAGCGACGCTGACGGCTTAATTCCGCCAAAAACTGAAGTGGCTGCTGGTTTTGCCGTCACCGGCACTCCGCACGGCGCTCGCAATGAGTTGTCGCTAAAAAATGAATTCACCATTTTGGTGGATCGTTTGCCGGAACCGGCAGCAGCCTCGGTCACCAACCAACCCGTTGCCAATCCATGAATCCACGCGCTTTTCTTAATTTCTTCCACACCAGGGCGGGCAAGCTCACCTTGTTCGCCGGCTTGTTGACGACGGGGTTGGTGATCTATCAACATACGCGGACTCAATCTGCCAGTTCGGCAGCACCGACATCAGAGGTCAACCGCAAAGACCGCAAAGCCAGCAAGCCGCAAGTCATTGAGACGATCCGCCGGAAGATGGAAATTTTTGAACCGCCGACACCCAAACCAGAACATAAAAATCAATCAACGGCCGAGGCTGGGTATCGGTCTGTCGAATCGGTGGCGACCGGCGGACGCAGGGAGCATGGCGAACAGGCTGAACCTGTTGAACCCATTGAACCTGGCCAACATATTGGGGTTAAAGCAGCCGACCCCGTGTCCCCGATTCTGCCTATCAGTCTGTTTGCCGAAACGCCAAGCCAACCGTCGGCAGCCAGGACGCTGAGCGACAATTTTGCTCCTTATGGCCGGTTGATTTCCTGTGAGACGGTCGTCACCGTGGATTCCTCTTCGATCCGCACTCCGATAATCGGGCTCGTGACGGAGGACGTATATTACGCCGGAAGGCTCATCATCCCGGCGGGCACAGAGGTCCACGGCACCGCAGCGTCTGACCGCACCCGTGAACGGCTGGCGAGCGGCACCGCGTGGACGCTGGTCTGGCAAACCGGCGAGGAATTGCGACTAAACGCCATCGCCCTTGACCGCGAATTCGAGTCGGACACCAACCACGTTGGTTGGGGCATCACCGATGGCAGCGCGGGTTTGCGGGGCCAGCTAATCAAGTCGGATAACCTGGCGGAAATCAAGCTGTTTGCCGCGACGTTTCTTTCCGGGGCCGCCAGCGCCATGACCGAAAAGGAACAAACCATCTTCGGCTCGGTGGACAGTCAATCCTTGAACAACGCGCCATTCCAGGGCGCGCAAAAAGTGCTCAGCGAATATGCCCAAAGCATCTACGACGCGATCCAACGCGACGGCTTTTATGTCCGTGTGCCATCGGGCAAGCAATTTTACCTCTATGTGCTGCAAACCATTGATCGTACGGATGCCCGCCTGGGCGCCTCCGGCGAGAGCTCTTCGGAAACCAATGAACCGGGTCTGACCGCCACAGTTCAAATTAAACCACAAACTCACAAATCGTCCCTGGCCCAACCATTCACTTCCGTCCAACCATGAAAATATTTCCCATCACCCTTTGGCTGTTTGTTGCCGGTTGTTCCACGCGCGAAGCTCGCAAAGTGACGGTCTCGCCCCGTCCCGCAGTCCTTGCCCCGGACGGTTCGACCGAGGTGGTGCGTTATCCCGAGGTGATCAGGGACTATTACATCGCCCGTTATATTGATCCAAATCAACCGCTGTTATTGCATGAAGCCCACACGGTCTATCGCGTGGAAGGTCTGGCCACCTGGGATTTTCATTCGATACCCGGTGATTTCATGCTGCCTGGACGCCTGGCCGGCCCAACGAATTCGGCTTTTGCGTTGCCACCCGTCAATGACGCCGTTATCGCCGAAATGAATCACCAACATGCCATCTCGCTTACGATGCTTCAGCAGACAGAGTCGTTGAATGGTTCCCTTCACGATTTTTCAAACGCTTTGTCCGCCACTCGTAATCTGGTGGAGCAGAACAAGGCCCTACGCCAAGAACTTTCAAAGGCAAACAACCGGCTGAATGCGCTGGAAGCTGAAGCCAAACAGCGCCGGGTTGATCCATCCACCAATGCCGACAACTAACATAAACATTTTGCCGGAGGTGCTGCCGGTCGGAAGTCCGGTGCCAATCCTCCGGTAAACCGGGAATGATTCCCGTATACTGACAAACCTAACACCTACTAATTATGAGCATGAAATCAAAAACTCCGCCTCCCAATGGCAACAACGGCAACAACGGCAGCAACAGTAACAATGGCAACCAACCGCGAGAATATCGCAACATCCCCGAAATTGATGCGAAGATTGACGCGTACATTCGGGACAACCCAAAAAACTGGGCCTATATTCAAGCGATGCCGCGTGATCGCCTGGAGCGCTCACTGGTATTGGACGAAATCCAAAAACTGGAACGTCAACAACGCATTCGTGACGGCGTGATGAAAAAAATCGGGCAAAACCCGGAGATGAAACAAGCCTACGAGACTTTACTGAAGGGCGTGCCGGAAGAGGTTCGGGACTCAGTGATGGCGCAAGTGGCAACCCAAACCGGTCGGGCCATCACCCGTAGTCAGCGTGAACATGGACAGACAGTCTAAAGTTGTAGTCTCACACGAATGACCAAATATTATACACAGGGCGATTTTGTGTCCATCTGATTTAAAAATACGCCTAATCATTGAACGAAAGACAGTTCACAGTGTCTTATTTCTGTAACGATTAAGGGCTATGCCGACACAACTACAACTTGAGATCAGGATGTTTGAGTTGCTCGATCAACTGGGCAATTTCATCCGCGAACACTCGTTGATTTTTCTGGTTGGAATCATTGTGCTAACCATTTTGGGTGGCGCGTGGTTATTGGCTCTGCTGCGAAACTGCCGAGGCGCGCGTCCGCTTGGATGCCAGGCCAGCATAACCATGGGTTACGGCATTCTGATTGGTCCACCTCATCATGAAACACCTCCGCCCCTCAGCCTCACTCCACCGGAACACTGGGACGACAAAAGCGATTAAAGTCATCCGCACACTCGTGGTGGTGGCGGGCTGATCAGGGCGGTATGAAGCGGGTCAATACGATCGGGCGCAACATAGCAAAGTTGCGCCGCCTCAAGGGCTGGAGCCAAGAGGTGATGGCGAGCAAGATGCAATGCCTTGGCGGCCTGGGCAGACACAAGGCTTATGACATGACGCGTCAAGTCGTGGGCAACATTGAAAGCGAGCGCCAGAATATATATCACTGGCATATTGAAGTCATTCGTGAGGTGTTGGGCTGTACCTATGATGACATTTTTCATGGTCCAAAAGTGAGCCGGCTGCCGCCACGCACGTTATATAAAAAGCTGCGCAAACGACGCCGGCGCTAATCGCCCAGCAAATAATTTTGCCAAAACACTGGCGTATTTCCCCGAGGATTTTATAACATGCCACCGCGCCGACAAGTCGTGCCGGACCCGTCGCAACTCGACCTGTTTGCGCCAATCCAAAAGCATTATGACCACAATGACCCAATACGGACTGATGGCCGAGAACCATTGGCGCGCGTTCCGCCCGAAGATGGTCGCGGAGCTCGAAGCGAAGGGAACGCTGCAAGCGACGCTGTTGGAAGCGGAGGAACAGACCGACGCGGAAGTGGACCAGATTCGCCGCCAATTGATTCAGCAGGGACAGACCCCGCAGCAGGCGCACGACACGGCCTGGGAAATGGTGCGGGAGCGATACCTCTTCCTGCCGCCAGAATCCTGCCGCCCGTTCGGGATCCCGATCCCGTTCGCAACCAAAACAATTACCGCATCACCGACGCGGACAAGGTCGGTGCCGGCTCGCTCAAGCAAAAATGCCGCGACAATCTCGCGGCCATTGAGCTGCTAAAGCATCTCGAAGCTGAAACCCGCCCGGCTACCGACGAGGAAAAGCGGACGCTCGTCCGTTATAGCGGCTGGGGCGGACTGCCACAGGTCTTCGATCCGCAAAACCGGGAATGGGCGGTCGAAGGCGAACGGTTGGAAAAATTGCTCACGCCGGTCGAACTCGACTCCGCCCGGGCCACCACACTTAATGCACACTACACTGCCCCCGTGGTCATCCGGGGGATGTATGCGGCGCTGCACCGCTTTGGTTTCGAGCATGGCCGCATCCTTGAACCTGCCTGCGGGTTGGGGCATTTCATCGGCCTCATGCCGGAGGCAATGCACGCCCGGTCACAGATTACAGGCATTGAAATTGATTCCACCACCACGCGCCTCGCAAAAATGCTGTATCCCGATGCGGACATCCGGCATCAACCCTTCGAGGAAGCCAGGCTGGCCGATGGATTTTATGATGTGGCCATCTCCAACATTCCCTTCGGCGATTACAAACCTTACGACCCGCGTTTTAAAAAGTGGAATTTTATCATTCACGATTATTTCTTTGCCGCCACTTTGGAAAAAGTCCGGCCGGGCGGATTGGTCCTCTTCGTCACGTCCAAAGGCACGTTCGACAAACTCGACGGCGCGCTCCGCGAGTATGTCTCGCAACAGGCCGATTTGCTGGGGGCCATCCGGCTTCCAAACGACGCCTTCAAGCGCAATGCCAACACCGAAGTCACCACCGATATTGTGATGCTGCGCAAACGGATGCCCGGCGAACTGCCTCAAGGGCCGGCCTGGAAGCAGCTCACGGAGATCACCAATTCCACCGGGGAAGCCCTCTCGATAAACGAATATTTTGCCGAACGCCCTCAGATGATGCTTGGCGAAATGCGCCTGGAAGGCAGGATGTATGGTCGCAGTGAGGCGGCGCTAATCGGTAACGGCCGCGATTTGGGCGAGCCATTGCACGCGGCGATTGGCTTGCTGCCTGCCGGGGTGTTTCATCGCCAGCGGATTCAGGTTGCCGCGCCGACCGTTGAGCAGACTTTTCCCGCACCGGATAGCGTCAAACCCAATGCCTACGCGCTGGTAAACGGGGCCATCGCCATCCGCGTCGGCGAGGAAATGCGGGTGCTGGGTGAGTTGAACCAGAACACGGCCGCGAAAATTCGCGGCCTGATCCGCGTGCGTGATGCGGTGCGCCTGTGCCTGCGTTCGCAGCTTGAAGGCCACGAGGATGAGGCGGTGGTTTCCGCGCGGGAACAGCTCAACCAGGCTTACGACCGGTTTGTTCAAAGCCATGGGCCGATTTCCGCCCGGTCCAACACTGCGGCTTTCCGCGCCGACCCGGATTTGCCGCTGTTGCTTTCTTTGGAGAATTATGACGAGGAAACCAAGCGCGCCACCAAGGCCGCCATTTTCCGCGAGCGTACCATTCAGCATAATCGTCCGGTTTCGTCGGTTGCCGATGCAAGGGAGGCGTTGCTCGTCACCTTGAATGAGCGTGGCTGGGTTGATCTCGACCATTTGAGCGGGTTGTTGCAGCGGGCTCCGGCTGAGTTTCTGCCGGAACTTAAAGGTACCATTTTCCTGAATCCACTGACTTCCCGATGGGAAACCGAAGATGAATATCTTTCCGGCAATGTCCGCGCAAAGCTTTCCGCCGCCGAAGCATCGGCTTTAGTGGACCCCCAGTTTCAGGCGAATGTCGAAGTGCTTAAGGGCGTGCAACCCGCCGACCTGAACGCCACGGAAATTGATGCGCGGCTGGGCAGTGCTTGGATTCCGGCGGAAGACATCCGCAAATTCGCCGAGGAAATGCTGGGCGAGACCGGTATTTCGGCAAGCTACGCACCGACCATTGGCACCTGGATCGTGCGGGGCGGCTTTTCCGCGAAGGCCAGTGTGGGCAACACCGCCGAGTTCGGCACGGATCGTCGCAACGCGCTCGACCTGCTCGAAGACGCGCTCAATCTGCGCACCCCAACCGTTTATGATTATGACCCGGAGAAGCAACGGGAGGTCATCAATCCGGCCGCCACCGAGGGGGCGCGCGACAAACAGGAAAAAATCAAAGCCCGATTCAAGGACTGGATTTGGTCGGATGACGACCGGCGGGAGCGGCTTACCCGTAAATACAACGACGAGTTCAATCACACCCGTCTGCGCACGTTTAACGGGGATCATCTCACGCTCCCCGGCGCCTCGCCGGCCATTGTCTTGCGCCCGCATCAGAAAGCGTCAGTCTGGCGGATTTTGCAGACGCCCAACACGCTGCTGGCTCACGTTGTCGGGGCGGGCAAAACGTACACGATGGTCGCCGCCGCGATGGAGTTGCGCCGGTTGGGACTGGCGCGCAAACCGTTGTTTGCCGTGCCGAATCACATGCTCGGCCAGTTCTCCGGGGAACTGCTGACGCTGTACCCTGGTGCCAACATCCTCGTGGCGAGCAAGGATGACTTTGAAAAACAGAAACGCAAGACGCTGCTGAGCCGCATTGCCACCGGCAACTGGGATGCCGTGATTGTCACACATTCGGGGTTTGAGAAAATTCCCATTGCCCGCGCCACCCAGGAGGAATTCTTCCGCGAACAATTGCGCGAACTGGAATTAGCCATCACGGAGCAGCGCAAGCATGATAACTCCCGCATTGTAAAGGAGTTGGAACGCGCCAAGAAGAAGCTCGAAACCCGGCTCAAAGAGCTGACGGGGGCGGAAAAGAAGGATGATACGCTCACGTTCGAGGAATTGGGCGTTGACCGGGTCTTCGTGGACGAGGCTCACTATTTTAAAAATTTGTTTTACGTGTCCAAAATGACGCGTATCGCCGGCTTGCCGGCGACGGCTTCCCAGCGCGCCTTTGATATGTTCCTAAAAACGCGGCACATCCAACGGGTCAACGGCGGGGGCGGGATTACGTTTGCCACCGGCACCCCCATTGCCAACAGCGTCGCCGAGATGTTCACGATGCAAAAGTATCTGCAGATGACCGCGCTCAAGGCTCAGCGGATTGACCATTTTGATTCCTGGGCGGCCACCTTTGGCGAGCCGGTGACGGCGATGGAACTCTCTCCAGACGGTTCCGGCTACCGGATCAACACGCGTTTTGCGCGTTTCATCAATGTGCCGGAGCTGATGCAGCAATTCCGGCAGGTCGCCGACATCCAGACTCAGACCATGCTCAAACTCCCCGTTCCGGTGCTTCGCCATGGCAAACCGCTGACCGTCAGCGCGCCCTGTTCCGCCGATTTGAAGGAGATTGTGCAAAGCCTGGTTGAGCGTGCCGAGGCATTACGCACGGGGCAGGTTGATCCCCGCGATGACAATATGCTGCTCGTGACCACCGACGGACGCAAGGCCGCGCTCGACCTGCGGCTTTATAATCCCGGTTTGCCCGATCATCCATACAGCAAAGTCAACAAAGCGGTGGGCGAAGTGGAACGCATCTGGCGGGAAACCAGCGAGCGCCGCTGTTCACAATTGGTTTTCTGCGACCTTTCAACGCCAACGCAGGGCAAAGGCTTTTCAGTCTATGAAGACATGCGCGACAAGCTCGTGGCGCGGGGAATTCCCGCCGCCGAAATCGCTTTCATCCAGGATTACGACAGTGACAACGCCAAAGTTGAATTGTTCCGCGATGTGCGCGCGGGCAAAGTGCGGGTGCTATTCGGCAGCACCCAGAAAATGGGCGCAGGAACGAATGTCCAGGAACGGTTGGTTGCCTTGCACCACCTTGACGCCCCGTGGCGCCCAGCCGACGTGGAACAGCGTGAGGGGAGGATTCTCCGGCAGGGCAACACCAATCCGGAAATCCAAATCCATCGCTACGTCACCGAGGAATCCTTCGATGCCTACATGTGGCAGACGTTGGAAACCAAGGCCAGGTTTATCGCGCAGGTCATGACCGGTGAGAACAGTTTGCGCCGGATTGAGGACGTGGACGGCGCGGCGCTGACCTATGCCGAGGTAAAAGCCATCGCTTCTGGAAATCCGATGGTGATTGAAAAGGCCGGCATTGATGCCGAGGTGGCCCGGTTGACCCGGCTTCGCAGTCAGCATGCGCAGACCCAATACAATCTTCGTTATCAATGCCGGCATCACACGGAGGAAGTGCCACGCCTGCAAAAACGTCTTGAAGCAGTGCAACGGGACATGGCCGCCCGCCATGATACCAGTGGCGATAAATTTATCGTTGAACTCGAAGGCCAGGCAATCCGCGACCGCGGTATTGCCGGGGAACTGATTCTCCGCCGGGCGGAACGAATGAATGGCACTCGCGCGCAAAAACACATCGGTTCGTTTGCCGGGTTCAAACTATCCGTGGCCGATAATTATCTGCGTGGGGTGGAAGTCCTGTTGGAAGGTGCGACGGCTCATGTCGCCAAAGTCGCCAACACTGCTCTTGGCACGATTCGCTCCCTTGAATACACGATCCAGAACCTTGACGAAACGGCGGCTTGCCTGACGGAGAACATCAAGTCATCGCAAAAGCGCCTCGCTGGCATGCAGGAACAGGTGGGGCAACCTTTTGAGCACGTGGACAAACTGGCCACGCTCCTCAAGCGCCAGCAGGAAATCACTGACGCTCTTGACTTGCACAAGAATCAGGCGTCCAACCAGCTTGATGCGCAAGCCAGCGAAACGCCAGATGAAATCCTGCAAGAAAATCAATCCTCGTCTCAAAAACCGGAACAGCGCAATGGCCATGAAATCGCGCCGGCAGGCGAATCAATGATCGTCAACCCCTCACGGCAAAAGCAACACGTAGTTCGTGTTTGAAAATGCCGCCATGACCAACGTGCGCTTCGTCGGTGGGGCAAGGGACTAATGCCGTCCACTTTCTTTCCACCTTCCGGCGCGCACGCTCGTCATGGCTGCCTTGGCACGCAATTGCGCGGGGCTTCCGTCCGGGCAATGGCACGCAACGTTCCGTTCCGGCTCTGTTCCGTAAAAGCTTCTCGCCGCCCTCGCTTCACGTCTGCGCGCCAATGGCCAGACCGAAGCCGCATCGGTTAATCCGGTTAAGGATGACGAGTCATCGAACCAGTCCAGCTACCAAACAGGCACACGAGGTCGTGTTTGAATGCCTTCTGATACAACTGCTTGTTTATTAGGTGTTTGATCGTACATTTTATTCTTGAACCTTGTTTGCCTACTTCCACCCATGGCAAAGTTTCAAATACCACCGCCTCCGGCCTCAATGAAAAAGAGGTTTAGTTATGGGTCAGCACCACGGTCATCCAATGAGTTTCGACCGCGAACAGATCAAAAGCCGTATGGCGGACCTTGCCAGCAACGGCGTGTTCATCGGTACCTCTTCATGGAAATGATCAGACGCATTTGCCACCAGCTGGACCAAAAATGTCAGATTGAGATCAAATAGCCGTTCGACATCGCGCCACAATTATCCGACCTTGGTCTTTTCCGGCGTTTCCTCGTGTGCCTTGAGCATGTCTGCCAGCAGGGCTTGAAAAACTTTTAATCCCGTCATCGGAACCATGACGGAATTGCGTTTTTGGGAACTGCCGCCGCTTTCGATGATCCGGAGAAATCCACCCCGGTCATTTTCTCTTAGGCTCAAGAAAAACGCTTTCCGCTCCACCGCAATTCCACCTTCTTTAATAATATTTTCAACCACTCGTGGGCGTGTTGGGGCGTCCTCGAAATTGCGGTGGTCGTAAGGCTGCCGCCTGGGCGGCAGCCGGTGGCTGAGGTCGTTTGAGATCATCGGAGAATAATTACATCTTTATGGTTTTCAGACAATCAAGATCAATGCGATCAACGCCAACGGGCCGACGATATCCGGTGCGGCTTCCAGCGACTTCCAGTGCTTCCAGCGCCTGTATAGCTTGAATCGCTTGATAGCTTAGCTTGGTTGTGGCTTGACGTCGCCTTTTTCCCTGTGGCACCCTGAGCAAAGCAAGCCACATGAAAAGCAATTACCCGAGCCGGCTCCTCCTTTCCTTTCTGCTGCTTGAATTTTCGGTCTCGACGGTGCCGGCGCAGGACCAGCCTGAGCTTGCCAATGCCACCAACCAAATGAGCTATGCTCTGGGGGTGAGTATCGCCAAACGACTCCAGCGCCAGGAAGCGGACGTTGACCTGACGGCGCTGGCCGCAGGCCTGGCCGATATGCAGGCCGGCAAGCCGGCCCTCACGCCGGAACAGAAGAAAGCCGCCTTGAAAGCTTTCCAGCATGAAATCAAGGCCAAGGCGGAGGCTGGGCGGAAAATCGCCGGGCTGGAAAACCTCAAAATAGGCCGGGCCTTTCTCGCCGCCAATGCGCAAAAGGAAGGCGTCAAGGTCATCAAGATTACCGCCCCCGATGGTTCCCCGGCCGAAGTCCAATATCAAGTCCTAGAGTCAGGCCATGGCCCCTCGCCGCAAAAAAACGAGGTTTTGCGAGTGCATTATGAAGGCCGGTTGCTGGATGGCACGGTGTTCGACAGTTCGCTGCAGCGCGGCACGCCTTGGACCGGGCGCGCGAACGACTTCATCGCCGGCTGGACGGAACCGCTGCTCCAGATGAAAGCGGGGGATAAATGGCGCCTGTTCATCCCCCCCAGCCTTGGCTATGGCGAATTTGTCCCTTACAATATCGGTCCGCAGAGCACGCTGATCTATGACCTCCAGTTGCTCGGCATTGAGAAACCCGCCGGGGCCGGCGATTGAAGCCGCCCGGCAAAACGCCCTCACCCGTTCACCCACCTGCCG
>Ga0302281_10000152_pt1 | contig 51972 bp, 46 predicted proteins | sample III_Fen_E1_2_FD_198762 | JGI IMG/M metagenome (GOLD analysis project Ga0302281, IMG submission 198762) | Peat permafrost microbial communities from Stordalen Mire near Abisko, Sweden - III_Fen_E1_2 | ecosystem: Environmental > Terrestrial > Soil > Wetlands > Permafrost | place: Sweden: Abisko...
ACGATCCGCCGCCCGCAGGATGCGAATCTTGTCTTCCGTCGTATACCGCTTGCCTTTCATTGGTCTGGTCCTTTCTTGCGTCCCAGACTAACACATCAAATGGCCCGAAAAAGCGAAGTCACGTCACTGGGTGATCGTATAGAATGGTTTTGCCTGCGCCTGCGATTCGCACAACGCCGTAACCAAGCCGCGACCGGGATCCGTGCCGCCAAAGTAGATGCTCCCCGGCGGGATTGAGCGGATGATGCCTCCACCGAATGCCTGCGGATACTTCGTCCCGCCCGCTGCAAACGCCTCATACGCCGTCTGCACTTCGATGAGGGTCTGCCACACCGGGGAACTTACTGTGGGGTCGTTATACGAACCTTGATATTGGATCGACCGCCATTTGAGGCGTGCAAATGCATTCGTCACGCCCAGCCAATCGCCCTGATCTGCCGCCTTGAAAAAGTCCCAGATGTCCGGCGAGACCTCGAGCTTCAAATCCGCCGCCAAGTGATGTGCCTGCTGCTGCTTGGCCGCGCTGAAGTTCAACAACTGTGGGGGGAAGCGGTCATCTGCCGCCCGGCACACAGGCGAGACCGCCAACCAGAGGCCAAGGATGACGAAGATAAAGATTTTCATTGGCTTTAATTGCAATTAAGTATGAAGGTCATTTCCAGACAATTTTGGCCGGCTTTTTAAGTATATCAGATGGCCAAGAACCATGAGGCGCGAAATCAAAGCTGGCGCCTGATCAGATGCGGCCAAAGTATTTGCCGACATCGATTTCGTGTTTGCGAGATTGGTCGCCATTCCATCTAGGTTCAATTAAAACCGCATCACCGTCTTGCCGGAAGGATTCGAACTGTAGGTGACTTTGTCCAGAATTTTATAACAACTCCTAATTTAAGGGATTAGGTGCATTTGGCGCAGCAAACCCCGGCGGTGGTCACAACTGCGCTTCGATTTGATATATGCATCATCTTCTTAAAGCGGCAACGAGGGCGGAGTGGCGTCGAAACCCTGGGCCGACCTACTATTGCAGTTTCAAAATAAAGTATTCAGCCGATTGAGTGGCATTCAAGGAATTGGTGAAGCCGAACTGACCGTTGGCTTGGATCAAGTTCGTAGTCACGGGCAGCCAGGCAGATAATGGCTGTTCAAGATTTGTTCCAGCAAGAACCCAGTAACCTGCGCCCGGCGTGCCGTTGATGCCGCTGAAAATGATGGAGCCGTTGGCATACGCGAGCTTGGTGAATGCGGGCGGCAGATTCGTAACCGTGACCTGCAAGGTGAGTGCCGTGGAACCATAAGAAGTCTGCCAGGCGTCCCACGGCGGCAAATTCGTCGCCGTAAAAGCTCCAGCGTTGGATCCGTATGTCAGTGGCTGAAAAGAATCACCCACCTTGGGGGCATAGTTCATGGCTAGGGTGGCGCCGAACATCCCCGTCAGGGTAGCCGCGCCGGTGATGGTGAACTTGCCGTAATTGGTCAAACTATTCAAGGTGGTGTTCAGGCTGCCCGCTGGTAGGAGCGTTACGTGATTCAATTGCAGCGTTCCGCTTTGGGCGGTGATGGCGCCGGCGTTGGTAAAGTCGGTCACATTTATGGCGGCGGTAGTGTTGCCGCTGCCGACCATGATGGTCCCGTTATTGATTAGCACGCTCCCGGTTTGACTGGTTTGGATGGACGCATTGGTTGAAATGTTGATGGCACCTGCCGGCTGATTTACTAATTGCCCCAAATAAAGAAAACCGGACAGGTTCATGACACCAAAGTTGGTTGTCTCGCCACTGGCGTATGTTGAAGTGGACATATTCAGCGTGCCGTTAATAGTTACCGCACAGTCGTTGGCGAAGGACCCTTGGAAGCTATTTACGGTGGCATTGCTTGTTACAGTCACCACTCCGTGGCAGGTTCCGTAGAGATTCACTAAGCCACCGCTGGCCACCGTCATGTTTCCATAAATCTGCGCGGCCGAGCCGGTAACTGTCATGATTCCCGTTACGGGTAGCAGGGAATTTGTCAGATACATGCTGAAAAAGGTCAGATTGGTAATGGAGCCACCTTGAAAATGAGGTCCCAATTCCAGGTTGCCCCAGTCCAATTGCAAATTGGTTATAATATCGTTGGTCAGCAACAGCCAACCGGACATGAACGCAAACCCGCCTGGTCCGTGAAAGGCTGGGGCCGGTCCCGGCGCGAGCGGATTCGTGGGGGTTCCGCCCTCGAACCCGATGGAGCCGCCGCTGGCGGCGTAAAACGATCCCGTGAACGCGTTGGTGTTGCTAAAATTGCCCAGAGTCAGCGCGCCGGACCAATTGGTAACGGTGCCGCCGGTATTATCGAAGGAGGCTATGTTTACGGTCCCTGAATTGGTGCAGGTGAGCACTCCGTGATTAATGAAGTATCCCTGGCCGAAAGGTCCATAGATGCCGTAGGTCGCGGCGTTGTTCATGTTGATGACTCCGCCCGGCAGGTTGACCAGTCCGCCTTGGTAATTGGTCGAGCCATCATTGACAATGGAAATGCCGTTGCCGCCATAACTGCCGGCGGAAAAGGTGATCGTCCCAGAATTTGTCAACGGCGCGGCGAGGGCGAGGGAGCCGGAGCTGATTCGGAACTGGCCATTGAAGCTCGAGGCGCCGAGCAGGCTCATGCCTGCGACCATGGTTGCGATGGCGCCGGAATTAATAGTCAGCGGCTGATAAAACCAGTCGCCATTGAAATTCGCAAAGCCCGCGATGGCTACCGGGCCATAGTAATTGCCCAGGTGGGAGTAGAGGGTGGAATTGGCCATCATGGTGACGGCACCTTGAATCGCCGAGCTCGCAACGGACAACGAGGCGAGACTGTTGATGGTGATGGTTGCGGCTTGCAATGTGGTGCCGTTTTGGATTTGCAACCACGGCGCTCCCGAAAATCCGAGGGCACCCGCGGTGATCGAATGAACGCCCCAAAAATTCGTGGTATCGCCCACATCGAAGTTGACAATATATGATCCCGCATTGGTGATCAGAACATCATCCGTGTTGCTGGTGGAGTTCAACTGGCCCGGAACCAGATTAGGACTCCAATTGAGGGGATTGCTCCAGTTGCCACCTGCCGTATTAGTCCAAACTATCGTGCCGGCCCGCGTGTCGGAAACCGCGGTTAATAAAAAGATAACTAAAGTGTAGATTCCGGGATGAATCACTGCCTTAGCCTGAGAGCGAAATATCTTATCCATGTTAAATGATGTTTTCGTGCACTTTTTATTTAGCCGCTAAACTTGGCGAGGAATCTTAATCGACCAATTGTGTGTAGAATGTTTCAGAACAAAGCTCGGCGCACAACCCCTTCCGCCATCTGAAAATAGTTCCAATAATTGAGATTTCAAGATTACTTTTTGCAAGCTTGCATTTTTAAATATTTTTATTGTGACGTATTTTATGCGAAGTCTTCTTTAAGGCAGAAAAAAGAATCCATATGAAAACAACGAAAGCAATCCAGACAAGTCGGCGCGGAATTTTAATTTGCCCACTTAGTCTTTGTCCATGACGGCTTCTTGATGGCGGTTCGATTGAGTTGGTTTTCTGAGCGGATATGCCGGCAGGCAGTGGTCGTGGTTTTATACCATCGGAAATGGCGGGAAGCTCGCCGAAACTGAGCTTTGGTCGAGAGCGCGAATATCCACGCATAAGGCTTAATTCCCGACTGGCTGCGCGGGCAATTTTTTCGACCAATTCGCCGTGTTTTTGAACCTGCTCCGCTGGCACTGAATCGGCCTTAGTGACAAGGGAGAGTTTCATCAGAAAATAACCATGTCCCGCATCATCATGTCGGCTGAATTGGACAAATGAATCACTTAAATCAACTCGTGGATCATTCAACCTTGTCCGCTGAATGCCTAGGCAATCCACATTAACCATATAGCTAATCTGACAAGGATACGGAAGTGCAAAGGGAGTTCGACGCTCTCCTTTCTGCGGCAAAGCCAGCACGCTGGACATCACGTTGCCGGGTAAATTAAAGCGGCATAATTTTGGATTGGAATGCGCGCCTAAAAAGAAATTGACCTCAAAAACTTCCGTCAAAGTGAAGCTGTTGGCCGCGCGATCATCTCGATATTTGAGCGCCTCGATTCTTTTTCCATTTCTGAAACGATTGACGATACCCTGCAATCGTTGTTTGGACCATTCCTCCAAGCCCAATTTCTTCAACTGTTGGCGAAGTAATTCAGCTTGAGCCCCTTCAGCGCGCACCGTGACATCCATGAGTGAGGAGGCGTTACTGGTATCCAATAAAATATATTCGCGCAGGTCAAAAAGATTTGATTGTCCAGAAATTTGCGGCTGGTTGATGAGACCGGAGGTGCTTAAGTCAATCGGCAATCCCCGAGCATAATCAGGAATAATTCGATTAAAAGGACCGCCGCCTTGATCTTTAAAGGTGGTGTCTATCCATCTTTTTTCCCCTTCGGATTCAAATTCAACGATGGCATGGTTGAACAAGGACGGCATTGGCAAAAAATTCGCAACGGATTTTCTCAAATATGTGTTGACCAAAACGGGTTTCGCTTCAACCCCAAGTTTTTTCAAAAGATTTGCCAGTAAAAATGAAAGGTCTTTGCAATCACCAAAACGGCGGCGGGCAACGACTCCTGGAGGCGTTGGGATTTGACCCCCCAATTCCAAGTTGATGCTCAGGTATCGGCAATCGTCTTGAACCAATCTGATCGCTTTTTCGACACGAGAAATCAAAGCCGGCTCTTGGCCGGCAATTTCTCGGGCAATTTCTGAGACCGTTTCATCGGCAGCTTCGGTTGCCCATGCTTTTGAAAGTTCCGTGGCAATCGTTTGCCAGTCCGAAAAATCTGAAACTTGAATCCACAAATAGGAAATGTGCCAAGACGGAGTATTGATTTCGGGCTTTAATCCGAAATATTTGTCACCAGACCATTCCCAAAATGTTGTCCCGTTTTCATGTCTTTCGACCGGCGCTAAATCAGCGGCCGATGATTTCCATTTCCTTTGCCGCGCTGTATTGAATTGCACTCCAAAATAATAGCTCCCGACGGGCACTCCCTGAGGTAAAGTAAAAAAATAGGCTCCGAGATCGGGAAATAAGGATGATTGTGTTTCGATGGTGTAGGAAAACTCCAGGATATCGCCCGCACGAACATCGTCCAAAACCATCAAAAGGGTGAACCAACCCATAATGACAAATCGATCCAAACCCTCCTCGCGTTGCATTAAGTGCGACTTTTGAAGATTTGATTGGTCAATTTCAAAGTCACCTCTGCGAATCTTAATAGAATGCAATGTGATCAATTGCGTTTTGGGTTCAAACTGAAGCCTCCATTAAGACCAATGTTGGACGGCCTGCATTGTCTCAAGGCGAATTGCTTGGTGGAAAAATGCTTCGTGACGCTCCGCGTGAATCTGGGTATCAAATAAAAGATAAGTTACTTGCGTCTCACCTTCTAATTTGAAATCGGGGACAAAATAATGTTTCGCAACCCAATTCGGAATTGGTCCATTTTGGACACGACTTCTTGCGGTTGCAATTGTGTCGGAGCCGATCGGGTTGCCTTCGTTGACCATCTTTATATTTAACTAAAATAACCTCAAGAGCATCAAACGAATAGTGAACAAATTGCCAAGAATTTGAATTCGACCATTTTAGAACAGCGCTTCCATTTTTGGTTGGTGAACAAATTGCATCGCTTCAATCGTTGCAGATGAGTGACATTAGCGTCAGAGCTCCGTTTGAACCCTCCGGGTTTTTGCGCGAAAACCGAGATGCTAGAATCAAAAAGCTGATTTTCTTGGAGCGGAACGCGCGACGGTTAATGCCGGACCGGTCAAACCATACCCGGCACAGGTGGCCAGTTGCAGACCCGCAGGCGAGGAATATTATCAGCTGGATTGCCGCGTGAAGCGCGCAAAAAAACACATGTGCCGAGTCCACGAACCTCTCATATTTTGGCTCAAGGATTTCCGCCGCCGCCGGACGCGCCGTAAACCTGTCCAGTCGCATAGCTCGATTCGTGCGACGCGAGCAGCACATAGACCGGTGCCAGTTCCGCCGGCTGGCCGGGGCGCTTCATCGGCACTTGCTCCCCCATTTTCTGCACACGCTCAGGCGGCTGACCGCCGCTGGATTGCAACGGGGTCCAAAACGGCCCCGGCGAAACGGCGTTCACACGGATGCCTTTTTCCGCCAATTGTTGCGCCAGGCTTTTTGTGAATGAAACAATGCAGCTTTTCGTCTGTGCATAATCCAGCAGGTTGGGCGAGGGATCATACGCCTGCACCGACGAAGTATTGATGATGGTTGCGCCTGGCTTGAGATGCGGCACCGCGGCCTTCGTGATCCAAAATAGCGCATACACGTTCGTTTTGAAAGTTGAATCAAACTGTTCCGTCGTGATCTCGAGAATGGAATCGCTGGATTGCTGCTGGCCCGCATTGTTCACCAGAATATCCAGCCCGCCCAATTCTTGCACCGCCTGCGCAACAAGCTTTTTGCAAAATTTTTCATTGCGGATGTCACCGGGAATGGCGACCGCCTTACGACCTTCGGCTTGAATCAAACGAATCACTTCGACCGCATCCGATTCCTCGGCCGGCAAATAATTGATCGCCACATCCGCGCCCTCGCGCGCGAACGCAATAGCCGCCGCGCGGCCGATGCCCGAATCCCCGCCGGTGATCAGCGCCCTGCGTCGCATCAACCGGCCCGCGCCGCGATAACTCGTCTCCCCGTGATCCGGCCGCGGCTTCATTTTGCTCGCCAACCCCGGCGGCTTTTGCGGCTGATACGGAAACGGTGGGTGGGGATATTTACTTTTGCCATTGGCTGGCTGTCTTCGTGACTTCATATGGAAAAAGCTTTGCAGAAACCGCGCCAAACCCTTATGCGTAAAAGTTTGAAACTAATGCCGATTTCAGAGAACAATTTAATGCAAAAGTCAGTTCCTGATTGCTTTTTGCAAACTGAAAAAAATATGCGAAGACCTGGCCGTAAGGCTGTAATGCGCTGCGGTTGAAATCAAGCTGCACGCCAAGATCATGAATGCTGCAATGATATTAGCCGGAAGTAGGTGCTGGGGTTTTTGATTGGTAGGCAGACCCGATATTGCAGGTTCGAGTAATTTAGCAAGGGCGTATTGGTAACCATTGACCATGTCGTGAGGTCTGCGCTTTGTTGCAGGCTAAAATTGATCGAAGGCACAATCCAAGAAATCGTAGTGCTGGCAGTTGCTACCGAAATATTCAATTGCGGTGAAGGCGCGGCTTGCAAGGCCCAAATCCCGCCGCCAGCCACCGTCGCATAAAATTTAGTCCCATCGGCCGAGACGGCGATCGATTGCCAATTGGTGCTTGGAGAATTGCCCGTGGACCAACTTGCCCCGGCATTGGTTGAGATATAAATTTGACCATACTGCGCAACGGCTCCCAGCTTCCGTCCATCGGCCGAGGACGCAACCGCCATCCAATTATTCGTTGGGGCGGAAGTCATGGACCAAGTTGCGCCGAAATCCGCGGAGGTAAAAATTCTGCCCGCACTTGCGGCAGTTTCAGGAGGCGAGACAATACACGCGGCAGCAACTAATTTACTTCCGTCTGCGGATGAGGCCACCGCATTCCATTGGAACGCATCGCTCACGGACGCGGGTTCCCAGTTAGTTCCAGCATCATGGGACAGAAAAAGACCGCCGACGAAAGTCCCAGCTATCAATTGACTACCATCTGCCGAGCAGGCGATACAAGTGGTTTCGGGCGAAAGCTGATCTTCAGAAAACCAACTCGCTCCAAAATCCATTGAGGCAAACATGACGCCATCAGCATAGGAATAACCAAAAATTTTGCTCCCATCGGCCGAAGCTGACAGACAGTTCCAAGGACCAACATACGGTAGCTGCGAGGACGACACGTCATTCGTGGGCCCACCGAAAAACCAATCCGCCCCAGAATTTGCGGAAAACTCCAACGGTGCCCAAAAAAACTCCATGGATGCAACCAATCTGCTGCCCTCGGCCGAACATATTACCAGACTCCATGCTGCGTTCCACCAAACGTCCGTGGTGCCTGCCTGCCATGTTTCACCCGAGTCCGTAGATAAATACAGAGGACTCAAACTTGGAGGATCAAGGTATGCCTCCGTTGAAATCTGATTGACCGCAAATAACTTTGCTCCATCAGCCGAGCAAGCAATTGAATACCAGTTGTTGGTTGGCGCGCTGGTTTGCGTCCAAGTCTGGGCCGGTGCAATAGTTGCCACCAGAATAAATCCCATGCAGAACAGCCTGGCTGGAGTTAAATAATTCATCATCGCCCTGACAGCACTAAAGCATCGGCAAAACATTTAGGCAAGTCACAATTCAGGTTTTCCCGCTTGAACGCACCTTCCCTAGGCGCGAATAGTAAGGTCCCTTCGTGCAAGTTCATGCGAGGTGGGGGCGAATGGGATGAAGTTTTAAATGGGCAATTTCAAGATTTCTAATATATCGTGAAACCTTCGCTCCGAAGTGCCGCGACGAAGCTCCCGACGAAACGATGCTCGCATAAGACAACCCTCACGCTTGGAAAATTTCAGGCAGTTGTTCAACGTCAGAACGTCCAAATTTACCGTGCGATTGTTGAGGTGGGCCTGTTTTCTTTGAGTTACGTATGCGCTGATGTGGCGTAAAGTGATTTGGTTTAAGCGCAGGTCGCCGATGGAATTTGCCCAGCCGTTTAGGATGCATTCTTCATGCTTAATCGTTTTGATTTTTTTTGTGGTGATGGTTTTCAGCGAGTCAATGTAATGACTGACATACTCGGAAAACTGAGGGGTCCGCTGCGACACTGGCAGCTCGCCTTGACGCAATTTTTTCTTCAATTCGGCAACGGCGGCCACCGCTTCCGGAACGGATTTGACCGGTTGATTTGCTTCATCGCGGAGCGGCACGCGCCGACACTTTTTACCCGGCAAGCGCAGGCACGGGTTTGATTTTGGCACATCCGTTCGTGCTGGAAGTCCGCCGACAAATTTTCGCCCAATTGATACGCCGGAGACATACAGTGAAATTGCCAGGACGCCGACCAAACTGTTCCGAGCCACGCGAACATATTAAAAGATCAGGCGGGAAATTGACCGGCACTTGATTTGGATAAAGGCTTAAGGAATTTCACATTTTTTGCGGCCGTCACGGCCCGATAAGTCACCGGCACCTGCCAGTCCGCATACGTCGGGCTGAAAATTCTCATGCTGCTAACGATCTGTTGCCGGAAAGTGGATTCAATCAAACTTCCCTGCCCAGGCCAAATTTTGAAATGCACGCGCAAAAATTTCCAACTACCACCCGCGGCCTTTTCCACCGGACCAACCACCGGCTCACTCAAAATAATCGCACCGAATTGCCCCCACATACCGGCGGCAATCTGCTTAATGGCTTCCACCGCTTTGATCTCGTCGGCAGCCAACGGTATCTGAATATCCGCGTAAGCATAAATGCCTCCCAGCGGAAATCGGCTGACGTTGGAAATGGTGCGATTGGGAACGAACACTTCCTGATTGTAGAAATTGATGAGCTTGGTGAAACGAAGTCCAATTTCCTCGACGCGTCCGATGACGATGGTGATGACGCCGGCAACTTCCACCAGATCACCGACCTCCATGGCATCCGAGAAAATTAAAGTCAACCCAATGACGATGTCCTGCACCAATCCTTGCGAACCAAAGCTGATCGCCAGGCCAATCACGGTGGCGCTCGCGAGGTAAGCGGTCAGGTTGACTCCTAATTCTTGCAGAATAAGGCCAAAGCCAAAAAAATAAATTATGAAAGTAACGGCGCTCACAATGAGCCGGGTGATCGTGATGAATTTTGGTTTGTGGGTGAAAATATTCCGGTTCGGTTTTGGCACCTGGATTTTGCGGATGACCGACTCGCTGACATATCTGATAAATTTGAGCGCCTGATGGGCGACGATGGCCAGTCCGACGATGAGCAGAATGAGCGTTCCCGCCGACGATTCATGGCCGAAAATATGGCGGGAAACCCGGCCCATCACCGTTTCGCCCGTTGTTACCAACTCTGAAAATGACGATGCGTTAGTCATGGTGACGCCATCTGCTTGCCAAAGTGGATCAGCCGCCGCCAGATTTGAAATATGGTCATCAAATTGTTGCCCTTCGTTGTGAACTATTTTTCCAATGATTTACGGATGGATTGTAGCTCCCGCTGCCGTTTCAGGGTTTGCTCGTCTTTCGACAAGTGCAGGAAAAACTTGATGATCTTGGGGCCATTACGATGCAGGTGCCGCTCCAAATCCACGATGGACCCATACCTTTCTTCCCATAGATTTTTTTCATCGTGCAATGGTTCCGATAATGCCTGATTCAAAAGCAACTCTGGATGCACCCTGACCACCATGCCACGCGCCAAACCTTGCGTCGGCATCAGCGCAATCCCGCGCGCATGACGCGCATCGCTCTGCGCGAGCACTTCGATGACAATTTTATTTTCCGTCCCCGCGCGCAGCACCGAATAGATCGGCGGCAACGGCCCGTCGAACCGCACGTCCACGACGCTGCCGCGCACCGAGGCGACCGCGCCGAGATTGGCTGAAGAGGGTTTGGTTTCCATGATCGCTACGCGGAAAATTCAATTTTCCAAATGCGCCGTTATGGAAATGTTATCTTTTGGCCGCGAACAAACGAATGGGGTGAACACCCCATGAAAAAAATTTAACCAGCGAATCCCGAAGCACTCCGCTTGAATTTTTTCCATCTCCGCCGAGTATTCGCCACGGCGCGCGGCGCGGTTGCACGGGGCGCGATGCAGCAGGGCTTGCTGCGCGGCTTACGTTGGCGTCTTTGCCTTGCCAGAGTTCCAAAGCCGGTTGCTGGATGGCGTGGGAAAAGGAGAAAGTCCACTTCCAGGCATTTGCGATTTGAAACGGACGTTCATCGTGTTCAATCGGGCCGAGGCGAGTTCGCAAGGCTGGTAATCCCCTTCGCTCAACCCGTGCGCCGGCTGGAGCTTCATCAGGTCCACCACGTTGATCACGCGGATTCGGTGACGCTCGTGGCGGACAAAATATTTTTTATTTTTCCCATTTCGCTTTGGATCCCTGTTGGCTCAACAACAAGAGTGAATTTGATTCAACAGATTGCGCGATTGAAGACTTATTCCACCATGGGTGTAATCCGAACAAGGAATTCCGAACGCCAGCGCAATCTATACTCTGATCAAAACAGCTATTTCACGCCTTTCATGCCTCGATAACGGCGGATCAGGTTGTTCGTCGAACTGTCGTGTTTGAGTTTAGGCGCCGTTATGCTTTCCAATTCGGGAACAATCCGCTGGGCGAGCACCTTGCCCAGTTCGACGCCCCATTGGTCGAATGAATCAATGTTCCAAATCGCGCCCTGCGTGAAGACGCTGTGTTCGTAAAGCGCGACGAGCTGGCCGAGAACCTCCGGCGTGAGCCGGTCGGCGAGAATGACGTTGGATGGACGGTTGCCTTCAAAAACCCGATGTGGCACCAGCCAGTCCGGCGTGCCTTCGGCCTTCACTTCTGCGGCGGTTTTGCCAAACGCCAACGCCTCGGCCTGGGCAAAAACATTCGCGAGCAGAATGTCGTGGTGCCGGCCCAGCGGCGTCAGCGAATGGCCGAACGCGATGAAGTCGCACGGGATGAGCCGCGTCCCCTGATGAATCAGTTGATAGAAAGAATGCTGGCCGTTGGTTCCCGGTTCGCCCCAATAAACCGGGCTCGTTTGGTAGTTCACTTTTTTGCCATCCAGCGTGACATGTTTGCCGTTGCTCTCCATCGTCAACTGCTGAAGATACGCGGGAAAGCGTTTTAGATATTGCTCGTAGGGCAGCACCGCCACCGTTTGCGCACCGAGAAAATCATTGTTCCAAACCGCCAGCAGTCCCATCAGCACCGGCAGGTTTTTTTCTAACGGCGCGGTGCGGAAATGTTCGTCCATCGCGTGAAAGCCGGCGAGCATCGCCAAAAAGTTCTCCGGACCAATCGCCAGCATGGTCGAAAGCCCGATGGCCGAGTCCATCGAGTAGCGTCCGCCAACCCAGTCCCAGAAACCGAACATGTTCGCCGTATCAATGCCGAACGCGGAGACTTTTTCGGCATTGGTCGAGACGGCCACGAAATGCTTTGCCACCGCTTTGGCGTCGCCGCCCAGTCCGGCCAGCAGCCAGTCGCGCGCGCTTTGCGCGTTGGTCATGGTCTCCAGCGTCGTGAAGGTTTTGGAGGAAATGATGAAGAGCGTTTCCGCCGGATCGAGATCCTGCGTCGCCTCCACGAAATCAATGCCATCCACGTTCGACACGAAACGGAAGGTCAGGCTGCGGTCGCTGTAATGCTTTAGCGCCTCGTAGGCCATCACGGGGCCAAGGTCGGAACCACCAATGCCGACGTTGATGACGTTCTTGATGCGCTTGCCGGTATGGCCTTTCCATTCGCCGCTGCGGACGCGTTGGGAAAACTCAGTCATCCTTTCGAGCACGGCGTGGACTTCCGGCACCACATTTTTTCCGTCCACGAAAATGGCTTCACCCTTCGGCGCGCGCAACGCCACGTGCAACACCGCGCGGTTTTCCGTGACGTTGATTTTTTCGCCCCGAAACATCGCGTCAATTTTTTCGCGCAAACCCGATTCCTTGGCGAGTTGCAGGAGCAGCTTGAGCGTCTGGTCGGTGATGCAATTCTTGGAGTAGTCCAGAAACAGTCCGGCGGCTTCGGCGGTGAATCGCTGGCCGCGTTTGGCATCGTCAGCGAATAGTTTTCGCAGCGGCAGTTTTTGGATTTGCTTGTGATGCGCGGTGAGCGCCTTCCAACTCGGACGTTGGGTGAGTGGTTTAATCATGGCTTTCATAGGATTTAAATTGCGTTGACTGCCAGGCAGCCGCGTAATACGGAGCGCGCGATCATCAGTTCCTCGTCGGTGCAAATGACGCGCACCGTCACGCGGCTGCCTTGCGCCGAAATCACCGGCGCAGTTGCAGTATTACGCGGCTTATCCAGCGAAATGCCAAGAAAATTCAAGCCCTCGCAGATGCGCGAGCGGACCGCCGGCGCGTTCTCGCCAATGCCGCCGGCGAAGACGAGCGTGTCCAAGCCACCCAGCGCGGCGGCATAAGCGCCAATCCATTTTTTCGCCTGATAACAAAACAGCGCCACGGCTTCCGCCGCCCGCACGTCGCGTTTTTCACGGTCAAGCAAGTCACGCATATCTGAACTCGTTTCCGAAACTCCGAGCAGACCTGACTCGTGATTGACCATTTTGTAAAACTGGCCGGTGGTCATTTTTTCCGTGCGCGCCAGATACAGTGCGAGCCCCGGATCCAAATCGCCGGAACGCGTGCTCATCACCAAGCCTGCCGTGGGCGTGAAACCCATGCTGGTGTCCATGCTTTTACCGTCGCGCACGGCGGCCAAGCTCGCGCCGTTGCCGAGATGCGCGAGGATGACGCGACCTTTTGTTGCAGTCGGATCGCCGAGGCGCGCGAGTTCTTCCATCAAAAAAGCGTAGGACAAACCGTGAAAACCGTAGCGCTGAATTCCCTTGGCATCGAAACGGCGCGGAATCGGCAACAGTTTGGCCACGCGCGGCATGGTCTGGTGAAACGCCGTGTCGAAGCAGGCTACCTGCGGCAGTTTCGGGTGCCGATGGCGAAACGTCTCAATCAGTTCAATCTCGCGCGGCAAATGATCCGGGTCGTTCGGGCTGATGCGACGCAGTTCATCCAAAAGTTTTTTTGTGACAATCTCCGGCTCGGTATGTTTCATCCCATGAACCACCCGATGTCCCACGCCTTTTACTGATTTGAAATCAATTTGCTTTTCAAGCCAGTCTATCAGGGAATTCGCCGCTGATTTGTGATCGGCAGCAACCAGTTTGCAACTGACTTCTGGTTTACCATCGGCCTCGTGAAATTTCAGATTCGTCCCGCTCAAGCCGATGCGGTCAACGGTTCCAGACAACCCACGCTTCAAAGGTTTAACCGCTGCATAAAGCGCGAACTTGATGCTGGATGAACCTCCGTTGATGGTGAGGATATGTGCGTTGGCGATTTTCATGCGCAAATTCTAGTCGAGGTGTAATCCAAGCGCGGCGAGCTTTTTGCAGGTGGATGAGTAGTCGGCATGCAGCAGGCCGCGAATCCCAAGACCATCAGCGATTTGAACAAACATAGGGGTGTTTTCGATATAGACGATTTGCTGGGCGGGTTTCATGGCGATGTCCAAGGCCAGCCGGAAAATCGCCGCGTCCGGTTTATGGAGCCGGACCAGGCAGGACAAAACAAACGTATCCACAAATTCGTCGAGCTTGAACTTGTGAATCCGATAGTCATTGAGTTCCCGCGCTTCGTTGCTGAGCACAATTATCTTCAAACCATGCTTCGCCTTGAGCTGGCGTATCAGCTCGACCATCTCCCCAAAAGGTTTTGACTGAGCGCACATGAAACGCCAAAACTCCGCCCGCGTGAACGATCGCTTTTTGTAAAAGACCACCCAGCCCAGATATTCCTGCAGTGTGAGTTTGTCCGTCTCGTAGATGACAAAGTTTAGAGCATGGCGCTCCTCCATTTCTTCCCAGTGCAGCTTGAAGTGGTTCGCGGCGCGCCGGCGGGCATGATGATCCCAGCCGTTGGTGAGCAGGACACCGCCGATGTCCAAGAACAGGCAGGTGATTCGAGCACGTTGTTTCATTTGGGAAGAAATTATCGCTGCCAAAGAATTCGCGAGTTCTCCAATGGAACTGCTACTCCATCGCAGCGCGGCATTACTCGCGCCGTGTAATCCGTCGGCGGTCGGGTCGCTGGCACGGTTGCGCTGAAAGCGTAGCCTCCTGATTCGTCCGCCAGCGCGTGAAGACAAGTCATTTCCTGCCGCACCGGAGGGCTGTCTTTGATACCGTCGGCATAAAGTTCCACCCGCACCGCCTTGGGGTCGAGGCCATGCAGACCGACTTGAACCTCAATGATCTGTTTCCCGTCGCGTGCCGACACTTTCACGGTGCCGAAATTCAGCGTGCTCCATTTCTGATCCAAGCTGTGCCGCCAATCCACCATTTGTTTTCCAATGACGCCTTGGTTGGCAACTCGCGATTGAAAGGTGATCGCCGCCGGGAGATAATGTTGTTCAGTATATTCGCGCACCGTGCGGTCGGCCGCGAAATGCGGGGTAAGTCGCGCCATGCTTTCCCGCATCCGGTTAACCCAGGCAACGGGAATGCCTTTCTCGTTGCGGGTATAAAATTCGGGAATGACCTCGCGCTCCAGTCGTTCATAGAGCGCCTCGGCCTCGGCCGCATCCCACGCGGGATTGCTGCCATGTTCCTGTCCGTCGCCGATCGCCCAGCCCAAATCGGACGAGTAAGCCTCGGCCCACCAGCCATCCAATTCCGAAAGATTCAGGCCGCCGTTGACAAGCACCTTCATGCCGCTCGTGCCGCACGCCTCCCACGGTCGGCGCGGCGTGTTGAGCCAGACATCCACGCCTTGCACCAGGCGCTCGGTCAATTGCATGTCGTAGTCGCTGAGAAAAACCGCATGCGCGCGAACTTCCGGTCGGCGAATAAATTGAATCCATTTTTGGATGAGTGCCTGACCCGCCAGGTCTGCCGGATGTGCCTTGCCCGCAATCATGAGTTGCACTGGACGCTGGGGATTGGACAACAGGCGCAGCAATCGTTCCGGGTCGTGCAGCAACAGGTTCGGGCGCTTATAGGTGGCGAAACGGCGGGCAAAGCCAAGGGTCAATATATTTGGATCAAAGAGATGTTTTGCCTGCTCAACGGTCTCGGTCGAAGCTCCGGCGGCGACATAATGTCGGGCCAGACGATCACGCGCATAATCAACAAGGCATTCGGTGGAAGTGGTGCGTAACTGCCAGAGGATTTCATCGGAAACATTCCGAATACCCTGTTGCTCCGATTTTTCAGTCATTCCCAGCCAGCGGTCTTTGCCGCAGGCCTTGGTCCAGAGGTCATCGGCGGCCGCCGAGTCCCAGGTCGGGTGATGAACACCATTGGTGACGTAGCCGATGGGGACTGCGTCCACCGGCCAGTGCGGAAACAGCGGCGCAAAGAGTTGCCGGCTGACCTGCCCATGCAAGCGACTGACGCCGTTCACCGAACCGCTCCCGCGAATCGCGAGATAGGCCATGTTGAAAGCCTCCGCTGCGTCATTGGGATTTTCGCGGCCCAAGGCCAGCAAGTCGTGGAGCGAGATGCCAAGTTTATCCGTGGCATAGTGACCGAGGTATTGTTCAATGAGCGCCGGCGGGTAGCGATCAAAGCCGGCGGCCACGGCCGTGTGCGTCGTAAAAAGATTTCCTGCGCGCGTGGCGGCCAGCGCGACTTCAAAGGGTTGCTTGATTTCCTGCATGAAACTCCGGGCGCGTTCCAACACCGCAAACGCCGCGTGACCTTCATTCAAGTGACAGACATCGGGCTTGATGCCGAGCGCGGCAAGCAGCCTCCAGCCACCAATCCCCAGCAGCATTTCCTGCTTGAGGCGCAGCTCCGGTCCGCCGCCGTATAACTCGCTGGTGATGCCGCGGTGCGCGGGAAAGTTCGCCGCGTCATTGCTGTCCAGCAGGTAAAGTTTTACCCGACCCACTTGCACTTCCCACGCGCGCAGCCAGACAGAGTAACCGGGCAAAATAATTTCCAATCGCAACCACTCGCCGTTCGGCTGCCGCAAAGGTGTGATCGGCAACTGGCCGGGATCGTTATACGGGTAGAGCGCTTGTTGCGCACCGTCCTTGTCTATCACTTGACGGAAATAACCCTGCTGGTAAAGCAACCCCACACCGACCACCGGCACACCGAGATCGCTCGCGGCTTTGAGTTGATCGCCGGCCACATTGCCCAATCCTCCGGAATAGATCGGCAACGCCTCGCTCAACATGTATTCCATGCTGAAATAGGCGACGCACTTTAACGGCGACTGCGGATGCTTTTTCTGAAACCACGCGGGCGCATCTGCCGCCTGACGCTTGGATTCCAATCGCTCGTTCACTTGCTTGCGAAAGACTGGATTGGCGAGCGCGGTTTTCAACTTGTCCTTGGAGACCGTTTGCAGCACCACCCAGGGATTTTGCGTGAACTCCCACAGCGCTGCATCAAGCTGCCGCCACACGTCGTCGGTGGCATGATTCCACGACCAGCGCAAGTCCAGCGCCAGCTCCGCAAGAGAATCGTATCCTTCAATGTCCGCATGCAAAGAGTTGTAGTTTGCTTGGCTAACCGGTGTTTTTTCGTTCATGGTTTTTACTTTTTTGAAAACGCTTTTTGTCCGGTATCAATTTGGATCGCCCTCATTGCGCCAAACTGCCACCGCTTCCGAAACCGTCATCTCATGCGATTCCAACGGCGCGCAATGTCTGCCCGTCACGCTTTTCATTTCCAGCGCATCATTCACAATCGTCTGGGCTTCTTCCTGAAGCGCGTGCGTATCAATACCGAGATACAGCGGGCCAACGATGTTTTTCGACTTACGCTACAGGCAAATCGCCTGGGTGATCGCGAGAATGTGCCATTCGTTGAAAGCCAGATTGAACGACGAGCCGCGATGGCCGGAGGTGCCAAACGCCACCCGCTGCGCCGGCACTTTGGGATCGGGCACGCCGGTGTAATACGCCGTCACGAGTTTCGGCACATTGACGAGAATTCCGGGTGGTGCTGGTTTTCCGGCCAGCGGACTTATCTTCATGTTGTTTTAGTTGGGGTTGGGCTTTCGAGTTGCGCGACTTTTTCCAGCCGGCGACGAAAGCGTTCTGCACCTTTGAATCGCGCGGCGAGAAACGTCTGCGTCAATTCCCAAGCAAGGGCGTGACCAACCACGAGGCCGCCAAAACAGATCATGTTCAAATCGTCGTCCTCGACACCTTGATGCGCCGAAAAGTTTTCATCAATCAAGCCGGCCCTAACTCCTGCCACTTTATTCGCAGCGATTGACGCGCCGACGCCGCTGCCGCAGACGCCCACGCCGCGATCCACCGTTCCGGCGGCGACCGCCTTTGCCAGGGGAATGATAAAATCCGGATAATCATCATCTGATGAGAGTTTGGCATCGCCAAAATCGGTGACTTCAAAACCAGCGGCGCGCAATTTTACGGCCAGAAATTCCTTCAATTCAAACCCACCGTGGTCGGCGGCGATGCCAATGCGTTTCAAGGTCTGCGGCGAAATGGGTTTGGTTTGAGTCTCCATATTTTGTCTTGGAGACATTGTTCCTTTTGATCTTCGCAAACAATGGGGTGAACACCCCATGGCAAAGGCTCCGCGACAAACTAAAGTGTCATCTGCGTTAACAACCAAAACCAAAATTGAAAGAACAACCAGTATGACCAAGAACAATTCCGTCGTGGCGATTTACAAATCGCACATTGAAGCCGAAACCGCCGTCAAGGAACTCCAGCAGGCGGGCTTTGACATGAAAAAACTTTCCATCGTCGGCCGTGACTATCATACGGACGAAAATGTGGTCGGCTATTACAACACCGGCGACCGCATGAAATACTGGGGCAAGCTGGGCGCGTTTTGGGGCGGCTTCTGGGGTTTGTTGTTCGGCTCCGCGTTCTTTTTCGTTCCCGGCGTTGGCCCGTTGCTATTTGCAGGTCCCATTGTCAGTTATATCGTCGGCGCTTTGGAAGGCGCGGTGATCGTGGGCGGTTTAAGCGCACTGGGTGCCGGGCTTTACGGCATGGGCATTCCCAAGGACAGCATTCTGCAATACGAAACGGCGGTGAAAAGCGGCAAGTATGTCTTGATTGCCCACGGCTCGGATGCGGAGACGGTTCATGCCCGCCAAGTCATCAGCCGCACCAACCCCGAAGCATTTGCAGAACATCAACCCAAACGCATCAGCAATGTGGCATCGGTGATGACGGCATGACCCGCAGCGGTTCGGTGGCAGCACAGAAGAGCACGAACGAGCAAATAAAAATGGCGCAGCAAACGGCCTGCTTCCAGTCACGTTTATGACCAGTTGTGTGGCTCATGGCTTTTCGGGAATATTCTTGTCGATGTATTGCATCAAGCGTCGCTGGGTGGCGCGGAGAGATTGGGTGGCCACCTCGGCGATTCGCTTCATGATTTGATAGCCCAGTTCGTGATCTTGTTCACATTGTTCGCGCAGCCGTGGCGCATAGAAAAAAACTGTGGTGGTCGGCTCCAAGGCGCGGGCACTAAAGTGCATGGAAAAAGGAGGGAAAAGCCACGACCAACCCAAGTCATCCCCTGACCCGAGTGTTTGAATGGGAATCACATTGCGGTCTTGCATTTCTGAGGAGAGTTCTACCCGGCCGGTTAATATCAGATAAAACCGATTGGCGGGACTGCCTTCCTCGAAGATCGTCGTCCCGGTTTCAAACCTCATTTCCAAGGCCGAACCCGCAAGCAGTTGAAGCTGCTGCGGGTTTAATCCCTTGAAAAATGGCTGTTGCGCAATGAGGATATAAAGCGCTGCCGCCAAATCATCGCTCGGATTGGCCCCATCAGAAATGGGTGGGACCTGAATCGGCTGCAGAGCGATAACCGCCGGTGGATTCATAAATCCTTTTTTGCGGCGGCTTTGGTGGCCTCAAAACTTTGCTCGATTTCAGCTTCGGCGATGCCGCCTTCGACGAGTCGCTCATTGTCGCTACGGCCCTCTTCATCTTCATCTTCGCTTGGAGCCACGCGCGCTTTGCCGCCAGTCGAGCCGGGCAATGGATCCCAACGTTCCGATTCCGGCGCAGATTCAAGAATCGCATCTTTTGGATCCTCATCCTGAACCCCGGTCAATTCCCGCTTGGCCTGCGCAAAATGCGACGCAGTCGCATCGTGCGACAAATGACCGTCAATGATCGCCAGTTCCGCTGCGCGCGCCTGCACCATCTGGCGCGTGACCGTGCCGACGCCGGCGGAATTTTCCGAGATGACTCCGTCCTTCAGTGGATTTTTTTTCATAAGTTAAAAATTATTTTGCGTGATTGGTTTGGTCGTTGTGCGAAGTTTTCATTTCGCGCGTGCCGCGATCCTCCCGCAAGTCGCGGGACCTGGAAAAGATGTTGTCACGCTTTTTTGGTTTTTGATGCGGCAAGACCTTTTCCTGATTGGGTCGGGTCTCGTGCATCGTTTGCGGAAAAACCGGGGTTTGCGGCGTGGTCGCCAGTTTGGTAGTGGGATGTTTCATAAGGCTATTTTGTTTGGAGATAGGCTGTTGTTGGTTGTAAAAATGTTACTCAGTGGCACTGCGGAAGCTGAACCGATCACCGGCTTGGCAAAATCATCCACGCGTGCCCGCAAAATCGCGGCATCTTTCGCGACGATAACCGCGCGTTCGGCAAAGGTCTTAAACCGCCAAGTTTCGAAACAGGTCGCTGCCGTCTTGAGCGACGTCTCCAATTGTTTGTTGGTGATTTCCTTAAACCTTTTCAGGACTTTGCCGGTGGCGGGATTCACGCTTTGATAACTCATAAGTGCAATCGTATCCTGCGGGGCGGGCGAGTGACATGGGGTGAAAACCCCAGGTGATCCTCGCTCAACCCATCTCGCTGACGGTTTTGCGAAAACGGGTCAACGAAAAGACGAACAGCAGAGAACCAATTACGATCAGCGCGAGGAATTGCGGCCAGACCACGGCGAGGCCGGCACCACGGAAGAGAATGGCCTGGCCGAGGGCGACGAAGTGTGTGGTCGGTGCCGCCAACATCACCAGTTGCACAAACTCTGGCATGCTCTCACGCGGGCTAAAAGTGCGGCGGGAGTCATGTGTGTGACGCGGCGGTTTTTTCGAGACGCGTCATAGGAGAAGGCTGAAATCAGATACGAAGGAGAAATTTACGCCCTGAAGGCTGAAATGCAACAACCTGAAGAGAGGGCTAAAACGAGGCTAAAACCCTTTAAAAACGATTTTTTACCCGTTTGAATCTCCGCGCCCATGCCGTAGCGTATGCGGGAACAGCAGGAAACAGGCGTAAAACTAGGGTTTCTTAGGGATGTTAGCCGGAAATAATCCATTCGCGACATTTTCACCGCGCTTTTACAAAAAAATGCGGCTAAACATGATTCAGGCCGGCGTTCGTGGACGTCACGCCGGTTTGATCCAGCGCGGCGCGCAATTTGTGGGCAAGCACAGCGGGCGTGAAGGGTTTTTGCAACAGCATCGCCCCCGTATCCAAAGCGCCCTGATGCGCGATGGCATTTTCAGTGTAAGCGGAAGTGAACAGGATTTTGATTTGCGGCGATATTGACCGCACGCGGTCGGCCAGTTCTTTGCCGCCCATGTGCGGCATCACCAGATCCGTAAACAGCAGATCGATATGACGGGTGCCAAACCCTTGTTTTACTTTCAAGGCTTCCAAGCCGCTGGCCGCTGCCAAAACGGTGTAGCCCAACCGGTGCAACAAACTCGTCGCCATCGTGCGCAACGCCGCATCATCCTCAACTAAAAGAATGGTCTCCGTGCCGCGCGGCAGGTCCGTCGAGTTTGCGCGTGGCAGCGGTTGCAGCGTCGCCGCGGATTCCACCTGCGGCAAATAAATTTTGAACGTCGTCCCGCGCGCCAGTTCGCTATAGACGCTGATGTGCCCGCCGCTTTGTTTGACGATGCCGTAGCAGGTGGACAACCCCAAGCCGGCACCCTCGCCAACACGTTTGGTGGAAAAAAACGGCTCGAACAACCGCGCCTTGACGGTCTCGTTCATGCCCACGCCGGTGTCCGTCACTGCCAGCATGACATAGCGTCCCGCCTTCATTTCAAAAGCCGTTTGGCGACCGACATCGATTTGGTCCAGTGTCACGTCGGCTGTTTCCAACGTTAGTTTCCCGCCGCTGGGCATGGCCTCGCGCGCGTTGATGACCAGATTCAAAATCACCTGTTCAATCTGCCCCGCGTCCGCCCGCACCACGCCCAGCCCGGCAGGAATGATCTGGATGTCCACGCCGCCCAGGAGGGATTTGAAAACGCCCTGCATATTCTCCATGACCCGATTGAGATCCAGCAGCTCCGGCTTGAGAAATTGCTTGCGGCCATAGGCCAGCAGCTGCCGCGTCAACCCGGCGGCCCGGCCGGCGGCTTGGTTGATTTCGGTCGCGTTTTCGAGCAGCGGACTGCCGGCGGGCAGATCGGTTAACAGCATTTCACAATGGCCAAGAACCGCCGTCAGCAGACTGTTGAATTCATGGGCGATGCCGCCCGCCAGTTTGCCGATGCTTTCCATTCGCTGCGACTGGATCAACTGCTCTTCAAGCCGTTTGCGCGTGGTGATGTCCTGGCACATGACGATGATGCCGATGATTTTGCCCGCGCGGTCGCTCACGGGAATTTTATCCGTCTGCACCCAGACGGTTTTATTTTCATGGTCTTGAAACGTCTCGACAATGCCGAGCTTGGCCACGCCCGAGCGGATCACTTCCGAATCATCCTTATAAAACTTGGCCGCGTCGTGCGGATAAATTTCCGCGCCGGCTCTCCCTTCGATCTCCGCCACGGATTTGCCCAGCGAATCCGCCAGCCGTTGGTTCACGCGCAGGAAACGGTTTTGTGTGTCCTTGAAACAAAGGATGGCCGGCAGAAAATCAAACAGCGCCTGCAGCTCGGTTTCTTTCAGCAGCAAGCCGGCGTTGGAATTTTGCAATTCGTGCGTGCGCTCCTCCAGCCGCGCCAGCGTCTCGGACACCTGCGCGCGGCTGCGGCGCGCGGCCACCAGCACGAACATCACCGCGCCAAACGCCACCAGGATGTTGCCCACGCCGAAGAAAACGGCGTTGGTTTTGATCCAGCTAAAGCTGCCAAACGTCGCACTCGCCTGCCCGCCGGAAAAACGGTAGCCAAAATCTTTCAAGGCCTGCGCGGCGGCGGCCACGCGTTCGGTGCGCGGCGGAATTTCCTGGTCCATCACGTTCATGGCGGCGTTGAAATCCGAGTCGGTCAAGTCCCGCACCATGCGGAACTCGGCGGCCAGATCATCCACCGCCATTTCCAGATTCGCGGCGAGCTGGCGGCCGTCGCCTTCGGGAAACAGTGTCAGGATATTTTTTAACTCCATGCGGATTTGCTGCGCATCGGTTTCCGCCGCCTGCTTTCGGGCGGCCCGATCCGGCTTTTGCGCAAACAAGTATTCGTAAGAATGCAACCGGTAGCTGGCGAGATTCTCCTGCAGCGAGGCCAGTTCATTAAGCGATGGCAGGCCCTCATGTTCCAACAGCTGGGCCGTCTTCATCCCCGTTTCACACACCGCCCAGAGCGTGAACATCTGCACGATGGCGAAAACAAAAATCAACAGCACGACCAGGAGGATGCGCCGGAACGCCACCGCGAGAAACCGGACGCGCGCGTCGCGGGCCAGCACGCCGTTGGCCTTGGTGGGGTCTTCGTTCGTCATAATTTTTGTCGGGTCGCACTCAAATTAAAACGCGGCCAGACTCTTGACGTCTTTCAAATCAGCATCTGCCGGCACGACGGCAATCGCGCCCTTGGTCGCGGCCACGAACGCCACGAGCGTCGCTGCGTCGGCGGCGTTCTTCGGCTCATTCCCACGCCCCGAGAAGACCATGCGTTGCCAGAACGTCGCAAAATGGCTCGCGTCCATCCCGCTGATTTTTTTCAACGTCGCGTCCGCTGCGTCGGCCGGTTCGGTCTGCACGGCAATGACCACGCTCTGGCCGTCCGGCCAATACGTCGTCTTGCCGGTGTAAATATTCCGCAACGCCGCCGCACTGAGGTTGTCCAAGGGCACACTCTTGTTGGCAATGATCACTGAGCCGTCGCGCGCCGCCACCGGCAGCACGATGGCCAGCAACACGGCGCCAGCCAATGCCATTTTCTGAAAAAAAGATTTCATGGCTGCCGGTTCAACCGTCAAAAACTGAAGGTGGTTTTCAGGTCAAGCATCCACCAGCCATTGCCATTCTGCGCCGGATTGCCTGCCGAGTTCTGTAACAGCCCGGTGCCACGAAGGTAATGGCCTTCGATTTTGAAGGTCCACGAAGCGGTGGCATCGAACCGCAGGGCGAGCGCGGCATCCTTTTGAAACATCAATGAATTCCCGGTCTGATCCAAGTCACCATAATATTCGGTGTAATAGCCGCCCGCCTCGAACCATTTGTTGAAACGATACGCCGCGCTGCCATACCAAGTGAATAGGTGCGTGCCCGGCGCGCCGGACTCGGAATAGTAGTCGCGGAAGTAAGCTTCCGCCTGAAACGTCCACGCCTTCCAGAGATATTCGGCGGAGTATTGCTCGAAGGCGGCCCTCGTCCGGGTATCAACTCGGATGGAACTGCCGGGAAGCTGGAGGGCGATGATGTAATTAAGCTCGGGAACAAGGCCGCCGGCAACCCCGAATCGCAGGCCGTCCAGCGGGGTGTTCCACCACAGCTGTCCGCCAAATTCCTCGGCGGCATCAATGGCATCCAGACGGCCGGAGGCGGGCAGGCTGTTGCGGATCTCCAGGGCAGCGCCGCCATCCTCTTTCGGCCGGATGATTCCGCCGTAAATTTCATAGGACAAACTGCCGGCCACGGAGAGCGGCACCGTGCCGAAGAATTCCCCCCCATCCAGCGCCACATAAAAATCGCGCCAACGCGCATCATAAATTCCCTGCGGCAGCAGCACAAAGGTTCGCGCCACATCCACGTCTTGAATGTCGTTGTAGAAACCCTGTGGCCGGCGGATGCGCCCCGCGCGAACGCCGAAATAATCGTTGCAAGTATATTCAACCTGCGCGTAATCCAGAACGACGTCATATTTGCCCGCCTCGCCCACATCATAAGTGAACGCCTGGGCGGCGATGCGCGTGCGCGGCAAGGGGTTGATGGAAGCATTCAAACCCGCCTCCGAGAATTTGAAACTGCCGCTCGAACTGTCGCCGAGATAATTATACTGGCTCGAGTATAAGAAGCCCTGACTGGCAAAGCCGTGGAAAGCCATCGGCGGTCCGTTGGTTCCGAAAAAGTTAAAATCCAGCGCTTGCAGACGGCCGCCGGCGAGCACGGTCAGCATCGTCAGCAACCTAACGCCAAGCCACCGTTGGTTCGATTGTGATTGCACGATTTTCAAATGAGTGGGTTTGGCAGCGGGTTTGGCGCGACGGGTTTTCGAAAAATTGCGGTCCCCCCTCGGCCGTCGAGCATCGCGCGCACTTTGCCGGCGAGCATGGCCGGGGTGTAGGGTTTGGGCAGGAACGCCATGCCGGCATCCAGCACGCCATGCTTCGCGATCGCTTCATCCGTGTAGCCGGACGTGAAAAGAATTTTTAATTCGGGATCGGTGGCCTTGAGCCATTCGGCCATCGCCAGACCGCCCATCTGCGGCATGACAACATCAGTGACCACCAAGCGGATCGGCGGGCCTTGGTGTTGATTCACCACCTGCAACGCCTCCAAGCCGTTGGCCGCCGTCAATAGCTCATAACCCTGGGCTTGCAAAATCCGGCGCGCCATGATCCGCAAGCTTTGGTCGTCTTCCACTAGGAGCAACCGTTCCGTTCCGCGCGGCAACGGTCCGGTCGGGGCCGGCGCGGCGGCCACGGTCAACGGCTGATCGATGCGCGGAAAATAAATCTTGAAGGTCGTGCCTTGACCCGGCTCGCTCTGAACCTCAATGAATCCGCCGCATTGCTGGACGATGTTGTGACACGTGGCCAGTCCCAATCCGGTGCCTTTGCTGGCGGCCTTCGTGGTGAAGAACGGTTCAAACAAGCGCCGTTTCACCTCGGCGGTCATGCCCTGGCCCGTGTCCGAAACTTGAAGCATGACGTATTCTCCAGCCACGGCGGAAGCGCGGGTGGCGTTCGCCTCAAGCAAAACATTTTCCGTCGAGAGCGTCAGCCGGCCGCCATGCGGCATGGCGTCGCGCGCGTTGACGACCAAATTCAAGACTACCTGACCGACATAGCCGGCGTCGGCTTTGACGCGGCCGAGCTGGCCGCCGGGAACCAGCGTCAGCACGATGACTTCACCGATGACCCGCCGCAACATTTTGTCCATTTTCTGAACCACTTCATTGAGGTCCAGCACCACGGGCTCAATCGTTTCTTTGCGACTGAAAATGAGCAGCTGCCGCGTCAGCCCGGCGGCCCGTTCCGACGCGTGCCGAATCTCCTCCGCATATTCCCGGAGCGGACTATCCTCGGCCAATTCAAAGGTGATCAAATCCAGATTGCCGCTGATGACGCCGAGAATGTTGTTGAAGTCATGTGCGATGCCCGCAGCCAACTGGCCGATGACTTCCATCTTTTGCGCCTCGATGAACTGCGCCTGCAACTGCCGCCGGTCGGCGCGGGATTCGACTTCCTGCATCGCCCGGCGCACGGCGGGCGCGAGCCGGACGAGCCGGTCTTTCAACACATAATCCGTCGCCCCATTTTTCAGCGCATCGATCGCCTGTTCCTCGCCCATCATTCCGGAAACTAATATCACCGGAATCTCCGGCCAGCGCGCGCGCATCAATTCCGTGGCGGCCAGGCCGTCGAAACCTGGCAGCGAATGATCCGAAAGCACCAGATCAATGTCGCCGCCCTCGAGCGCCGCCACAAAATCCGCGCGGCTTTGCACGCAGGTCGTCGCACAGGTGATGCCCGCCGTCTTCAAGGCAGACTGGACGAGCGCGGTGTCGTCGGGATGATCTTCCAAGTGGAGAATCTTGAGCAGTGTTTTCATTGGTTTTCTCGCCTAGCCGGCAGCCATACCATTCATGTCTTTATGATTATTTTTAAGTTTACGTTTATGGCCAATGCCATCTGTTGCGGAAAAAGAAAAAGGCACAACGAAAACAATCCACACCGTGAGGGATGAATCATTCCGTTGTGCCTTAATCTGACAGGCCCGATGTCCTGCCCGCAAAGCTCCTGCAACAATTACAGGTCAAATCCGAACAAATGACTATCGGCAGAAATGCGCAAAAGTTAAATAAATTGTTTGGCTTCTGCCAGCCCTCCCCCTGCCCGTTCGCCATCCCCATGATTGCCAATGCATTGGCGACGGCCCGAGGTGCCCGGCCTCACGGGCATTTATCAATTGTCGGAGTATCTCTCGGCGGATTTTCAGAAAGTCTTGCGACGGGGCGAATGCTTTGTCGTGCGCGACACCGCCACCGACCCCCGCACGGACGCAAAAAAATATGCGGCGTTGAAAATCCGTTCGTTCATTTGCGTGCCGCTCATCGCCGATGGCCAGTGGAAATTAATGTTCGACATCCATGATATCAAGCCGCGCGACTGGCGGGAGGATGAAATCGGGCTGGTGCGCGAACTGACCGCGCGCATCTGGGCGCGACTCGAGCGCGTGCGCGCCGATTCGGTGCTGCGGCAGAACGAAGCCTTGTTTGCCGCGCTCATCGAGGAAGCGCCCGTCGGCGTTTATGTCATCAATGCGCAATTTCGCTTGCAACAAATCAACACGCGCGCGCTGCCGGCCTTTGAAAAAGTGGAACCGAAAATGGGCCGCACGCTTACCGAGGTCATGCACATCCAATGGGGCAAAGAAGCGGGCGATGAACTGGCCGCGATTTTTCGCCACACCCTCGACACCGGCGAACCTTACATTTCATCGGGATACTAAAATGTCCGCGCCGATCTCGGGTTGGAAAAAACCTTTGAGTGGCAGACGCGGCGCGTGACGCTGCCCAACGGTTCGCACGGCGTCGTTTGCTATTTTAACGACATCACCGAACGGATTCAATCCGAACAGGCATTGAAGCAGGCCAAAACCGCTGCGGAATCCGCCAACCGCAGCAAGGATAATTTTCTGGCGGCCTTATCCCACGAATTGCGCACGCCATTGAATCCCGCGCTGCTGATCGCGAGTGAATCGGCCGACAACCAAGAATTACCTGAAACCGTCCGCACAAATTTTGATATCATCCGCAAAAATATCGAATTGGAAGCGCGGTTGATTGATGACTTGCTGGACCTGACGCGCATCACCACCGGGAAAATGATTTTGAACAAAAACCCGGTGGACGTCCACGCTGTCTTGAAGGATGCCATCGCCACGACGCAAGCCGAGCAGCAGGAAAAGCAACTCCATTTGGACATCCAGCTGCAGGCGGCGCACGCCGGGGTCGAGGGTGATGCAGTGCGTCTGCAGCAAGTGTTCTGGAATATCCTGAAAAATGCGGTGAAATTTACGCCGGTGAAGGGAAAGATTACCTTGGAAACTGCCCTCACCGGGAACGGCCAGTTGGTCATAAAAATCTCGGACACGGGCATTGACATGAGCGACACCGAAGTCGCGCGCGTGTTTACAGCCTTTGCCCAGGGCGATCTCGCAGGCGACAGCGGATCCCATCGTTTCGGCGGTTTGGGCTTGGGACTGGCCATCTCAAAAACCCTGTGGAGCTGCATTCGGGAAAAATCACGGCGCACAGCGCGGGCAGAAACCACGGTTCTACCTTTGCCATTGAACTGCCTTTGGCCAAGGAAATGAAGCGCGGCCCACAAGCCAATAATAGTCATCCAAAGCAAAGCCCGGCGGAACTTTTGCCGGCAGCCGCCGGGTCCAGATTGGTTCTGTTGGTGGAAGATCATGAAATCACCCGGAACGTATTGACGCAACTGTTGGGCCGCCGAAATTACAAAGTCATCGCGGTGGATTCCCTCGCGGCGGCGAGGGAGGCAGCCAGCCAAAATAAATTTGACCTGCTAATCTCCGACATTGGACTGCCCGATGGAAACGGCAACGATTTAATGAGCGAGCTTCGGCAAAAGTATGGCATAACCGGAATCGCACTCACGGGTTATGGAATGGAAGCAGACCTGGCGCGTGGCAAAGCGGCTGGCTTTGTGACGCATTTGATCAAACCTGTGCGCATTGATGCCTTGGAAAGCGCACTGGTAGTGGCCCGAGCCACGGCGTGGCAGCGTGGCTCTGACCGCTCACCGATGATCGGAAAAGCTGGCCGGTAAGGCGCTCATTTTCAACGGTCATGGCCGTTGCGTTTCCGGGTTTGCAGGAATGCCACCAAGGCATCCATTTTGCTCGGCGTGAGATTTCCAGCATAGGCCGGCATGTTCACCGCCCCATTGGCGATTTTCAGAATCATTTCATTTTTCGACAACCGGTCGGCAACATCGGTTAAATCCGGTCCCCGCCGGCCGCCGTCTTTACCAATCAAATGGCAGTTCAAGCAGCCTTTGTCGTGAAACAGCTCGGCCCCGAGCATGACCGGGCCATTCGTTGCGCCCACGACGGACGCGGACAAGGGGGGGGCATTGAAATTAGGCGACCAGGGAGATTTCGCGCCCGCCACCCATAAGGTCACGATCATCAGCACGGTCATGATGACGGCGACGACCGCCCACGGACGCCGACGCGGGCTGCGTTCGCCGCGATTGGAAACAAACGGCAGGGCTATCAAAATGATTCCCGCGAGCAGCGGGCCGAACACCATGAAATATTTTTCCGTCCCATGCGGCAGCAGCGCGAGCACGCCGAAATACCAGAGCAAATACCAGTCGGGGCGAGGACTCGCCGCGACCACGCTGGGATCGGGCGGCTTGTCCAATGGCGGTGCGCCGGAAAAAAATGCGAGCGCCACGACGAACACGATCAGGCCGGTGCAAAAAATTGTGTCGCGCCACGCGGCGTCCGGCCAGAACGGCTTGCCGGTTTTTTCGAGCATCTGCTGGTATTCGGCGCGGTAGGTTTTTGGGTCAACGAGCTTGCCCGGTTTGGGCGGCTCGGAAACGCCGTGGCGCAGCACCAGCCAAAGATGCAATCCGACAAACGCAAAAATAAATGCGGGCATGATGAAAACGTGGATCGCAAAAAATCGCGTCAGCGTCGCGCCGCCGACGGTGTCGCCGCCCAGAATAAAATGCGCGAGCCATTGGCCGATGAGCGGCACGCGTGCGGCCTGTTCCGCGCCGACGACCACCGACCACACGGCGTTTTGATCCCAGCGCAGAAGTTGCCCGGTGAAACCCATGACGAGCGTGAATCCCAAAAGCAGCACGCCGGTCGCCCAGTTGAGTTCGCGCGGAAATTTGTAGGCGCCGAACAAAAAAACCTGCGCCATGTGCAGTCCGACCATCAGGACCATCGCCGACGCGCCGTAATAATGCAGGCCGCGCAGAAAATGACCGAACGGTGCCTGGTCGCTGATGAAATGCAGCGTCGTATAGGCCTCGCCCGCCGAGGGAATGTAGGCGAAGGCCAGCGCCACGCCGCTGATCACCTGCACCATGAACGCGCACAATGTGGCGGTGCCGAAGACATACCACCACTTCGCGTCCGGCGGCACGAGATGCCGCGCCGTTTTGCCGATCATCTTCGGCAGGCCGGTGCGGTCATCCACCCACGAATAGAGTTGCTGGAAAATATTTTTCAAATTATTTGCTGGAGATGGGGATTTGCGCCGTGAGAATTTGCACGTCGCCGTTTAGCACGCGGACTTGATAACGCGGCAAGGGCGCGGGCGGCGGCCCCGCGGCGACGGTGCCGTCATTGTAATACACGCCGCCGTGGCATGGGCACATGAACAAATCGGCTTCGGCGAGCCAGCGCACGGGACAGCCGAGGTGCGTGCAATTGATGGAAAAAGCGATGAAAGTGTCGGCGTCCACGCGCCGCAGCCACGCCGCGCTGCGCGCCGTCACGCCCGCCCACGGCAATGGCGAGGCGTCTTCGTATTGCACCGCCGTGGTCGTGCCGATTTTGAAAGAATCCATTTTTCCGACAGAACGCCACACTTCTTTGTGACGCTCAAAAAACGGCGCGAGAATAAATCCGGCCACGGGCAGCGCGACCATCAGCGCGCCAATGCCGCCCGCCGCGACGCTCAGCCGCGCGAAAAATTTTCGCCGCGAAAGTTCGGCGGGCGAAGCCGGGCAGCCGGCCGGATTATTTTCAGCGTTGGTTTCTTTCATGACGAATATCGCGAATCCAGCCCGCCATCGCGGTGGTAAAAAGCGCGAGGCCGATGCCGGTGATGATGAGCGAGGTGACCAGTCCCCATACTAAAAAAGTGATCGCGAGCGCGAGCATCGCGGGCCAGACGGTTGGCTCCGGCAATTTTTTTGGCGGCAGCACCGTCCACTCGGCTGGCGCTGGCGGCGGCGCAGGTTTTGAAATTTCAGTGGCCATGAGATTTTGCCAGTTGCGATTTTGTAACAACCGCTTTGTCGCCGGTTTCGCCATGCCAGCGGGCGAAGAGCGCAAAAATTCCGCAGAAATAAATCAGGCATGCGGGCACCCACATCAGCAGGCCGCCGAGCTGCTGGTCTTTGGCGGGCGTCAGTCCCCATTGATTTTGGATGAGCGGCAAAATGCCGAGCCGGTCAACCGGATGCAGATAAATCGAGCAAACTTCCACTGGCGAAAACGTGATGACGATTCCCAAAACCGTGCAACCGAGACACGCGCTGAACAAATAAATCATTCCCGCGAGCGGCGCGATTCGTTGCGTGCGCCACGGCGAAATGATCGGCCACCAAAACGCGCCGCCCATCGCCAGCAGCGAGATATATTGCAGGCGATGAATCCACGCGTTCGACACGGCGGCGTTGCAAAGCATGGGTGCGTGCCACAGCCACATGCCGCCGACGCCCAAAAACCAGTTGGCCACGGGATGCCGCAAAATCCAGTTCAGCCAGTTCCAGCGGCCAGTTTGAAAATTTTGCGGAACGGGCGCGGGCGTCAGGCTCAATAAAATTAGCGGCGGAATGATCAGCAGCAGGAGCAAATGTTGCAGCATGTGCGCACTGAACAAATATCCGTCCGCCAGCGCGTCAATCGGCGATGCTAGCGTGAGGAAGAAAATAATTATTCCTGCGAGCAGCCAGCCAAAGTTTCGACTTAAACGAAAATGATTTCGCGCGCCGTAAATTAAAATGGTCGCGACGCAAATCGCGATGACCCACAGATTCCAGTTCCACGCGGAAATAAAAAATTGTTCGGTCGTCATAAAAGCAGTTTCAAATAAATCACCGAAAACACCACGAGCCAGACGGCGTCCACAAAATGCCAGTAAAGCCCGATGGATTTCACCGCCTCGATGCGGCCTTGTTTGAAATCACCGGCGAAGGCGAGCGCCATGAGAATCAACAGCGCAATGATTCCGATGCAAACATGGAGGCCGTGGAAGCCGGTGAGCGTGAAAAATGTGGTCGCGAACAGATTGGAATTGACCTGAACGCCTTCGTGGAAAATGCGGAGGTATTCCCGGCCTTGGCCGAAAATAAAAATTGTTCCGAGCAAAATTGTCAGCGCAAGCAGCCAGCGAAATGCGGAAGATTTTCCGGCGCGCAGTTTTCTTTCCGCGAGCCAGATCGTGAAACTGCTCGCGAGCAGGCAGAGCGTGTAAATTCCGGTTCGTTGCGGATTCAACATGCTGGTGGGCGTCGGGCCGTTCATCGCGTGGCTGTTATAAAACAGATAGGCGAGAATGAGCATGAGAAAAAAAACGCTTTCGGTGATCAGAAAGCTGACGATGCCGACGCGGTTTTTTTCCAGGACAAATCCATCGCGCGCGGCGATGCCGCCGACGATGGGATCGGGATTTTCCGGGTGCGCCAAATCCCACAGCGGGCGGCGGCTGCGGATCGGCGGCACGCGGTCAAAATTCTGCGCGGGCGGCGGCGAGGTCGTGGCCCATTCGAGCGTCCACGCGTTCCACGGATTGTCGCCCGCCGGTTCGCCGTGCCGCAAGCTTGCGAAAATATTCCATAACAAAATTAGCACCGAGGCGCCGAGCAAAAATGCGCCGACGGTGGAAATCAGGTTCAGCAAACCCCAGCCGGGCAAATCGGGATAAGTGTAGACGCGCCGCGCCATGCCCATCAGGCCGAGAAAATGTTGCACGAAAAACGCGGTGTTGAATCCAATGAGCGCCGTCCAAAAATTTATTTTGCCGAGCCGTTCGGACAGCATCCGTCCGGTGATTTTTGGAAACCAATAATAAATTCCCGCAAACACCGCGAAAAATGTGCCGCCGAAAAGAACGTAATGAAAATGCGCCACCAAATAATAGGTGCCGGTGACCTGCCAATCGATCGGCACGACGGCGAAAGTGATTCCGCTTAAGCCGCCGATGGTGAATTGGATTAAAAATGCGACGGCAAAAAGCATGGCGGTCGTCAGGCGAATCGCGCCGCCCCACATCGTCGCACTCCAGGCGAAAACTTTTATGCCGGTCGGCACGGCGATCATCATGCTCGTCGCGGCGAAAAATAAATCCATCGGATGGCCGAGGCCGACGGCGAACATATGATGCGCCCAGACGCCGAAACTTAAAAGCGCGATGGCGACGGTTGAGGCCGCGACAAATTCGTAGCCAAAAATCGGCCGGCGCGCGAACACCGGCACGACTTCAGAAATGATGCCGAACGCGGGCAGCGCCATGATATAAACTTCGGGATGGCCGAAGGTCCAAAAAAAATGCTGCCACAGCACGGCCGATCCACCGTGCGCGGGCGCAAAAAAGTGCGTGCCGAGGTGACGGTCGATGAACAGCATCACGATCGCCGCGTTCAAGGCTGGCAGAGCCAGGATGATGAGAAACGAGTTTATCAACATCATCCAGACGAACAACGGCAGGCGGCGGATGGTCAGGCCCGGCGCGCGCAACGTGAGAATTGTGGCGATCAGATTAATTGAGGCGGCAACCGAGCCGACGCCGAGAACCAACAACGACAGCGTCCAATAATCCACGCCCGAAGTCGTGGCATAAGAGGATTCGCTCAACGGCGCATAGCTGAACCAGCCGACGGCGGGCGCGCCGCCGGCGAGCAGGCTGAAGTGCAGCAGCAATCCGCCGCACGGCAGGAGCCAGAAACTTAATGCGTTCAATCGCGGAAAAGCCATGTCGCGCGCGCCGATCATCAGCGGCACGAGATAGTTCGCCAAGCCGATCAGCGTCGGCATCACCACCAGAAAGATCATGGTTGTTCCGTGCATGGTGAACATCTGGTCAAAGGCGTCCGGCGAAAGAAATGTGTTGTTCGGCCGGGCGAGTTGAATTCGCATCAGCAAAGCCTCGACGCCGCCCATGATAAAAAAAACCAGCGTGGTCAGCAGATAAAGGATGCCAATGCGCTTGTGGTCCACGGTGGCGACCCAGCCGTAAAGTCCGCGCGACATACTTGCCGCTTGGGGCGTTTCGCTGGCGATGAGTGTTGCGGCGATTTCCGTCATTGCAGGGTCTCAAAATAACTGGTCAAGGCGCCGAGCTGCGGGTCCGTCAGTTTCAGGTTGGGCATCAAGCAGCCGGGTTTGAAGGCCTGCGGATTTTTCAGCCAGCGAAATAGATTCGTCTCGGTGTTCGCTAACACGCCCCCGCCGAGGATTCCGCGGCTGGCCAGATGCGTCAAATCCGGTGCGGCATTGGCCGCCACCGAAACGCCGCGAATGGAATGACAATTGATGCAGGTCAGCGTCTGGTAAATCTTCAGGCCATCCTCAATGGAATCCGCGGCAGGCATGGCGGCGGGTTTTTCCTGTTCGCGCAGCCACCGGTCAAAGGCTGCGGGCGATTCCGCGATGACGGAAAATCGCATCCAAGAATGCTGGGCGCCGCAATACTCCGCGCATTCGCCGGCGTAGGTTGCCGGGGCATCGGCTTCCAACCAGACCTGATTCGTCACGCCAGGAATCATCTGTATTTTTCGCGCCAAGGCCGGGATCCAAAAATCATGAATCACATCGGCGGATTCCAGCCGGACGAGCCATTGCCGGCCGACAGGAATGTGAATTTCATTCGCGGTCACCACCCCGGTTTGCGGGTAGCGCACCTCCCACCACCATTGATGGCCAATCACCACGAGGTCAGGCAGCCGGTTCGCCGCGGGATCAGATAATCGCATCCCGCGCACGGTCAGGGCGAAGAACCAGAGGATGATTAGGATGGGGCCGATGGTCCAAATCAGCTCCAATCTTCGATCGCCAAAATGTGGCGGCGGATCGGCAGCACCCGGCCGATACCGGAAAACAATCAAACCGTATCCCACCATGCCGATGACAATCAGCAGAATAAAACTGCAAACAATTAGGACGTGTAAAAAAAGGTGCGCGATGCTCGCGGTTTCGGGCGAGCAGGGGTGGAACACTGGAAGGTCAACGCCGTTCATGCTTCCTTGGGTCAAATTGTTTATGCTGTCGGATTAGCGGTGCCATGTCGGGATCCATTTTCCGGTTGCATTTCCAACCGCTTTTATAGATAGACCGCTTCCAGGATTTTCGCAAACACTGTTTCATCCGTCAGGCAAACCATTTGCCGTAACACGGCCAAACCTGAGGAGTTTGTGCGTCTGGCAAATGACGGTGCGTGACTCCGCTCCCACCGGCGCCGGCGACTGGATGCTCCACTTGGGTGAGTCGGCAGCCCGACATAATCCACATGATAATATTTCACGCCCGCCACGAGCAGTTGGCCGACGACCTCGGGGAACGAGAACGTGAAGTTTAGTATCGTGCGCGCCGCTTCGAGAATTAGTTTTTAAATCCCGCCTAAGCATTCAAAGTTTTCCCCGTGAATGAAAGAAAAGCAACCGGGGCTTTGACACGAATTTCACGAATTGAAAGCAATTAAATTCGTGTCTGAAATTTCTCGGCTCGGTTCAGAAACGGCCTTGAGATGAATTGCGGATTGACCATTAGAAAACGCGGCAGCGGTGACAAATTCGAATATTTGGACACTTCGGGCCAACTTTCTTGTGCATCCAGTCCGGATTTATTGGCGTAGGAGCTAAAGTAACGTTCCGCAAAATAAACAAACAAAAATATCACCTATGAAAAAAATCAGTTATGTGTCTGTCCTTGTAGCTGCATTATTAAGTGTTGGATCGGCATATGCTTCCAGCCATCGAGAAGCGCCATTGATATGCGGCACACCCAAGCTTGACGGGTGCGACTTCTATATGTTCAACAGCTATGAAACCGGCCGGTCAAACTTTGTCACGTTTGTCGCGGATTATTTGCCGCTTCAGGATCCCTACGGCGGCCCAAATTATTTTCAACTCGAAACCAACGGGGTTTACGAAATTTCCATTGATAACAATGGCGATGCCCAGGAGGACATTACTTTCCAGTTTCAGTTCTACAAGACGTCGCGCAACATCTCGCTGCCCATCGGACCAGCCGGAAACCAGGTCACGAACGCGATTCCACTCGTGATCAGCGGCCAGATTGTTGCCGGCAATAACGCCAGCTTGAACGTGTTGGAAACCTACACCGTCAAAATGATCACGGGCAACCGGCGCACCGGGGTGGCGCAGTATCTCACCAATGCGGCCGACGGCACCACGGTTTTTACCAAGCCGGTGGACAACATTGGCAACAAAACCCTCCCCGACTACAATGACTATGCCAATCAATACATTTACAATGTGAATATCCCCGGTTGCCCGACGCCGGGCCGGCTGTTCGTGGGGCAGCGGAAAGATCCGTTCGTGGTAAACCTTGGGGAAACGTTCGACTTGATCAATCTGAGCAATCCCCTCGGCCCGGTTAATGGCACCAAGGACAGTTTGGCTGACAAGAATGTGACTTCGTTGATCATGGAACTGCCAAAATCCTGCCTGACAAATAACAGCCCCGTCATAGCTGCCTGGACCACGGCCAGCCAGTTTCAGAGCAACACGCTCGTGCAGGTCTCGCGCCTCGGTCAACCGCTCGTGAATGAAGTCGTCATCGGTTTGAAAGACAAAGATACTTTCAACGCCAGTCAGCCGAAGGACGATGCGCAGTTTGCCAATTATGTCACGAATCCCACGTTGCCGGCTTTGATCCAATTGCTGTTTGGCAGCGCGGGCGTCGTGGCGCCCACGAATTTTCCGCGGAGCGACCTCGTGGAAGTATTTTTGACCGGCATTCCCGGACTCAACCAGACGACGGCCGTCGCGGAAATGTTGCGGCTGAACACAACGACACCGACTTTGCCTGCCGCCATGCAGAATGATCTGGGCGTGATTGGCGGCGATGTCGCCGGCTTTCCCAATGGCCGCCGTCCGGGTGACGATGTGGTGGACGTGGCATTGCGCGTGATGATGGGAGTTTTGCTTTCGACCAATGTTGCACCTTCCGGACAGTTGCCTTTCACGGATGGCGCACTGGTGACGGCGAACATGTTCCAACAAGTATTTCCCTACATCAATCCGCCGCTGGCTGGCTCGCCCAACGATCTGAGCGTCAATATCACGATGCAAAAAAGCGGTAATGTGAATGGACCCTACGCGAACACGGCGGCCACGTATAACAGCAGCACGGGACAGATTTCCACTTCGCCGACCGGTGGCAGCACGGGATTTTATCGTGCGTCGGCGGACCTGCCGGGTGTGAGCCTCGGAACCCCCACCGTGACGAGTTCGAATGTAATGATGGGTGTCAAGATTCCCTGAACGCCTGGGCGTTTCCCAAATAATGACGCGGCGGGCTTTGGCTTAGGCTGGAAAGGTTGGTCAAAGCCCGTCGCTAAATGTGCAGAGCTCTCACCCAAGAATACGCACGCAAACCCATAAATACTGCGAACATGAAAACCCTCGGAAATATCGCCTGCAAACGCAATCTGTCCGGTTTCACGCTGGTTGAGCCATTGGTCGGCACGGGATTATTTCAATTCTCGCCGCGATGCTGCTCCCAGCATTGGCCAGCGCGAAAGAAAGAGGCCGCCGAGCGGCTTGCTTTTCAAACTTACGCCAAGTCGCGCTGGATTCCTTACAATCGTCCTGGCAAACAAGCCAATTGCATATACACGGATGGGCACGTCGAATCCTTGCCTTGGACCAAGGCTCGCCTCGATCAGTTTCCAGATCACGTCGTGCGCAAACCGCCGACCAATCCGCCAAATTAGCCATTCCCTGTGGAACAAACGAAAAAGCAAATATGCAATCAACCTTCGAACATTTTTTTAATGTGGCGAAAAGATATTTCGTCAAAAGTTTGGTGGGCTTTTTAGTTATCAATTTTGCGACGGTGCTGAAGGCTGAACCTTACCTCCCCCATGACGGTGGCGAGATTTTGGAAAAACTGCGGGCGACGGCGTTCGATCCGACCGCCCACGAAATACATCAACTCCGCGCCCGCCTCGCCGCCGATCCAACCAACAGTTTGCTGGCGTGCCAGCTCGCCCGTCGCTGCATCGAACGCAGCCGCACCGATGCCGACCCGCGATTTCTGGGTCGCGCCCAATCCGCGCTCGCCCCGTGGTGGGACGCCGCCACGCCGCCGATTGACGTGCTCGTGCTGCGGGCTACGCTCAAGCAAAGCCAGCATGATTTCGCCAACGCGCTCGCGGACCTCGATGTTGCCGCGCACATTGCTCCGGGCAATCCGCAAGTCTGGCTGACGCGTGCAACCATCTTTACCGTGCTCGGAAAATACAATGAAGCGCGGCAAGCCTGTCTGCCGCTCGCGCAAATCGCACCGGGACTCGTGGCGTTGACCGCGCTCGCCAATGTCTCGTCATTGACAGGCAGTGCCGAATCCGCCTGTGGTTTGCTGCGCAACACGTTGTCGGCGAAAAATTCGGCGAGCGTTGACGAAAAAATCTGGGCGCTGACGGTGCTCGCGGAAGCCGAGGCGCGGATCGGCCAAAATGCCGAAGCTGAAACCGATTTTAAAAATGCCCTCGCGTTCGGCCAGCATGATCCTTACTTACTCGGCGCTTATGCGGATTTGCTGCTTGATCAAAACCGTCCGACCGAAGTCATCGATTTGTTGAGAAACGAAACGCGTGCCGATTCGCTGTTCTTGCGCCTCGCGCAAGCGGAAGCCGCGCTCACACCACCGCCCGCGACACTCGCTGATCACCTTACCTCATTGGGTGCGCGCTTTGAGGCCGGCCATTTGCGGGGCGACTTTGTGCATCAACGCGAGGAAGCACAGTTCACGTTGCACCTGCTGCATCAGCCGCGCGCGGCGTTGCAACTCGCGCAAACCAATTGGCAGGTCCAACACGAGCCGGCGGATGTGCGCATCCTTTTGGAAAGCGCGCTGGCCGCCGGCGAGGCGGCGGCGGCCCAGCCCGCGCGGGATTTCATTCGGACCAATCATTTGGAAGCCGTGCAACTGAACCTCCTCGCGGAAAAACTGAACCAAAAATGAAACCTTTTTCTCTTGCTCGCAAACTGGGTTTGGTGGCCGCTTCATTCTACGCACTGCTGTTTTTTTCAACGGGCACCGTTCACGCGCATACGCAAAGCACTTCTTATTTGAATCTCCGCACCACACCCAGCGGCCTCACTGGCGAATGGCATCTGGCATTGCGTGATTTGGAAGACGCCGTCGGTCTCGACCTGAACGACGATGGAGTCATCACCTGGTCGGAATTGCTGGCCCGGAAAGCTGCGGTGTCCGCTTACGCGCTTTCGCGGCTCCACCTTCGCGGCGATGGGCAGACGGGAAGATTGCACATCAACGAGCTGCTGGTGGACAATCACTCTGACGGTGCCTACGCCGTTTTGCGATTCGATGTTGCCGGCTTGTCGCGGCCAAACAAAATTGAATTAATTTACAGTGCCTTTTTTGACATTGATCCGAAGCATCGCGGATTGTTCCGGCTGGAAGACAACGGCCAGACGCGCCTTGCGGTTTTTAGTCCGACCACCACCACCCAAACCTTTGACCTCACGCTGCCGGCACCCCGTGCCCCTTTTGTCACGTTTCTTTGTGAAGGCGTATGGCACATTTGGTCAGGCTACGATCATATCCTTTTTCTTCTGGCCTTGTTGTTGCCGGGCGTGTTGCTGCGCCGCGATGGCCGATGGCAGCCCGTTTCCGCAGCGCAACCGGCGTTCGTGAACGTGCTGAAAATTGTCACCGCCTTCACCGTCGCACATTCCATCACGCTCAGCCTGTCCGCCTTGGGCTACGTGCATTTGCCCACGCGATTGGTGGAATCCGCGATAGCTGCCTCCGTGGTGCTCGCGGCGTTCAACAATCTCGTGCCTTTCTTCGCCGAACGCGGCTGGATGGTGGCTTTTGGATTCGGCCTGCTGCACGGTTTTGGTTTTGCCAACGCGCTCCGCGATCTGGGCCTGCACACCGGCCAGCTGGCCGCCACGCTGTTCGGTTTCAACCTCGGCGTCGAGTTGGGCCAACTGGCGATCGTGGCCGTTTTTTTGCCGCTCGCGTTGTGCCTGCGCCGGCTCATGTTTTATCAGAACTTCGTCTTGCGGCTCGGCTCGGCGGCCATCATGGTGGTCGCTTCCACTTGGATGGCGGAACGAGTTTTTGACTTTAAATGGCTGCCGTTTTAAACCTTGGAAACCTGCCAGCGGACGGGCGCGAGAAAATTTCTTCGTGAAAAAATCATCCACGCATTACAATGTTCGCACATGCGAGGAAATGAGCCAGGTCAGGACACATCAGCCCGACAGAATCCATCGCTGCTGGAGCAGGTGACGAATATTTCGCTGCTCGATGCGTTGCGGCAGCGGCGGTCGCGACGCTTTGGTCTGGGGATGAAAATCCCCGCTGGCCCGCTGGCCTATACGAGCCGCCACCCGCCGCGTCCGCTCACCGAGGCGGAAGAGGCCGCCATGGTTTTCGCCGCGTGCGGCATCACCGGTCATGCGCTGGCCGATTTGTGTTACGCCCAAGGCGAAGGTGGCGGCATCATGGCTGGGCTGGTGGCACGCACCATCGCGAGTGGGGACGCCCTGCAAACGGTCGGGCTGATTGTCATCAATGATGATGGCGCGTGGCTGGTCCGGCGCCCGCGCGAAATGCCGGCCACGGAAATTTCGCAGCTCATCGAACTGGGCAAGCGCGGGGACTTCACCGAACTTTACCGCCGCAGCCGGGTAAAGATCGCCGACGAACGACCCAAGACACCGGCGGAGCCATTGTTCAATATCAATGCCAACCGCTGGTCGGCCCACGCGCCCGGCTCCACCATTTTTCTTCCAGTGAACGATCTTACGTTCATGTATGTGAACGGCCTGCTGGAAATTCTTAACGAGGAAACCGGCTCTTTTATTCTCGATGAAAGAAATCATTTTTTGCCGGCCGGCCTGGCAAAATTCGCGCGCCGCCGGGGCGGGCATCTGGAGGAAGATCCTCACAAAGGCCGGGTCGTCACGGTTCGTCAGGTGGAGCAATTCGTCACCGAGTTCGTGATGGTCGAGCAAGGCATGATGTTGCAAAATCTCGGCCTCATGGCGCAGGCATTGGGTTTGGGCGGCTATCCGAGTTTGGCGAACCACGAGTTCGCATGGTTTCAGTCGCTCGGTTTTCGCATGGAGGCGATGCCCGCCAACCGCTACGTCGGCGCTGGTTGGCTGGCATCCTGCGCGATGAAAATTCTGCACCGCAACCCGACCATCCCCTATCCCGTCGGGCTGGAACGCAACGGTGAAGTGTTGTTGAAACCTTTTTGCCCACCGTATTTCAAATCCATGGCGGACGCGGTGCGCGCCGTGGCGGAAATTAAATTCGGCGCGAACGGAATTTTTCGCAGCCAAAATCAGGGTAGCGCATGGATTAATCATGCGGAAGTGGTCCAACAGGTGCCGGCGGTAAGTGAAGCGACGATTGCGGCGGTCACGGCGCATTGTGAATATCTTTGGAATCGTTACGGCCGTTTTCCAGTTCATCTGCCGCCGTATCGCACCGTGCTGAGCTTTCAAGCCAGCCATCTGGACGCGGAATTTTACGATAAATTTTATCAGCCCGGAACCGTGAGTGAAACCCAACGGGAAGATTTCACCAAGAATTCTTAAACCCAATAGCCGGCCTTAAGACATGGCAAACATCACGAGCGGATCATCCGCCGTCAACACGGCCAGCAGGGTGCAACCCGTCTCGGAATAATTCACTTCATGCTGTGAATCTTTGTCCGCATGATGAAAATCACCCGCCACGAGCCGGCGGTTGCCGACCACGAGATCGCCGCTCAAGATATAAAAATCCTCCGGCCCGGCGTTCACATGCGCCGGATACCGCACCCCCGGCCCGATTTTACCGAGCAACACCGCGTAGCCACGTTCTTTTTCAAATGAGAGCAATTTTATGAAAGCGCCTGATAACGGCAGTGCTTTCCAGCCGGATTCACCGGCGGCTTCGTGAAAATGCAGGCCCGCCAGCATGGGGGACACCGGCGCCGGTGGAGTTTCTTTTGATGCGGCAATGCGCTCGAAAATATTCGCTTTGAGTTGCGGCGGCAGCTTCGCCTGCGGGACGGACTTCACGACCATGCCAGCCGTGCGTTGCAATTCAAAAACCAGAGCGCGGAGGTCTCCATTTTGGCGAAGCTCGGATTCAAATGCGCCATGCTCCTCCGGGCTTAACGCGCCCAGCACATAAAGGCTCGCTTGTTCTTGAAGTTGTTCGGAAATCATACGTAAGCCTCCAGTCCATCGCGCAGCTTCAACATGCCGCGACGGATGCGCGCCTTGACGGTGCCCAGCGGCTGGCAGAGCGCGTCGGCGATTTCAAGATGCGATAGACCGCCGAAAAAAGCCATTTCAATGGCCCGTTGCTGGTCTTGCGGCAATGCGCCCAGCGCCATGCGAACAGCCTCCTGTTCATCAATGGCAAGAGAATATTCCGTAACGCCTGATTCAAAGTGCGGTTCAGCCACTTCACCATCATTCGTTTCCACCATCACCCGAGATCGTCGTTGACGCGAACGCAGTCGGTCAATGCAGCGGTTGCGGACAATGCTCATGGACCAGCTAAAAGCCAGTCCCATTTCGGGATCAAACGACGCCGCTTTGTTCCAAATCTGCATGAAGACATCTTGAATAACTTCTTCCGCGTCGTGCGTATTGTTCAGCATCCGCAGCGCGAACGAGAACAGACTCGTCGCGGTCTGATCATAAAATTCGGACAAGGCGGCACTGTCTTGCGCCGCGATCCGGCGTAGCAAGTCTGCCTGCTGCGTTTCAATTGATGGATTATCAAGCATGATTCACTGCTTGCCGCCAGTGCTGCACCTGTGGCGGACAAGTTATTGTCAAATTTTCAGATCTTCTGTCCGGCTTGCAGCAACTAACTTCACTTTTCCAAGAATTAAAAATCATTGATTGCTAGTCATACGTCGCAAGAAGACAATCAGATGCATTGAAATCTCGGCCCAGTTCCAACGAGGGAATTTTCATCAACACCCGTTTCGCATACGCACGGTGCACCGCTTGCTATTATGCCCCAACACATGCTGCCACGTGCGCACGGCGGCCAAGGGGTCACTGTGCTTCAAATATACGCGGGCAAGGCTCAGATTGATGGCGGGCTGGTGCCCGGCTACATTCATGGCGGCAAGCAGGCGCGCGGCTTCGTCCTTGTCGGTGGTCTGGAGGCGGGTGCGTTTGCCGGTGGCTTTCTCGACGGCGTAAAACTTGCCGCCACGGTGGCCACGGTGGATCAGACGGTAACGGGTCTTCATGGTATTCATCGCAACCACGAGAATAAATGAAGCCGTTTCCATTGACTTAGCGAGTAGTGGGCGAGTTATGCCCGGTTAGGCCAAGTTCTGACGGAGTAACCTTTCTGGTGTCCGTTTTGGTGTCCGTGGGGACTTCCTGTCTCCCTAAACCACTACTGCACACACAGTTGGCTATGGAGGCGAGGATCGGAATCGGGCGGTTCACGTCCGTTTCTACGGACAGAAAATACGCAAATTCGCCAATAGATGCAAGCACTTTTGCACTACTCTTGCACTACACGGACGAACCATTACCAACCCACTTACTGAAGGTTTTACTGAAGCTTTCACTGAAGGTTTTCAATCAAACCAATGAATAATCATTTGCAGATTGGAGCTTATAACGCTCCAATCTGCAAACGTAATAATGGAAGAAACCGAATGGGGAAAATCATATTACAACCTCAATTTAAGCCTCCCGCCCCATGTGACGTGTTAATTATTTTTGAGTGGCTTCGTGACCACCGTGTTTTTTTAGAAATTCAGCGGCATCCGGATGTTGCCATTTATTTGCGCGATCCATAGGCGTCCAGCCTTTGGAATCAATGGGGTTGATTGTTGCTTTTTTATCCAGCAACAATGTTACAATTTCAATGTTTCCATTCTGGGCAGCCATGTGGAGCGGCGTAAGACGATCTGTGGTCAACGCATTCACATCGGCACCGTCATTCAGAAGCACTTCAGTCAAATCCTTGTGGTTCTGGCCTACCGCAATATGCAACAAAGTCGCCCCGTCCCACTCTTTGGCTTTGATAACAGTTGGATCAATTTTAATTGCTGCTTCGACTGCGGCCACGTTACCCGCTGTCGCATCAGCAAAAACAGGGGTATAGTCTTCTGTCCGATGATGAGAAGAAATGAATAGCCCGCACCCGTTAGAAACCAGCGTAAGAGCAGCCAGTATGACCAGAAGACGGAGACGATTATTCATAAAATTATGCAATTTCAATTCGAGGTGGAAATTGTGCCAACAGATCGTCAAATTTTCCCTTCGTGTTCTGCGGATGCGTTCGAATATCGTCCAAAGCAATTTGAAAACATTGGGGGATTGGGGCAGTTGGCACGGTTCCGGGAGTAAAGCCAGCAACCGCTGGTTGTTTTTGCAAATACGGAACGAGGGATGGGATGGCTGGAGCCGGTTGCGGGTTCGATTGGCTGAGCACATCCAAAACACTGCCAACGGCTCTCTGATTCACCAAATCAGAATAGCTGCCTCCGTTGCCAAATTTTTGCCCGATAAATTTCAGAATCGAGGTGTGATCCAAAAGCTGATTGAAAACAGTCTTGGGTGTCACAAAAGGTGAAATGACAAAACTTGGAACACGGACGCCTAAAGTATCAAAGCCCGTTTTGTATAGCGCGCCCGGCGGCGGGTCAGTCCGAAGTGCAGGCGGAGACACATGATCAAAAAATCCCCCGTGTTCGTCGTAAGTGACAACCATTACGGTGCCTTTCCACACATCGGGAACTCTCGTCATGCAACGATACGCTTCCAATAAAAATTCCTGCCCGCCTTTGACGGCAGAAGGGGCATGATCATCTGTGCTTGGCCCGATGTGAGGACAATCCGTATATGTCGGCTCAATGAAAATGACCTGCGGAAATTCACCTGGCGGCTCATTCTGAACATCATCGTAAAGTTGTGCCAAAGGGCGAAAGTGATTCTCCGTCAGCAGGTCAGGAATCCAGGGGAGCATCATGGCGAAGAAAGGCATTCCTTCGTGATAAACCCGCCAGCGAATTTTATTCTTTGTGAGCCAATCATAAACTAATTCCTGGTCCGGCAGCGGAACCTGATTGACATCAATTTTGGAAAATCCGCTCATTGCCATCAAACGGTTTGGTTGAGTGCCTGCGGGTAAAGACGAAAACCAGTGATCGCAAATGGCAAAATTTTGAGCAAAAAAATCTGTGACAGGAACCTGCTCGGCAGTAAAATAGCCCATCACCGGCGGCTGACTATCTGGGTTGACCGGCTTGGCTCCTTTTGCATTGGCATAATTGATTACGAATCCATTCATCGGGAACACACCGTTCACCGCAGTTCCCATTTGTGTCGCAATTTGGTCGCGTTCGTGTGGCGGGTCGGCATCAATCAAGTCGTAGGGGTCAGTCAGCAAAAACGGTGGATATTTTGATGTGCCATAGACACTGGAAGCTTGATCCTGCCAAGCGGGCGTATTTTTAAGCCCCTCCACTTGCCAGTTGTAGGGAGCCAAACTTAAATATCCCAACATGTGGTCGAACGAGCGGTTTTCCATCATCACTACAACGATGGTTTTGATTAAGCTCAAATCAATTGGCATAAGATTCCTTGAATCGTAAACCCAGCCCGGTCATTGGCAACCGCAAAACCATTTCGCCGCGCATTTACCACGCGACCACGTTCATTTAGAAACCAGCCGAATCCTGACTAGCAAGTTATTCAGCGCCGCTCTCCTGTAACCGACAAGCAAATCGTGATTTTCGCCGGAATTTTCGGCATTCAGGCGGGTGATGTTTTTCCACAAAAAAAGTATTTCAACGGTCAGGTCGTGGGGTTAACCATGTAAAAACGGCAGCATCAAATTTTTGATACTGCCGTGTGCGAGACATATATTATTCAGTAGTGTTTAGAAATTTGACCAATTCGGAGCGTGGCACGAGAAATTTTCCTCGCAGCACCCGGCACGCCTTGAGTTTGCCGCGTTGAACCAGCCGATAAACGCTGAAATAATGCAGACCGAGCATATCGGCTGATTCTTGAATCGAATAAGCCAGCCGTTCTATTTTTGCTGGGGATGTTTCTATTTTTTGTTCGTTTTCCATATTTTCGTTTTGGTTGTGTGATTGAACGGATGTCGTTCAAATCCGCAATCGGCCTGGCGTCGCGCCCTGCCTTTTTCTTGCGAATAGAAATAAATTTTACGCAGGGCTTGACAGATCGTTCAACTGGATATACGCTCCCGCTGGCTTCAAGAAGCCAGCGGGAGCGTATATCCAAGTGATTATTTATTGGTTGTCAAGAATGCTGTAACTTGACAACACAGTGTCTTCCCCGTATGCTCCAAAGGAGCATACGGGGAAGACACTGTGAATACGAATAAACCACCAGCACAAGTTCCGATGGACCGATGGGAGGTCTTTTTGCGGACGTTGGGTGATCGCGTGTCAGCGGCCAGCGAAAAAAACCTGACTGCCCGTTGCTGGAAACTTTCCACCCTCCGCCACGAGATCAAAGCGATTGCCAAATCAAACCATGAAGTGTTGCGGACAACTTTTCCACCGGCTCATGTGGTCATTGAGCGGCTCAAACGGATGGGCTGGATTCACTCGATCAAGGTGCAATATTCGAACGACGCTGAGTTGAATGATTTCCTCCTGCTGGATATGGAAGCTGGAAAAGGCGAACCCATTTATCCGCTGGAACTTCTTCAGGCTTATTTACCGGACGGCGTCGTCTGTTATTTCAGTGCCATCAACTATTACGAACTGACCACACAGGTTGTCGCGCATCACCACATCGCCCGGCTCAACCCGCCGAGGGCCAAAAAAAGTTTGACGGCGGTTGACGCAACGGAACCAGAGCAGGCGGGTAAATTCGTGGAACGAAATCCGCTCGGGACAGAAATTTTTCATTTTGAGGATGTTGGTTATTACTCGAATAAACGTGATGTCTCACTTGTTCCCGGCATCCAGTTTCGCGTGGTGTCACCACGTTGCTGGCTGCGCATCACGACGCTGGAGCAGACCCTGCTGGATGCACTGATGCAACCGGTTCGCTGCGGTGGTGAAGCAGTCGCTCTGGAGGCATGGGAAACTGGGGTTAAGCAAATTGACGCGGATCGCATGGCCGAACATCTGACGAAAATCCGGCGCGATGATCTGGACCGGCGCGTCGGTGCGGTTCTGGAAATGATCGGCGCAAATTTTGTGGCATCAACTTTGGGTCAGCGGCTGAATGCAGTCAGAGACCGATTGCTGACACAGGATGTTCCTGAAATTCCGCTGTTGGCTGGTTTTGAATTCCCGGAGTCAAACAAAACTTGGAAGGTTCGAACACCGTAATTATTGATTGCAATGAATCGCGAAAGCCGAGAGCACTGGATCAACGAAATTCTCAATGAGGTTTTTCTGGCGGTGATTGCCTGGGAGCCACTCAGGAACGCGCTTATTTTCAAGGGCGCACGGATATTGAATCTGCATCTTGGAGACAGCCGGCAGTCGCTCGATATTGACAGCAACATCGCACCCGAACTGGTTGCGTCCACCCCAGACCTCGGAGCGCAGGCAATTTTTCTGGAGGAACAAATTCCACCAGCGTTGCGACGGCATTTCGAGCGCCAGAGTCCAGTCAAGTTCAAGCTAGGCAGGGTGAATGTTATTGGTAAACCACCGAAAGGCCATCTGCGCGGTTGGGATGCGTTTCATTTGAGAATTGAAGTCCATGACAACAGCATGGCTGGAGTCCGTGGCCTGCCAATGTTGGAAATTGATGTGGCCGCGCCGGAGACGCTCGGCCCGGATGCGGTTGAGACGCTAATCGTCAAAGGAATTCCGGCAAGAGTTTATGCCCTGCACCGTATCGCCGGAGAAAAACTCCGTGCCTATCTTACGTCGCTCCCCGCCTACCGGCGAAAGATGCAAGGCGGCGACAGAGAATTCCGGGTAAAAGACCTGCATGACATCGCCCGAATTCTGCGGGCACGTCCCGTCTCGGATACAAAATTTTGGACCGAGGCCGGCCACGAGTTCAAACTGGCCTGCCAGTCCCGCTTAGTGGATTGCCGGGGGCTGGAATCATTCATGGAGAACTGGTCGCAGGCGCGCGAACGCTACGAGACAGATGCCAGTCTGCGAAATGTATTATTTGATGAAGCCGAACACGCGCTGAAAACCGTTGTGGGTTTGCTTGAAAAGCAGGAAATCTTTCCGCTGGAATTCCCCGCAACATGACGCTGGCCGCCGAAGCTAAAGTATAAAACCAGACACGCAGACTCCGAGCGTGATTCCTAAATGCCATTCCTTGGCAGTCTCGCTGTTTCGCCAGTTTCAGCAACTTGTCCATGTGGTTCTTTGGCACGCAGCCATTTTACATAATGTATTCAGATGGCAAAAAGTGAATACATTTAGTAAAAAAGCAGTTGGTTGGGTTTCGCCAGTGTTGGACGGTGCTCGAAGAACCGGAAAAATTGCGTGATGCGACTTGGCCGGTGACTTGGCCGGTGACTTGGCCGGTGACTTGGCCGTTTTTATCAAGAGTGTTAAAAAAACCACCCTGATTTTTTAACAGACAAAGTTTGGTTTCGGACGCGTAGTTAAAGCCATGCTTGAACAATAGCACCTAAACCAAGCAGATGACCCGGCGATTGTTGCCCCGGTTCAAAACCAGACATGCAAATTCCGAGCGTGATTCCTAAGTGCCATCCCATGGCGAAGCGAACGCGGTCAAGGTGGAGACGCGGGGGTGGAGGAGCGTTCTACCTTGACGGCGTGAGCGAGCCATATAATGGAGGCACGAGGCACGCTCGGTTTTATGGTGCAGATAGCTTCGTAATAAATGAAGCTCAGCCCGGCTTCGGTCTGCGGTCGGCGAGCGGAAACAGTGGAGCGCAGGCGGAGAGACGGCTGGAACGGAGCCGGAGCGCAACGCCGCCGCCGAGCCGCAGACGGAAGGCCGCCGCTGATGCGGCCAACACCAATTCAAAAGCGCGACACGAGAACGCCGCCAGAATTTTCTGACGGCGTTTTGGTGTCGCGCGGATGAACCGGTAAATTATTTTGCGTCAGTGTTGGTCGCTTGGAGCAACTTTTCGGTTGCCGCCTGCAACTGCTGAATTTGTTCTTCCGAAAGATGGCTGGTGAAAAAAATGTAGCCATTGTCTTTTTCATTCTCATGGCGCATTTCCGCCGTATCTGCGCCTTCAACGACCAAGGCGAATTTTTGTGAATCGAGGACACCGTAACTTTGCGTCCGCGTTACATGAACCGGCACCTGGGCGATTGCGAGTTGCCGGAACGCTTCTTGATTGTAATTCATCAACCGTTCGACGCTGGCGATTTCCTCGGCGGCTTTGCGCTCGGCATAATTGTCAAAAAAATGATATATGCCCAAGGTCGCCAGACCAAAAAGCATGAATGTCACCATGAAGGAACCCGCCCAAGCGGTTTTCCAGATATGTTTCATCCAGAGCGTGTGCGCCGTGCTGGACGCTTCTTCGATTTTCTTCAGAACCGGAAGCACCCGCTCGCCCAATTCCTTTGAATGTTGGATGAACGGCGAGATGATTTCGTCTCGGATGCCTTTGTCCAACGCAGTTTGAACTCCCTGCACGATGGCCTCGGTGTCCACTTGCGCGCCGAGATTTTTCACCAGCGATTCAACGTGGGCAATCGTCTCATTGCACTTGGCCTGCGTTATCAGACACAGTTCGTCTGTTTTTTCTGCGTGGTTGGTGATGTTGACATCACGGGTCTCAATCGTCTTGGCAATCAAGCCGATTTCCTCGCGCACATCCTGCAAGGTCGCCAGTGAATCGGCATTCGCCGAAATCATCCGGGCCGGGATGCGCTCGGTGTAATGAGCATACACGTCCAGCACGAGAAAAAGCTGGCTGAAAAATTGCGTGCTATCGCCGTCGGCGAAGCGGTGATAAACCTCGCGCGCCAGTTCCCGCTTTTCAGCGGGATAAGTGGCAAGCATTTCTTCAAAAAGATTGGATTCAGTCATAATGCTCCTTTTTAGTTGGTGAGATTGGCTTTTGCGCCGCGCTTGGCTGCAAACGGTTCGCCGATGGGCGGCACGATTTTGGGTTTGATGCTGGCCGCTTCGACCGTCGGCAGAAGTTTGGCGGCAATCTGGTCATATTGATTGAACAGGGTGGCGAGCCAGTCCTGCAACACGCCCCGCGCCATGATGTCCAAGCCGAGGGTGTCATTGCCGATGGCTTCATTGAACGGGATGCCGCGCTGTTGGTCGGCCTCCAATTTCGCCAGCCGGAGTTTCACAAACTCCGACAGCACCGGCACGGTGACGGTCACTGCGCCGCAATCGAGCAATTCTTTTTCCAGCGGGCTGCCGTCAAACATCCGGGTCTTGGGCGCGCGGGCCGGATTGCGGGCGATGACATAATCCACCTGTTTGCCGCAAAACTGGCAGACGGCATCGAGGTTCGTCATCACGTCCAAATCATCGAACGGAAATACCATCAACGTGATGCCGATGTTTTGCGCGCTAGCGATGTCAAAGAAATGCGTGGCGTGCAGGGCTTTCATTAACTGGCCGTCCAGATGTGCGCGCGGATCAACGACTGTAACGGGTTTAGCCGTAGTCTTCCGCAGAATGGAAATGAGTTCGTCCAAGTCTTCGGCCTGGCCACTCAAGGGTGTCAGCTTCACCTGGCCGGGGAACAATCGGGACAGGGTGCGATTGTCCCCGTCCAGATCAAATCCCTGCCACTGGATGCCGCGCTGGTTAAGCCAGCACGCGCGGGCGGCGACTTCGATGCTTTTGCCCATGTTTCCTTTGGCCTGCATGGGCAGTATCAGGCGATGTTTGGTTGTTTTCATATTTCTAGGTTGAACCGATGTTGGGTGTTTTTTATTGGCGGTGTTTGGATGAAAATTGATTCCGCAAGCGGGAGCAGACTGCCGTTGCGTGGCCGGCGGACGATTGCCCGTTCGCAGAAACGGTAAACGGATGGGAATGTGACCAGCACGCCATGCTCGTTAAGCCATTTGGCAATCTGGCGATAAGTCCAATGTTTGCGACGCAGCGCAAAGATGGCTTCGCGGTGCGCTTCCAGTTTGCTGCGCGTTCTGCGCGCTGGTTCAATTTCGGCTTGTGGCTGCAAATTCATTTTTAGTTCGATTTTTTCCTGCACCAATAATTCCGTCGGACGTTTGCGCAACCGTTGCGTAACTGTTGCGCAACGCCGCGCGGCGCGGCGCGTCCCTCTAGCTGTGCTAAGGGAAGATGTCTGACGGAATTATTGGCTTTTAATACGGTGTTCATAGCTGTGTGTATCGTTGTCATTACGATACGGTGATTAAATTGGATACCGTTACCGAGTAGTGGGCGGATACGTTCGGGGTATGCACGAATAGTTCCTGCAAGGGGATGACGAGGGGAAAATTCCGGTTAGAGTGGCCTCTATGTTAAGAGTCATAGCCAGCCGAAATGCGAAAGAATACTTCACTGAATCTTTGAAGCGCGAAGATTATTACAGTGAAGGTCAGGAAGTCAGCGGCGATTGGAACGGGATGGCAGCGGAGAGATTAGGATTGTCAGGAGCGGTGACGACGGCTGCTTTTGAATCCCTGTGCGATAACGAAAAGCCGGGGACAAAGGAACGGCTGACACAACGGAACAAAAGCAATCGCACGGTCGGCTACGATTTTAATTTTCATTGTCCAAAATCAGTTTCGGTCGCTTACGAGTTCACCAAGGATGAACAGATTTTAGGCGCGTTCAAAAAGTCCGTGAATCAAACCATGCGCGAGATTGAATCGGAAATTAAAACGCGGGTGCGGAAAAACGGGGCGGATGAGAACCGGACGACGGGCAACATGGTTTGGGCGGAGTTCGTCCACTTCACCGCAAGACCAGTGAACGGCATACCTGATCCCCATTTGCACGCGCATTGTTACACTTTCAA
>Ga0302281_10000153_pt1 | contig 51852 bp, 43 predicted proteins | sample III_Fen_E1_2_FD_198762 | JGI IMG/M metagenome (GOLD analysis project Ga0302281, IMG submission 198762) | Peat permafrost microbial communities from Stordalen Mire near Abisko, Sweden - III_Fen_E1_2 | ecosystem: Environmental > Terrestrial > Soil > Wetlands > Permafrost | place: Sweden: Abisko...
CGTTCATCTGGTTTAAGGCGCCCCTCGGCTTCCCAGCGGCGCAACGTCTGCACCGAGACTCCAAGGGCGTCCGCCGCCTCACCTATCGTCACTAATCTGCTCATTTCGGTAATGTATGAGCATGTTTGCGCAATGTCAATGCACTCTGTTAAAAACCCTCTTGCTGCACTCTATCACGGGCCGCTTTTGGGCAGTAGAACCCGAGTCCCGGCGGGCAGGAAATCATTTGGGCTTATTTTGGGATTCAGGGCCACGAGATCACTGAGGGACGTTCGGGTTCGTTGGGCGACGGCTGCTAGGCGAGCCCTGGTCTTGAGTGTATAGAGCCCCTTTGCCGAGAGGGGCGCAATCGGCTCGATGGTGGCTACGGGGCCAAGAAGGGGATCAAGAGCGGTTAGGCGATCCGGCTGGGCCCTCGCCGTGCTTGCTCCGAGTCCAGGAACGGGGGCCAGAGGGACCGTGGCAAAACTCGGGCTCCATCCCGATGCAATGGGCGTAATCATCACAGACGGAGGCTGAAGGCTTGTGACCGTAACGCCCTGAGGGTAGGCCGAGGACTGGGCGTCGGCCATTCGAGAGCCGAAAACGATGACAAGGCCCATGAGGATCCAGAAAGGAACGAAGGTCATACCATCGGGCCTTGATGGTGACTCATCAAGGCTGCCCTCAGACGCCGGGCGGGCGCATCCGCGCCCCCGAGAGTCCACACACGGGGGCTTCGCGTCCACGAGGACGCGGGGCCGCCGTCGCGGCCCGAGGACCGGCGATGTGTCAGTATCAGGGCTTGCCGGTATCAGAGGGTTCATCATTCTTGAGTCTCGGGCTGTGTCGTATCGTCAGAAAGAGAAGCGCATGTATTAGTGACGGCAGCACGGCGTCGTCGTTGGGGGGGCCGGAGGTCGAGGAGACGGCGCCATGGGGACGGGAACAGAGGGTGTTGAAATGGGATTGATGACGGTGGGAACGGCGGTCATGGGTGCGGCCATGACGGGAACGGCAATCACAGAAGAGATTATGGCTGGGCTTGCTAAAGTTTGATTTGCCATCATAGGTTGTGATATAACAGTTGTTCCACCATAATATCCCGTATAATAACTATTATAATATCCCGATGAGGGTGGATTGGAAACAGGGGCGACACAGCCGCTCGTAGCTGATATCATAACTAGAATGAAGCCAATATATTGAATCGATAGGCGGCATTTTAGTGGGCTTCTATCAAAAAATAGAGTCATGCCAAATTGAGCATATTTCATAGATTTATTCATAATAATGCCTTTTTTGTTTCATTAATCTGCGATCATCGCTCTGGTAACACCTGCCGGGGATGGCGGGCGGCGTCTTGAATGCTTTCGGCGAAGGTTGCCGCAGGCAGAGGACGGCAGATGAGGTAACCTTGGGCATAACGGCAATTGTGTTCTCTCAGTACCAACGCCTGTTCGATGGTTTCGACGCCTTCAGCCACGACAGAGAAGCCAAGACTGGATGCCAAGCCAATGATGGTATCAATAATTGCGGTATCGGTGGCATTGCTGGCGACTTCATGAACAAAGGATCGATCGATCTTCAAGGTATCTATCGGAAATCGCTTAAGGTAGGCAAGAGATGAGTAGCCCGTGCCAAAGTCATCGATGGCCAATCTGACTCCTATTGATTTTAATCTTCGTAAGGTATCGACAGCATGATCAATATCAACAATCATCGCTCCTTCGGTTAACTCTAATTCCAGGAAATCAGGAGGCAATCCTGTTTCATCCAGGACGGTTCGAACCAATTGAACAATGCGTGAGTCATGAAATTCGCGCGGTGACAGGTTAACCGCAATCCCTTCGAGGGGTAGCCCGGCTTTGCGCCATGCCTGGGCCTGCTCGCAGACCTTGCGCAGGGTCAACTCTCCAATCTGGGCGATGAGACCTGTTTCTTCGGCAATCGGAATGAATTCACCGGGCGAAATCAAGGCTCCAGAAGGATGGTTCCATCGTACCAACCCTTCAGCACCGACCACACGCCCGGTTTCAAAATCAAACTTTGACTGGTAATGCATTACAAATTCATCACGCTGGATAGCGTGACGCAAGTCATGTTCGATATCCAGTCGCCGGGATGACTGTTGCATCATTTCTTCTGAGAATAATGTGTAGCGGCGTGGACCCGAGCGTTTCGTGTGGTACATGGCCAGATCGGCACAGCGAATCAAACCGTCGGCAGTATCGGCATCATCGGGATAAAAGGCAATGCCAATACTGGGTGCGCAAAAAAGCTCACGTTCTGGGAGTTGAAAGGGATCGCTAAATGAGTAAAGCAATTTTTCTGCAAGGAAAGAACCAGAAAAATTATTATTGATATTTGGAAAAATCATGACAAACTCGTCACCACCATATCGTCCAACAATATCTGTGGCTCTGCTGGCACTGCGGAGACGTCGTGCTACTTGCTTTAAAAGAGCATCTCCAGCGCGGTGACCAAGAGAATCATTAATTTGCTTAAAACGATCAAGGTCAAGAAAGGCTACGGCTAATCGTTTTTTTTCGGGTATCGCTAAACGAATTGCCTGATCCAATTGCTCATGCAGAAAGCGGCGATTGGGAAGATTGGTCAGGGCATCAAAATTAGCTTGATAACGAATCCGGTCTTCTTGCCGCTTGCGATCTGTGATATCAGAGCAGGCTAGCACAAAAAATTCGGTTTTGCCGTCGGGATCGCGCACGGTGGTCACCGAAACCCAAGCCGCGAAGGGCTGATAATCAGGGCGGACACAACCCAACTCACCGCGCCAATGGCCGGTTTCATCCGCCAATCCGCAGATACGCTCGATCAAGCCTCGCTCTTCAAATCCCGCAACGGAAAGACGTGGGGCTTGGCCAATCAAGTCGCTACTCAGCAAACCCGTAATGTTCGTGAAGGCTGGATTGGCAGCACAGACTATGAGTTCTCGATCAATGACCAAAATACCATCAGATACACTCTCGAAAACTGTTGCCAATAATCGAATTTGTTCTTCAGAGGCCTTGCGGGCCGAGATATCGGTTACCATGCCTTCGTAATATAGGATACATCCAGTGCTATCCTGCACGCATCGGGCGTTTTCTTCAATCCATATGGTGCTGCCATCGCGCCGATAAATTTGAGCTTCAAAATCCTTCACGACGCCATCGCGGGCCATGGCGTCGGCAAAATCGTCTCGTCGTTGCGGATCGACGTAAAGTTGTGTTGCGATGTTGGTAAGGCCGGCAATCAAGCGATCCGGACTGTCATAGCCATACATACGCGCCAAAGCCGGATTGACGCGCAGATAACCGCCATGCACCGTGGTTTGGTAAATACCCTCGACGGCATTTTCAAAGATGCTGCGGTAACGACCGTCATCATCCGAAACGGGGAAGACCTCAGTTTCGGTTGCGTCGGGTGGGGTTTTCGGCACGTCGTCACCCCTCATCACTTCGAACCATGGCTTATTCCTGCTTCCTGGGCACAGGCTGGCTGTCTTTGGCCCTGCCCATAAAATACCCTAGACGTCGCCCGATTGTACGCAATAAATGCGCCACAAAGAGCATGTCGGCTGCTCGCAGCCGAAATAGGCCAAAGCAACGCCTAAACCAGCGCCACAGGCCGCTTATTTAGGCGTTGGATGCCGGCGGAAGTGATGTCGGTCGGGTTTAACTCGGCTCCGGGCGAATCCCCGCCAGCTTCATCTCGTGCATTAAGCCCAAGACCACAGTGGAAATATCTGGAAACTCCAGAGCCAACTCGCCGCGATCGCGAATGCGTCGAACCACTTTAGCCCAAGTTCGGCCACCTCCCGGCAAATCTTCACAGGATAATGTCAAACGGACGTCGGTGCCAAGTCGTAATGGAAGGGTGCACTGTTCTAATAACAATCCACGGGTCGACCAGTTGAGAGTTGTGTAAATTTGCCCTTCCAGCTCAACGGTCAAGGCCGGGTCGATGTAACGGATAGCGCGGCGTCTTTCTTTGCCGCCCGGCGCCCGACTGGTGGTTTCGTGCAATTCGGTGCGGCGTAGAGCTTCGGCTTTGGCTTGCTTATCAATTCCTTCGGTCGAAGTGAGCTCGATCACTTGCAAATGCCGATCGACGCTATTGCGAAACTCCTCGTCAGCGCCAAACTGAAGGGCTAGAGAAATATTATCTCGGACTTTTCCCATCAGATCTTTTTTGGCTTCGGGATCGCCAGTGCGTAATCGATGAATGAGTTCTGTCAATAAATCTCCAACGCGACGGGAATAAGCGTCGCGCAAAATAAATTTGACAGATCGCTGCACTTCTTGAGCCCGCTGGTTCGGAAACTCTTTGATTTTAACCAGCTCTTGGATCTTGTCGGCGCAGCGACTGAGGCCGTCGAGTTGACCGTCGTCCGCTTGCACCCGCATCTGCCGCACTACCGCTTCCGCAGAGCGAAGGAGGGTATCCTGCACCTTGTGCCGTTCGTCTGTATTCATGGCAGCACCCCGAGTCACCGGAATGCACATTTTCTGACGGAATACGTCCAGTAAAATGCTCTAATTAAGTGTATCTTTTGAAGATTTCCTCTTCAGCGCATTGGCAAGCGCCGGACAGTCCCGACTCATTAAATCTTTTAATAAAATTTGATCCTTACCCCATACGGTCACGACAAAGACTTATCCACACTGTCAATCCTATCAAGAAGCAATTTGGAAAGTCAACGACACCTTGATATCGACACATCAATGCTGCCCCTCAGGCGCTGGGGCGGGCACGCCCACGCCTTCGGCTTCGCGTCCATGGGCGGGCCCGATCAAAACAGCCCGATAAAAATAGGTATAGTCTAATATCGGCGCAAAAGGCCGACTAATTTTCCTTGAATGCGAATCCGATCAGCCCTGAAAATGCGGGTTTCACAGGCAGCATTGGCAGGTTCCAGGGCGATGGTCTGTCCCTTCTGACGCAAACGCTTGAGCGTTACTTCGACATCATCGATCAACGCAACAATGATGCTGCCGTTTTCGGCACTATCGCATCGCCGGATGATTACCGTGTCGCCGTCTAGAATACCCGCCTCTACCATCGAGTCGCCGGCAACCTCCAAGGCGTAGTGTTCGCCTTCGCTCAGTAGCGAGGCCGGGATGGCCGTGGTGATGCTGTGGTCGCGCAACGCCTCGATCGGGGTTCCGGCGGCGATCCGGCCATAAAGCGGCAAGGCGACGGTTTCGATTCTCGTGTCGGCTTTGGTGGCAGTGCGTCCAGATTGAATGCCGGTCAGGCCGCCCTTGATGACGTTGGGATGAAAACGAGAGGAGGGGGTTGAAGGGCCTTTGGGGGCTTCAGTCGTGCTATCCGCAAGTCCAACGATCCCATCCGGCATCCGCACGACGTCCAAGGCCCGTGCCCGATGGGGAAGGCGCCGAATGAAACCCCGTTCTTCCAGTCCAGTGATCAGACGGTGAATCCCCGACTTTGATTTCAGGCCCAATGCCTCTTTCATCTCGTCAAAGGACGGCGAAACGCCACCTTGCTGGAGCCGCTCATGAATAAAAACCAATAGCTCTTGCTGCTTCCGTGTCAGCATCTCGGACCCCTTTTGATCAATGCGAATCCCCGGCACATCAGAACGAACAAAAGCAAAACCAGTGCCGGCGTTCTAGTTTGGTTCATGCCCGACGTCAAGCGGTTTGGATCCAGTCGGCTGTGAAAAAGGGGGGGAATATCAATCGGGCCTTGATGGTGACTCATCAAGGCTGCCCTCAGACGCCGGGCGGGCGCATCCGCGCCCTTGGCTTCGCGCGCAGGGGCGCGGAGCTGCAATCGCGGCCCGAGGACCGGCAGTCCTTGCCGTTCTCCCTAAAGGTTGGCGGAATCAGGTGCTCAGGCAGCCACCATCCAGCCGCAGAATCTCTACCCGGTCGCCGGTTACTGCCGGGGTGGCGCCGGGGGGGCGGATGATCAAGCAGTCTGCGGCAGCCAGAGTGCTGAGAATGGCACTGTCCTGTTGGGCGAAGGGCGTAGCGGTCAGTTCACCTTCGGCATCCCACCCCAGACTGGCTCGCAAATAGGCCTGTCGTTCGTCATTGGCGGGCAGCGGCAGACCCAGGCGAGCCGTGGGAGCCATTGGGTCTTCTGGGGGTTGCGCCAGCAGCACGCGCAAGGCGGGGCGAACGAACAGCAGCGCGGTAATGAGACTCGAGACCGGGTTTCCGGGCAGGCCGATCAGGGGGACCGATCCCACTCGCCCGAACAACAGGGGGCGACCAGGGCGCATGGCTACCCGCCAGAAATCGATTGTTGATCCCTGACGGCCAAGCACTCGACGAACCAAATCGTGATCGCCAATGGACGCGCCGCCGGTGGTGACCAGCAAATCAGCGCCTTCGGCGGCGGCAGCACAGGCCAGCAACGACTCGGCATTGTCCTGGGCCACTCCCAGATGGATCGGCACACCCCCCGAAGCGGTCACGAGGGCCATCAAAGCCAGGGTATTGGAGCTGACAATCTGGTGGGGGCCCAACGGCTCGCCAGGGAGCACCACCTCGTCGCCAGTGGCCAGGATCGCTACCCGTGGCCGCCGCCGAACCCGCAACCACGGAACATTCATAGCGGCGATCAGGCCGATGTCGCGAGCGGTGAGGGTTTTGCCGGCGGGAACGCAAATTTGTCCCGCCGTGAAATCAAGACCCGCCGGGCGGACATGGCGGGCGGCCGGGACCACTTCGGCCACAGTGACGTAGCCGTCGGCGTCCAGTTGGGCGATCTCTTCCATTGCCACAGCATTGGTTCCGCCGGGCATGGTGGCTCCGGTGGAAATGCGCACCGCCTCTCCCGGATGGACCGAACCCCGGAAGCCTTGACCGGCGGCGATTTCACCAATGACGCGTAACCGAACCGGCAGGCGCCGTTGGAAATCATCGGCACGCACGGCGTAACCATCCATGGCCGCGACGTTATTGGGCGGTTGGGTGGTGCGGGCTACCAGGGGTTCGGCCAGAACCCGGCCCAGGCAGTCGGCGACGCCTACGGTTTCAGCCGGCAGCGGGGCGAAGGCAGCGATGATACGGGCGAGGGCATCGGTTACGGAAATCATGCGGGAGGCCTCTTGACTCGGGTCGGTCGGCATTGAAAGGGGCGGCAAAAGGGGGCTTTCGGCGTTAGTGCTCTGGCCCAACCGGAGAGGCTGGACGGGCCAGCAAAGCTCGAGTCGCCGCCGCCACGTCGGCATGACGCATCAGGGATTCGCCGACCAGAAAACCCCGGATCCCCACGGCAGCCAGACGGGCCAAGTCGTGAGCATCGATGATGCCGCTTTCGGCGATGGCCAAGCGGCCCTCGGGAATATGAGGCGCTAAATTGATCGAGGTCTGAAGGTCGACCGTCATGGTCTTCAGATTGCGATTGTTGATCCCGATCATCTCTGAAGGAAGGGTGCCGGCCCGGTCAAGTTCCCGGCGGTTATGGACTTCCACCAACACCGACATGCCATAATCATGGGCGGCGGCTGCCAGTTCTGCGGCTTGGGCGTCCCCAAGAGCCGCCATGATCAACAGCACGCAGTCGGCGCCCAATGCGCGGGATTCGGCAATCTGGTAAGGATCCAACATGAAATCTTTACGCAGAACCGGCAGCCCACAAGCGTCACGGGCGGCATGAACGAACGGATCGTCACCGTGGAAATAGGGCTTGTCGGTCAGGACCGAAAGGCAAGCGGCCCCTCCGGTTTGATAGGCGCGGGCCAGAATCGGCGGATCGAAATCGGCGCGGATCACCCCTTTGCTGGGGCTTGCCCGTTTGATCTCGGCGATCAGGCCATAGCCTTCAAGGGTGATGGCCTGTTTAAGCGCAGCCGCAAACCGCCGCACTGGACCGGCGAGTCGAGCCTGGCGGTCGAGTTCGGAAAAGGATACGGCGCTTTTGCGCTCGGCGATATGGACATGTTTGTCGGCGCAAATGCGAGCAAGCACGTCAGGGACAGCGTCGGCCATGGCGGTTTCCTGGAACCAGGAGCGATCGATCTTCGGGTATACACCCGAAAATCATCAGCCGTCACCCGTCATGCCATGGCGCCGCCTTCATGGACTGTTGGGAGAGTCAGGCGAAAGGTGGTGCCGCGAACCGGGGCCGGGTCGGGGCTCGGTGACGTGATCCTGTTCGACGGCATGAGTTCGATCCATCCGCCATGGACGGTTAGCAGGGCGCGGACGATGGCCAGTCCCATGCCGGTTCCGCCGCTTTCGCGCCGGGTGGTGAAGAAAGCATCGAAGACGCGAGCGCGGTTATTGGGGGAAATGCCGTTGCCATCGTCGGATATCGTCACTTGGACGGTGTCGGCACCGCGTAGAACCTTAATGGTGAGATGTTGAGCACCATGATGCGCGGCATTATCGGCAAGATGGCCAAGGATGATCCGTGCATTGTCCCGCGATAGCCCCAGGGGAGTCTCCAGGTCGCCGCAGCCTTCGAAGGTGAGAGCTGGAAAGGCAATCCGGAGGTCGTCGAGCATGACAGTGGGTTGGGTGAGGCCGATGGTCGGAGAGGTTTCGGCGCGAGCCAGCTCGCGGAGGCGCTGGACCAAGGCGGCGAGGCGGTTGGTGTCGGCGAGGATGTTATCAAGGAAATGGCGGCGTTCATTGTCACTCATCGCGCCGGATGGCACCCCGACATCGTCACGAAGCAGCTCGGCGGCTCCACGGATTGCGGTCAAAGGCGATTTCAGTTCGTGGGAAACATGGGCGACAAAACTGGAGAGGAAATCAGAGCGCCGGGTCAGAGTTGTCGCCATAGTGAGGAGCCCTTGGGCCAACACGGCGAATTCCGCTGTGCCGTGGTGATTCAAGGGTCGGATCGCAGTGTGATCTCCTGCTTCGATGGCTCGGATGCGGGCGATCAGTGTTTGGACCGGGTCGGTAATGGCGCGATGGAACAGGAGGCCGATCAACGCCGTCAACAGGATGACGGATATGCCGGCCAAGGCGATCTTCCAACGGTCCTGATATAGATCCTTGAAAACCGAGAGGGGTGTGCGCGAGGCATAGACAACGGCGGCAACATGGCTTCGCACGATCACCGGCATGGCCACGAACACCCTTACGCCAGTGCCCCGGCTGATCGATCGGAGCAGCGGGGGGGCATGAGGGGAGACTCGCAGGCGCAAGACCGAGCAGGGGCGTCCGGTCAGCGCAACGGCAATTTCTTCGACATGAGCAAGCGATTGTCCAATTTCGCCACGGCCACCGATCACCACGCCAGCAAAATCCAGCAAGCGAAAGCCAGCCAGTGTTACCCGTTGCGTTTCGATCAGATCGGGCGTTAGTCGTGTACCCAGGGCTCTGAAAGCATCTGGACTTGGCGCTATTGGTGCGCGCGCCTCGGGTCGAGTGGGTCGAACATCATCCATCGCAAGGTCAAGGCTCGGCAGCACGGGCCGATAGGGCCCTGTGTCCTCGTCGGAATTCTCAAGGGCCTCCTTGCGGGGTGGTCGTTCTGGTACGAAAGCCCCAAGCGGGAGGTCCGATGGTTGGTTCGTTTCGATTTCACGACGGACGACAGCGGCGAACATGGCACTTTGGCCGATCAGTTCGGCTTCGGTCTGACGTACCAGATGGGTTTCGTAGATGTGAAGGAACAGCAGTCCGAGTAGCGGCAATGATAACACCGTCGTCAGGACCGCGACCATCACGAGGCCGAGGCTTGGCCGCCACTTGCCAGTGACCCGGAGGGGGGGGGCGGTGGGATCGGCGGTCATCGCGCCGTCTCGCACGGACCAAGACGGAAGCCGACGCCATGGACCGTCTCGATGGCGTCAGTGCAGCCAGCGATTGCCAGTTTGGCCCTGATATTGCGGACGTGGCTGTCAACGGTACGATCCGAGACATGGATGGTACCGCCATAGACCGTATCCAAAATGCGTTCGCGGCTGAAGACTTGTCCCGGTCGTGCCAGGAGAACCGAAAGGATGGTGAATTCGAGTGCGGTCAAGGCCACATTCGTCTCGGAAATGGTGACGCGATGGGCGACAGGATCGATGGTCAGGGCGCCGTGATGCTGTCGGCTTGTCTTGAGCGTTGCCGTAGGAGCAACGCGGGTGCGCTTGAGGATCACGTTGATCCGGGCCACGAGTTCCCGCGCGCTGAACGGCTTGGTGACGTAATCATCGCCGCCGATTTCAAGGCCGAGCACTCGGTCGATCTCGTCGTCGCGGGCAGATAGAAACAGGATCGGTACGTCCGATGATTTGCGCACTTGTCGGCAAACATCGAGTCCATCCATTTCGGGCATGCCGATGTCGAGAACAATCAGGTCGCAAGAGGGAGGGCGCTGGAAACAGCGTAAGGCTTCGTCGCCATCCCGTGCGACAATGACCGACAGGCCCGCCTTTTCCAGCGCAAAGCAGATGACGGCACGGATGTTAGGGTCGTCGTCAACCACGAGAATGCGATAAACCATCACCAGGAACTCTGCCATTGGTCGTTTGGTGGAGCTTAATGTAACGCTTCAGACGCCATGCCCGAAAGGTCCAGGCCCGCCAGTTATCAGAGTTCCAGTGGAGTTTTGTTACCAACCGGGCTCGGTCAACCACGAGATCCTGTACTGTGTCCGGCGGAAAATAATTGAGGGCGTTGTCGATAGCTGGAATAGCGCTAGGACCGAGAGAGACGAGGTACTCCTCATCGAGATGGGGGGTGTTTTTGCCGATTTCGGAGCAATGGGCGACATTATAAGTTGCAATCACTTTTTGAGAATCGACAAAGCATAAAATATAAAAAGTGAGAATAATGCTGCCAACATTGGCTATAATGAGCCAGTGGGTAGGCTTATTCAGTACGATTTTGATGATAATCAGAGCGAGGCCGATGGCCACCAGCATCATCCAGATCAAAGCATAAAACCGTAACTCACTGAGTGAGTAGCTTACAATATAAAGATCAACTCGTCGAATTGATGAGATCACCAATAGAATATTTTGCCCGATCCAAGCCAGCACGAGCAGCCGAATAAGGCGGGAACGCTCTGCCGGCCCGTTAGGGCGCAAGGTCGCTAAGACGAAAGCTGCCGCAAGCAGGGCTGTGATGACCAGTGGGTAGGCGCCTCGGTGGGCGTAAGCGGCGTAGGTCATGCCATCGGGTAAGGTAACTTCACCCCACAGATAGGTCAGGTCGAGCCCGGTTTGTAACGCGAACACCGCATTGAAGAGAATGAGTGACCGTAGCAGCGCAGCGTCTCCGAAAGAGCCATGTGGATGGATTGTGGTGGGTTTTAGGACGGGTCGGATTGGGCGGCGGCGGGGAGGAAGCGTCGGGATCAGGGGACGGACGGCGGCTAGAACGCAGCCCCAAAACAAAATGCGTGAGGGAGAGGCCAGAGCCAGAACGCCGCCGAGACTGAAATCAATATGGTTCAGTCCATTTTCAATCAATGGGTTCGCCGAGGAGAAAAGGGCCAGGAATACGGCAAGGCCACAGATGGGCATGCACCAATTGATCAGAAACCTGCGCACGGGCACGTCCCAGTTCTGTCGTCCGACGGATCGATACAGGTGGGCACAGTCTCTCCTCAACCGGGCAGGGCCGCTGACGAGGAGGGCGGCCGCTTGCCGCAGCCGGGTTATCCAAGGAGGAGCCTCACGTAAAACAAGACTTTGCGCGAACAGGGCTGTTCCAAAACAGCCGAACAGAATGGAGAGCATGTTCACAGTTTCAATCAAGGGGAGAAGTCCAAGCGCCAGAACAGTAACGGCCAGAATGCCGTTGTCAGGTCGGCATCGAACCGGATTGCCGATCCACGCCACAATCGCTAATCCTCCCAGGAAGATAGCCAAGGATATTCCAACGGTTTGATCCCAAAACAAAAAATCTGCTACGATAATACATATAAAAATACAGAGATAATGGAATCGAGAGGGAATCCGACAGATGAAGTTTAATTTATTCAATACTGTAACGAATGCCGTCTTCATCGCTTTTGTCTCCGGGTTGGTGATTGATCACAACAGATTATCGTTGTGTTGCTTCATGCCCGATGATAACGGCTTTGCGTGCAGGGGGCTCAAGCAAGATGAGCAAAAAACAAGGTATTTTGTGTGGATTTTGTGCAGATTAAGATTATCGAGTTTTATATTGGGATAAACATTGCTTTTGAGCGACAGGAAAGGGGACTGATACCATCGGGCCTTGATGATGACTCATCAAGGCTGCCCTCAGACGCCGGGCGGGCGCATCCGCGCCCTTGGCTTCGCGCCATGGGGCGCGCAGCGGCGGTCGCCGCCGAGACCAATGGCACCGATCATTGTCTAGGGCCGTTGGTATTATGTCTACGAGCCATGACAATGACACAAGGCCGGTCTTCGAACTGTGACTGCGGTCCCGTGCGCTCATGTGCGCGAGCCCAAGGTACGGTCATGTCTCCCGCCCGGCGTTTGAGGGGCCTTCGATAGGTTAACGTTAAGGCTCGACGACATTAATAATTGGCCTCAAAATTGGCCGTAAAAGAGTTGAAAGTTTTATTTCTAATGTTAAGGATCGTTAATTGTTTTTTCACCCAGCCTCTCAAAAGAAGGGAAAGTTATCTTTTATATCTAGGAATTATTATAGATTTGATTTCAAACTAAGTTACCCTTGAGGGCAGAAATGCATAAAATCAGTCTTGATTTTTCGTCATGTGATGATAAAGTTATGCATCGTTGCAGACGCATCCAGATGGGAAGCCGTTGCCGTTTTAGTGGAAAGATGAGCTGATTCTTCCCAGCATAGCCCTCTGAAGACATACCCGAGTCCTATCGGCGAGTCCGTTAAGTTGGCGGAATCGTTGGTGTCTGATCGCAAAAGCGGTTTGTCGCGCCCCTGTGCGCGAGACCGTAGGGCGTGGGTGAGTTCGTTTGGTCTTTGAACGGCTATGGGTGAAGCCGGGTCAAGGTGTGGTGCTGTAATATCGCGAATGAAGCGGGGGCGGTTATGACTTTTATCAATGATGTCAAGATCGGGACTAAAATTACAGCCAGTAATAGCTTGTTAATTTTATTATCGATCGCGATCGGTGTTATCGCTTTGTTAGGGCTTATGGCGACAAAAGAGGGATTATATGATTATCGCCAATTAATGGCGCAAAATAATCAACTCTTTACTGTGCAATTGACTTTAAGTGAGGCCAGGATTTACGCTAAAGATTTTATTCTTAAAAATGGTGAAGGCAGTTCCGATCAGACTCTCTCTCACTTGGATGCGATTTTAGCGGGCGCTGCAACCACGCGGTCGCTTTTTTCATCCTCGCAGGACGAGGCGGACATTGATAGCATTATACGGGATATTCAAAGCTATCGAGATTATTTTGTAAAAGTTATTGATCTACAGGCTGAAACCACCAAACTGACCAAGAACTTGGCGGATCTGGGGCCGCCCATGGAAAAGGCGCTGGGGGCGCTCATGGAAAGCGCCCACAATGACGGCGATGGAGACGCCGCGTGGTTGGCTGGATTATCGTTGCGTGATATGGCGTTGGGCCGTGTTGAATTGATGAAGTATCTTATTCGGCACAAAATCGATGACGCCAACCAAGCAACAAACGCCATAAAATCGGCCACGGCAACGGCTGAGAGCATGGTTGTTGCCATAACTCATGATCAACGAAAGCTTCAGGCGCAGTCATTATTGGTAAATCTAAAGCAATATGGCGATATTTTGGCCAATTTGACGGCTAAAATGACCGTAAGAGACACCATTATAGAGGATCAATTAAAGAAAATTGGTCCATCTGTGACTAAAAACTCTAATAGTTTACGAGAAAGATTAGAAAAGAAACAACAAAAGTTGGAGCCGGCGACTATCGCGATTATCGATAATGCAGTCTCTCACTCTCTTGCGGTTGTGGTGATCGCAACCTTGCTAGGGTTGTTCTCGGCTTTGCTGGTGGCTCGGGCTATTGCTCGCCCAATTCGGGCCATGACCCTGGCCATGGAAAAGCTGTCTCACGGCGACCTTGCGGTTGACATTCCTGCCCAGGATCATCGCGACGAAGTGGGGGCGATGGCTCAAGCGGTTCAAGTATTCAAAGATAATGCTTTGGAGATGGAGCGCTTGAAGCAGGAACGTGAGGCTCGCGATCGGCGGTCTGAGCAAGAAAAACGGGAGGTTATGACGCGACTGGCCGATGGCTTTGAAAGCAGTGTTCGTACTGTTGTTAGAGGTGTTTCATCAGCTTCAAGCCATATGCGGGGTGATGCCCGGAGCTTGTCAGACATTTCAGAGCAAACCAATCGTCAATCCTTGGCAGCGGCTGCCGCAGCCGAACAGGCTTCGAGTAATGTGCAGGTGGTGGCCTCCGCAGCCGAGCAGTTGTTCAGCTCTATTGGGGAGATTGGTCATCAGGTTGCTCAGTCCTCAAAAATCGCCAGCGGCGCGGTGGAAGAGGCCCAGCGGACCAATGGCGCCGTTGCGGGATTGGTTGATGCGGCCCAAAAAATCGGTGAAGTGGTGCAGCTCATCAATAACATTGCCAGCCAGACCAATCTGTTGGCGCTGAATGCGACCATCGAAGCCGCACGGGCCGGCGAGGCCGGTAAAGGCTTTGCCGTGGTGGCCTCGGAGGTCAAGAGCCTAGCCAATCAGACCGCCAAGGCCACGGAGGAAATCTCGTCTCAGATTGCCCAAATGCAGGGGGCTGCTGGCGGCGCTGCTGACGCCATCAAAGGGATTGGTGGCACGATTCTGCGGATCAACGAAATCGTTGCCGGTATTGCAGCGGCGGTGGAAGAGCAAGCCGCCGCAACCCGAGAAATTGCTCGCAATGTTCAGCAGGCTGCGCACGGAACCCAACAAGTCACGAGCAATATTTCCGGTGTGACACAGGCCGCCGGCCAAACCGGAGCTTTGGCTTCCAAAGTATTGGCGGCGTCAGAGGGGCTTTTGCAACAATCCGAGAGCCTCGGTCATGCCGTCGAGGGCTTCGTTGTTAAGGTTCGTGCGGCGTAGCATCGGCGGTGCGCCGGAGAGTGGGGGGCGGCCTGTTCTCCGGAGGGACCGACCAACCGCCACCTAGGGATTTGAACAAACCGACCACGGCTTGGATATGGCCGAGTTTGGCCTGGACCAAGGCATCTTCCGCTGAAAAGAGCGTCTTTTGTGTGTTCAGTAGGGTTGTGATATCCACCAAACCGGCGTTGAATTGGGCCTTGGAGATTTCAAACGCTTTTTGGGCGGTGGCCACCACCTGTTTCTGGGCCTCTTCTTCCTCTGCCGTTTTCCGAGTTGCGATCAGGGCATTTTCGGTATCGGTGAAGGCTGAAAGAACGGCTTTGCGATAATTTTGCACCAATTCATCGTAGCGTCCCTGCTTGAGTTCGATTCCTCCGCGCAGGGCATCGCCGTGGAAAATTGGTTGAGTTGCGCTGGCAGCCATGGAGTATAAAAGATTACTTCCGTGCAACAGGGCGGTCAGAGCCAAACTTTCAAATCCCACTTCAGCAGTGAGTTTAACGTCGGGAAACAGGGCCGCTTTGGCCGTGGTCATGTCGGCGTTGGCGGCAATCAATTGTGCTTCGGCGTTTTGGACGTCGGGGCGTCGGGCCAGCAGGTCCGAAGGCAGGCCAGGAGCGACCCGAGGAACCGTGATTGAGGCCAGCCCCTCGCCTTGAATGGTTAGCTTTTCGGGAAGCTGCCCAACCAGCAAGGCGAGTGTATTGATATCCTGGCGAATTTGTTGCTCTAAGGGCGGTACGGTCGCCCGCAGGCCGGCGGTTACGCTTTCTTGTTGCGCCAAGTCCAGACTGGTCGCAGTGCCGAAATGCAGGCGATCCTGAATGGCGGCCAGCACGTCCTCTGCGTTCTTGACATTGCTCCGAGCCACCCGAAGTCGGTCCTGGGTGCCCAACAGGTCAAAAACGGCATTGGCAACGCTGGCTTGGATTGTCAGCGCCACGGTTTCGCGGTCGAATCGGCTGGCTTGGGCTGTGGCTTCGGCAGAGGCCAGCGCCGCTGCGTTTTTCCCCCAAAAATCCAATTCGTAACTGGCCGTCAGTTCAGTGCTGTAGGCGGTGGTGGTTGAAGCGGACTTCCCTGACCCCGACGAGGAGGTGCCTGTTCCATGTTGTTGCGATGTGCCGGCTCCGACGTCTAGGCTGGGGACCAGGGGAGCCCCAGCGATTCGGGCTTGGGCGTCGGCTTGGCGAACCCGTGCGATGGCGGCGGCCAGATCGAAATTGTTGCGTTTGGCTTGCTCTATCAAAGCGGTCAGAGTGGCCGAGCCGAATTGCCGCCACCAATCGGAGGTCGGCCAAGCCGCTGCTTGGTCGGGTGCCGTGGCCCAGGTCGCAGGTGCTGCTGTTTCGGGTCGTTGATAGTCTTCGCCAACGCTGCATGCGCCAAGGCCGGTAGCCAGCACCAGCGCTGCTGTCACCGTCGACATTTGGGACAATGGAAGGGATGTCATTCAGTCTCTCCGGCAGGGCGTTCCAACGAGCGGCTTGGATAGGCCGCTTTCGTGGGCGCTGCCCTCACTCGCAAAGGACCAGTCGGTCCTATGAATCTTTGATGTTTTGGGATCCCGATAACGTCCCGAGGTCAAGAGGGCCGTGCCACCTTGCCGGTGAGGGCAAAATCTGTTCAGCGTTCGCGGGTCACCACCAAGGCGGTGAGATCGTCGTCAAAATTCCCTAGAGCCGTCAGGGCCGTCAACAGACGCAGCAACAGCGTTTGACCATCGGGTTCGGCCATATGCTGAATCACCAGGGCTTCCAGGCCAATTTCGTCAAGAATGCCATTTCCGACCGGCAGTTCAACCGCAGCATCGCTGTAAAGAAACAACTTTCCGCCCGCTGGCAGAGGCAAGGTGCGATTTTCGTAATCAGCAGACGCTGTCAGGCCGAGCGGCAAGCCGGTGTTGTCTCCAAAGGTTGGCTCGGTGGCATCCACCGCCCATGTCATGGGTCTGGTGGCGCCTGCCGAGGCATATAAAAATTGATCATGGTCTCGGTCAATAACGCCAGCCAGCATCGTCGCGTATTGGCCGCTGGGAAGCAGTGGGCAAAGGCGCCGGTTGACGATGCCCAGAAACGTAGCTGGATCAAAGGCGGAAAAATCAAACTGGTTCAGGATGGCGTGAAGCCGAAAGGTATTGAGGGCTGCACCGATGCCGTGTCCGGAAAAGTCCACCAGCCACAGCACCAGTTGGTCACGGCTGTCGCAGCACAGACCCCAGAAGTCGCCCCCCAGTTCCGACGATGGCGCAAAATGGGCAGCAAGACTGAGACCGAGCCGTTGGCGAATTCGGTCCAGATGAGGCCGCTGGGGCATCAACCGCTCCTGCATCTTGCAGGCCAAAGTTAATTCGGCGGCGGTGCGTTGGCGGTAAAGTTGCAGGCTGTTCAACAGCATGCGGTTTTGCAAATGGATGCGGACTCGCGATAGCAGTTCTATGGCGTTGATCGGCTTGCTGACATAGTCGGTGGCTCCGGCGGCAAAGGCGCGGGCGCGGTCTTCTGATCGGTTGAGGCTGCTTTGGACCAGAACTGGCAGGTCGACATAAGCGGGATCCGCGCGCAGCCGACGGCAAACCTCAAAGCCGTCCAGGTGGGGCATCATCAGGTCTAGGAGAATCAAATCCGGCTTGAACACACCGACTTTGGCCAAGGCTTGCTCGCCGTCTTCGGCGAGATCGACTCGAGTGATGCCGCCTCGCTCCAAAAGCGCAACCAACAGATGGCGGTTGACACGGTTGTCATCCACCACCATGACCCGCGCGTCCCGTAGGTCGGCGAATTGATCTTTGGCATCCAACCGGTCACTGCCCATCACACCCGTTGCCTCGTCTCTGGAATCCCCTGGCCTTCAGTGCAGGAGGAGCTTTACCCCGTACCATCCGGGGCAGGCGGGCCGGGGCGGGCCAGCCAAACCAGGGTGTGGTCGTCCTTGGGAGGGTTGTCAACCACCGCGCCCAACTTCTCGACAATGGCGGGGAAAGCGTTCTGTTGACCATGGGTCAGCCATGGTCCGGCCACCAGTTCAGCAAGGCTCTGACGGGTACCGGACGCAGCCCGATCGTCAAGAGCATCAAGAATAGCGTTGCTGTGAAGCATCACCGCCGCACCGGGAGGGAAGGGTAGGGTGTGCTGTTCGTATTTGGCGTCGGCTGTAACGCCCAGCGGCAAGCCTGTGGTATCGCAAAAGGTCGCATCGGCACCAGGCAGGAGCAACAGCGGCGGTCCGGCGGCAGCGCAGGCGTAGGTAAAGCGATCCGTTGCCGGAGAGACCACGCCGTAAATCATCGCCGCATATTCACCTCCGACCAGCAAGTCGTCGGCGCGACGGTTCAGCTCTTGGAGAAACCGGGCCGGGGAGTGGCCAAACCCCACCAACTCCTGAACCAACGTATGGAGCCGGCAGACATTCAGGGCTGCCGAGACCCCCCGGCCCGCCGTATCGAGCAGATAAATCCCAAATCGGCCTTTACCCAACTGAACCGTGCCCCAAACATCCCCGCCCAATTCCGAGGCCCGAGCCATGTGAGAGCGGATGCGGAGGCCGCTGCTTTTTTCCAACGCGGCCAAGGCGGATTCGGCGGGCAATAGATGGTCGAAGATGCTGCGGGCCATCGCCAATTCACCTTCAAGCCGATCTCGGTAGGCTTGAAGGCCGCGAATTAAGGCCCGGTTTTCCAAGTGGATGTTGACTCGCGCCAGCAATTCGGTGCGGTCCAGCGGCTTCATCACCAGATCGGTGGTGCCGGCATCAAAAGCTCGGTTGCGATCCTCGACACCCGAAAGGGCTGTTTGGACCAGTACCGGCAAGTCGGCGTAGGCGTGGTTGGCCCGCAGCCGCCGACACACCTCGAACCCGTCAAGATGAGGCATCATGATGTCGAGGATGACCAGATCCGGTGTTTCCTCGCCAATCTTATTCAGGGCGTCCAGGCCATCGACCGCATAACGGATTCGGGTGTACCCGGCTTCCTCTAACAGCGTGCCGATTAAGGCCCGGTTCCACGCAATATCATCAACCACCAAAATCGGGCTGTCGGTAACCGATGGCCGTCCTCTTGCCACCCCTCCGACTGGCGCCGATGGCAGCTCTGGGGTCATACCGGAAACCTCATGCTCAATCGTCGACCGCCGTCAAGCAATTGAAATGACTGGCAACTGACGCCGATTAAATCAAAACCACGCCCGCTGGCCAAGGGTTCGGTCTTCGGTTTCAGGAAGAAGCCTTTGCCTTGATCCACGACGTCGATGATTACAGCGTCGACATCCAAATTACAGATCACGTCAATGCGGCGATTGGCAAAATCCGGGTCGGTGATCCGACCTGTCAAATCATTGGAAAAGCGCTCAAGGGCTTCAACACTGAGGCCGGACAGGCTTTCCAGTTGAAGATTCCCGTGGAGAACGGCGTTGCTCAGGGCCTCATGGAGCGCTAGTTCCATGTTATCTCGGCTGTCATGAGATAAAGTGCGGCGCTGACCGATCACCGAGAGCAACTCTCCAGCCAGATCCCGGCGATTGGCCGTGATGGTGGTGAAGGAGATATACAGGCTGGTTTCAACAGCGCGCTGGATCAGCTCAAGGATCGAGTGATCGGCCAGCGCAGCCACTTCAATCCAGGCGGTGTACGGGTGAGTCCAGGTACCGGCCAGCTGATCTTCCCAGGCATGACCTAAAAGAACCAGGACTCGTGAGGACAACGGGTCCGCACGGCCATTGATGCCGTCTGTTTCAGAGCGCCATAAAGGCAAATGTGCGGCAGCCGCAAGGTCCGCCAGCCGTTCGGCTGGGAAACCCAGACTGTGTAGGGCGACGGCGGGAGGGGGCGCCACGGTTTGCGCCTATTCTTCGATCGTGATGAGCTTGCCGAGCTGGGCGACCGTGAGCACCCTTTTCACTTGGCCGCCGGCTTTGCGCAGGATGAACTGTTTGTCCAAATTCGACAGTTCTTCGCGGGCAATCAGAAGCATGCCGATCCCAGCCGAATCCACAAACTCAAGGCTGGCGAGGTCAAGAATTTGACGTTTGACCGCATTCTGTGACATTTCTTTGATCAAGGCGCGCAATTTGGCGTGATCATTAAACGTCAGACGGCCCGACATGCGAACAAGAGCCTCTTGTTCCTTGATATCGATGGCATAGTCCATCTGTCTTGTTATCCTTCGATCTGAAATCTTGCCTAGAGGCCCAACCGCCTCATGTGATCAGAACAGCTCGACATCTCCGCCGCTGCTACTCTGTGTCGGTTCGTTGCTCAGGTCAAGAATGCCATGTTCATCGAGAGCCGTTCCTTCCAGAAGCAACCGTCGTACAAATCGTTGGCGCATTTCGGTCAGCGTGTAACGGCCAAGAAGCTGGTCGATCCATTCTTGAGGAAAAGGAATTTCGACGTGAGCGGGAATCACCGCCCGAGTTCGGGACACCAGATCCTCAAGGCCGCCGCTCATGACCGTCATACTATCGGCGACATGTTCCAACCGTTGCTTGGTCAAATCCTGGAACTGCATTCCAGTGACCATACGCCCAATCACCGTAGACAATTCTCCCGATGAAGCGGCTGTTCCTTCCAAAACATCCTTGAAGTGATTGGTTTGGTCGACCAGGCTATCCATGGTCTTGTCGACCCGTTCCTTGGCCAACATTTGCGGTGACATGTCGGTGTTGGCGATTGTTCGCAAAATATCATGGCCCTGCCGAACCCCGTTGACCACCGCTGTGATCTTATCGCGCATTCGTTGGGCGAGCGCACTCGTGGTTTTCGACAGGTTCCGAACTTCGTTGGCCACCACCGCGAAGGTCCGGCCAGCCTCGCCAGCCCGACTCGCCTCGATGGTCGCGTTCAGTGCCAGGAAATTGGTTTGGCGGTTGATCCCATCGATATCCGAAATGCTCTTTTCCAGCTCGGTCACGTCCTTTTGAACATCATCCAAAAGGTAAACCATGCTCATGGCCTTCATCGACAGATTGACGATGTTGGCGATCATCTCACCGATGATCTCTTGCATATTGGTGACCAACTCATCGAGCGGCACCTTGGCACCATCGATTTCGACAAAGCGGGCCATGGCCACAATCTCGTCGACCCGATGTGTCTGTTCGCGAGCCGTTTCGGCCAGCTCACGGAAACGGCGACTGAGATCGAGGGTGGAATCTTCAACCAACTCCGAAGTCCGCTCGATCTCCCCTCGCAATACCTCCATGGTGTGGCGCTGAAGGTCGGCGAAGCCAATCCATTGCCCTAACAGGGTATAGTCGAAATCCGATGGGTCGACCGCAGACGGCGCCTCGGGCTCAAGCCGTACAGACGTCACAACGCTGCCTTGGCCAACAGCTTCAGCTTTCTTCCGCGACCAAGCGAAGACCATGACCAACCGCCTCCTAATTCATCCGTGGCCGGTCGCCGATCGCGTCGATCGCCCGCAACAGCTCGGGCGCAATATGCGCCAAAGGTAATTCAAGCACAACGCCGCCGGCTTCTTTCGCCATGCGGGGCATTCCGTAAACAACGCAACTCGACTCTTGCTCGCCAACGGTGTGAGCACCAGCGGCCCGCATGGCGGTCAACCCAGCGGCGCCGTCGCGTCCCATGCCGCTGAGAATCGCGCCAACGGCTTTGGGGCCGGCCACTTTGGCGACCGAGTGGAAGAGGACATCCACTGACGGCCTGTGACCACTGACGAGGGGGGCGTCTTGAATCTGGCAAACATACCCCGATGCTTCCCGTGCCACCGCCAGATGGCGATCACCAGGAGCGATATAGACTGTACCCCGCTGCAATCGGGCACCGTGAGTCGCCAACGTCACTGTCGGCGGACTGATCCGATCCAAGCGGTCGGCGAAACTGGCCAGATAGCTCGGGCCCATATGCTGGGTGATCACGATGGGGGGGCAATCGGGGGGCATGACCTGAAGGATATCGCGGATTCGCTCTACCCCTCCAGTTGATGCTCCGATGGCGATGAACGACCAGCTATCCATATGGCGAGGAGACAACAAGGGAGGTGGCGGCGTCTGAACCCGACGCAGCGGCGTGACTCGGGCCGATGCGGCCATTTTGATTTTATCAATCAGCTCGTCCACGACGTCTTGAAACCCGAACCCTTCGGACCCCGCCGGCTTGCCGACATAATCAACCGCGCCGAGTTCCAGCGCCCGGATGGTCGCGTCGGAACCCGCTTGGGTCAGGCTGGAGACCATCACGACCGGGGTTGGCCGCAACGTCATGATTTTTTCCAAAAACGACAGACCATCCATCCTGGGCATTTCAATATCCAAGGTGATGACATCAGGATTGGTATCCTTGATGACCTGCCGGGCTTCGTAAGGGTCGCAGGCTGACCCTACAATTTCAATATCATGATCGCGCGACAATGCCGCCGTCAGCAATCGTCGCATCAGATTGCTGTCGTCCACGATAACCACCCGGACGAGCTTGGCCATGTCAATCGTCTCCAAACAACTCGACGTCGCCCTCGATCGGTTTGTGACGGAGCGTGGACAGGAAGTTGAGCTCCTGACGAACGGTCTCCGAAAGGACTTCGGGCCGCAGAGTACGGCGTAACACTCGGCCTGTGGTGGGAAAATAATGGATGCGACGTGCTGACGCGCCCCCCAGATCCTGTCCGACCAAGTTCAACCCCTCGCGCCGTAGATAAGACAGCACGAACTCGGCATTCTTGGCGCCGATATCAAGGCTGGTGTCGATCACTTTGGCGCCGCCGAACACCTTGACCTCCAGTCGATTCCGGCGGCCACCTTGGGCCAGGATATGATTGATCAGCAATTCCATCGCCACGCTGCCATACCGGGCGGCGGCGTTGTCGTTATCGCTGGTGCCGTCAGGCACCTCGGGGAGCAAGAAATGGTTCATGCCACCAATCACAGCGACCGGATCGCGGATACAGGCAGCAACACAACTGCCAAGCGTTGTCACCAGCATTTCGTCGACCCGGCCACTGACTTTATGTTGGCCGAGCATGACTTTGACAATATGGGCGTCGAAATGCGGGTGATAATAAGTCCCAGCGTTACGTTGATCATTAGGGCGCCTGGGAGGAAGCTCGCTCATCGTGTTGTTCTCTGGTAGATGGTCGGGCCGACCTGAAGGAAGCCGCTGGAAACGCCATATAGGCTTTCGGAATGTCCAAGGTAAAGAAAGCCGTCAGGCGAAAGAAGTTCGGCGAAATTTTCAATCACCGCCGTGCGGCCCGGTCGATCAAAATAAATCAGAACATTGCGACAGAAAATGGCGTCAAATGGTCCTCGCATTGGCCAGGACTCAAGCAAATTTAGGGGCTTGAAGGTAATGAGGCGCCGCAGTTCCTCGCTCATGGAGATCATGACATCTCCGTCCCCGGAGACAACGCGCCGGGTGAATCGGTCTCGTAGGGCCGGCGGGATGGTCTTAAGCGATTCAACCGAGTACAGGCCGTTTCTGGCCGTCGTGACCATGTGTGTGTCGATATCGGTGGCTAGGATACGGACGTCCCATCGCCGCAAATCGGGAATCCGATCGCACAGAATCATGGCCATGGTGTAAGGCTCGGGGCCAGATGAACAGCCCGCCGACCATATTCGCAAGCGAGGCCGCACGGCGTTCGCCTGGGCCTCGCGGACTGCCGGCAACACCACACTGCCTAAGTGATCAAAATGGTGTCGTTCGCGAAAGAAGCTGGTCAGATTGGTGGTGAGTGCATTGACCAGAAAACCGATTTCCTGTTCGCCGCTTTCGCTGTCCAGATGAGCGCAATAGGCGTCAAAATCCTTAAGGCCCAACTCTCGCAGACGCCGGGCTAACCGCGAATAGACCATCTCAACTTTGTGCGGCGCCAGATGGATGCCAGCCAGACGATAAAGGAGTGCCGCGATAAAATCAAAGTGACCGCGATCGAAATGAAATTCGCGCCGCTCCGGCGAGGGCACTGCCCGAGGCGAGGGGCCGTTTGGGTCTTTGGCGACGAATGGTGAATACTGAACCATGACCCGGCTATGAGTTGACGTGGTGGTGTTGAAAGTATGAAACTCAGCACAAGAAGACAACCCTTTCACTCGGCACCGCCGACCGATCTTATTAACCTCTTGGGTTGTGTATGCGATAATCAGGCCTTGAAACGATGGGTCAGTTGACAAGGGCGCGCTGGTTGGAGTGTTCATCATCGCCGGTTTCTACCGCGAAAAGGCGAGCCACATCCAGAAGTGTAACCATGCGATTTTCGGCGGTGAAAAGACCGCTCAGATATTGAGAGTCGACCATGCCGGTTTCCATGGTCGGAGGGGATTTGATTTGGTCCCGAGAGATGGCCAGAATATCCGAAATCGCATCCACAAGAATTCCGCGTGTGCGCTCCCCGACCTGAACCACCACCACCACATGGCGCTTGGTGACTTCGGTGGTTCCACCGCCAAAACGGGCGCGCAGATCAAAGATCGGAATAATGATACCGCGCAGATTGATCACACCCCGCACATAATCGGGCAGATTGGGCAGGCGGCTTTCCGGGGTCCACCCTCTGATCTCACGAACCGAGAGGATATTGACGCCATACTCCTCGTTACCAACGGTAAAGGTGACGTATTGTTCTTCATTGGTGTTGGCGGCAGCCACAACATCGCCGCGAACACTGCCAATGGTGGCGAGAGAAGAGGGTTTGCTCATCGGGATGGCCTCACAGGGCTGGAAGTTGAATTGCGGCGTCGGCAACTGACCGTGATGCCGGAGAGCGGGCGTGTTGGCTCATTTCCTGTAAACCGGCCACGTCTAGAATCAGGGCAACCCGACCATCACCGAGGATGGTCGCCGCTGCCACGCCGTCAAGGCGACGATAATTAGACTCGAGGCTTTTGATCACCACCTGCTGCTGGCCCAGCACCTCATCCACCACCAAGCCCAACCGCCCGCCATCTTCGGTTTCGACCAGAACCACCAAACCCTTGGTTGCGTCGACAATGGCATCGGGAATCCCGAACAGTTGGTGCAGATAGACCAATCGGACATATTCACCGCGTGCCATCATGACATCACACCGATTGACCAGACCATGAAGATCAGTCGCCTTGGGCCGTAAGCTTTCAACGATGTTGGTCAAGGGCAGCACAAAGCGTTCGAGTCCGACTGAAATCACCATCCCGTCCAGGACGGCCAAGGTCAGAGGTAAAGACAGCACAAAGCGGGAGCCCTGACCTGGAGCCGAATAGACTCCGATGCGGCCACCGAGATTGCTGACATTGCGGCGGACCACATCCATGCCAACGCCGCGACCAGAGATATTGGAGATTTTATCAGCGGTGGAAAAGCCGGGGACAAAAATTAAATTATCGATTTCCTCATCACTGAGATTGATCCCCGGCTGGACCAACCCACGCTTGATTGCGGTTTGTAAGACCTTGGGTCGATCGATACCCCGGCCATCATCGGCAACTTCGATGACGATCCGGCCCGAGCGATGTTGAGCCGATAAATGGACAGTCCCGGTTCGCGGCTTGCCGACGGCCTCGCGGTCGTCGGGTTTTTCCAATCCGTGATCGATAGAGTTGCGAATCATGTGGGTCAGCGGGTCGACCAGATTTTCGACCACGGTCTTATCCACCTCGGTGTTTTCGCCGGCGGTGATCAATACCACGTCTTTTCCGGTTTCACTGCTTAACTCGCGCACCAAGCGGGGCATCCGCGAGAAGACCGAGCTGACGGGTTGGGCCCGAATTGACATGACGCTTTCGCGCAATTCCCGTGTGTGTTGGGCCAGTTGCTCCAGACCCTCCAACAACTCTTGGAATTGGCCGGGCGGCAGATCGCGGACATGCTCGGCAACCATCGCCTGGGTGATCACCATCTCGCCGACCATATTGACCAGCCGGTCAATTTTATCGAGGTCGACTCGGATGGTATGGCCACCCAAATTCAAATGGGCGCCGTCTCCGGCGGTCGAGGATTTTCCTGCTGCGGCCTTGCTGTCCCCAGCGGCAAGAGCCGGAGCGGAAGCCTCGTAAAGGGCAAGCTGACTGGGTGACGCGGCGCCCGCCACTGTGGCCACCGTGGCTTCGGTGCGTGTCGCTGGGGCCAGCCCTGGGGTGACGGCGCCGCCTGCGGCCTCATCGGTTTCAGAGGGGCTGGCGGTCGGGCTCGCACCGTCGGCGCTGTGCTCGGTGATTTCGACTAAGCTGTCGTCGCTGACAAACTCAAAGACGTCCTGAATATCGACCAAGCTCGCGTCGGTGGTTAGCGTGACCAGCCATTGGAGATACAGCAGCTCTGGCTCAAGGTGGGCCAGAGTTGGTAGCCCTCCCACGTCGCATTCGATTTCGGCGGTGCCCAGATGAGTCAAGGCCCGGAGCATGAAGGTCGGATCGTTGCCGGTCATCAACAGATCGGCTTTGGGCTGGAAGCGAACCGTTACGACTCTTGAAACCGTCTCGGGGAGGTTTGTCGCTGGCGTCGAAGGGGCCGGGGACTCCTGGACGGCGTCGGCGGCAGTCTGTGCATGGTGCCGCAGGGCCACAACCACAGGATCAGCAAAACCTAGTTCCGGTTTAGTCCCATCGCGGGCATGGGCTAGCAGTTGCGCTAAAATGTCGTTTGCCCGGATCAGTGTATTGACCAACGCGTCGGTGACGGCGATGGTGCAACTGCGTACACCATCCATGACGGTTTCAAATTCATGGGCGAAGGCGACCAATTCAGAAAAACCAAATGCGCCGCCACCGCCTTTAATCGAGTGGACGGCCCGGAAGATTGCATTTACTTCATCAAGATCGACGTTCCCCGGAGCAAGCCGCAACAACCCGGCCTCGGCCACCGCCAAGAATTCGCCGCTTTCATCGAAATAGGTCTGCTTGAACTGTTGCAGGTCTTCCAAGAGAGCATCCTCCCGTTTCTGACGGCGTCCAGGCGTGCCGGCGTAGTCCTGGAGGGCAGGTCAGCCGCAAACCTTTTGTACGACCGAGATCAGCTTGCTGGGATCGAATGGTTTAACGATCCAGCCGGTGGCGCCAGCAGCACGCCCTTCGGCCTTTTTCTTATCGTCGGCTTCGGTGGTCAGCATCAAGATGGGCGTGGTACGATATTGGGGAGTCGCCCGAAGCTTGCGAATCAGGGTTAGGCCATCCATGATCGGCATGTTGAGGTCGGCGATCACCAGATCAACTTTGTCGTTTCCCAACACAGTCAAGGCGTGTTGGCCATCATTGGCTTCGACCACCTCGTAACCGGCCCCTTTCAAGGTGAAAGCAACCATTTCGCGCATAGTGCGCGAATCATCGACGGTCAGCACCTTTTTTTTCACGACCGCCTCCATTGATTCAGCCAGCTGGCCAAGCCGAGGTCAGAACAGGCCTCGACGAAAGGAACCGACGGAGCAACGATCGCGAATGTCTGCCGGCTCTCGGCGGCAGTGCGGGATGCAACCAATAGGGCCTGAATGCACGCGGTACTGACCCGTTCAACACTATCAGCTAAAATCTCGATCACATCGCCAACGGTGAAGGCGTGGCGTAAGCTGTCAACAAGCGGTTGTGCCATAGGCAAATCAAGATCGGAGGGCAGTCCAAGTTTGACATGACCGCCCTCCTCATTCCATTTGATTAGCGCCACCATGCTCTCCTTATCCTTCGGCGTTCTGTCCGCTGTCTTCGTGTGTCAGCCACCGTTGGGCTTTCCGCAGCTTAGTCTTCGCAACAAATATAGTGCGAAGTAACCATTGCCGCGCACCGTCAACCTCAAAGCGAGCGACACTTCTATGAAAACCGAAACTTTGTTCGGGCCGATTCCGTAAGTCGTCCAGTCCCGGTGCTGTAGTATGCCCGCTTGAATTGGTTCAATCAATGTGAATGTCGTTACCGAATTCCCGTCGACAGGGGGGTGATCAGGCAACCGTAGCGGTTTCGGAGTTGCTGCTTGCGGGGGCGGGAGAGCTGGGAATCGTAAAGCTGAAAGTGGCTCCAGCGCCCAATTGGCTTTCCACCCAAATCCGGCCTCCAAGATGCTCGACAATGCGGAGGCAGATGGCAAGACCCAGGCCGGTTCCCTGGGGCTTGTTGGTCATGGTGTTGCCAACCTGTCGAAAGCGATCAAAGATAATGCGGGTATCTTTCGGTGCAATTCCAGGCCCATTATCCCGAACATCAACGCGACCAAAATGGCCATCGGAACGAACGGAAACTTCGACGCGGCCATCGTTAGGCGTAAATTTAACGGCATTGGATAATAGGTTAACCGCAACTTGCATTAACCGATCATAATCGCCCCGCACTGTCGGCACGGATGGGGCGATGCTCATTTTAAGGACCACATTTTTATCGCGGAACAGTTGACTGGTGGAAGCGACCGCCTGCTCCATCACCTCTCCTAGGTCTATGGGTTCGATGATCCAATTGATTTGACCGGATTCAATTTTTGCAAAGTCCAAAACTTGGTTAATAAGACGGGTTAATCGTTCACTTTCTTTGATGATCAGCCCTAAAAATTCTTGCCGCTGCTCGATCGCCAATTCGGGGTCATCATACAGAATTTCGGAAAAAGCCCGGATCGACGTTAATGGAGTCCGTAACTCATGAGTGACGGTCGAGAGGAAGTCATCCTTCATCCGATCCAGTTCTCGTAATTGTTCATTGGCAGCCCGTAGGGCCGCCGATGTTCGCTCCAGCTCGGCGGATTTTTGTTCGAGTTGGCGGCTGTATTCGATGACGTGAGAGGTTTCATCGAGCATCCGCATGAGTTCGGGAATACTGAACTCGCCCTCTTTGACAGCCGAAGCCAGTGCGATTCGGGCCGAGGCGGCCCCGATGGCGCCCGCCAGCAGGCGTTCGGCAAACCGAACCAAGCTGGCGCTGGCTTGGGTCTGGGGGGACGAAATCTCATTGTTTCGGGCGCCATATTGGTTGAAAGCCTGTTCGGCGCGTTGGCGTCCGACAAAGCGGGCCACCAGCCGTTGCAGGTCTTCCACGGTGGCGCTGCCCCGCCAACGGCCCGGAACCACCGCCGGGTCGGTTTGCTGAAAAACCTCGACAAACGTCGTGGCCTGGACCCGTTCGCTGAGAGAGGGGCGATCGAAGAGCGATACGGCGAGGTAGAGGCCGATATTGATCAGAAGGCTCCAAAACAGCGAATGGCTGATCGGATCCAGGTCGGTCAGGCCGAACAGTGCGTAAGGGCGAAGAATCTCCAGGCCCCAGGGGCCGGCAGTCATGAAATCAGCCGGGGCGACGGTTGGCAGCAATAGGGTGTAGGCCCAGGTCGCGATACCGGCCAGCATGCCGCTGACGGCGCCGCGTCGGGTGCCGCCGGCCCAAAAAAGGCCACCAAAAAGGGCCGGAGCGAACTGAGCCACAGCGGCGAACGAGATCATGCCAATGGAAACCAAGCTGTAGGCGTTGCCAGCAAACCTGTAATAGCCGTATCCCAACAGCAGGACACCGATGATGGTCATGCGCCGGATCAGCAACAAAACCCGGCTGAGGTCGGTGCTGCCGCGCAACGCGTTCCCATGAAGGCGCAACAACAACGGCGTTACCAAATCGTTGCAGACCATGGTGCTGAGGGCGATGCATTCGACAATGATCATCCCGGTGGCTGCTGACAATCCGCCAATATAGGCCAGTAGCGCCAATCCCTGCCAACCGGCGGAGGCGGGCAGGGCGAGCACGAACATATCGGGGGCGACGGCGTTGCCAGGGAATTGGACCAGACCGGCGGCGGTGAGGGGCAGCACAAAGATATTGATCACCAGCAGATACAGCGGGAATAGCCACATGGCGCGCCCCAGATGGCGCTCGCTGACATTTTCGATCACCACGATTTGAAACTGGCGGGGCAGGCAGAGAAAACTGAGGGCCGCCAGAATGGCATAAGTGACCCAGCTTCCATCGCCCAGGGCCGAGCCATGGGTAAAGAGATGGGCGATGGTGGGATCGGCCATGGCTCGGCTGAACAGCGGCCCAAAACCGTCATAAAGGCCGAAGCAAACAAACAGGCCCACCGCGAGAAACGAAACCAGCTTGATCACGGACTCGAACGCCACCGCCGCGACCACACCCGGATGATGTTCGGCGGCGTCGATCTGGCGGGTACCAAAAATGATGGCGAAGGCGGCCATGATCAGGGCCACGTAGAACGCCTTATCTAAGAGCGGCGGTTGTTGCAGCCTTTCGGCCAAGCCGGTGGGATCAACCCCCGAAATCACATCAAAACTGACCGAAACGGCCTTGAGCTGAAGCGCAATATAAGGCGTGACCCCGACCACGGCGATCACGGTCACAAGGCCGCCCAGCAGATGGCTTTTGCCATAGCGGGTGGCGATGAAATCCGCGATCGAGGTGGTCCGCTGGCGTTTGGCGATGCGCAAAATCTTGCCAATCACCACGAAGCCCAGGGTCATGATCAGAGTCGGGCCAAGGTAGATCGGTAAGAATCCGACTCCGGTCTCGGCAGCCCGGCCAACACTGCCATAAAAAGTCCAGGACGAACAATAGACCGCCAGCGACAACGCATAGACCGATGGATTGGCGATGATATTGCGGCCCAGGTCCGCGCGACGGTCGGCCCAATAGGCAATGGCGAACAATCCGAACAGATAGGCGAAGGACACTACGGCAACCAACGAACCGGCCATCGGTCTCGTACCCCCTCACAATCCGCCATCCCCCGCGCCCCCAAGGCTTCTCCTTAGTGCGGTTGCTTAGTGTACTGAGCACCGGCCCCGCTGACAATCATCGCCTTTTCAATCGACGTAATCGTTCCGACTGATACCGGCGAGCCCTGATACTGACACATCGCCGGTATCGGGCCGCGACGGCGGCCCCGCGCGCCCATGCGCGCGAAGCCAAGGGCGCGGATGCGCCCGCCCGGCGTTGCGGGATATTTTGATTTAGTGCGGCCAAGCGGCGTCTTCAATCACTAATTGCACCGCCACGCCACCGTTCCAGGTATCCAGGCGCAGGGGGCCAGCCAAGTGCAGTGGGCGGCTTCCGGCCTTCAGGAGCATTTGGCCAAGGTCGGTATCGATCGAGCGAAAGGCGATGGCCTTAAGCCGACCGCCTTCGGAGCCGGTGAGGATACAGCGGACATGGGCCGAACCAACCACATCGGCGCGGACCACGCGGGCGTCGACCACGGCAAAGCGGGGCTCGGCATTGCCGCTGCCAAAGGGGCCGAGCCGGGCCAGGGTTTCCGCCAAAGCCGGGGTTGCACCCTGGACAGCCACCGCGCCATCCAATTCCAGGTTAGCCTCTAACGCTCGCCCTCCCAACTGGTCGATGACGCATTGCCGCAGGAAGGCTTGAAGATCGCCAATCCGGTCGGGCATCACCGAAAATCCGGCGGCCATCCGGTGCCCGCCGCCATGGGTCAGGAGACCGGCTTGGCGGGCCGCGATCACCGCCGCCCCCAGATCAATGCCGCGCACCGAACGGCCCGATCCCTTGCCGATGTCATCCCCCAGGGCCACCACGCAGGCCGGTCGTCGGTAGCGTTCCATCAGACGGGCGGCGACGATGCCGATGACGCCAGGGTGCCATCCCGTGCCGGCCACGAACACCATCTCGGTGGGGTCTTGGTCGCCGATTTGCTCCAGGGCTGCCGCGAGAACAGTGGCTTCGATTTGGCGGCGTTCGCCGTTGAGTTCATCCAGGCGGCGGGCCAGCCCGACTGCTTCGGAGACATTTTCTGTGGTCAACAGCCGGGTGCCAAGATCAGAAGTGCCGACCCGACCGCCGGCATTGACTCGTGGCCCCAGCACAAACCCGGCGTGATAGGCTTCGGGAGGGGTGTTTAGGCCGGCGGCATCGCCCAGCGCCCGAAGCCCGACATTGGCGCGCCGCGCCATGACCTTCAAGCCCTGGGTAACCAGGGCTCGGTTCAGGCCGACCAGGGGCACCACGTCGCAGACGGTTCCCAATGCGACCAGATCCAGCCATGCCATCAAATCGGGCTCGGGGCGTTCGCGAAACCAATCGGCTTGGCGGAGCGCCCGATTCAGGGCCACGATGGTTAGAAAGGTGACGCCAGCGGCGCACAAAGTCCCTTGGCCGGATCGATCATCGGTCCGGTTGGGGTTGACCACAGCCACGGCCTGGGGCAATGCGGATTCGGTGGCGTGGTGGTCAAGCACGATCACGTCAAGCCCTGCCGCTGCTGCTGCTGCCAGCGGCTGGTGAGCCGTGGTGCCGCAATCCACCGTTACCACCAGTCGCACGCCCTCTTGATGCAGGCGCAATAGGGCCGGGGTGTTGGGGCCATAGCCTTCGGCGATCCGGTCAGGGATGTACAGGCGGGGCGGTTGCGAGACCGCCGACAGATACCGGAACAGCAGCGATGCCGAAGTGGCGCCGTCCACATCGTAGTCACCGAACACCGCGAGGGGTTCGCCTGTCAAGACCGCGCGGGCTAGGCGAGCGGTGGCCTTGTCCATGTCGGTCAAAAGGCTGGGATTCGGCATTAAGGCGCGTAGGGTCGGCGTTAAGAAGTCGTCCACGGTTTCCAGAGTGATTCCGCGCGCCGCCATCGCCCGTCCGACCAATTCGGGCAAGGCCCGGCTTTGCGCTAGAGCCAGGGCCGTGCGGTCACAGCCGGGGCGCGCCAGCCAGCGCCGTCCGGTGACTGACCGTTCGACATTCAGAAAGGCCGCAGAACGGGCGGCGGGGGCGGGCGCTTCGGCGTTCAGGGCTAGAGCCTCCGAGTATTGAACATCGTCGTCGATACTAGCGAAAACCAGTGCTTCTGTAATCTTGAATCATACCGGCGAGCCCTGATACTGACACATCGCCGGTATCGGGCCGCGACGGCGGCCCCGCGCGCCCATGCGCGCGAAGCCAAGGGCGCGGATGCGCCCGCCCGGCGTCTGAGGGCAGCCTTGATGAGTCACCATCAAGGCTCGATGGTATCATACCGGCGAGCCCTGATACTGACACATCGCCGGTATCGGGCCGCGACGGCGGCCCCGCGCGCCCATGCGCGCGAAGCCAAGGGCGCGGATGCGCCCGCCCGGCGTCTGAGGGCAGCCTTGATGAGTCACCATCAAGGCTCGATGGTATCAGGCCATTGGGCGTTGATGCTGATATATCGAGGCTGCCCTCAGATGCCAGGCGGCACATTCGTCGCAGTCGGAGGCCGGCGATGGATTTCACGGTCTGGATTGTTTTGAGCGAGCACCATATAAACGGGGACAGGGTCACAGTCCGGGGTGCACGGGCAGGCACGACAGGCGCCAGGAGGGGGTGATCCCGGCTTCAGACCTTTTTCCCATGAGCTTGCCATGAGCGAGGCCCCCATGATCAGAGCGACGTTGGCGATTGTGGGGGTGATATGCTGGGCAGGGACTGCTGTGGCCGAATGCGTCTCACCCGAGGGGCGGGTGATTGATCTTGGCTTCTTGAATTGCGTCCGAAATGGCAATAACTATCTGGGCGGACTGGAGCAAACGGCGATTGAGCAGCTCAAGGGAAAATGGGATGCGGATTGCTCTAAAAAGGTCAATCCAACCGAACTGATTCCCGATGATGAGAATAATAAAATACTGACAGTGCGGAAAATCGGAGAGGCATATCATATATATTTACACTATTTGCCGGTTGATGCTTACTATGCTTGGGTTGTATCCTTTTCTGATAAAGATACCGTTCGCACCCAATATAAAGGACGGACCCAAGGCGGGAAGATCGAGGAATGGGTTATTAACGGGATCAATACTAAAACCGGCGAGCCTGTTAAGCCTCTGTTTCGTTGCAATAGAACACTGTGGTGCTCGGTGACAGATGAATCCAGTACCAATATGGAAGATAATGCGGGCTCGATTCAGCCCTATTTCAGTCGGGGTGATCAATGGCCGTTGATTCTTGACCTTGCCGCCGGGACGGCCTCGGTTCCGTATCGGAAAAATCGGTCGGGCCTCACCGCTTCGGTCAACGAGCAGTATTCTATAGCAGCCAATGATTCCCTCTATACCATGAAATCCATGGATTCAGCCTTCGGTATGTTAAATAATGGGGTGTTTCAGGTCGATGCGATCAGTATTGAGTTGGATCGGATGAAGGGAACCTTCAGCAAAACCTTGCGGATCATGGACCGGAATGTCAGCCAAGGAACCTATCAGTTCTTTACGGAAGCCGGCCAGTGTCGCCGCGTTGAGCCCTCGGTGGTCATGCCGACGGGACAGAAATTCTAGTCGTCGGCTATTGGTATAACGCTTGATGATAAGGGAACCGATGAAACGAGCAGGGGTGGTTGGCCTCGTGCTGGCCGGGATGGGGATGGGGTCGGTGGGGCTGGCGGCGACGCCAGCAACGCCGCCTGTGGTGGCTCCTGCGCCGGTGCCGGCCTCTCCCCCTCCCCCCCTTCCTCCGGCGGTGGATGTGTCTCCGGCTTTGACGGGAGGCGGCGGGGCTACGGCGGTTCAGTCCGGCAAGCCAGGGAAACCGGACAAGACCGGGAAGCCGGCAAAGCCAGGAACGCCAGGGCCGTCAATGGAGATTCTCGGCTTTCGGTCGGCCCATTTCGGGATGAGCGAAAGCGAGGTTCGGGCTGCCATTCGGTCAGATTTTAATGCCAGCGGCGCCGATGTCGTTTCGGCCAGTGACGACCTGGAAAAGACGACATCTTTGCAGATCATGGTCGATGATCTGCTATCGGTGGCTGGAAAAGGCCGGATATCCTATGTCTTTGGGTTCCAGTCCAAGGCGCTGACTCAGGTCAATATCGCCTGGGGGGCAGCGGCGGGGGTGGATCGCTCTTCCGAGGCGCTGGTTGATGCCGCAGATGTACTAAGGGCGCATTTTCTGGAGAAGCCCTTTCAAAAAGACGATATGCTCTTGAATTGGCAACTATCCGATGGTTCCACGGTGGTTTTCCGAGGCCTGGATCTCCATCGGCATATGGTTCTGTTGGTTCTTGCGGGTGAAAAACTGAGTTCACCAACCGATGGCGGCGGGGCTCCGTTGGTGCCAGCCCTTAAAATCACGACTCTAATGCTTTCTTATGTTGAAAGCATTGATCATCCTGATGATTTTCACCTGAAACCGGGGGCATTTTGAGCGGTTGGGAGCCGATGATGAAGAGTGTTTTTGCCGGTGCGCGTCGGCCTCTCGTCGGGATGATGGGGGTGGCGCTGGTGGTGTTGGGAGCCGTCCAGCCCGCAAATGCCGTGGTCGAGAGCTGTGACACGGTCGACGGCGTTCGTTCAGTAACCTACGGTCAGGAAGCGACCCTGACGATCACAAACTATTTAAGCAGTTCGGTTCGTGTCTACTGGATTAACTACCAGGGCAATCGGGTGCTTTACCGCAATCTAGGACCGGGCGAGTCGTATCGGCAAAAAACCTATTTCACCCATATTTGGTTGGCGACGCTCGAAGACGGGGGGTGTGCCAGCTTGTTCCTGGTGGACCGGCAGGTTGACCGCTTTGCGATTCGAGCTGAAGCACCCCAGTCCATTTCCAAATCCATGAGATCAGACGGCAACTTGAATGCCCTGGCTCCGGGTTGGCGCGAAAGCGAATAGCCGATACCAACGGCACGGATCATTGTCTAAGGCCGTTGGTCTGATACCATCGGGCCTTGATGGTGACTCATCAAGGCTGCCCTCAGACGCCGGGCGGGCGCATCCGCGCCCTTGGCTTCGCGCCATGGGGCGCGCAGCGGCGGTCGCCGCCGATACCAACGGCACGGATCATTGTCTAAGGCCGTTGGTCTTACATCCTAACAGCCAAACAAAAACCGCGCCCACAACGGTTGCGCGGTTGCCCTGTATCTGTTGCCTGGTCTCTTTTGTTTAAGGCGTTGTGCAATCATCACTGACAATAAAGGTTATATCCTTCTTTCCACCCGCTTTCCCAGAGCAACGCCCGATCGCTTCCGGGGCGGTAGGGATTGGTAAGGATGGGGCGCTTCCGCCTTGCGGCCTCCACACCCTCCCTGAAGGCATGAAGGGCCCAGCCACGCTCGAATGTTTCGGCGTCCTTTCGTTCGGCCAAAGGAATGCTCCCGATCGAGCCCTGGGTGAGACTCTGGGTGAAATCTGCGATAACCGCATGATACCGCAGTCCTGGATGAATGCAATAAGTAAAAAAATTACTAACACAATCAAGAGATGTGGCAGGGATTTTGGAGATAATAGCGGCATCAATTTATAATCATTGATTATAAGAAAAAGACTTCTTGCATTGCAGCGTTTCCGCTATTGCAAATCGTTCTTAATTGCATAAGATGGGCTCGTCGTCTCCGGTGAGGGCCGTTCGGAGCCGATGACCCATTCACCCAAGGCCGCAAGGGATTCTGAGTTATGACCGTAAGCTCCGATGACGTGACTACGAAGATTAAGGGAGGCCCCTGTGCCGGTTGGTGGCGGGTGCTGGCGATTGCGGGGCCGGGTTTGGTGGTGATGTTGGCGGATACTGATGCTGGCAGTGTCATCACGGCGGCGCAAAGCGGTGCCCAATGGGGTTACAAGCTGCTGTTGTTGCAGATTATTTTGATTCCAATCCTGTTTATCGTCCAAGAGTTGACGGTTCGTTTGGGCGTCGTGACGGGACGTGGTCATGGCGAACTGATTCGGGAACGCTTTGGTCGGGGCTGGGCTTGGCTTTCGGTGTCGACCATGGCGGTGGCCTGTCTGGGAGCTTTGGTGACCCAGTTCAGCGGCTTGGCTGGGGTGGCGCAGTTGTTTGGAGTTCCGGTTTGGCTCACCCTGGGCCTGACCATCGCCATGATCCTGTTTGTGGTCTACAGCGGTTCCTACCGTTCGGTGGAACGGGTGGCGATTTTGTTCGGACTTTTTGAGCTGGTGTTTCTGGGGGTGGCTTGGCAGGCCGCGCCGGACATGACTCAACTCAGCACCCAGCTCACCCAAGTGCCTCTTGGCGATAACGGCTTCTTGTATCTGGCGGCAGCCAATATTGGCGCCGTGATCATGCCTTGGATGGTGTTCTATCAGCAGTCTGCCGTGGTCGATAAAGGGTTGACGGTGCAACATCTGAAGGTTTTGCGTTGGGACACTGCGCTCGGTGCGATTGTGACGCAGTTGGTGATGGCGGCAGTATTGATTGCGGTGGCGGCGACCATCGGTCAGGCCAAACCAGACGCCAGCCTGGATGATGTCCCGCAGATCGCCAACGCTCTGACGCCGTTTCTGGGAGACGTCAGTGGGCGGATCGTGTTTGCGTTTGGTATCAGTGGTGCGGCTCTGGTAGCCACCATCGTCGTCTGTTTGACGGCAGCTTGGGGCTTGGGTGAAGTGGCCGGCTATCGTCGTTCGCTGTCGGATCATCCCCGAGAAGCGCCCTGGTTTTACGGGATTTTCACGGCGGCCTTGGTCTTTGCGGCTTTGGTCGTCTGCTCGGGGGTCAATCTGGTCAGCCTCTCGGTGGCGGTTGAGGTCATGAACGCCATGCTGTTACCGATCGTGCTTGGATTTTTGTTCATGCTGGCGCGTCGGGCCCTGCCGGCTCCCTATCGTCTCAGTGGTGCTTATGCCTGGGTGGTGGGGGGCGTGGTTATCATGACGGCGGGCTTTGGACTTTATGCCGGCCTGTCCGGGGCTCTTGGCGGTTAAGCGGGGCGAGAAGGGGGGGAGCTTCGAAAGGCGCGGAGGTAAGCCTTTTCCTGGGCGCACCCGCTCCCTCCGACCTTTTGGCCCCTCAACGCCTTGGGGAGCCTGGGCAGAACTCTATGATGTGGTCTGCGGAGTGTTTGGAGTGCAGAAGGATACGGACTCCCGTCCTTTTGGGGGCCCGAGAGACCCGCCACGACCTAGGGGTATGATTCGTTCCCGACCCATGACGCCGCAACCATCCCGGTTTATCTTGAGCTATTTACGATTGCCGCGACCCATAAAAACACGCCATGGAGGCTAAAGGAACCCTAAAAAGGGCTGGCAGTTGCCTGCTGTTCTCGTGGTTTTGTCCGAGGGGCACGGCACCGAGCGGTTGGTTCCGATGACGGTGCCGTCTGATTGTACTCCGCGTATCCAGAAAATAAACCTATGTCCAACGTCCTGACCTTCCCTCGGCGTGCCTCGTGGACCTGTGGCATGCGCCGAGGGGGAGAGAACGTATCAATGTTGCTAACGGTCCGTGATCTGAACGGCGAGCTTGCGGTTTAGGGCTAGTGCCGCCAGCGTGCAGGCGGCGCCTGAGAACAAGTAAACCCCGACCATCATCAACCCGAACTGGCTGGCCAAAAGCAGCGCAACCAGAGGCGCAAAGCCTGCACCGAACAGCCATGCAAGATCAGTGGTGAGCGCGGATCCGGTATAACGGTAGAGTGAAGGGAAGTTGGAAGCAATGGCTCCCGATGCTTGGCCGAAAGACAAGCCCAGCAGCAAAAAACCAAGCACCATGTAGAGCATGATACTGTCTTCGCCCCCACTGAGCAGCGTCGGCGCGAAGCAACTAAAAACGGCGATGGCTCCGGCCGTGACGCCCAGCAACACGCGCCGTCCCACCATGTCTGAAATTACGCCCGACGCTACCACCGCCAAAACACCCACGGCGGCTCCGATCATTTGAAGATGTAGGAAGGATCCGGTATTTTCGGTGGTGAATAGAACGATCCACGAGAATGGGAACACAGTGACAATGTGAAACAGCGCAAAGCTTGCTAGTGGGACAAAGGCCCCGATCAGAATGGTATGCCACTGGGAGCGCACGGTATTCTTGATGGTTGTCGGCTGAAGCTCATGGTTTTGGTAAAGCTTTGCATATCCGGCAGTCACCGACATGCGCAGACGGACAAACAACGCGATGATGTTGATTGCGGCCACCAGGAAAAACGGATATCGCCAGCCCCAGTCCATGAAATTTTGTGGCGACATATAAGTGACGCAATAGCTGAACAGGCCGCTTGCGACGAGCAACCCCAAAAACGCCCCCAATTGTGGGATCATGGCGTACCAACCCCGGCTGCGCTCGGGTGCATTGAGTGCCAGCAAGGAGGCCAGTCCATCCCAGGCCCCACCCATGGCCAGCCCTTGACCAATGCGGATCACGGCCAGGATCATGATGGCTCCGACCCCGATTTGACCAAAGCTTGGCAGAAAGGCAACGGCCATCGTCGAGCCGCCCAACAGCAGCAAAGCGGCTATCAGTTTAGCCTTGCGTCCGAGATGACGATCAACCCCGGTGAAGATCACCGTACCAAATGGTCGCGCAATAAACGCAAGGGCGAATATCGCAAATGAACCAATCATCCCGGCTAGAGGGTCAAGAAACGGGAATATCAGCTTTGGAAAAACCAAAGCTGAGGCGATGGCGTACACGAAGAAGTCAAAGAATTCTGCGGTTCGCCCAATCACGACACAAATGGCAATTTCATTAGGATTGACATCATCAGGTTGCGCATACTCATATCTGTGACTTGGATTCTGCGCAAATAGCGTTGTCGCTATGTTAACTGTGCTCATGGCCTTACCCCGCTCTCTGACTGGAACGACAGTAATCGCACGAAGTCATTCGCCACCGTGCTGACTTTTCAGCCTAAATACGAGACGTAGTGGAGATCAGCTTCGTTGGTATTAGCCAAATGATCTAGTTCTAGATTTACGACAAAGAGGCTAGTTTTATTCCTCATGATACCGGAAATCTGAGAGAATACCCATGCTCGATGAATGGAATTCATCGAGGTGATATGTTGATGGTTTTCCCATTCATCGAGAATGGGTATCGGGCCGCAATGGCGGCTCTGGGCACTCGTGCGCCTGAAGGCAACCTTGACGAGGCAACATCAACATCAAGGCTCGAGGACATAATATGCTTATATCCTATTAAATAAGATTTTTATCCTAATAATCACCCAGGTACAGGACAAAAATATGTCTGCTCAGTCTTCGTCTTGTATGAGATAACGTCCGCGTCCTTGTTGCGGGACCGACAGAGAGCGATGCTGGCGTTCGCCGCTTCTTGTGCCGTAGACTGGTCACGGGAGGGGTGGCAAAATGTCGCACCCCCCCTCGTGCTGTGGTCCGGTTAACAGGGTCCGGTTAGTATTTACGCCGGAACCAACCCGAAACCTCGTGCTACGATACCTGTCAAGGTTACTAGGTTACAAAAGCACCCGTTGCTTCATCGTGACCTTTCCCTTCATAGAGAGGACCGTCTTGAAACCTCATCGTATCATCGCCCTGCTGCCGCTCGTCGCGATTCTGAGCGCGTGCAATGCTGTGGTGCTGCACCCGTCTGGCGACGTGGCTGTACAGCAACGTGATCTTCTTCTCTACGCAATCGAGCTGATGTCGATCGTCATCGTCCCGGTTGCGTTTTTAACGGCGCTTTTTGCCTGGCACTATCGGGCGTCGAACACCAAGGCGCGCTATGAGCCCCATTGGCATCATTCGACGAAGCTGGAGGTGGTCATTTGGGGCGTTCCCGTGATCATCATTGGGTTCCTTGGCGTGGCAACCTGGACGACGGCCCATACGCTTGATCCCTATCATCCGATCACCCGTATTGCGCCGGGCCAGCCGGTTCCTCCGGGAACCAAGCCTCTGAAGGTGGAGGTTGTGGCCCTGGATTGGAAGTGGCTGTTCATTTATCCGGAGCTAGGCATCGCGACGGTCAATGATCTGGCAGCGCCGGTCAATCAGCCTATCGAGTTCCGCATTACTTCGTCCAGGGTACAGAATTCGTTCATGATCCCTGCGATGGCCGGTCAGATCTATGCGATGGTTGGGATGGAAACAGAACTCCATGCCGTCATCAATCAACCGGGCGATTACAAGGGGTATTCGTCCAGGTTCAGCGGTGCTGGTTTCTCTGGCATGCATTTTGTCTTCCATGGGATGAACAACTCGGACTTTGACAAGTGGGTTGCGGATGCCCGTGCGTCGGGAGCCGCTCTTGATTCTGCCAGCTATCTTCAGCTTGCAGTGCCGAGTGAGAACGAGCCGGTTCATCGCTATGCGAGCGTCGATCCCCAGCTTTATGGGAAGATTCTCGACATGTGCGTCGAGCCTGGCAAGATGTGCCTGAGCACGATGAGGGCTCTTGACCTCAAGAAGGGCAATGGTTTGTGTCAGCCGCACGTCGCCTCCAACTAACAGCCCCTATCAACCATCAAGGTCAGAACACTAATGTCCGCCGATTCCCCTCCCCTTGACCCGATTTTCGGCCGGCTGACGCTTGACGCGTTTCCGATCCATGAGCCGATTCTCGTGGCCACCTTTGCTGTCGTGGTGCTGGCTGGTCTTTCGGTTGCTGGCGCACTCACCTATTTCCGCCTTTGGGTTCCCTTGTGGCGCGACTGGATTACCACCGTCGATCACAAGCGCATTGGCATCATGTACATCGTGCTGGCCCTCATCATGCTTCTGCGCGGTTTCGCAGATGCCGTGATGATGCGTTTGCAACAGGCGATGGCGTTTAATGGTTCCGACGGCTATTTGCCGGCGCACCATTTCGACCAGATTTTCACCGCCCACGGCGTGATCATGATCTTTTTCGTGGCCACCCCGCTGATTGTTGGCGTGATGAACTTCGTGATCCCGCTGCAAATCGGGGCGCGCGACGTTTCATTCCCGTACCTCAACAATTTGGGCTTCTGGTTGACGGCGGTCGCGGCCATCCTTGTGAACGTTTCGCTCTTTGTGGGCGAGTTCTCGCAAGCGGGCTGGGTCGGCGAGCCGCCGCTGTCGGGTCTTGATGCAAGCCCTGGCGTTGGTGTCGATTACTACCTCTGGGCACTGCAAATCTCGGGTGCTGGCACGTTGATCGGCGGCATTAATCTGCTTGCCACGATCATCAAGATGCGCGCACCTGGCATGTCCTTTATGCGCATGCCGATTTTCTGCTGGACCTCTTTGTGCGTTAACGCGCTGATCGTTCTGTCCTTCCCATTCCTGACCATCTCGATCACGCTGCTGACTCTTGATCGCTTGATCGGCACTCACTTCTTTACCACTGATCTCGGTGGTAACCCGATGGCCTATGTCAACCTCGTGTGGGTTTGGGGCCATCCTGAAGTTTACATCCTGATCCTGCCAGCCCTTGGCGTGTTCTCGGAAGTCGTTCCGGTTCTGTGCGGCAAGCGGCTGTTCGGCTACACCTCGATGGTCTATGCGACGGTCAGCATCACCGTCATTGGCTTCGTCGTTTGGCTCCATCACTTCTTCACGATGGGTTCGGGTGCCAGCGTCAACGGCTTCTTCGGCTTGATGACGGCGCTTATCGCCATTCCAACAGGCGTTAAGGTCTACAACTGGCTTTTCACCATGTATCGTGGGCGTGTCCGCATGGAAACGCCGATGGTCTGGACCGTTGCCTTTATGTTCACCTTCCTGCTCGGCGGTTTGTCGGGCGTGCTGTGCTCCATCCCGGCTCTTGACTTCCAGTTGCATAACAGCTTGGTCCTTGTCGCGCACTTCCATAACGTCGCTATCGGCGCTATCGTGTTTGCGATGATGGCGGCTATTGACTTCTGGTTCCCCAAAGCCTTCGGCTTCCGGCTGGATCCGTTCTGGGGGAGATTGTCGGCCTATTTCTGGACCGGCGGTTTCTTTGTTGCCTTCATGCCTCTGTACATTGCTGGTGTGATGGGCACGACTCGTCGGACCCGCGTGTTTGACGATCCGTCCTTGCAGATTTGGTTCATCATCGCTGCGATCGGCTCTCTGTTGATCTTCATCGGCGTGCTGTGCTTCCTGATCCAGATCTATGTCAGCATTCGTAACCGCGAAGCTCTTCGTGACGTGACCGGTGACGCGTGGGGCAATGGTCGGACTCTGGAGTGGTCGACCTCTTCACCGCCGCCGGACTACAACTTCGCCTTCACCCCTGTGGCTCATGATGTCGATGCCTGGGCAAACATGAAGGACCATGGTTATAGCCGGCCATTGGATGGGTTTAATGCCGTCCATATGCCTCGTAATACCAGCGTCGGTATTATCGTATCGGTTTTGACCCTGATCTTTAGCTTCGCGATTGTCTGGTACATGTGGTTGGTAGCCGCCGTCAGCTTCGGCTTGATGGTGCTGGTTTCGATCGGCCACACCTTCAACTATAACCGCTCGTTCCATATTCCGGCAGATCAGGTTGCTCGCACGGAAGGTGAGCGGACCCGTCTTCTTGCCCAGCAAGGTTAGCCAAGACCATGACAACGACAACGACCATGACCGGCGTGAAGGACGGGACAGGAGCCCCGGTCTTTCACCTGACGGAGGAGCACGATCACGACGGCGGCAGCACCGTGATCGGGTTCTGGATGTTCCTGATGAGCGACGTGCTCCTGTTTGCGGGGCTGTTCGCGATCTACGCTTGGTTGGGGGGGCATTACGCGGGTGGCCCTTCGCCGAGCGATTTATTCCGGTTGCCGTTGGTAGCGGCTAACACGGCGATTATGCTGCTCTCTTCGTTCACCTGCGGCCTTGGCATGTTGGAGACGGGGAAGGGGCAAGCGGGCGCTGCGCTGAAGTGGTTTGGCGTCACCGCTTTGCTGGGTATCTGCTTCCTCTACAATCAGGTCACTGAGTACGAGCACCTGCAACAGGCTGGCGCGACGTATCAAACCAGCGCCTTCCTGTCCTCCTTCATCACCTTGATCATCACCCACTCCATCCATGTGATCGTGGGCGTGGTTTGGGTTGGGGTGCTGGCGTTGCAGGTTTTTCAGCACGGCCTGATTGAGGCGAACCGGAGACGGGTGTTGTGTTTCAGCATGTTCTGGAACTTCCTCGACATCACCTGGGTTTGCGTCTTTGTATTCGTCTACCTGATGGGGGTCTTGAAATGAGCGCTGATGCACATAGCCACGCTGACGCGCATGTGGATAGCCAGTCCTATGGTACCTTGCGGGGCTATCAGACCGGGCTTGGTCTGGCGGCTATCCTCAGCGCCGTTGCCCTTGGGTTGGTTGCGGTTGGCGGGATTGGTGGGATTCAGGTCACGGCGCTGGTGCTTTTGGCGATTGCCATTGCCCGGATTGTCGTGCATCTGGTCTACTTCCTGCGCGTGAATTCCAGTGCCGAAGGCGGCTGGACGGTGATCACGACTGTCTTCACCGTGATGGTCGTGGTGCTTTCTATGATTGGCTCGATCTGGATTATGGTGCATCAGGAAATTAACATGATGCCCATGCCCGGTACCGAATCGTTCCGTGGTCAATAACTGAGTTAAACAGGGGGGTGGGTTGGCTTGCTCCCCTGTTTAGTCCTCAGCCATGTGTTGGCGGCCAGTATTCTGTACGTCGCTAGAGCTATCCGGGGTGGTCGGCGAGGATTCGTCGTCCGCTCCGGACTGGTTTTGGGGGTGGAACATAATCGAATATTTTGTTTTATAATGATCTAGTGCTTTTTGGTTTTATTCCTTCTGGTTTCGCGGGGCGATTGTTATGCGTTATCTTAATCGCAGTACTCTTTCTCTCTTGGGGGGAATGATCGTGCTGTTGATCATTGGGGCGAAGTTGCTGGGGCTGATGAGCATGACTCCGGACCCCAACGCTAACCATCAAGTCACTTCGGTTATTGGTGGCTCTTTCACCCTGCTCGGAACCAATGGTCAGACGGTAACGCCGGCGAGTTGGCCTGGTAAGTTGCTGGTGATTGCGTTTGGGTATCGTTTTTGCCCGGATATTTGCCCAACCAATCTGGGGACCATTGCAAGTGCCCTTGATCGCCTTGGCCCGGATGCCATGCGCGTTCAGCCCCTTTTCATCACCGTCGATCCTGAACGCGACAGCGTCGATGGTTTGCGCGACTATGTGTCGTTATTTTACCCTCGGCTGATTGGACTGACCGGAACTTCAGATCAGATTGCCGCAGCCGCTAAGACTTTTCGTGTTTATTATCGCAAGGTTCCTGGTGCTACTCCCGAGACATACAGTATGGATCACAGCGCCTTCTTTTTCGTGACCGATGATCACGGGACCGTCATTAAAGTCTTCGATCATGACATTACGGTTGAAGCTTTAGCAAAAGGACTGAAATCGGCGCTAACGCATCTATGAAACAAGCGGCTACCATCTTCTTTAGTCATGAATGAGTAACAGCAAGGCTAGGGGCGTGTGATGCTGGGTAGAGCGGTTTTTGCTGGAGTGGTTCTCGCTTTAAGTCAGATGATTGTGGCATTTGATCATTATGCTTATGCCCAAGACGCTGCTAATGGTGAGAAGGTTTTCAAAAGAACCTGTACAAGCTGTCACTACACCCCCGATGCTGATAAAAACTGGGTTGGTCCCAGTTTGCACGGGGTTTTCAATCGCCATTCAGCTTCATATCCTTATTTGGCTTATTCAGGGGCGATGAAGAAGTTGGACTTGATTTGGAACGACGAATCTTTGGAGCGATTTCTTAAAAGTCCGGAGATCATGGTTCCGGGAACAAAAATGACTTTTACAGGAATTAGTGCGCCCAAGGAGCGCCTTGATCTTATTGCTTATCTCAAGGCTAACTCTCAATAGGTATCGTCGAGCCCTGATGGCATGATACCATCAAGCCTTGATGGTGACTCATCAAGGCTGCCCTCAGACGCCGGGCGGGCGCCTCCGCGCCCTTGGCTTCGCGTCCACGAGGACGCGGGGCCGCCGTCGCGGCCCGATACCGGCAGTGTGTCATCGTTATAGCTCGCCGGCATGAGCCCTTGGCAGTCTTAAGACCAAGAAGGCCAATTCTCCCTTTATAGGAATAGGGGAGAGGGCTAGGCAAACCTCATAAGCGCGTTGGGATTCCACGAAAAAAGGTCCGGGAAGCCGAAGCGTCCCGGACCCTGTCCCCAAGCCGCAAGCAAGGCCGGAGCCGTTGGCTCCGGCCTTGCCGGACTCCTACTCTTCGTCCTTTTCCTTGGCTTGGGCCCGGCGCAACGCCGCACCCAAAATATCGCCAAGGCTGGCGCCGCTATCAGAGGAGCCATATTCGGCCATGGCCTGCTTCTCCTCTTCCATCTCGCGCGCCTTCACCGACAGGCTGATCCGACGTCCGCCACGGTCAATCTGAGTGACCTTGGCGTCGATCTTCTCGCCCACGGCAAAGCGTTCGGGACGTTGCTCCGAACGATCGCGCGACAGGTCGGCCTTGCGGATAAAGCCGTTGTAGCCGTCGCTGACCGCCACTTCGATGCCACCATCGGTGATGGCCGTCACGGTGCAGGTGACGACATCGCCCTTCTTCATGCCGGCGGCTGCGGCTTCGAACGGATCGGACTGAAGCTGTTTGATGCCCAGGCTGATCCGCTCTTTCTCGACATCGACGTCGAGCACCTTGACCTTAACCTGATCGCCCTTCTTGTACTCGGCGATGGCTTCTTCGCCGGACTTGTTCCAATCGAGGTCGGACATGTGAACCATGCCGTCGATCTCGCCGGGCAAGCCCACGAACAGGCCGAACTCGGTGATGTTCTTGACTTCGCCCGACAACTCGGTGCCTGGCGTGAACTTCTCCAAGAAGCTTTCCCACGGATTGTCCAGGCACTGTTTGAGGCCCAGGCTGATCCGGCGCTTGTTGGGATCCACATCCAGCACCATGACCTCGACCTCTTGAGAGGTCGATACAATCTTGCCGGGGTGGACGTTCTTCTTGGTCCAGGACATTTCCGAGACGTGAACCAAGCCCTCGATCCCAGGCTCCAGCTCCACAAAGGCGCCGTAGTCGGTGATGTTGGTGACACGTCCCTTGAACCGGGACTGAATCGGGTATTTGGCCTCGACGCCTTCCCACGGATCGGCCTCGAGCTGCTTCATGCCCAAGCTGATACGCTGGGTCTCGGGGTTGAAGCGGATGACCTGGACCGTAACGGTCTGGCCGATCTGCAAGGCCTCCGAGGGGTGGTTGATCCGGCGCCAAGCGATGTCGGTCACATGCAACAGACCATCGACGCCGCCCAAGTCCACGAACGCGCCGTAGTCGGTGATGTTTTTGACAACACCCTGGAGAACCTGACCTTCCTTGAGGTTGGCTACCAGCTCGGATCGAGCCTCGGCCCGGCTCTCTTCGAGCACGGCGCGACGCGACACCACGATGTTCCCGCGCGAGCGGTCCATCTTGAGAATCTGGAACGGCTGTGGCGTTCCCAGCAGCGGCGAAATGTCGCGCACTGGCCGGATGTCCACTTGGCTGCCTGGCAAGAAAGCCACGGCGCCCGAAAGGTCGACGGTGAAGCCGCCCTTGACCCGCCCGAAGATGACGCCCGTGACCCGAGCTTGGTCGTTGAACGCTTTTTCCAGCAGAGTCCAGGTTTCTTCGCGCTTGGCCTTCTCGCGGCTCAGAACCGCTTCGCCATTCTTGTCTTCCATGCGCTCAAGATAGACCTCGACGGTGTCGCCGGCCTTGAGTTCGGCAGGACCGCCCGGTCCCGCGAATTCCTTGAGCTGCACCCGGCCTTCGGATTTAAGGCCGACGTCGATCAGGACTTGATCGCCCTCGATGGCGACGATGCGGCCCTTGACGACGGTTCCTTCCAGGCTGTCGCTGGTGCCGAGCGACTCCTCGAGCAATGCGGCGAAGCTTTCGCTAAAGCCCTTGTCTTCGCCACCTTTTGCCAGTGTTTGTGCCATTGAGTCTCCTTGGGTTGACCGATACGGCTCTTGAAGACTCCCGCCGCCCGGCGACAAGGGACGGGCTCAGACCCCACAGAACCGCGCGCCGGACCTCATGCCCGACGGCTTGGATGGATTGCGTCCATAAAAGACCCCTTGCCCAGGGCAACCCCGAACAAAGACCCGTTCGACTGTCCCGGCGGACGCCTCTAAGCCGGTCCAATCCTCGAGCGGATGAAGGTCAGCGCCGCAGAGAACGCCTGATCGGCGTCGAGCGCCGAGGTATCCAGCACAAACGCATCAACAGCCGGTCGAAGCGGGGCTACCGCTCTCCGACTGTCACGCTCGTCACGGGCCTTCATGTCCTCCAGGACGATTTCCACTATAGCGTGGAGCCCTGCCGCCTGCAACTCCTTCACGCGCCGTTCGGCCCGGACCTCGACACTGGCGGTCACAAACAGTTTGGCCTCGGCATTCGGGCAAATTCCGGTGCCAATATCGCGACCGTCGAGCACGGCGCCCCGGCCACCCGGCGGGCGAGTCGCAAAATCACGCTGAAACTTGAGCAATGCAGCGCGGACTTCAACCATAGCGGCCACCAGGGACGCCGCGTGGGCCACGTTGTCACCGCGTAATGCTGGGTCGGTTAACACCGAGTCGCCCGGCGATAGCGCCTGTGCTGCGCTTAAGGCTTGCCCTTCGTCAGCGGGATCGCCTCCGGCTCGCAGCACCGACAAGCCGACTGCCCGATACAGCGAGCCGGTGTCAAGGTGGGCAAAGCCATAACCAGCGGCGAGCCGTCGTGCCAACGTGCCTTTGCCGCTGGCCGCAGGGCCGTCAATGGCGATAACAGGAAGAGAGGTCATGAGGTCAGAACTTTCTAAGACCGATGCGTTGGCCAATTTGTCGTGCCAGAGCGGTAAAGTCGTCACGGCACTGAAGCGCCGCCTGCTGATGAGAACCAATCGCTCCATCGGCAGGTCGAAGATGGAACATCGGCTTTTTGGCCTCCATGGCCATCGGCATCAAGCTGCGATAATTCTTGATTTGTGCCAGGCAATGCGGGTCGTTATCAACAGTGAGAAGGGTATTGACCGTCTCATTGAGTACCGCATATCGGTATTCGATAGGAATTTGCTTCATCCAATGCTCATAAGCCCGAACGGGGCGATCCAGGCGGACCGAGTATTGCATAACCACATAGCCCTCTGGGGATAAAAGGCCTCTTGGTAACGATAAATCTAACTCTGTATATCGTTCCAATCGTTCCTTCCACCCCTCTCTCCAATTACGCAGCGTTGGCCCAAGATTCCGCAATCCATGAAGAAAGAATAAATCCGGGATTAAGGGAATAACCACATGATCAACGGAAATTAATGCGGAACGATTGATCGCTCCTAAATTAGGACCGACATCCATGAGGACAATATCGGTACCATTCATTTGGTTGGCTGCGGCCTCAAGAATTCGATAAAAAGCTGATGTAACTCGAAAGGCCGCAGGATCACGGTCCAAGCATAGTGGCCATTGAGTCGATAATTTATCCTCAAAAGAGGATAAAGAGAGATTTCCAACGATTAAAGAAATTCTTTCATTTATTTTTTCAATCCAGGGTGGCTTGATATCTCCGACTTCTTCCAGAATGGGGCCAAGGCTCCACATCAAGCTATGGCGATGATCGTTGGCCCCCCAAATGTTTTCAAGACGCTTCTCACTCAGAAAGACCGACGTCAAATTTGATTGTGGATCGAGATCGGCAGCGATGACGGAGATGCCATGGTCGGCGAACGTCCAAGCCAGATGATAAGCCAAACAAGTCTTACCGACGCCGCCTTTATTATTAAAGAAAGCGACCGTTTTCATGAGATATGCCGGACGGTGGCTCGAACGAAGGTGTTTCTAAAACCGAGTCCGGGCAGAGAATGGCCGTGTTGAAAGCCGGCCCGAACTCTACCCGATCGGACTTTGCACCATCCGACTATCTCACCATAACGCGATTAAGACCTGTGAGCCATGACAATGATACGGTGCCGGTCCAAGCTTACGACGGCATCCCCCGTGCGCCCGTGCGCCCACGCGCCCGCCTAGCGTCTAAGGGCGCCTTGATGGGGACCATCAGGGCGCGATGGCATAATAGATCATCGGTCAGCATCCGATCACCTCGATTTTGGTCCCCAGACTGTTCATCAGAGCGGCAAAGCCGGGAAAGCTGGTCTCGATGAAACGGCCATCGTCGATGGCGACAGGTTCGGCGCTGACAGTCCCCAACACCAAAAAGCTCATGGCAATCCGATGGTCCATGGCCGTGGCGATGGCGGCGCCACCTCGGGGGGGCCGACCTGTCCCGTGGACAAACAGGCTTTCGGGGCCGGTTTCTACCGATACACCGCACGCAGTCAAGCCATCGGCGACCATGGCTAATCGATCACTTTCCTTGACCCGCAGCTCGGCCAACCCAAACATCCGGGTGGTTCCTTGAGCGCAGGCGGCAGCGATAGCCAGAATCGGATATTCGTCGATCATCGAAGGGGCCCGTTCGGGCGGAACATCGACCCCCCGCAGCGCCGAACCTCGAATGACCAAGTCCGCCACGGGCTCGCCAGCTTCGGTGCGTGGATTTTCGAAACGCAAGTCGGCGCCCATTTCTTGCAATGTTTGGTAGAGGCCGGTGCGGCGGGGATTCATTCCAACGGCGGTGAGGGTCAATTCAGAGCCGGGATGGAGCAGGGCCGCCACCGCCGGAAACGCAGCGGAACTGGGGTCGGAAGGAACTCGCACTCGACGACCGACCAATTCGGGCTGGCCGGTGACCGACACCGCCAGGGCGCCATTGGCTAGCGACTCGGTGGTCACGGTAGCGCCGAAATGGCGCAACATCAACTCGCTGTGGTCTCGGGTGGGGTGGGTTTCGATCACGGTGGTGATGCCCGGTGCATTCAGGCCCGCTAATAGAATTGCTGATTTGACCTGAGCCGAGGCTACCGGCAATCGGTATTCGATGGGCACCGGATGATGGGTGCCGATTACCGCCAATGGCAGCCGCCCGCCCGCGCGTCCGACAAAGCTGGCTCCCATGCGCTCCAACGGCGCCGTCACCCGCGCCATGGGGCGTCGGTTAAGTGAGGCGTCGCCGGTAAAAAAGCTGGTGATGGGATGGCTGGCGACAACGCCAATCAGCAGGCGTGCGGCGGTGCCGCTGTTGCCCATGTCCAGAACTTGGCTGGGTTCGACCAAGCCGCCAATGCCAACGCCGCGAACTCGCCAAAGGCCGCCATCGACGCCAGGGCTGACATGGGCGCCTAGGGCTGACATGGCGGCTGCCGTGTGCCGAACGTCGTCGCCTTCAAGCAGTCCCTCAATCTCGGTTTCACCCACAGCTAGCGCCCCCAACATCAGCGCCCGGTGAGAAATCGACTTGTCGCCCGGAATCCGGGCACAGCCGCCAACGGTCGCCACTGCCAACGAACAAAGCCCCTGGGGGGGGGCGGTGGATGCCTGAGGGCAGGGGAGGGAATGGGACATGGGTGAACCTTGATTCCGGTCGTGTCGGGAGGTGAGGGTGGGGCGGGATGGCGGGCAGGCGTGGGCGAACGAGGAAAACAGCAGGGGCAGCCCAAAATAACGGTGATCGTTGCCCCCAAATTCAGGTAACACGAAACGACACGAGGCGCCAACCTCTCGGTTAAGACCAGCCGATTGACCCGGCCCTGCGAATTTTTTTTGACAAGCGGTGCCCGACATGGCAAAGGGCCCTCTGATTTACCCAAAGCCGTAGACCAAACGGAGGATCAAGCGTGGCGAAACCGGAATGGGGCACTAAACGCATCTGCCCGAGTTGCGGTGCGCGCTACTATGATTTGCGCAAAGACCCGCCGACCTGCCCGACCTGTGCGGCAGAATTCGATCCCGAAGCCCTCTTGAAGTCGCGTCGTGCCCGTCCGATTCCTGCCGACGACGTGAAGAAAAGTTCGTTGCCCCTGGGCGGCGGGCTGGGGGTTGGTGTGGATGACGAGGTTGTCGAGCTGGAGGACGCCGAAAGCGTTCTGCCGGTCGAGGATATTGGAGAGGACGCCGAGGATGAAGAGGATGTGTTGATCGAAGATACGTCCGAACTGGGCGAGGACGATATGGGCGAGGTGGTTGACGTCGATCCGTCCGACGAGGACCGTTGATCTGGAACGACGTGAGGTTCGGGGGGCTTAAAAAAAATAGGCCGCCCCCCAATTTTTTCCTTGCACCACCAGCGTCCCTCACGTAAAACCTCGCCACACGGTCGGTGCCGCCCCAAGCGGTTGCGACGGTCGGGTGGGTGACGGAAAAACGTCGTGCGCCGAGGTTGTGGGCTTGGGAGTGTTGGAGTATCGATCACGGGTTTTGTGGTGTGTAAGGTCGGTTTGTCGTCCTTATAACACCCCCAGAGTTTGGGGCCATAGCTCAGCTGGGAGAGCGCTACAATGGCATTGTAGAGGTCATGAGTTCGATCCTCATT
>Ga0302281_10000166_pt1 | contig 49545 bp, 52 predicted proteins | sample III_Fen_E1_2_FD_198762 | JGI IMG/M metagenome (GOLD analysis project Ga0302281, IMG submission 198762) | Peat permafrost microbial communities from Stordalen Mire near Abisko, Sweden - III_Fen_E1_2 | ecosystem: Environmental > Terrestrial > Soil > Wetlands > Permafrost | place: Sweden: Abisko...
TATTGATAGACCAGCCGCCTAACAAGTCGCCGGAGCCAACGCCTATTGGTCACCGCAGTTCCGCTGTCGCGGTCGGCGTCGCGGATACGGCGCGGCTCAGCTTTTTTCGTTAGGCAGCATTCGCGCTATGGACAAACATATCATCGAAACAGAAGCGACCATCGTCGAGGTTGATGGCCAGAAGTGGGCTATTATTTTACTGGCTTTCGACTACGGAAGCCCAGAGGCGAAGACATTGGTCAGTGATGAGGTTTGGCGATTACTTGGGAAGCACGACAATCTTTTGACAGCTATGTGGCGTTCAGATGGGAAGCTCGGAGTTGTAGCTTCGCCAGAGCTTGAGGAGAAGATTCGCGCCAAGATTTTGCCAGGTCACAAGTGGGTCAAGGTGAGAGTTCATCCACCAGCCGGACAGGATTAGAGATATGACCATGCTGCCTAACAAGTCGCCGGAGCCAACCGCCGTTGGCGCTTGCCGTTCCGCTGTCGCGGTTCACGTCGCAGGTCGGCGGTGGCTCAGCTTTTTTCGTTAGGCCACACTACGCGTTGATGTATGGCGATACCAAAGAAAATCAAAATCAAGCGAATCCCGGATTACTACACGAAGACTATCGGTAGATATTCGGATGGCCAGTTCATGGCCATGATCACAGCGACTTTGCCTATGCCGCTTCCGAAGGATTGGGAGCATCAGAAGCGTTGGTATTCTGTTTTACACACTTTCACCAAAGATGGACGCCACAAAAAGACCGATGCTTGGTTCGCTGGCACCACCTCGCAAGGCGAGGACAAGATTATTATAAGCGCACGGAAGAAGCGCGACGAGATGGTTGCATCCCTCGAAGGCCATACTTTTTGTGATGTCGAGATTGAGCTTTTTTCAGTTCAGGTAGATGGTTTTACTTTTGGGCTTGTAGATGCTTCCAAGCCAGACGAGGATTATGAGAGTGTTCACCTGTTACCCAATGATTTCGCGTTTTTCGAGCCGTGGGATGGAGAGTTTGACACATAGAGCCGTGTGGCCTAACAAGTCGCCGGAGCCAACCGCCGTTGGCGCTTGCCGTTCCGCTGTCGCGGTTCACGTCGCGAGTCGGCGGTGGCTCAGCTTTTTTCGTTAGGCGTCATTCGCGTTTATGACAAAACGAAAACCACGACCGATGACCAAACGTGACTTCGTGATTTTTCTGATGTTCTTTGGCTTGTTGATTCTGACAGCGGCGGCTTTTGCCTGCGTCGAAGATAGAGTCAGCAGTCATGGATTTGATTCGGTTGCGATTTTCATCACGGTAGTTTCATCGTTGTTATTGATTGCTGGCATCTTGAAGCTTGGTCGGATTGGTCGGCCTGAAAGAGCAGCAAAACCAAGTGAGAGACATGACCATGACGCCTAACAAGTCGCCGGAGCCAACCGCCGTTGGCGCGGTCAGTTCCGCTATCGCGGTTCACGCCGCGAGTCGGCGGTGGCTCAGCTTTTTTCGTTAGGCGTCCTAGCCATGTTGATTGATCGCTCCAAAGATTTGCGCCGGATGTTAGCCGATGGCAAGACGCTGGATGATAGCTTGCGAGAGCTTCGCGTATCTGGTGCGTCTATCATGGATTGTATCTTTGCCGTCGAGAAGATTCACCGTCGAGGATTGGCAGACGCAAAGCAGACGGTTCACTTTTCGCCAGCGTGGGCTGACATGAGAGCAGCGCATGACAAGTTTCACCAAGAGCTTGAGGATTTAGCTAAGAAGATTGACGATGCAGCCGCCTAACCAGTCGCCGGAGCCAACCGCCGTTGGCGCTGTCAGTTCCGCTGTCGCGGTTCACGCCACGAGTCGGCGGTGGCTCAGCTTTTTTCGTTAGGCAGCACTACGCTTTTATGAACCATCCAGCGTTTATTTATACTTACCCGACAAAGTTCGGGACATTTCGGATTCAGCCTCATAAAGACAAGTGGGGTTTGTTTATTGATTATCCGCAGGGTGATTGGGATTTGCTGACGACCTGCGTTTCGCCAGACGACGGGATTGATTATGTTGAGCATCAGGATACGGGCATTTCTGATTGGGATGATTTGAGCGCCGTCCCCGATTCGGTTCGAGATATTGAGCGGTGGCAACGGCAGCCTTTTCGCCCCCGATGAGCGTGTAGTAGTCTTTACGACTTATGATTTTCAGCCCTTTTTTACGCAGCGCATCATTCACAGCATTGCCGATTAGGTTGCGCAAGTCACGGAGAGCTATATCCGTGCTGCCTAACCAGTCGCCGGAGCCAACCGCCGTTGGCGCTTGCAGTTCCGCTGTCGCGGTTCACGTCGCGAGTCGGCGGTGGCTCAGCTTTCTACGTTAGGCGGCAGCGAGCGCACACCAAAACACCAACCCACAAACCGAATGGAAATACACCGAAAGAATCACAAGTGGCCTACCAATCCCGGCAGGTCGGTTGCAAATGCGGACGTTGTTCGTAGCTTCAAGATTTTGGAGGCAGGCACAGAGGTTGGCGTTGTTATCGAGGCCAAGGATTTGAGCCACATTTGGACTGTTACACTTTCACCAAAAGAGACAGACTTGCTCATTCAGAGTTTGCTCAAGAAGAAATGACGATGTTGCCGCCTAACAAGTCGCCGGAGCCAACCGCCGTTGGCGCTGTCAGTTCCGCTGTCGCGGTTCACGCCACGAGTCGGCGGTGGCTCAGCTTTTTTCGTTAGGCGGCTTCGCGTCACGGCATATTTTTATGAGTATCTTTTCAAAGATTGGCGAGAAGGTTGGCGAGAAGCTTCTCGGAAGTGTAATCGCGGACTTTGGAACATTGCCCGCGAACCAGAAGGGCTGGACTGTTTCGATTGCACTTCGGAAGCAGAGTTCTGGATACCCGAATTTAGTTTTCAAGTGGAAATGTGGCGGGAATACGACGTGGGAAACATTAGAAGCGTCACCGGAGACACTTGATAAGTTAGCGAGCATTTTGCATGAGTCACGACGACATATTGATAGACCAGCCGCCTAACAAGTCGCCGGAGCCAACGCCTATTGGTCACCGCAGTTCCGCTGTCGCGGTCGGCGTCGCGGATACGGCGCGGCTCAGCTTTTTTCGTTAGGCAGCAGCGCGACGCCATGAAAAGATTCGCCAAGATATTTGCCATAAATTACGCCAGCATGGTTTTGCTGTTCACGTTCCTGCTTTTCGTGGTGCCAGAGGTTTTTCCGGGCGAGCCGATGCCGACCGGCATAGATCGCGTGTTAGATTGGGTTGCATATCCGGTGGATTGGTTCCTCGTCGTTTATTCTTTTCCATTCCATTATCTATTTCCACACGTCGCTGATACTTTGCCCGTTCCTTCGTGGATTTCGTTTTTGATTTGTCTTTTGGTGCCAGCGACACTTTGGACATTGATTATCATTTATGCACGCCGTTATTGGAGGATTTATCATGCTGCTGCCTAACCAGTCGCCGGAGCCAACCGCCGTTGGCGCTGGCCGTTCCGCTGTCGCGGTTCACGTCGCGAGTCGGCGGTGGCTCAGCTTTTTTCGTTAGGCGGCTTCACGCATTATGCCATCATTCACATCAGCACAGGAGCTCGTCGCACCCGGCGAGACGGCATTGTTTTTATTTACCGATGGCAGATTCTTTGAGATAGATGGCAGCGTTGGTTCGAGTGGTTTCTGGTTACTCGACGATCCGCAGCGGCCATTTCAGCGCGTTGTGATATTTCGTTGGACTTTTCGAGATGGTCAGAGGTTGGTCGAGTTGTTCACGGCATTGCCAGATGGTCTTGTCGGGCCAGAGGCAGCCGGCCCGTTCCGAGGTCGTTACAAAGTTCGGTTGCGTGATTTGAGTCTAGCTGGGACGACTACCGCGAGTTGGGAAGATTTTGTTGCGTCTGATGATTTACCAGTCACTTATGTTACACGAGAGAACGCCGCCTAACAAGTCGCCGGAGCCAACCGCCGTTGGCGCGGTCCGTTCCGCTATCGCGGTTCACGTCGCGAATCGGCGGTGGCTCAGCTTTTTTCGTTAGGCCACTATGGACGCCGTCGCAATTGAACTAATCTTGATTTCGCTTGTTCCAGCGGTGATTACAATTCCCGTGACTGCATTTCTTTGTCGGTTCAGAGTGGCGCACAAGCACCGGGTTGCTTATGGCACGATGCTTCTTGGTGTTTTCGCTGTCATGTTTTGTTGGCTTGTTATCTTTTCAGGTGGGGCGTGTTTTTCGCCGGATTATTGGCACTCGGTTATCTCAACGATTAACCGAACACACTGGACAAGATCGGGTGATACAGCGGTTTTATACCTCAAGTCTATTGCGTTCAGTGCTGCCATTAGCTTGTTGCCAGCTTTTGGAGTTGTGCATTACTATCAAAAACGGAGCAAGAGAGATGAGACGCGAGTGGCCTAACAAGTCGCCGGAGCCAACCGCCGTTGGCGCTGTCAGTTCCGCTATCGCGGCTCACGTCGCAGGTCGGCGGTGGCTCAGCTTTTTTCGTTAGATTTCATGAGCATCCCACCTGACAAATACGATTTATACGCTCAGTTCGGAATCGCCGCTGAGAAGGCGCAGACATTGGAACTTGAGGCAGGCAATTTCGTGCTTTCATATTTGGGTCTGTTCTTCAAGCCCGACCAAATCACAGATGAGCAGCGCGAGTTTCTATCGAGCCTCGTTGACGACATGAATCACAAGACACTCGGCAGACTCCTCAAGAGCATCAAAGGATTGGCTACATTTGATCAGAGCTTCCTTTCCACCGTAGAGAGCGCTCTGGAGCGCCGGAACTATCTTACCCACCACTTTTTTCGCGCACATAATTTTGCCATTTATGGCGAGGAAGGAAGACGGAGCATGATTGAGGAGTTGAAAAAGATTCAAGAGGAGATCAACCTCGCGCACGCAATGTTGTCTGCCGCTTCCGGGGCTCTTCGAGGCCATACCGACTTACCAGACGTGACCGAGGAGCAAATCCAGAAGCTAGTTTCTGAAGGGAGGAGAGTTGAAATCTAACAAGTCGCCGGAGCCAACCGCCGTTGGCGCTTGCCGTTCCGCTGTCGCGGTTCACGTCACGAGTCGGCGGTGGCTCAGCTTTCTACGTTAGGCAGCATTCGCGTTATGGATTTTACGAACGCATCTTATGAGGTTCAGATTCAGGGATTGAGGACACGGCGGATGTATCCGGTGCGTGTCACGCCGATTCCGCTCGGCACTTGGTATTTGCAGGCGCAGACTCACAAGTATCGGCCATATTTACGATACTGGGCGATGGGTTCGATTCCAGATAGTCGTCATCCAGAGCGTCATTATCCAGAGGGTCGTTCGACTTGGACGCTCTGGTTCACATTTCGTGAGCCACCGATGGAGCATTTGGATTTGCCGCATCAGGATGGGATGGTTATGTTTTTGAACGATACGGATGGGCCGCATGATTCGATGGTTGCCGGTTTGACTATTGACCTTATCGTTGGCCCAATGGCACCCGGCACGATTGCCAGAGCCGAGATTTTGTGATTATGACCATGCTGCCTAACAAGTCGCCGGAGCCAACCGCCGTTGGCGCTTGTCGTTCCGCTATCGCGGTTCACGCCGCGAGTCGGCGGTGGCTCAGCTTTTTTCGTTAGGCCACTTGATTTATCTATGACTAAATTGGCATACATTGTCTTTTTTCCTGCAATCTTGATTGTATTCAGTGGATGCAGTATTCACACTGGTTATAGCAGCGCTTTTAGTGGAAAATGTGCGGTGACTCAATCAGATGCCGTTATTAGCATACAAGCCGAAGCCCTATCGAGCTTTTTTACATTGACGGCTGCCGGAAATGAAAAGCAGCCGCATATAGATGCAATACAAGGAAAATATCAATACGGAACCAACTCCATACATCCATTGAGATTATATTATCTCAAGCAAGATAGAGCCACTTTTATTCCAACCGAAGATTTGTTCATTAGTAAATCGCCGCAGGGAGTTGTGCAAAGCCGTCTAATGAAAGACGGACATTACAAGTTCGCATTTGATTATACCATAAATGGTCAAACCAATGCGTGTGACTTTGATGTTCATTTGACCACTAAAAAGAGGTTAAATGTCATTTGGATTTGGGAATTTCCGTGGGGATTGGGTGGTGCGCCTGGAGGATAATCATTAGCTATATGACGAAAACGTGGCCTAACAAGTCGCCGGAGCCAACCGCCGTTGGCGCTGTCAGTTCCGCTGTCGCGGTTCATGCCGCAAGCCGGCGGTGGCTCAGCTTTTTTCGTTAGGCCACATGAAGATCGCACTCTATATTTTTGGTTATCTGGCTCTGTTGTTTCCGACGTTGCTGGTAGCTCTGAATCGGCTGGTAGATATTGCCGACCCACCGACGCCGGAGATTTCACATTCGTTTTGGATTTCAGGATTTGGTCGGTGCATTTGGTTTGGCATCGCTTTTATTTTGCCAGCTTTGGCATTGTTTGTTTTGAGTTTTGTCGTCAGACGTTTTTTGAGATTAGCTGGTAAGGATTTACATGTTGTGGCCTAACAAGTCGCCGGAGCCAACCGCCGTTGGCGCGGTCAGTTCCGCTGTCGCGGTTCACGTCACGAGTCGGCGGTGGCTCAGCTTTTTTCGTTAGGCGGACTATGCGCACCATTCTTACCATATTTGTTTTGGCATTCACGGTTCAAGTCAGAGCCGTGTTGATGGATTCACAAGTTTACTATGTTCTCATCGGCACCAAAGACTTCAAGACTGAGGTTACGCGAGAGCGAGTTGCCAAGACTCCGGCATGGGCTGCGAGCGCGGATTTTCCGCCTTTGTCGGCTCGGAAGGCAGACCAGTTAGCTGTTGCTAAGTTCCACAAGCTATTGCCAGACAGGAGCGATTGGGAGCGCAAGCGGATCACTATTCAGAGCATTGGAGATGATGCCCATTGGTATTATCTGGTTGAGTTCGCGCCTATTGAGCCGCAGCTTGGTGTGCAGGCATCGCTTGAGATTGTTGTTTTGATGGACGGCAAGGTCATTGAACCAGAAGTTACAGATGCGAAATGATCCGCCTAACAAGTCGCCGGAGCCAACCGCCGTTGGCGCTGGCAGTTCCGCTGTCGCGGTTCACGCCGCGAGTCGGCGGTGGCTCAGCTTTTTTCGTTAGGCTGCAAGGCACGGCGATGTTTTACTTTTGGTTTATATTTCTTGGTGTCAGCATTTATGAGTTTGTTGTTGCCGAGTTGCACGACAATACGATCATTTTTGGTTTATCGCTTTGTTGCGCGAGCACATCGTTACTTTGCTTATGGCGAGCGTATTTGAGCAGAGGCGATAATCGTCAAAGAGCGCAGGCTTGGTTCAGGTCAGATAGACGTTCGAGGCGAGTATTTGCGGTTGTCATGTTTATATTGAGTTTAGCAGTTGTCGGGCACATGATTGTTGACATCGGCCAGCAATTTTTTGGATGGAAGTGATATGAGATTTCACGATTTGCAGCCTAACAAGTCGCCGGAGCCAACCGCCGTTGGCGCGGTCAGTTCCGCTATCGCGGTTCGCGCCGCGAGTCGGCGGTGGCTCAGCTTTTTTCGTTAGGCCACATTCGCACGCCATGACAATTTTCGAGCTAAAAGCAGCATTGGTCAGAGAGAGAGTTAGACCGGATGCGTATTCATTTGCTGGTGGATTGCCAAACGAGTCATATTGCATTGCTCCGTGTTCTGATGGCTGGGAGGTTTATTACAGCGAGCGAGGCGGCAAGACCGGACGCCAGATTTTTCGCGATGAGAGTTCGGCTTGCGAGTATTTTCTCGCGCAGCTTCTCGCGGATCACACAGCGAGAGATTTAGCCTGATTTTATTGAGTTATGACGACCATGTGGCCTAACCAGTCGCCGGAGCCAACCGCCGTTACCGCTGCGGTTGCAATCCACGCCGCGAGTCGGCGGTGGCTCAGCTTTTTTCGTTAGGCAGCATGAGCGCTCAGACTTATGTGGATTTGTCCAAAATGCAGAGAGAAGATAGAAGACCAGTTTGATAGCTGCTGGAGATGCGCGGCCAAGCCTGGTGAGATAGTTCCAGATGTTGAGCCAGCGACTGCCATATCGCCAGAAAATAGGCCGCCGCGCCCGCCGCCATATTTTGGGGTTTTGTCATTGGCTTTCCCGCTGCTCGGCGTTCCATTCGCATATATGGTTACTACTCCTTCGCAGGAAGGTTGGGGCTGGGGCGGTGCTGTCCAGCTTATCGGCATTATGTTTGCATCGGTCGTTTTGGGGCTGATTTCGGCAGTGGTCGGTTTGACGCGCAAAGAGAAGTTTCGGGGGTTTTCTATTGTTGGATTGGTCTTGAATGGGTTTGTGGTTATTTTAGCTTTGTAAGATGACGATGCTGCCTAACAAGTCGCCGGAGCCAACCGCCGTTGGCGCTTGCCGTTCCGCTGGCGCGGTTCACGTCGCGAGTCGGCGGTGGCTCAGCTTTCTACGTTAGGCGGCACTCGCATCACCACAAATCAGAACCATGGAAGCCATCAACCATCCACAACTTGGAATAATCACACCCGAACCCGACCATGGATTTTGGTGGACGGAACCTATAGCTTTTCATGCGCTTGGCTTTGCGGCACGAATTTGCGCTATGACTAGAGGTGAGCCGCCTTCCGCGCTTCAGCTTGAAGCGATGGTTAAGAGCGTTGCTTTATCGGAAGAGTTGAAGTCTGAGATGGCAAAACAAATGGCACTCGTCTATGAGGAAATACGCCCAGGCTACCTCACGGCTCCAGAATTATATGACGAGATACCCGAAGTGCCGGAGCCAGATAAGATTTCGACACTTTTCAGCGAGTTGTCAGTTTTTGTGGATGATGACAGTGAGTTTGAGATTTGTTTTTCATTTCGTCTTTGGTTTGACGAAGGACATGAAATGAACGTCAGATGCAAATCTGGGAAAATCTGGGACGTTTGCTGTGAAGGATAAAGTTTATGACCGTGCTGCCTAACCAGTCGCCGGAGCCAACCGCCGTTGCCGCTGTCAGTTCCGCTGTCGCGGTTCACGTCGCGAGTCGGCGGTGGCTCAGCTTTTTTCGTTAGGCGGCATGAGAGCGTAGCCAATGGCTGTAATATTTATGATGCAAAATATATGAAAACTAAATTCGCTAAACTTCAAAGGCTAAATCAATGGAGCCTTCCGATTCTCTGTGCGTCTGCCATGTGCATTTTTTGCACTGGATGTGTTTATGTCGTCTATTCTATGTTGGTAAAACCCTATTACACTGTTGATCCAGAGTTTTCAAAAACACATGATCTTAATTTCAAGCAACCCTCAACAAAGCCTAAATCAGTTGTTTTTTTAGAGCATAAAGGTTTCGCCAATGAGTTTTATCAAGCTATTACGAATACGGGTGCCTTTTCACAAACAGTAATGGTGACGAATAAGGTTGATTTACAGAAATATGTTGGCTGGAATATCATAAGCGTGTTGTTTAATCGTCATGGGACTAAAGGCCCCGGCTGGGATACAGGTTTAGAGTGTAAATATGAAGTTAAGATTCGATTTGACTTTCAGGCATCGGGTGAGCCAGCCGAATATGCTTTTCTATCTGCAATTTGGCAAGCTAATGGCAGTAAGAAACAACCCAACGACAAGCCCCCGGCTTTAGAAGCTAAGATACCAACTGACGAGGCACACCCGGTAACGAACATGGAACAAGCTGCAAGACTTTTCGCGAAAGAGATAGTTTTGGCTGCATTTACCGATGCACAGAAAACGGGACGCTATTTCCAGTAGATGTGAATTGATTCGAGATAGTAAAAGCAATGATTCTACATATTGCCGTGCCGCCTAACAAGTCGCCGGAGCCAACCGCCGTTGGCGCGGTTCACGCCGCGAGTCGGCGGTGGCTCAGCTTTTTTCGTTAGGCCACTTGACCACCTATTGATTTATGAACACATCACCACAAGAACAGGCGAGAGGTTTTAGACTCTCGTTTATCATCAACACAGCGGTCGGCGTTTTTATGTTGCTGCTCGCCGCCATCGGTTTGATGGTTGAGCTTTCATTTCCATCCCGGAGCCGCATCCACGCAAGGTCAATCTGGCCCGGCTCGGCGAACACAACGCAATGGCACTTGGAAAGAAAAACTGGATGTTTATTGGGCATCCTGAAGCCGGCGAACGCAGCGCAGTGATTTACACGTTGCTGGGCAGTTGTCGGCGGCAAGGAATCAATCCGTTCGATTATTTGAAAGATTTGTTCACCCGCTTGCCAGCAGCCAAAATCACCCAAATCAAGGAGTTCACGCCAGCGATTTGGGTGAAAACAAAAGCGATTTGAACGAATGTTCGCTCAAGCCGTTTGAGCAATTCGACCTCGGGGCAAAACTGGGAACTTTATGGCTCCTGATGCGGTGGGTCTTCATGCGTTTTTAGTTTACACCAGCCCTTTTGAGGCATAAGAACAAGTTAGCACAACAATCGCAATCCGCACGAGGAAATCTGAATCTTGCATCATTATGAAGACGAGTGTTAAAAATCTTATTCTTGCTCTAGTTTTGCTCGTCGGTCTCCTGCAAACTGCGCGTGCGGCGGTGACATTTTCCGTCACGCCCGCCGCCGTCAGCAACACTTGGAATGGAAACATCACGCTTCAAATAGCCGGCCTGACGAACACGGAGACCGTGGTCGTCCAGAAATTTCTCGATCTCAACACCAACGGCGTCATTGACGGCAGCGATTGGCTGGTGCAGCAGTTCACTTTGACCGATGGTCAGGCGGGTATGATTATTGGCGGGGTGACCAATTTCAATGTGCCCGGCGACACGGACGGAGCTACCAACGGACAAATCACCACGTCACTGTATCAAAACGGGGATTTTAGGCAGCATATCATCGGGAACTATTTGTATAGGCTATCCAGTCCCGTCGGCCATTTCGGATCCATCACCATTCCTTTCGCGGTTACCAATTTTCCCTTCGCACAAAAGTTCACCGGCAACGTCGTCAGCAACAACACCAGCACTACGGTGCCCAATGCCGTTGTGATTTTATTCCCGCCTGGGGCCAATGATCCGCCATTAGGAGAAACGGTGGCAAACAATGCGGGCAGTTACACCATTTCTGCACCGCCTGGAACTTATTCGCTCACTGCTTTCAAGAGTAACTATCTGGGCTACTTGACTTCTGCGCCGGTTCTTACTTTGAGCAACGGTCAGACCATCAGCACGAATATAACATTAACCCCGGCCACGAACAGCGTCTCCGGCACTCTGGTGGACGCCGGCAATTCCAGCATAATTTTGCCGGGGGTGATGGTCGCGGCAAAATCCACCAGCGGCCAGATCGCGGCTGTCTCTATGACCGACACGAATGGCCATTTTAACCTGCTGGTGGGCACAGGGGCATGGTTAATTAAACCGGATGACGCCTCGCTGCTGATTCATGGCTATCTGGGACCGTTTAACTGGATTTATACCACCGCCGGCACGACGGGGATGGCTTTACAAGCCTACAAGGCCACGGCATTGATTTATGGCAGCGTTTTGGACGTCCTCGGAAATCCAATGCCAGGCCTTGACGTTTATACCTTCGACAGCGTGAACGAACTTTATGAAACGGACGGCAGTTACACGGATACGAACGGGAATTACGTGCTGGGTGTGCTGGACGTGGGTGCCGACGATTACTGGTATTGTGCCGCCAACGGCGACAACCAGTTCACCAATTATCTGTTTTCACAGGAAACCATAGACGGCAGCCTCAGTGCCGGGCAGACAGAACTTCAGGATTTCACCGGTGTTCTGGCGACTAATTATATCACCGGCTGGCTCAAGGATAACTACGGCAATCCGATTGCTGGTGTCGAAATATATAATTATGACGAGACACCGATCAACGGAGCATACTTCGATGGGAATGGGAACATCACCGACGCCAACGGCAATTATTCGTTGAACGTTTGTAATGGCACTTGGGATGTCGGGGTTGATGATTACGGAGACAATACCAGTTTGCCATCCAACTACATCAGCCCGGCAGATCAATACCCGGTGATTGCCAACAACAATGCCGTGGTGGATTTCACGGCCACGTTCCTGCCATTCCAGGTGACAACAACTTCGCTGCCTAACGGCACGAACGGCGTAGCTTACAATCAAACACTGGCGGCGTCCTACGGGCAAGCACCATACACCTGGACAAACACTGCTGGCACATTGCCACCTGGTGTGACGTTGATGACCAATGGTTTAATTTCCGGAACACCTACGAATAATGGAACATACAATTTCACAGTCAAGGTAACGGATGCTGCGAACAGCATGGCAACCCAGACGTTGGCATTGACGGTATTCGGCCCCCCAAGCGTCACGCTTCAGCCGACAAATAACGCAGTTGCGGCTGTAGTTGGAAGCAATTTGATATTTTCCGTAACAGTGGCTGGCACCGGTCCCTTCACTTATCAATGGCAACTTAATGGCACCAATCTTCCCTATAATACGATGACTACTGTGGCAGGCGATGGAACATACGGTTATTTCGGTGATGGCAACCAGGCGACAAATGCGGAATTATATGGTCCCGATGGTGTGGTGGTGGACGCCTCCGGCAACCTGTTCATCGCTGATGAGTATAACTCGCGCGTCCGCAAGGTAGCCACCAATGGTATTATCACCACGGTCGCAGGAAACGGTGTTTACGGTTATTCCGGCGATGGTGGCGCAGCGACTAATGCAGAATTTTATAATCCCCATGGTATCGCGGTGGATTTGATTGGCAACCTGTTCGTTGCTGATGGTCAAGTTATCCGCAAGATTGGAACCAACGGGATTATTGCTACGGTGGCGGGCTATGGTTCAATCGCAGGCGATTCCGGCGACGGGGGTGCGGCAACCTATGCTCAATTGTTTGCTCCTCAAGATGTGGCGGTAGACGCAACTGGCAACCTGTTTATAGCTGATACACATAACTACCGCATCCGTGAGGTTAAAACCAATGGAATAATTAACACCGTAGCTGGCGGTGGAATCTCCTCACTCGGTGACGGCGGCGCGGCAACCAATGCGGAATTGAATTGGCCCTATTCCGTGACTGTGGATGCAACTGGCAATATATTTATTGCAGATTACGGTAATTACCGCATTCGCAAGGTGGACACCAATGGGATAATCACCACGGTGGCAGGTAACGGGACAAGCGGTTATTCCGGCGACGGTGGCGCAGCGACAAATGCAGAATTGGGTTCTCCCTATTCTGTGACTGTGGATGCAACTGGCAATATGTTTATTGCAGATTACAGTAATTACCGCATTCGTAAAGTGGACACCAATGGGATTATTTCTACAGTAGTGGGCTATGGGATAGGAGGCTACTTGAGTCACCCGTCTAGTGTGGTATTGGACGTCAAAAACAACCTGTTCATCGCGGACCAAGGTAATTCTCTCATCCGTAAAGTTGTCTTTTCTCCGATCTTTCCTCTAAGCCCGACACTGACATTAAATAACGTGAGTTTCGGAAATGCCGGGGCGTATGACGTGGTGGTGTCCAACTCGTATGGCAGTGTCACCAGCAGCGTAGTTAATTTAACCGTCACGCTACCTCCGCTTATTCTTTCAACGCCGCAAATAACCGTTGGCAGCACCAATTTCACATTCCTGCTCTCCGGTCCGATCGGCAGCAACTATGTGCTCCAAGTTTCCACGAACCTGTTGAACTGGAATCCGGTCATCACTTCCACCATCCCCATCAGCGGTTCCATCAACTTGAGCAACGCCATCAGCGGTTCCAAACAAGGGTTTTATCGGGTTCACTTGCAATAATCAATCGGTCAAAGTGGTCCTTAGCAAACCGATATGTTGACGCATGCAAAAACCGCATTCGTTTATGGCGCGAAACTTGATAGGCTATACCCTTCCTTATATCATGCCCAACCTCTACTCGGCCACCACTTCAATTTGGACTAGACTGAAGCATTTTCACACCTTTCCACCCTCTCCCACCCCCACTATGCAGATCATTTCGCAAAGCTACATTAAACTGTTCTCTAACCAAAGGCACCATCACAGCCCTAAAATCTGATCGTTTAATGTCGGGCAAGTTCTTCTCCTTCAACAAGCCTCTAAAAAAGGCCAGCGCTTCATTCAGGGTTAAAATCTGTCCCGGTTCATTCGTCAACACCTCATCCACAAATCTCCTAGCCATCCTCTCCATCAACTCAAGCCCACGGATTCTTTGATTTGGACTTGTGGCTGAGAAGAATGATTGGTCGGCTGCTAAAATAGACTTGGCTCTTTGAATAATGAGTTTTGCCGTTTTGTCCTGTCTAAACTCGTGGACCAGATTCAGGTTATGGACTTGGGCTGGCATTTCTTCAGCACACTTCATCATCAAAGCCCTATACTGATTCATCAATTTCTCAGGTGTAGTGGGTTTGAAGATTTGGTCTGAGTCTTGAAAATACCACTGCATCTCTCCCTCAAAATAGACTACGTGATGATTGAGATCCTTTCTACCACCTAAACATGCGGCAAAAAAGTCGTGGTTGATGGTGATGGGCAGGACTTGGCTAGAAAACTGGTCAATCTGATCTACCAACTCAAGAAAAGGTGACCCATAGTTTTTATACGCTTCAGGGTAATATTTAACGAACCATTGATTTGGGGTGGTTGGAGTGGATGATTGCTGGTCTAACTGATCGAACTTGTTTGGCCCATACAACCTCAATTCGGACCTGTTCAGTGCAAGTTCTGATACCATACTAAAAGCTCCTCATCAGACGGGATTTTGGGTTCGAGACATCCCTCAGTTCTCAAGAAATTCAACAACCACTCAGAATAGGCATATTTGACTTGGGCTGACTTGATCTGGTCGAATCTCTGCTTAAACGGGTTTGGTTCGGTGTTCATGGAGGGTTTGGGTTGAAGTCGGAAAACTAGAGTTGGAGATTTAACTCTATGTTTGGGTCGTTTACTCTATGTTTGGTCCGGTATCTCTAGTCGACAGTTTTGCTTGAGGGAATGGTAAGGCTCGCCTCAATCACAACGCCAGCTTCAGGATCATGGTCAGGCTTTTCAGGTCTAGACTTGGCCTTCCTCCCTTTAATTGGCTTCCCCTCATTTAGTTCACCCCACCTCAGCACCTCTCCCTCAGCCTTTAGTCTAGCCAAGAATTCACGGCCCTTTTCTGGCAAATCTTTGTCCGAAATATAAATCTCATCCGATCTGTCTTGTTTAGCTCGCTTCTTCCGCTTAAATCCAGTCATTTGCTCGATCTCCTTTCTACTATATCCCATAATGCTGAGTGACTGGTCTCTTTGAAGTCCTAAAAAAGTATCTGGACTAGCTTTAATCTGCAACAATCTAAAGAGTGGCAGGCGTTTCTGGCATTCGAGCATTAGTTGGTTTGTTTGGTCGAGAGTCATTCTAGGCTCGATTTGGGTTGGTTGGGGTAGTTCGATGTTGTGCATAGTGGTTGAGTGGACCGCCTTTTCGGGTCAGGCGTTTGATAGCTTCGTAAACCGCTGATCTACCCAAGTACGGATAATGCTTGGTGATTTCGTCCAGCGTATCGTAAAACCATCGCTTCCCCTCTCGCTCGTTGCTGCTCAAGCCGATTCTGAAGCCGATGTAGCCTAAAACCAAAGCTGCTGTGTAGTCGTATTTCTCAGCGATGGTGCGTGAGAAACTGTGGGTGTGGTTGGAAAATACAATGAGTTCTTTCATAGAGTTACGGATTTATCCTTAAGATTGGCCTACAACCTAAGATAACAGTCAGCTATCTCTAGTTTTCAGCCAATCTCAAAAACACATCAGTCCTTCCCCTCCACTTCAAACGAATCCACTACTACCAACGGCTTTTCATAATCGTCGCCCAAAAAGTGGCTGAGCAGAATCACACCCTTGACCCCTACCAGCAGCTTTTCTAGATCGATACTTTTAGCTGAGTTCTTCTTGAAAAAGTCAGCGCCAAGAACCGGTGTCAGGAAGTTGCGAAGATCTGACCCTGGCTTGAAACTGAGCAAAAAGTTCCTGCCAGCCCTACAATCGAGGTTTATCAGGTTTGGAATGGTGACGTCGAAGTTGATGCGAATCCAGTCCTGTCTCGCCCTAGCTGATTGTTTGTTGAACGGTTTTATGCCCGAGATTTGAGCGGCATAGGCTCCTTCTGGAAGATCGAAGGTGACCTCCCTGTCTAGTATTACATTTATCATAGTATATATTCCCATCATTGGCTTCCGGCGTTAACGTAGCCGGGGTTAGGACGTGAACGGTCTGGCTCAAGCAGTCAGAGTGCGTTTGGAATTTTGAAACTGAACGGGAACTTTTGGTTTGAAGTCTGCGTATGCTTACTTAATAAACACAATTTAACTATAACAAATGCTACTAATGGTGTCAAGCAGGGAAAATGAAATATTTCGGGGTTAATTACAGGCGGGGCTATTGGATTGCCCGTGATTCTAGCCAGCCACGCCACGTCAACAATGGGCAATCTTTAATTGTATTCCAGTGAATATCCGGTACAGACTAAAATAGTGCTTGCAAACAGGTTGAACAGGAAGAGAATCACAAAAAGGTTCACGCTGTTCGTGGGCCAGAAAACAAATGGGAAAACCCAGATCAATACACTGCAAGCGGGAACTTTGTACTTCAGGTCAAAAAGAAGTTTTATCTTTCGATCGCAACGTCAAAGATGTGGTTTGGTTCAGCGAGGAAAAACATATGAAGAACTCCCAGAAATGTTACGATAATTTGACCTTGATGGTTGTACTGGCGGTAGCATATGGAATTTTTGGCCAACCAGCGGCGGCGGGGATAGTCACCAAAGGTGGGACGGGAACGGACTTGACGGCTGGCGCAAGTTGGGGTGGTACGGCACCAGGTTCAAGTGATGTTGCCACTTGGACAGGTTCCTCTCTGGGCACGGGTTTGACGCTGGGCTCATCCAGTACGTGGGGCGGCATCAGTGTATCGGGGGCTCTGACGGACATCGGCATTACCGGCGGTGGCCTGCTCACGCTTGGAGCGGGCGGTATTGATATGTCGGCCTCGACTGTAAATATGTCGCTCGGCATTCCAATCAACATCGCCGCCAACCAGACTTGGATTGTAAATGGGTTAAAGACATTAACTGTTTCCGGAAACGTCGGGGTTCCAACCTATGGTTTGACCAAATCCGGGGCCGGTGCGTTGATGCTATCGGGCGCAAATAGTTTCCAAAACATTACAATCAATACCGGCACCACAAAGGTCTTTGCAGACAGCAACCTGGGAGTGTTTTCGTCTTCACTGGTGGCAAACCAACTAACATTTTCAGGGGGCACCCTGGAAATCATGACTGGATTCCCTTTATATACCAACCGCGGTATCACCGTGACTGCGGCCGGCGGCACACTCACGGTTGATACGGGACAAACCCTGAACATCAACGCCACATACAACGCCAGTTTGCCCTATAGCGTGATTTCTGGCAGCGGGGCGCTAATGCTCAACGGCCCCGGCACCGTTCAGATCAATACGCAGAGCCCTTCAAGCATCTTTTACGCAGCTAATCCCAGTTTTAACGGTCCGCTAACCATCAACGGTGGAACCCTTTTGCTTAACGACGGAGGCACCGTCTCACAATGGCCTAGCTGGTTTGCAACTCTACCCTCCTTGACCTTAGGCGGGGGCAACCTCCATATCACCGGGTCCACCAGTTTTAACACCACCTATTGGGGAACTATGGGCAACCTGATTTTGAATCCTGGAGCGAACAGCATTACCCTCGACTACGTGGGTTTGTACAATGGATACAGCAGCAGCCTGACCCTGAGCAACACTTGGACACGAAGTACCGGTGCCACTCTGCTTGTGGATCTCACCGGCGGCGACACCACCAAAGAAACGCCATGTCTTGCCACCACCGGGCCGCTCGCCACCCAGAATGGCATCTTGGGTTATGCCTTGGTTCGGGACAGCGGTGGAACCGGATTTGCCACCACCAATTATCTTAACAACGTGAATAATTTCACCGGCTGGACGTTGCAGCGATACCGGGCGGCCGCAACGCTTACTGCGGGCAGCAATGACGGCACAAGAAATTACAGCACCGCAGGCAATGTGACCCTAAGCCCAGCGAATTCAATCAGGGCTAATTCGCTTGCCATCATCTCCGCTAGCACGGTTGATCTGGGCGGATCTAGCGACCTCCTGACACTAACAAGCGGTGGGTTGCTCAATACCGGATCCGGCGTTGGTATGATCCAAAACGGTCAAATCACATCGGGTGGTCCAGATTTAATTATTCACGATTACGGCAACCTGACAATTAGCGCACCCATAGTTAACAATGGTGTGAACCCGGTTGCCTTGACGCTCTCAGGCACGGGCGGACTGACTTTGAGCGGCGCGAACAGCTATACCGGCGGGACTAGAATTAATGCCGGCCAATTATTGTTGAGCAGCGGCAATAACCGGCTGGCCAACAGCGGTGCCATCACGGCGGCGGGTGGTGTGTTAGACCTCGGTGGTAATAGTCAGATGGCTTCGGGTACGATTTCTTTCCAAGGAGGCATTGTACAAAATGGAACAATGATAAATAACACAACCAATTACGACGGTCAAAGCGGTACAATTTCCGCCACGCTCGCCGGTAGTGTCGGCCTGACCAAGACAGGCAACGGCGTGCTGACTCTTACCGGTACGAACACTTACTCCGGGGCGACCGTGGTCAATGGCGGCAACTTAAAAATAACCCGGACACACGGTGTCTATGCCGGCTCGGATAATGCCACCTACGCCAACTGGCGGACCGCAAGCACCCTTAAAACGCTTTCAATCAATGGAAGCAACATTTACGGCAATGACGGTTACCTAATGTTCGCTTGCGATGTGACCTCCACCAGTGCTAACAGCGGTGGCATTTTCGGCGACAATCCGGTGACCTGGAGTGGCACTACATTTAACGACAATACCATCAAAAACGTAGTCTCGCTGCCCCCGTACCTCACGGTCGCCAACAACGCGTTGAACACGAGTGCCTGGGACTACGGCTATCAGCCAATCAATAATCCAACGGGTGGCAACATGCAGTCAGGCTTGGGCTTTTACTACGTCGTACACGATGCAACCGAACGGGATATGGTCGATCTGACGATTACTGCAAGTGTATCCGGTTTGCGGCTCGGATTATTTGATGGCGGGGATCCCATGGGCCGGTACCGCGTGGCGGTCAACGGCGACCCCATCGGCATATCGGCAGTTTACAACGGCAGCGGGTTCTATTTTTTTGATCTCACCGGACTGAAGAGCGGTGACGTCATTCACGTATATGGCACAGGGACCGGTTCGGACCTGGGGGCTTTCCTCGGAGGGCTGACGTTCGACAGTTTCACAACCAACATAGTTGCTGCCAATGTTTTACCAACCGGCTCGACCGTGCAAATCGCCGGTTCCGCAACCTTAGAACTAAACGGAATCAGCGAGCAGACTGGCTCACTCGCTGACAGCGGCGGAACCGGCGGCAATGTTATAAATAGTGGCGGCTCACCAATTACATTGACAATCGGCAACGACGGCACCAGTACTAGTTTCTCAGGAGTGATTACAAATGGCACCGGGGCACTTAACCTGATCAAGGTTGGTTCTGGCATCCAAACGCTCGCAGGCTCGTGCACCTACAATGGAACGACGACCGTTAGCAATGGCACCTTGCTGGTCAACGGGTCGATCGGAACGAACACTGTGACAGTGACCGCAAATGCCACGCTGGGCGGCACGGGTACGATCAATGGGGTCGTTACTTTGAACAACGGCGGCACGATCCAGCCGACCCTTGCCGGCACGAGCAGCGGCACGCTCACCTTGAGCAGTGCCGCATCACCCACTTTCAACGCCAATTGCACATTAAAAATCCGGGCGGGGTCGAGCGCGATGGATCAGATCATTTTGAGCAGCTCCACTCAGGTGTTTTCATGCGCCAATCTCGATCTCGTCATTGATACCACTCTGCTCACGGCCAATGTCAATGGATTGAAAATCGTGCAGGTGGCCAATCCCGCAGGTGGCATCAGCGGCATCTTCCACAGCGTCAAAGTCATCGGCAACACCAGCTACGCGGCGACCATCCACTACAATACCCAGACGATCACAGTAGATCTGGCCAGCAGCGGACCCACGGTGGATCACTTTGCGATTTCAGCATTGGGTTCGCCGCAAACGGCGGGGACGCCGATCACCGGAATCACAATCACGGCTCAGGACGCCGGCAACAATACGGTGACAACTTTTGGGGGCTGGGTGAACTTTGGTGGCACAGCGGGAGTGACCGGCACTTCCGGAATATTCACTGCCGGGGTGCTGACCGGCGTCAGCGTTACTCCGACGGTTGCCGGTAGCGGGCTGACAGTCACGGTAATGGATCCGGTTGGTCACACGGGCATCGCCACAATCAGCACCATCAATCCGGGAGGAGTGAGCCAATTCTTCATCTCGCCCGCAAGATTATTGCAGACAGCGGTGGGCACGTTGCTGACCCTAACGAGCATTACAGCGAAAGATATGTATGGGAACACTTGCAGCACCGGTCCCAATACATTTAACGGGACTGTGACGTTTGGGGGCACGGCGGGAGTTACAGGAACATCCGCGGCTTTCTCTGCCGGTGTGTTGATGAGCCCTGGCGTAATGCCCACGCAATCGGGCATCCGTTTGACGGTCACCGTGACGGACGGAGCCAACCATACAGGCTTGTCCACGTTCGGCATCGTCAGTCCCGGGCCGGCACAAACGGTGGCCTTGACCTCGGGTAACAGCCAGAGCGGGATCATCGGGACAACCTTGGGAAGTCCGTTCATTGTGATGGTGACGGATGGCTACGGAAATCCAGTAACCGGAAGCGGTGTGACTTTTTCCGTGGCCACGACACCTAATGGAGCGACGGGACAATCGTTGAGCACGGTCAGTACAACCACGGACACAAACGGTCAGGCCGCAACGATCCTGACGTTGGGTAATCTGACCGGAACTTACACGGTGACAGCAACGTCCTCCGGCCTTACCGGTAGCCCGGTGACCTTCGCTGCCAGCGCCACGACCCAGGCGGTACTTTCCGTAACTCTCTCCACGAATACGGTGCCGCGATTTCATCTACTACAGATGACGGTGGCCATCGGGGCAACGTACAACAACCCGTTTAATCCTGGCGAAGTGGATTTGCATGCCGTGTTTACCGCCCCATCCGGCACAAATATTACCGTGAATGGCTTCTGGGATGGAACCGCCTGGCGCATACGTTTTGCAGCAGCGGAAACCGGGCAATACCAATATGTGGTGTCCTTGGTTGATTTATCCGGAACTAGACAGGCAACCGGTAGCTTCGGAGTTGTGGGTTCGTCCGATCATGGATGGATACGGACTTCGCTGAGGGATCCGCACTATCTTGAACAAGCTGACGGCACACCATTTTATGGAGTCGGGTTTTGTTTGCCGTGGTCGGTGGATACGAACCAGTTCACCACCATGAGCACCAACGGTTGCAACATCTTTGTCTATTGGCTGCCGTCATGGGATAATGCGGTGGTGGATCTTTTCGACGGCTACGACCGATATAACATGACCAAAGCGGGAAACGTGGATCAGATCTTTGCGGCGGCGGAGGCCCAGGGGATCAAGATAATATTAACCGTATGGAACCATGATTTCCTACAGGATGAAAGTGGGGATTGGTACAATAACCCCTTCGACGCGCTGTCCACCTGCCCCAATTTTTCAACTGATCCCAATTCATGGCAATACCAGCAGCAGCTTTACCGCTACTTTATCGCCAGATGGGGTTATTCACAAAGTCTGGCGGCGTGGCATACGATCAGCGAAATCGACGGCACTGAGCAAACATATTCCTGGCATACCGAAATCAACAATTACTTTGTACAAAACGATCCTTACGGGCATCCGACTACCGGATCCAGGGGAGATACGCAAATCTGGCCTGGATTAAATGTCATGGATTGGCCCCAGGTGCACAATTACGGAGGTGCCCAGGATGCTGTTGGGATTGCAGGTAACGTGGCAAGTATTACATCAGCGCTTTTTGCCGGATACGACAAGCCGAATTTCCATGGAGAGTTCGGTCTTCAGACCAGTGCCGGCGAACCAGCCAGGACGGCTTACCAACACAACGGAATGTGGGCGGCGCTAATGACCGGGGCGGCCATCACTCCGCTCATGTGGGAAGACGGCAGTGCTTGGGGTACGCAGACGCCCTCGATGTATGCGTCGTCGAAAAGTTTTCAGGGATTTGTCAGTGGCATTAATATGCCCGCCCAATTATTTAAACAAGCCACTATCGCGACTTCGCTTGCCGGCGGAAATGCCTGGGGCTTGGGAGGAAGCAACGTTGTCATGGGCTGGGTGCAGGATACGGCACCGGGCAAGGTTGTGTCGGGCGCGACCGTGACTTTCACCGGCTTGACCAATGGCAATTATACGGTTCAGAGTTACGACACATGGAATGGTTTTTTCTCGGCTCCTGTGGTGCAGACGGTATCGAGCGGAAGCCTGACGATACAACTGCCGGATTTTACGAATGATGCGGCAGTGCGGTTAGTGAGTATCGTTCCGGGGCCCGGTCAGACGAACACCGTAATCAATCTTAATGACAGTGGGCCGGGTTCATTGCGTGATACCATTGGCAAATCCGCTCTTGGGAACGTCATCAATTTCGCATCTGGCCTCTCCGGAAACATCACACTGACCAATGGCGAATTGGCTATTGCCCAAGCCCTGACAATTTTAGGACCGGGGGTAAAAACCCTGACCGTCAGCGGCAACAATTCCAGCCGGGTCTTTAATATCAGTAGCGGAACGGTGGTCATTTCAGGTCTGACAATCGCCAATGGTTACCATGACAATACCGTGCAGGGTGGCGGCATCGCAAACGCCGGAAACCTGACCGTCAGCAATTGCGATTTTGTGGGCAACCACGCCGATGAAGATGGCGGTGCCATTTATAATTCTGTGGGAACGCTGACCGTGGTGAATTGCACTTTCAATGGCAATAGTGCGTCATTTGGAAATGCTGGAGACGTTGGCGGTGCCATTGACAACCAAGGCACGGCAATTATTCTGAACAGCACGTTTTTCAACAATGTCTCGATATTTGGCGGTGCGATTGGAAACGAAACTTTGGGCACGCTGCTGATCACCAACTGCACGCTCAGCGGCAACAATGGGGCGGGCAACGCGCAAGGCGGTGGCATCTATGACAATGGGGGTCATGTGACAATCCGCAACACCATCCTTGCCGGCAACAGCGCTGGCGTTGGACCGGAATATTATGGTTTGGGCACGTTGACGTCCGGTGGCTTCAACCTCATCGGGAAAACCAATGACAGTACTGGCTGGGTTGCCACCGATCTGAAGGGTTCGAGCGCAGTACCACTCAATCCATTGCTCAGTCCACTACAGGACAATGGTGGCCCGACCTACACGATGACACCGCTGCCTGGCAGCCCGGCCATAGATGCCGGCAATAGCAGCGGACTCACAACTGATCAACGCGGCTGGCAGCGGCCCTATGATTTTCTAGGTATTCCCAATGCCGCTGGCGGCGATGGCAGCGATATTGGCGCGGTAGAGATCTCTCCGCCGGCATTGAGTATTGCGCTTTCATCAGGCAATGCCGTGCTTTCTTGGTCCACCAATTACCCGGGATATGCTATCGAAACGACGACTGCGCTGAATCCTCCGGCGGTGTGGTCGGTAGTGCCGGGAACACCAGCAATTATTGGGAGCCAGTTTGTGCTCTCTGCCGGCTCGGCGACCTACACCCGGTTTTTCCGGCTGGCGCCATACATTGCCGGGTCAGCCTTGAGCTTCGACGGTGTGGCTGCTTACGTGAACATTGGAGCAGCGCCGTTGTTGCCGCCCTGGACGGCGGAATTCTGGGTCAATCGGCAGGATGCATCGAATTACTCTGCCAGCCTGCTCGGGGATGGAAATACAGCCTTGAAACTGGAGCAATTCAACTTCTCGCGTCAGGTGGGCTTCACCCAGTTTGGCGTGGCCGACTACACATTCAATTATAGCGCGCCTACGAATACTTGGGTGCATCTGGCCTTTGTCTGTGACACCACCACCCGACTCTATGTCAACGGTGTGTTGCAGGACTCCAATCCCAACGTCATTAATCTTCCTTTAGGAAGCCTTGGCTACGACAGCAGCGGTCACCCCGATTATCTGAAGGGGACCATTGACGAGATTCGCGCTTGGAACGTGGCACGCACGCAAGCACAGATTCAGGCGGACATGAACCATACCCTGACCGTACCACAGACCAATCTGGCGGGTTACTGGCGGTTTGATGAAGCCAGTGGCCCCGGCGCGGTGGACTCCAGCGGCCAAGGGAAGGCCGGAACACTCCAAAATAATCCCATTTGGATTATTTCCTCAGCTCCCTTGGTTCCGTGACTGAAGAATCTCTTCATCCGATGGCTTGGCAAATTGCATAATGCACCCTTTCTGGTTTTGTTTTCAAACATGTCTTGGGCCTGCCGTTTTAATGCAAATCGCGCGTGGATATTCATACGGCGGTTAATCTTGAAAAATGACCGAACCGATTCCATATACTTGTAACCAATTTGTTTAAACCGCGTCCTTCCTTGAATATGAATAAGTCAGTTTTCATCAAAGCTATTTTAATCACTGCTGTCGTGCCTCTGTTTGCGGGCTGTATCGAACGTCAGGTAGTCTATGTCCCACAACCCGCACCTGCTGGAACGGTCGTGGTAGCACAACCGTCGGAACCACCACCGCCGCAGGTAGAGGTTGTTCCAGCTGCTCCAGATCCTACCTATATTTGGATTGGCGGTAATTGGGAGTGGCGTGGTAGTTGGGTCTGGGTCAATGGTTACTGGGGGCATCGTCCATATGTAGGGGCGGTGTGGGTGCATGGACATTGGGGCTGGCACGGACATCGACACGTCTGGGTGCGGGCTGGCTGGCGCTGAACATCAACTAGAGAATCTTGACCTCGTACAAATTAATACACACCATTAAACTTATGAAGATTAAAACAATATTGTCGGTTATAGTATTGGGCACACTTTTTTCCATCACCCAGTTTAGTGCGAGCGCAGCGGATCATCCTTTTTACCTGCATGCCCTGTCCGATTTGCGTGCAGCCCGGTGGATGGTTGAACATCGTCCTGGTGATTGGCAAAGAACGGACGATGAGGTTGCCGCAGTCAAAGAGATTGATGCGGCCATCAATGAAATCAAGAAAGCCTCCATTGATGATGGAAAAGACCTCGCCGATCATCCGAAAGTTGATGAAAAACCTGATCATATCGGCCGTTTACACGAAGCGGTAGATTTTTTAAAGAAGGCCCGCAAAGATGTGAACCGTGAAGAAGACAATGCTTTCGCCGATGGATTGAAAGATCGGTCGTTAAAACACATCACTGAAGCCATAAAGTTTACCGTAAAAGCCATCCATGCCTAGGTTGGTGGCCCTACTCCTCCTCGCCTCGTTCATGCTCCTGGCTGGTGGGGCTGGCTGTACCACGGTGAGGCGGAGTACGCCGGATCAGCACGCCGATTATCCTCACGACGGTATTCTACTCCAATACTCACGGGACGGCCGGTTGATTATGAAGGCCGTGATGCGACACGACAAATTTGTGGACGTGTGGGAATATGAACGGCGAGAGGATTTGCCGCGTGCAGTCATTGATGCGGTGAATCGCGGGGAACGTGGTTGGCCAGCGCTACGATGGATTCAGGTGGTGCATGATGGGAATGGTACCATTTGCCGTTTAGATGATGACGGCGTGGAGTTGGGTTGGTCTGAAATCAGGGACGGTGAAGAAGTTCGAGGCGGCCACTGAAGTACAAGATTCGGTTCGACAGAGATTTGGCGATTTTCATGTCCCAATTTAAGTTCGATTAAAAATGAACCGCCCGAGACCAGCTCAGAAGACACGAATTATCCCACCTTTCTTGCTCCAATAATTGTCGGCCGACCGCGTAACCCCAACGTCGATATCGGATTATGGCAACGACAGAATAGGCTTCCACAATCGCAACCCAAACAGCAGACATGATTTGAAATAAAACGGGTGTTTTTATCTGTGGACGTAGTGTCGCGCCCAAACTACCTTAAAGGTAAGGCAAAGCAACGGACGCTCATGAGGCACCAGGCAGCCGGTCTGAAGTTTTAGGCCGGCTGCTTTTTCGCTGCGTTCATTGCTGGTAGTTTTAAGTACCCTTTATGATGTTTGCAGTTTTGAACGTTGCCACAGCGTTTATTTGCATTGGATGCGCGCTTTATTTGATCATGAATCCAATGGAGCGAGAGACAAATCGGCTCACGCGATTCCTTGGTAAAAAGTTTTTTCCGCGATTAGACCCAGACCAACGGCAGGATCGAATGGCATCTTTTGCCGGGCTAGTTTTAGTTGGCATTTTTGTCGCATACGGCACGGCATTTCTAATCAAGCACATGAGCCGGTAATTTAGCAACCTGCGACTAGATTGATGACACTGCCTCTGGCTCTATGAGGCGAGAAATTGTAGGGTGTGTTTTATCCGTTTAATTGTTCATCCTGAAACAGTTTCAACAATTCCCATGGTTGGATGGAGCGTCCCACGATTTCCCCGGTTCTTCCGTCGGCGTTATTTTGCTAACCGTTTCGCAAAATCTGTGGATTGACAATCTTGTCAAGCTGAGCGCATATAGTACCAGATTCAAGCAACCAAAACCCACAGCTACACCATGCTCACACCCGACCAACAGATGGCTTGTCTAACCGCACCGTGTCTGGCGTTGAATTTTCTGGTTCGTCCAGAACAACGCGATAAAAAGCTGAACGGGATGGAAGAATTCTCGGATTCGGCCTGTTTCAACCGGCTGCATGATTTGTTTTGGACGTTCCATGATGCGGAACCGGCGGCATTATTGAATTCAGAGGAGTGGGCGGCTTTGACTGAATTTAACCGAGTGTTTCGGTCGCTCCCTTGGCAAGTTATTGAGGCGCACCCCCACATCAGCGAACTGCCGAACAATGACCTGTCACCTTTGATACCGGCTGGGGAGAAACTTTTGCGGCTTTTGGAAACAAGAACTGCGCGGATGCAACGATTTGGATGGTTGAACCGGCTGACTGGAATTTTCAACCAAAATGCGCGAGTTAACGGCCTGCGGCGACAAATCTAGCAACTACGCAGGGATGGTTGCTGTTCTTACCGCTAGCTATGACCCTATGCTTAAAAGGATTCGGATATTCTTAGATCTCAAAGAGACTCCAACTAAATTAACTGCTTTCCCATTGCGGAAAGCGGCCGTAAACACGTTTGATTGAACGCATTAAGTAGGGATTTCAAATCAAAACAGAGAGGGTTTTCCCCAAGGTTTTCCTTATGACCAGATGGAATTGTTTAACAGACTGGTTGTGGGCCGGAAATCTAATGGTCGCGATTTTCTCGAGCTTTTGGGTCGTGGTGGTGATGGAAAACACAATGACTTCTTCGCTCAAACGTGGCTCGATGTGGATGCTTTCATATTCCACCCCATTATATTTTCCCATCATGCTGATGCTTACCGGACTGATAATTTGCGTCATGTTTGAAAATCAAACTCCTCTTTTCTTCAACAAAATAGCTTCGATTGTTGCGCCAGTCAAATAATGCACCATTGTTAGCAATAAAACTGTCAGCAACTGATAATCATGCTTTTGCGAAACCTCAACGTACTGGTTTCAATACTCAAATACCAGGCTGGTGACAATGCCACTATGAACATCTGCGCGGGCTTCGTTATTCATCGGAAAAATATACCCTAGACCAATTCGAGGTTGCACCCGGCCAATAGTTTTAAGATTGAGGCGGAAGCAGGCATTGCCGGTCAGGCTGGTCTGGCCGGAATTATCGTGGTTCATCGCCGTATTCCCAACCAACTCAAACATCGGAATGAATTGCTGCACGCCAGGTAGCGGCAGTTCGTGATGCTGGATGGCATAGCCGAAAGTAAATCCGGATTCAAACGTCTGTAAACCGCCATCCTCGCCACCACCCGTCAACGTCGAGTAGCCGAAGATGGATTGCGCGGTAAAATGATCACCGATTTTGGTATCGTTGAATACTTTCGGGACGAATTCTGGGTTTATGCTGATGGCGGAACTGGCCGGGATGCCGACCTCAATCGCGCCGCCAAACGTCGTGTCAAAAAAGTCGTTGGCCGAGACGAATTGATAAAATGGATAACGCGCACCGAGATCGATGTTGCCAATTCCCTGTGAAACCGCGCCGGCATTCCAATCACGTTCGTAAGGGACTTCAATTTCCAGGGTCAAATTGCCAAACCCTTTTTCAACTTCCGCCGTGAGCGTATCGCTGTGCTGGTTGTCCGTCTTGGTATGCAGCCAATCCAGCCGGGCTTCATTGATTTCCAAACCGGAATCATCCACCAAAAACGGCTCCGGAAAATCTCCCTGGCTATACCAACTGCGATGGTCAAGCCCGTTAAAAAGGCCGTAGCGCGTGTTTGGTGTATCGGATGCACTCGTAGTCGTGGCTGATGATGAGGCTGGTTCATCAGCTAGAACCTTGGTTTGAACTAAAGCAGCTACCGACAAGATCCCGACGCAGGCAAATCTCCGAGTTTGTAATTTCATGGCCGTGAAGTTATCTGATCCCCAAAATTGCCGCTCTCGGTTGCTTGCCATAAATTGACGGTCACTTGCGCTGGATGCATTTTTGCGCCGGCCATGAAAAAGAACGTCGTTTTTTTGTTACAGTGTGAATTTTTCTCGTTAATGACGAACTGTGCAGCTTTGAAAAAAACTTGCGTTTCTTTGTGCTAGTAAGAAAATACCAAAAATGGTCCGCCCCAGTCGTGCCCCAGAAACCGGAAAGGAAATTCCAGATGACTTGTTCAACCGTATTCTTATAGAATACTATGAACGGAATCGACCGTTTTCAATTTCTCGGCCAAGAACTTTCAACATTTCATGAAGCACTTTCCCACCGCGCCGGCTTGTTTCGTTGCTGTTTTTGTCGTTCAGAGCCTCTTCGGCGGGACTGTACAAGATTCAACCCACACAATGTCTATTGGTTTGGATAAAACTGGTGCCATGACAGACAAACAATTCTGGTCATTGAATCTGCCGGTAACGCCCAGTTCGGAAGGGGCACAACTTCGTTGTGATGTTCAGCGTCTTATTGGTCGGGTTACGCCGGCCGGACTATGGCTTAATTCCTCATCCGATTCCAAAGGCAAACCGTTTCGCGTTGTGGCGGAATCGATAAAGCGTGGCAGCGACAATGTTCTGCCATCCTGTGGCAGCGTGCAAATATGCAAAAATGCCGCACGCTTAGTTCGTCCCGGATTAACGGAAGAATACACCGTGAGTGTGAACGGCATACAGCAAGACTTTATGATTGAGCGGAGGCCGGAGGGCAAAGGAGAATTACGTTTAGGGCTAAAGATAGACGGGGCGCAGCTAGAACCGATTCCAGACGGTGCGCGTTTGGTATTGGCAGACCCGGCGAGAGCAATTGTTTATAACGGGCTGAAGGCACAAGATGCTCTGGGCAAAGACGTAAAGGCCAGAATGGAAGTAATTTCTGGAAACTGCATAAGCATAGTTTTGGATGATGAGGGAGCAGAATACCCGATACGAGTCGACCCGATATTCAGCGACGCGAACTGGATCAACCCAGTCGGATTGGGTGGGACCGATGGAGATGTAATTGCCATTGCCATGGATGGCACAGGCAATATTTACATCGGCGGTGGCTTCACGGTTGTGGGAAATGTCGCCGCCACCAATATTGCCAAATGGAACGGTACTTCCTGGGCTGCTCTTGGTTCGGGAATTTCAGGTGTGGGTATTGATGGCATCGGGCCTTATGTTTACACCTTGGCGGTTTTGGGTACAAACCTTTATGTGGGCGGCACTTTTTCAAAGGCGGGCGGTATGCCGGCCGCCAACATAGCCTGCTGGAATGGCAGTTCGTGGTCGACGCTGGGTTTGGGGACGGACAAAGATGTCGATGCCCTGGCAGTTTCAGGAAATACATTATATGTGGGAGGTGGATTTGTTCATGCAGGGGGAGTGGTGGCCAACTACATTGCCCAATGGAACGGGATTGCCTGGTCGACGCTGGGTTCTGGGATCGGCAGCTATAGCACTATAGATGCCCTGCTTGTTTCTGGAGCCAATTTGTATGCGGCCGGATATTTTACTGCGGCTGGCGGAGTTCCAGCCAGTTGTATTGCCCAATGGAATGGCAATTCCTGGTCTGCTTTAGGTTCAGGAATGGAAAACTTTATCTACGCGTTGGCAATGTGCGGCACCAACTTGTACGCAGGTGGCGATTTTCTTAATGCCGGCGGTGTGCCAGCTAATAGAATTGCCCAATGGAATGGCACCACTTGGACGGCGTTGGGCGCGGGGACGGACGGAGATGTTTTGGCATTGGCAGTATCGGGAACAAATCTGTACGTGGGTGGCGGTTTCGATACTGCGGATGGTATGCCGGCCAATAACATTGCCCTGTGGAACGGGAATGCCTGGTCGACGCTGGGCTCCGGACTCAATAGCTATGTCTCCGCGCTTCTAATCAGCGGTAACGACTTGTACGTGGGAGGTGATTTCACTTCTGCGGGCACCAACGTGTCCGATTATTTTGCCGAAGGAATTATTAGTTCAACGACACCCTCAATCATTTCGACCAACGGGCTCGGATTTGCAGGAGGTCAGTTTGGGTTTATTGTCGATGCGGCCGGGGATGAAGGACAAATGCTGACAATCCAAGCCACGACGAATTTGGTTGATTGGGTTCCTCTGCAAACCAACATGCTCGGCAGCGCGTTCTTTTCCTTCGCTGATTCTTCCAGCAACTTCACCCAACGGTTTTACCGTGCTCAAGTGCAACCATGATAATTATGGCAACGATATTGAATGGAGGTGCGACCGCATTCTCATTTCAGAAGCTATGCCAGGAAAGATTTGCAATGATTAAGAACACAAGCGTTTGTGTCAGGATGAACGCACAACGAAATTGAATAACGCGTAGCGAGCCCGCTTGTGTGCCGTTCGACGTGAATTGCTTGCGCCTTAAGTTTGGGCCAAAAGTTGGTCAAATTGCCCGGGCTTGTTTGTAAAACCATTGGAGTTGATCGGAAGAACTGCCTTCATCCACATTCTCCTTCGCGATCATTTCATTCCCGCTGGCGGTTGGTTCCACTTCCTTTAGTTTCCATGCGTTATCCAAGCGTCCAAAAGTCCAGAATTCGACAAACGGAGTGACATAGGCATCCTGACTGATCAGTAGATTGTTTCTTCGGACGGCTCTTTGAGCATGGGCACTGATGCGAACGGTAAATTCATCCTTGGTGTTATCCGAGTAGTTTTGAACCAGAATCAACTCCACCTTGCGCACACACAGATTCCGAAACTCCAATTTTGTCCCCGCGGCTCCCAACCGGATGAGTTCACCTTGCAGGCTGGTGCCGACCTCGGGAAATAATTCCGCCATCGGAATTGATCCGGGATCACCCTTTTCCCGCGCGAGCGTGACGTCCAGAAAAACCTGCCGGCCGCGTTCCAACATCGCTTGGCGATTCCATAGTTTGTCGGTCTGAACCAGAAAATTCAGGAGCCGTTCTATGCGCGTGGCCTTGCTCTCCGTCTCTTTGTCTAGCCAGGGCCCCGCCGGACCCTCCTTGTTCGCGGCGTCATCATAAACTTGATTCAAACCCACATCCGTGAACTGCTCGAAGAAGTTTTCCTCTTTCAACACATCGGATTCGCGGGATTGTTCGATCTCCCGCAACAGCCACGCGCCATCCTGCCGGTGAAATGTCCAGAACTCTTGCATTCGGGACGGTTGCTCGTCACCACGTAAAAACTCCCGGGTCCGATCATCAATGTAATAGTCGCGGCCCGTGGCAGTGATGAGCGCGGTAAATTCGCGGTCATTTTCCTTTTGTGTATAGCGAACATTGACAATATCCACCTGCTCAACCCTCACATCTGATATCATATTAATCTCGTGATCGGCAGCGAGGCCGCTCAATTGCGAGCAATGTTCCGCGTAAAGATGGGGCATCAACAGCGGTTGCATCGCCTCGTATTGCCTGGCCTGCCAGCATTCCTGCAGTTTAATGAAGGTGGATTTCGACAACGCGACCAAGGCTGCCGGATCCATTGTTTGATCCACCCTAGCCAAAAATGTCAGCAGTTTTAAGGTTTTGGCGGCCTTGGGAGTGATGTCGTAACGGGAGTAAACATAATTCAAATCCACGTCGGTGTTGCTATCAGATTGTGAGCGTTGCGCTAAATACTTGATGACGTAATAGGCAACAACGACCCCAATTAAAATTAAAAACACCGTGGGATCTCCAGAACCACCCGAGCCGCCATAGCCGCCATAGCCGCCGTGGAAACCGCCCCCGAAGCCTCCTCCAAAACCGCCCCCAAAGCCACCGCCTTTGTTGTGAACGGCAATCCCATTGGCAAAGTATGTGTTGGGGTGATCCGTCTGGAGATTATAAACACGCGTTGGCGCGTAGACTGTCTGGAGGCTGATAATGCGTTGCGGCTGCAAACGACCTTCAAGTAAACCAAAGATTTGATCTCCGACCTTCAGCGCTTCCAAAGTCTTGAAATTGCCATTGCCAACGTAGAATGGATGTTCTCGCGTCACCCGTAGTATTGTTTGTTCCGTGTTGACGACGAGATAGGCGTTCACATCGTGAATGATTATATTGCGCACCGTCGTCTGAACAATTTCTCCACTCGTGGTAAAGGCGACCAGCTGGTCACCAACCTGGATTTCACTGATTGGTGACTCGGTTCCATCAGCACGCAAAATGGGTGTGTCTGGCAGGAAACAGCCTTTGTTGTGAACCACCACACTATTGGCAACATAAGTTCCGCCCGGCAGGACAAGCAGATTGAATGCGGGATGTACCGCCTTCACGCGCGTGATCGTATCAATGGGAACCTTGTTGAACGTTTCGCCATCGCGCACGTACAGCAAATCACCTGGCAGCAAGTTGGCAGCGATGCGAAATGATCCAGGGCCAATTTGCAACGGATGTTCAGCCGTAACCCGCAGGGTTTTCCCGGCAACTACAATCTCCAAATACTCGACCGGATCTACTTGGCTGGTTGCCTCGACCGCCGCTGGTTGGACTTGTCCGTCCACGACCGACCAGACGGGGTCACCGCGTCGCAGTTGCTCGATGGGGATTTCGCCGTTGGGCGTGGCGATGAGCGTTCCTTGCTCAAGACAGCCGCCTCCGCCCCATGCCCAGACGTGCGAGACAACCATCAGGCTGACAAGAAAGACGAATGCTCCCCGCATACAAAGCAGGCCTTTGTTTAGGCGAAGATTGGATTTGGTTAATATCACAGGCCCTGATATTTCGCGCATCATTCAGCCGAAAACCCGGTCAATGCAACGCGGCGATGATCCCTCCGAGCACCGCGGCCGCGATCACGATGCTGATGCCAATAATGCTGGCAGCGACAACCCGGCCAAAATATTGTGCCACTGCCACATTGCCGCGCACAATTTCTTTTTCTTCATTGATTGCAGGCGTCATCCGTTCGATCAGTCGTGGCAAGACCATGGATGCCAACATGACCAGTACGATGCCAATGATGCCGCCAAGGGCTGAGAAAACTACAGCCCAACCCATATTTTGTGCTACAACGCTCATAATTATTCCTTTTGGTTTGATTTTGGGAGAGATGCAAGCCGGCTACGTTTTCCAGTGAGAAAAAGATGTCCTAACCGTTTGATTGGGCAGGAACCAGGTTGCATTGGTGTCATTAAAAGACAGCTGAACAGAAAGGCAAGAAGAAAGCTCAGTTTGACTCACCCTGCCTGCAGCTGCCAATGATAGATGCAAAGCCTGACAATATAAATGGCGTACGGAATGACGAACAGGCTGACGAACATCAAATACGTAGTCCAGCACAGTCCTTTTGCAGGTTTTGGCTTCGGAAAATCGGGGGTGACACCAGCAGCAATCATTCGGTCGTACAGGTCGGGATGAATTTTGTTTGATCGTTTAGGCATTACTGCGGGGATTTGATTCGTTTTGTATAGGCGTTCCAAAGCCCTGGCATATACGGCTGCTTCATCTTGGTTTTCCAGAGCTATTTTGTCCGCCCGCTTCTCCATCCTGCGCTGTAATCGAATACCGGCTAGCCAAAAAAGTAAAACCGTGATGATGAGCACCCAGTTTGCCGTCACACCGTTATCTCCAAATGACGATATTGGGCTTATGAATATCAATGGAACGAAAGCCATGGAAACTAGCAGGCGCATAAACAATACTTTTCGGGATTCATTGAGGTGGCCAAGTTCATGAGCGCAAAATGACTTGATCTCGTCGTCAGCACAGGTTTCCAGTAGTTTGGAGGTGAACACCAGCTGCTTGGTTTGGGGAAAGGCTGCGGCGTTACTGAGTTGCGCGGACAAAATCCATGTAGCCCTAACCGGCACCCCCATTTTATCCGACACTTCATTTACCAACGACTGAAGATGTGGGGTAGCTGGCTCAATCAAACGAAACCACTTTAAAATCCTGATACCCAGACCGAAATTGAGTGCTAGCAGAAGCAAAAAAACAGTGCCGGCAAACACCCACGTCTTCCACCCAAAATTGTCAGGCATTTCAATGATAGCCACGAACAACACCACCCACCCAATGAAGAAAATTATCAAAGCTGCCGCAAAAAGATGTAGCCAGGATTTAAAATTGAGCTCCGGAAAAATCTCCCGGCTCATAAAATAGTTGGCCAAAGAAACACCTACAAAACTGGGCAAGACCGCGTATAGACAAGAATATTCAGGGCACAAACTATAGCTGAAAATGCCTAGATTAACGGGGATCAGCCAATGGTTGAGACTGGCAGATTTCCGGGCTGGGTTGAGCAAGCGAGCGCGTTCCGCCCAATGCAGGCCTTCGCTACGCCGCCAAGATCTGAGCGCGAGCCGGTTCAAGCCCATCGCCAGCACAAATGCAAAACAAAGACTGCCGATTGCCAGTGCTAAAGCCATACCGTGTTTGAATAGCAAAATGGCTAGCGGGATTCAAAGACATTCGATGGTGTGTGCTGCTTGAGGTTGACATCGCCGGTTCAACGTGTGTCTTTAAAATCACAATCAATTCAGGAGCCGGCACGTTCTGAGGCCGATAAACTTAACTTTTCCTCAGAACCATATATTTCCTAATAAATGTTCCTGTGAAGTGTCATAATATCATGAACATGAAGAAACTCCTCCTCAGTTCCGCGTTCGTTTTGAGCGACGAACTGTCTGCATATCCGGCTAAATGAGCATTGCCACACATGAATAAAACACTTGTTGTTTTCGCGGCGTTATTGTTTTTTACAAACGTTTACGCTGAAAATACAAATGAAAATGTCGGTGCTTGGTCTGAAGCCGTGAATGGCTTGCGGGGAAGATTAATTGTGACGCAAGAGAAAGAGGTCGATGGCGTGCAAAGCCCAAAAGTATTTCTCGAGCTCCTAAACGTAGCAAACATTCTCAATCCGATTCAAATTGATGCTTTCAATCCGGAATCGAGTTTTCGATGTCGGCTAATGGATGGCGCTGGAAAAATCATCAGATCATCTCCGATAGGCATTCGCGAAGTGGGTATGCCATCATTCCCGTTAACAATAGCTATTGCAAGTTCATTACGGCTGAACGTCAATCGGCACAGGATGGGAGCGTGGTTCTTCGGGCAAACCCCTCCGAAACAACGCACTCAAATTGTTCTTGGAGACGGTGTTTGGGTTGTTGATAAAGAAAGTCTCGGCGATTATTTTTTAGAGGGAACGTTTCAGATTGAGGAATCAAAGCCCGTTGTATTTCCAAAATGGAGCGGCACATTGAAAATTCCCGGTGTTAAAATCCCTCGCTTGAAAACTGATTAACCCTTGGAAATAGCAGCTTGGCTGGTTCCATCCAGTACAGGCTGTAAGGTCTACGCGACTTCGGAGCTGTCGATTGGAAAATCCTATGAAGACTGGAAAATGAGCTTGCAAATCTAAAGAGCGGACAGAGAATCACAGGAAATCACAAAAATAGCCTGCAGTAGTCGTGTGCTGGAAACTTGATGGAAAACCTTGTCTCTATAGGAGATTCCGAATGAACATTAAGCGCATTCTCCTCGGCCTGGTTATGCTATACGGAGGGGTTTTCAGCGCCCCCGCCCAAACCATCGCCACGACAAAAGCCAATGGCCCGACGACGATCACCGTTCATGCCCGCACGATGGATGGAAAGGTGCCGGTGGATGTGAACTGCACTATTTTCACACCGATATTGAGACAACAATTGAAACAGGAGCAATCCACTCCAGCGCCGCTACCCGTCGTAGGCAAAAACGGAAAATGGACGGTAACGAATGTTCCAACAGGTTTTTACGAAGTCGGTTTACAAAGCCCGAACTACGTTCAGGACTCGCACAGCCGTCAACTCTTGCGCGTTGAAGCTGGAAACAACTACTCCATTGACTTCGTGCTCTCGCGCGGGGCCAAGTTCAAAGGCCTTGTCATCGACGACGCTACCGGCAAACCAATTGCCAAAGCCATCGTCTACGGCATGACCGATCGCATTTATGACATTCGCACCGACGCTGAGGGCCGCTACGAATTGCCTCATATCATCGGTGCCCTAAAGATCGAAGCCTTGACGACCAATCACGTGGCGCAGATTGTCAAATTGGACGCAGCGGGTGAAGACGGCACGGTTTCCATTCCCGATATTCGCCTTCAGCACGGCGGATGGATCTCGGGTCGGGTCGAACGCCCGGTTGAAGTGGAGAGCAACGCATCCGGAATGGTGACACTGGAGATTCAAGGCGGTTTGCCGGCCAACTCGGTGATTTACGACGCTTATACCCGCGCAGACGGAACGTTTCGCACCGTTCCACTTCCGTCCGGCACCTATACGTTGCAAGCTGAATGGCGAGAACGTATCGCCAAAGGCGGTCAACCACAAACCTGGCAATCGAAAGGTAGCGTCAGCGGTATCAAAGTGATCGTGGGTGAGGATACCACCAATGTCTTCATCCCAACTATGATTACTTTTCCAGCGAATGACCGTAGCGGCAGATGAATTCTGAATTTAGCAATTGGTCTATAAATAACCCGATGGCTCATTTAACTATCTGAAATCATGAAACCGCTGCTCGTATTCCTCGCCGTTGGATTGGCGCTTCCGTTTTTGGCTAACGGACAAACCAACTCGCTTCCATCTACCATGAATTCGGGTCAGACTGTGGAAACCATCGTGTGTATTCGGCACGGTGAAAAGCCAAAGGGTGGACTTGGTCAATTATCTTGTCGTGGCCTTAATCGAGCGCTAGCCCTGCCCAATGTTTTGCTCAAGAAGTATGGCTCCCCTCAATTCGTGTTTGCACCGAATCCGACCCAGAAAGTGGATGCGGGTGGATATTATTATGTCCGCCCGATCGCAACCATTGAACCGACCGCCATTCGTTGTGGTCTGCCAGTTGATACAGAATTCGGCTACAAGGAGATCAAGGGTTTGGAAACGGAACTTCAGAAATCAAAATATCAGAGCGCCATTGTCTTTGTAGCTTGGGAACACGTACTACTCGACGATTTTGTTAAGGGTGAGGTCAAGTCGTATGGTGGAGACCCGGCACATGTTCCTGACTGGCCTACAGACGATTATGACACTATTTTTGTTTTGAAGATTACCCGAGACGCTGCCGGGTCTTCGATCGCCTTTTCAATCGACCATGAACATTTGAATGGGTTAAGCGACGATTGCCCTTGAATCAGCTCGAAACTTTGCATTTGTTGTAATATTTTGGCCAGTTCGGTGTCGTAGTTTATGAACATGAACCGGCTCATCATCATTTCCCAGCGCCGTTCCCCATTCCAGGTTGACATCTCTGTTCCAACTTGGTTTTTTAATGCCTCAATCACAAAAGCTGGCACGTGCTTAAATCAAAATAATCATGGCTGAATTCAAGTTCTTCTGCCCGCAATGTGGTCAGCATATTTTGTGCGACTCCAGCTACTCTGGACAGCAAATCAACTGTCCCGTCTGCCTAAAACAAATCGTAGTTCCCCAATCCCCAGACACCCCGCAAATCCCACCTCCGGCACCAGTTTATCCCCTCCACCAAAGCACACCTCAGCCAGCAGGACATCAGTATTCCGGAACACCTGTTGCAAATCCTTCAGGGCTAGCTCAGTCTAATGCAGCGAAGAATTTGCTAATCATCGTCGTTTCGGTGATTGTTTTGGCAGGCATTGGCGTCGGTGGCTGGTTAGGGTACATGAAATTCAGACTGGGACATTATCCTGCCGGGTTGGTTGGGGTGTGGTCGGGTGGGAATGGCAAATTTGATGGCCAACTTGTCAATGGTGTTGGCTTCGCTCCAGGAAAAGTTGGCCAGGCGTTTTCATTTGATGGCTCAAGCAATTATGTCCAAGTTGCAGACCGGCCGGAGCTGAACCTGACCAATGAGTTGACAATCGCTTTTTGGGCCAAACGTATCGCTCCGGGCCTTCATATGATTGTTGAGAAAGGGGGAGACTGGACAAGAGGCCGCAACAGTTTCGCGGTATGCTTAAATGACTCCTTAGCTGGCGGTTCCCTTTGCTTCAATTTCACTGGTGGGTGGTGCGGTTGCATTGCAAAAACCGATTTGGAATGGCATCACTTTGCGGTGACAGCCAGAAATGGAGATGAGAACCCGGAGTTTTATCTGGATGGAATCCGCCATAAAGTCGATTTTCGTGGGCCTCCGATCCGGTTGATGCCGTCAGCGTCCCCGATGCTAATCGGGTCACAGGTTGATCCGGCAAGTGGTTGGAATTATTTTAGCCAGACCATGATTGACGGGCTGGCCATCTTTAACCGTGCGCTTTCGGCAGAAGAAATTCAAAAGATTTATACTTCGCAAAAATGATGGTACCGATTTATAACCAATTTCAATTTACCAAGCTGACTCATTCTGTAGCTTTAAAGATATATGGCTGAATTCAAATTCTTCTGCCCTCTTTGTGGCCAGCGTATTTTGGGTGATACTGGATATTCAGGGCAGCAAATCAACTGTCCCGTCTGCCAAAAAACCATCCTCGTTCCCCAAGCTCCGACGCCGCTAGCAGGACACCAGTATCCCGTTACCCCTGTAGCTCAACCTGCAGTTCTGGTGCAGTCGAATATTGGAAAAAATGCGCTGATCATCCTCATTTCGGTCCTTGTTCTGGCTCTGCTCGGCTTCGTTGGCTGGTTCGGCTACTCCAAGCTTAATTTCACACATTTGCCACCAGGTTCGGTTGCGGTTTGGTCGGTTAAGGGAAATGGCGTCGACCTGGCTGGTGGTCATAATGGAGACGTCATGCCGGGCGTGAGCTTTGAACCTGGTAAAGGCGGGCAGGCGTTTCACTTCACGGGCAACGACAACAGCTATGTAAAAGTGGCGGATGCACCAGAATTGAGGCTCACCAACGTCTTGACCATCGCTTTCTGGTTCAAAAAGCTACAGTTGCACGATCGTCCTTATGGGGAATACATAGTCAATAAAGGCGGGGATTGGACTCGTGGCGCGTTGAACTACGGTGTCGCCATGGATCCAGATTCGATAGGGACCGGCGTGGCTTTTCTATTCGCGGGCGGTAATCGTCACGCCGGCAGCATTACTGATACGGAATGGCATCATTACGCCATTATCGCCACAAATGGACAGCGGGATCCAATATTTTATATTGATGGGATAATTCAGCCAATTAACCGGCGTGAAGGTTCCGATACCATCAACTTGTTTCCTTCGACTGATCCACTCTATATCGGTGCTCAGGTCGATTCCGCCAGCGGTTACTTTTACTATAGTAAAACGATGATCAGTGAATTGGCCATCTACAACCGTGCGCTTTCAGGGGAGGAAATCCAGAAGATTTATACTTCGCAAAAATGATGGCGCCGTTTCATAACCAATTTCAATTTACCAAGCCGAATCATTCTGTGGCTTTAAAGATTTATGGCTGAATTCAAATTCTTCTGCCCCCAATGTGGTCAACATATTTTGTGTGATACCAGCTACTCTGGACAGCAAATCAACTGCCCTGTTTGTCAAAAATCCATCGTCGTTCCCCAAGCCCCAGCCACCGTACCAATTCCACCACCAGCCCCGGTTTATTCCCTCCCTCAAAGCACTCCACCGCCAACCGGTCATCAGTATACCGGAACACTTGTGGCTCAACGTGCGGTTCCGATACAGTCAAATATTGGAAAAAATGTACTGATCGTCCTCGCTTTGGTCCTTGTTCTGGCTCTGCTCGGTGTCGGTGGCTGGTATGGGTACTCCAAATTCAAGCTCCACAGCCAGCGCGGACATTATCCTCCCGGTTTGGTAGCGTTGTGGTCAGGTGTAGGCAATGCCAATGATACTATTGGCGGAAATAACGGCACATTAATGAATGGAACGGGGTTTGCCGCAGGCAAAGTAGGACAAGCCTTCCATTTCCCCGGCTCAAACGCCTATGTGGAAGTGCCAGCCAGCGCCAGTTTAAACGTAGGAACCAACAATGGGTTTACCTTGGCAGGCTGGGTTAATCCCTCACAAGTGGCCACGCAAATGCCGATTGCCGAATGGAACAACAACACCGGCGTCAATGGAATTGGAGCTATGCTATGGCTGTCAGTGGGAATCACCTCGAGAGGTAGTGGAAACATTTGCGCCAACATCGGTGACACCCGAGGCCTCAGCCACCTCTTCTATTCGGCGGATGGTTTGATGACCATAAACAACTTTCAACATGTAGCCCTGACCTATGATAAATCTACTGGTATTGCGGTGCTGTATCGAAACGGAGTCGCTGTTCAAACTCAAAGTCTTGGGGATTTTACTCCGCAAACCAGCTATCCCCTCTACTTTGGCATCCGTCGATCAGATCTTTCAGGAGGGAGTTTCCAAGGCGAAATAGACGAACTCTCCCTCTACAACCGCGCGCTTTCAGCCGACGAAATCCAGAAGATCTACGCTGCGCAAAAATAGCGGATCAACCCTACTTCCAAATAAACATGAATCAAAAAACTAAAAGCAGCTTAATTGCAGGGGTGCTTGCCACAGTTTTTGCCATCAGCCTGTCCACGAGCTGGGGAGGAACAGAGGCGGAAGTCAAACAACCTGAAAATCGACTTGTTTGGGCCAATCCTGAACAATTCATTCCAGGTAGCACGAACGCCGATGGTTGGGACTGTGATGTGGCTATCAAAAATAGCCCTATGGAGAAAGGGCAGCAGACTCCGGTATGCGTAGTTTTGGTCAAGAACACATCCTCTAACACCATCACTTGCTGGGTACCATATGGCCAGGCACTTCAATAAACAGGTCGGGGAAGTCATGGCAGAGCCGGCGATAAGCATACGCCTCGCTCTTTCTGCCAGCCTTCAACAATGTGAAGAACGTGTTGGCATCGAAGAAGCATTTGAACGGGGTTTTGCGGTTGTTCAGTTCGACGAGCAGACCAAGCAGATTTAAGAGCGAAACCTTTTGGTCATTGGGGGAACCATACATCACGTTCTGGCCGTCAATTACCACTGGCTTGACGGTCGATTTGCTGGTGCTGGCCCCGGCGTTGTCAGGCGTTGCAAAGATGTTTTTCAGAATGGAGCTAAATGTTTTCATAATCGGAATATTTGTTTCGGTTAATTTGATATTGTTAAATTTGTTTTGAAGGGCCGGGCACCGCTTAGCACGATGCCCGGCTTTGATCGGTCAGGCCGTTTCGACTTCAGCCAAGATCAGGCTGACGGATGCCTGAGGCTTGCCGCCGGCACCGGACCGGTGCATCACGACAATCCGGCAGCGCTTGCCTTTGAGTTTTTCGAGATCGTAGCCAGCCTGGGCCTCACTCGAGGTGAACTGACGACCAAGGAGAGTTTCAACATCCTTGCGCAGGGGCTTGCCCTCGTCCAAGGACGCAGGCAATTCCTTGCTGACTTCGGTGTCGTAGTCATCGGGTTTGAATCCGAGGATCACCTTTTTTGGGGTTTGACCTTCCGGCAGCCCTTTGACCGCGCTGAAGGTTGCGGGGTAGGTTCCCTCGTCGAGGAGGGATGTTTTCGGTTGGGACGCTTTGATGAGCATCATAATTTACCACTACCTCTTTAGTTCCGGCGGGCTATGGCGGTCTTCCGGTTTGTCTGCTGCCGCTGGCCAGAAATCGCAGACGGAATTACTGGCCAAAATCATTTCAATTCAGGGCATTTAAAATCTGATCGAATTCGTTGAGCTGTTTCTCCGGATGCCCAGCTTGTGCAATCGCCTCCCAAGTCTGCGTCAAAATGTGCGGACGTTGACGTAGATATGTGGCTGAAGGCATTGTGCGGATCAGTTGCAATACCTCCTGCTTATCGATGCCAAGCCAAAGTGCCTTGGAAACCGCTATTCTGGCGCTCTGTTCTGCATTCCGCTCATTCCAACGGAGCTCGGCGATCAATTGCCGGCACATTTCGAGTTTGATGCTGGGTGATTCCATAAATTTATTGAGCTTGCTGCGTGTTGAGCAATCCGTTGAGGTATTCGCTGACGCTCGCGAGATGAATGAGTCGGCAGCCATGAACATTTCCTTTGCGGCGTAGCAGAACCGATTTGATCTTTCCTTCCGCCATCAAGTTGTAGAGGGTGCCGCGCTTGATTCCGAATAATCTTTCCACGTCACGCCACCTACCAAATTCAGCCTGTGGATTGACAGTTGAGATTGGTTGTATGGGTTGCGTAGTAAAAATTATCGGCAACTGTTTCTTTTTCAGATTCTCAGATATTGTTTTCATGTTTTCGTATTGGGAGCCTGCAGTTTCAATGCGACTCCAGTTATTTTGTGATTTTAGAAGCGCAAAACGCCGATTCTTAAATTTGCGCAGTTAAACTACGCATCAACCTGGATTAAATATTTTCCGGAACTATTTGGAGCGAAATGGCAGGGGAGCTAAAAAAATTCTAAGTTTCAATTATGGAAACATAGAAACAAAACTGACAGTATATCGAAAATGACCGTTAGGCCGTGAAGTCAGAAATGATCTACCAATTATCGCAATTATTGCTGTAGCCAAGTAGCGATCTGGTAATCTAGTCTTTTGTGAAGATCTTCTTTGAAAGTCTGGGTTCTGAACTTCTTACCAAGAAAAATCTGTTTCGATGCTTTGTAGAAAGCATCTGGATCAGATTTATGTTGGCTGCCGTTCATAACAAAAAAAATATAAATCCCTTTCTCAAATTGTCAACGCGATTTACAAATGCGCTGTTTATGATTTGATAGGAATATTGTTCAATTATGTTCAAAACTGTTTAGCCGTGTACTATTTCCGATGCAAAAATAATTTCAAAAATTTATAAACATCTTCGTGTACGTTGTGGAAAATGCGCAAAATAAAAACTTACGTCATTTTGTCACATCCGGGAGCTTGCTGATGGATTCAGTCGTATCTTCTGCGCTCAAGTGGGTGTAGCCCCGTGAGACAGCTTCACTATCGTGCCCAATAATCATTTGAGCCAGCGCATTACTTGCTCCTGAGGATTTCAACCAAGTCGTCAGCGTGTGTCTGAACGAATGAAATGATATCTCACTTTGTTTCCGTTTAGCATCACGGCCTTTTCCATTTGGGGCCGCTTTGGCTTTCGGTCGGACATCAACAAGCCCCGCTGGTGCCAGAATTTCATCGTAAAACTTCGTGCTGATGGTGCCGGTATGCTTTTCAGCCATTGCAGCAGCTTTCGGGAACATATATGCCTTGGGATCATCGGATGAAGGCAGTTCCGAGAAATAATCCAGCAACGGTTTGGCCATGCTCAAGCTCAATCGCTTTCCAGTTTTCTGTGTAACGAAGGAAATGGATTTCTTTCGCAAGTCTACCTGCTGCCACGTCAGTTGTGCAATATCGCCCAAACGTTGACCGGTATAGACGGCGGTGAGAACCAGGCCGCGCCACTCGCCGCCCGATTCATCACATTGTTCCAGGACTTTTTTGACTTCATTCAAAGTGAAGCCTCGACGCTGGTTTTCTCCACGATGTTTAAGCGTTGAAACTTTTGTTGCGACATTGGTGTTTATGAGATCCTGCCGTTGGGCGGAATACAGGCACGCGCGAACAACTTTCAAATCCATGTTGGCTGATGCGGTGGAAAGAATTTTTGCAGTGCCGTCACGAAATCGAATTATGTCTTCTACCCTCAACGCAGATAAATCTTTGCCAGCTTTTGCCCCAATAGATTGCAAGAATCGGCGCAAAGAAGTTTCGTAGCGCTCATGGGTCCGAGGCGCGGCCTCAAGTGCTTTGGCTTCCAACCAGCGTTTGCACCAGTCTCGAACTGTCGCATTTGGAATTGTTTCGCCGACCATGGCAGCTACATGGCGGACTGTTTTACTGACAAGCCCATTAAGCTGTTCCTTGGAAAATCCCGGTTGAGAAACCAGTTTGGCGGCCGTTTCAAAGAAATTCTTGAGCGTGTCAATTTTTATGCTGCCACCGAAATAAGACTCTGACACATCCGCAACGGTGGATTCTATCAACTGCCGGGCACGATCCGGAGTGAGATTTTGTTGCACGGCAAGTTCAGAAGCCTTAACCCAACCCGCACAGATCTTATTTGCATGGCTTTTGTTGTCTGTGCCAGTGCTTTTAAAATGGCGCTTCCCATCCGGCGTTGTGAAGGCGCAAAACCAGTATGGCTTATTAGCTTGTTTGTGCAGGCTTGGCATAAAATAGCATAACAGTTTCGCATAACAAACAAAGCCGTCAAGGCAGTTCTAATCGTTCATAATGCCAACAAATACCCATAAACACAGCCTTTGTTCGATTCGATGGTTCGAATCCATCACCTACCACCATCCGCTCGCAGTTTATGTGGAATGAACGGCTTTGATTTCCACTCTGCCAGAAATGACCAACAATCGGTTTTCGCACGTCTCGCTTTGATTGGTGTCACTCTTAACACTCTCGGAAAGCGCGGTGTGATTCAAATCGGTAAAACAGCACAGCTACTAAAAAACGAACTTCGGGCCAGCCAAAATTTGCGCGAAAGGATCAGGTTTATTTGGCTGCCAGAAGTTTGTCGATGGCATCCTTGATGGCGAGGAGGTAGGTGGGTTTTTTTATGACCACATCGATCGAAGAACAGTCGTTGGGCGGATTGCCGGTACACATAACCACGGGTGTGCTGGGGGAACGCAGTTTGATGACATGTGCCATTTCCCCGCCTGTCATGCCCGGCATGGAGTTGTCAGTCAGTATCAAATCATGGAGTGTGGGATTGAACCGGGCTAGGGCCTCGCCGGCGGAATCAGTCGAATCGACCTCGTAACCAAAGTTGTTGAGAAACATCTTGGTGAGCAGACGAGTGTCAACATTGTCGTCAACCAGCAAGACGGTTCTTAATGGAATCTCGGAAATTTTTTCCACAATCTTTTTTATCAAACGATGTTTTGTCGTGTTGCGCATTTTCGGTTAACTGGCTTGGTTTTACGCTGCTACGGTCAATCCGTTCAAATTTAATGCTGGAACCGACCAGTCCGGCTTTAACCTAGTGGCGCTAATTTCTCCGCGCAAAAATCACAACCTATGTTAGCGAAAATTCTAGGCGGGCCACCGACTGTGTTCTATGCGAATTTGAGACATACGATGTCAGTATGAGGACATGCGCGCCAACAGGCGGCAGGTGTTTTTTTGAATCAATTGCCTTGTGTGCCGGCAGGCTCAAGGTAGAATTTGCTTAAATTTCAGCGACATGGCAAAGCCCCTCAAAAAGAAAGCTGCCGGCCAGCAGAAACGCATATTTCTGGTGGAAGATCATCCTGTATTTCGCGAGGGGTTGGCCAAATTACTGCACGCCGAACCGGACCTCACCGTGTGCGGCGAGGCGGGCGACGCCCGGGTGGGCCTGAAATCCATTCTCAAACTCAAGCCGGATCTCGCGGTCGTGGACTTGAGTCTGCCGGGGAAAAGCGGTTTGGAATTGATCAAGGAAATCCGGGCATTGAAGCTGCCGGTCAAGCTGTTGGTGGTTTCCATGTTTGACGAAGCCCTTTATGCGCAGCGAGTCCTACGTGCCGGCGGGGATGGCTACATCATGAAGCAGGAAGACCCGCAGGAAATCATCTTTGCCATCCGGGATGTTTTGGCGGGCCACATTTATGTCACCGAAGATGTCTTTGAGGATTCTACCAAACCGGTGAAAGAAAAAAGATCCGGCCAGCTTGATCAATTGACCGATTCCGAGCTGGAGGTTTTGGAATTGCTCGGCCAGGGCCGGAGCGCCCCGGAAATTTCCCGCGAACTCGGCTTGACCGGTGCCGAGGCCACCACGCATATCAACAGCATCCGCCGAAAACTGGATTTGAACAGTCAGAACGCCTTGGTTCGCTATGCCGTATGCTGGGTTGAGGACAGCCGGAAGTAGTCGTTCAACTTCACCATTGGATCGGGGTGGGGAATTTAGTCGGACACAACAGATGGCTTACGTTTTGGCGCGGTGCCGCGCCGGGCGACCGTCAACGGCACCCGCACCAGAATGCTGGTTCCTCGTCCGGGCACAGATTTAATTTCGTAAGTGCCGCCGAGCGACAAGGCCCGTTCCCGCATATTGGTCAGACCCAAGCCATGCCGCATTTTCTTTCCGGCCTTCACGGTTTTGGCATCGAATCCTTGGCCGTCGTCTTGAATTTTCAGGATCGCGAATTCCGCTTGAAACTTCAGATCCAAGCGCACCGATTTGGCCCGGCCATGTTTTTCGACATTGGTAACAGCCTCCTGCACAATTCGGAAAAGATGCAGTTCCACCACCGGCAACAGCCGCCGGCTGGAGGTCGTTAACCGGCATTGGAATTGTAAATTGGTCCGCAATTGAACCTCGCTGCAAAAACTGCTGACGGCGGCGGCGAGGCCCAGATGATCCAAATCGGTAGGCCGCAGGTTGTGGGCGATCCGGCGGTTCTCCTCCAAAACTTTGACCAGCAGCCGGTCGCACCGCTGGAGAATTTCCCGCGCGGCGGGTTTGAGGTCGGGCAGGCTGCCTTCCACCTTGCGCAGCCGCATTTTGACTGAGGCGATAAGCTGGTTGATCCCGTCATGCAGTTCTTGGGCGATGCGCGACCGCTCGGCTTCCTGCGCCTTGATGATGCGTTGCGGCAACGCCCGCAGTTCGGCTTCGGCGCGCTTGCGCTGGGTGATGTCGCGGATGTAAATCGTGAACATCGGCTGGCCCACGAGCCGGATGCGGGTGATGGTGAATTCGGCGGAGAACTGGCTGCCATCAGTCCGCAACGCCGGCATCTCGATGCGGCTGCCCAAGGTGGGTCCTTTGCCGCCGGTAAAACAACTGGCCAGACCGTCCTGAAACCAGGATCGAAATGAGGAGGGAACAACCTCCATCACTTTTTCGCCGATGAGCTTGGGGCGGCTGTGGGCGAAGATTTTTTCGGCGGCGGAATTTAGTTCAATCATCCGGCCTTCGTGGTCGATGGTGATGATGCCGTCCAGCGCGGCCTGCATGATGGCGCGTTTGCGGGCTTCGCTTTCGCCCAGCGCGTCCCAGGCTTGTTTGCGCTTGGTGATGTCATCAGCGATACCGACGATGCGATAGACATTTCCGGCCGCGTCGCGGATGGGAAACGCGCGGTCCTGAACCCAGCGGATGGAGCCGTCGGGCCGGATGACGCGATAAACCTCGTCATACTCGCCGGTGAGCTGTTTGGTGACGGTGTTTTCGAGCACGAGTTTGCGGTCGTCCGGATGAATGGCGTCGATCCAGCTTCGCGGTGAGGCGTAAAGGCTGTTGCAGGATTGTCCCCAAATCTCCTCGTAAGCCGGGCTGACATAGATGATGTTGCTTTTGTCCGCGTTGCTCATCCAAAAAACTTCCCGGATGTGGTTGGCGAGTTGTCGAAAACGTTCTTCGCTGGCCTGCAGGGCTTCTTGGGCCTGTTTGCGTTCGGTGATGTCGCGCACCACGCTTAACAAGCCGGCGGGCTGATTGTTGATGCCGAGCGACACGGTCGCGCTCAATTCCACCCGAAATGGCGCGCCATCTTTTTTGAGCATGACATATTCGGCATTGCGGATGATGCCGGCCTTCAGCGCAATCACGATGTCTTGCCGGATCCGTTCATGCTCTTCCGCCGGCGTGAGTGTGAAAAGACTTTTATGCAGCAGGTCGTCGGTGTTGGAATAACCGAGCATGGCCACCGCCTGCGAATTGACGGCGAGCAGATGGCCTTTCGGATGGATCAGGCAGACCGCGTCCGGCAGGATGTCAATTAGCCGCCGGTGATGTTCCTCGCTGGCTCGGAGCGCGGCGGTGGTGTTGCGGAGCCGTACCAGCGTCTGCACGCGTGCAACCAGTTCCTGTAGGCCAAACGGCTTGACCAAATATTCGTCGGCACCGGTTTGAAATCCGCTTACTTTATGCTCGTCGCTGGTCGCCTCGCCGGAACAGAAGGCGACAAAGACGTCCTGCAACTTCGGGTCGCCCTTGATTTGCCGGCAGACGTCCACGCCGCTGACGTCCGGCAGCCCGACATCAAGCAGCACTAAATCTGGTTGGCGCGCCTGTGCCAGACGGAGACCCTCCTGACCGGTGGCCGCCTCGATGACGTCATAACCTTCCCGGCTGAGACAGGTGGAAAACAATTGGCGGAGATCGTTGTCGTCATCCACCAGCAGGATTAAACCATTTTTTTTCATCCTTATTTCATCATGTTTTCGAGATTTACATACAGCAGAACGGACGCGCCCAAAAGCAAATAAACTTGGAACCCTAACGCGCGCGGCTCAAATCTGCGGGGCTAGTGACGCGCCGTTGGCCAGCAAATTAAACTGAAGTTCGGTGATTTGAAACGAATCTAGACTCGAAGTCGCCGCCTTTCTTGCTCAGGGCGATACTTCAACTGCGCGGTAGAACAGCCGGGTTTGGCTGGCGTTGGGATCTTCAAAATTAAATGTCGATGAGGTGGTATTTGTCTGCATCGGAGTCCAATGAATGAGGTCTGCGGAACTCTGAACGGCATAATATTTTCCAGGCGCCCCATTCACCATGAAAGAAAAATGGCCGTTGACATAAGACGCTGCCGACAGCGTGGCTTCCGTCGAAACCACCGTGCTGACCGTCGCTGCTGTTACAAGAGGTAAAACGGTGACATTAAAGGCGCGGGAGAAGAGGTTGTTGGTTTTGGCGCCGTCATTGATGGTGACGGTGATGACCACGGAGCCGTTGGTGTTGGCGATGGGCGAGATGGTCAGGGAACCGTTGGTCTTGGGGCTGGTGTAGGTGACGACGGGATTGGGAACGATCTTGGGGTCGCTGGAGACGGCGGAAATGGAGAGGGGCTGGACTTCGCCGGGCGCGCCGGGGGTGATGCCGGTAAGACTGACGACCTTGGCGGCGGCATCAAAGGCGAAGGTAAGGTCGCTGAGCGGGTCAAGGGTGGGCGGCTGGTTGGGATTGACGGTGACATTAAAGGCGCGGGAGAAGAGGTTGTTGGTTTTGGCGCCGTCATTGATGGTGACGGTGATGACCACGGAGCCGTTGGTGTTGGCGATGGGCGAGATGGTCAGGGAACCGTTGGTCTTGG
>Ga0302281_10000168_pt1 | contig 49476 bp, 84 predicted proteins | sample III_Fen_E1_2_FD_198762 | JGI IMG/M metagenome (GOLD analysis project Ga0302281, IMG submission 198762) | Peat permafrost microbial communities from Stordalen Mire near Abisko, Sweden - III_Fen_E1_2 | ecosystem: Environmental > Terrestrial > Soil > Wetlands > Permafrost | place: Sweden: Abisko...
TTCTGTGTTTCCTTCCCCTTGGGTGATACGGACAGAGACTTGTTCCACGGTGAGGTGTTTGGGGTTGGGCGTATCAGCGATGTTGCTGCGGTCAAGAATCTTTGTCTTTTCGTTGTTTTCCATTGTCTTATCCCTCCATGGTGACAAGTGCGTTGTTAGTGTTGGTTTCTGATTTGTTAGCAAGCATCGTCGGCATATCATCTGTGTCTTGATGAATGGGGCAATGCTTGCGTCCTGTGTGCTCAAAGATTGCTCGGCACCATTCGCACTCTACTTCTGCCACTTCGTCAATCTCAGGGTCTCCGCAATGCTCACAGACACCATATACAAACTTGTGTCCGTTCTCCTTGCAGTACCATTCAGGCTCATCCTTGCGCTTCTTCGGACGGTATTGCTGTGTGTCCTCTCCCAGCCATTTCTTACCGGCTGCGGCTGTAAGGTTAAATTTCTCCCACAAGTCCTCTCGCTTCCATTTCAGATGTACGGTTCCTTTCTTGTAGAAACGTCCCTCGAAGTATTCAGACTCGAACGCTTCGCCGCACGTAGCCCTGCGGCATACGCTCTCTAGCGCTTCTCCGACCGTGTAGCAGTCCTTGAGTGCCTTGCCATCGAGAACGCATAGGATACGGTCAAGGTCGGAGTAGATAGTGCGTGCATCCCCACTGCTATAGGACGAAAAATGTCCATAGCTCCAACTAATACCATACGGAAAAATGAGTTTTTTGTTTACCTTATAGTTGTCGTTTGTCTTCCATCCTTCACTCCCGCGCCAGTTCTTTCTGAGTGTATCTGGAGCTACAGGACCGCACCCATTTTCTACGGAGTGGCTGCAAAGTTCATCGAACACACGGCCAACACTTTCCTCAAACAGCTTTTTACGCGACATAAATACGTTATCAAGCGTCTCTCGGATGTTCTTAGCAGTGAAAGGAATAGTGCTATCACGTTGCACATCTCGCATAAACGTATCTTGCTGTGCGCTGTCAAGCCAGCGCCCAAACTCCATTTGCTCAAAAACGCTAGTCCATGCACGGCGACGATGACTGCGAAGGAATTCAGCGCGGCACGTTTGGACGTTCGATAGAGCCAACTTGAGAATGGTTTCGGTATCGTCTCCGTTTGTTCTGCTGGAATACTCACTGATCTTGTTTTGATCCATGAACATCTTGGCCTTGCGGATATGCTCTATTCCCTTCATCCAGTGCTCATTTGCCATATTGAACCAGTGTTCCATGTTTCCCAGATTGTCGCGGATAGCCAGCATCGTAGAGTCGCCGTCAAATTCAGCCGTATAGTTCTTTTCCTGAGTAGTTTCCTTAGCCCACAGGTCAGGAGCATCGTCTACGGCTACCTTCTTGAGATAGACCATTGCGACATTGACGCTGGTTTTACGTTCGGCGGTAGAGAAGCAGTCTCCCAAATACTCAACATCCCCAAACTGTTCGATGATCTTGACTAGCCGTTTGCGCTCCTCAGTGTACGGGTTCTTGATTGTCTCCTCGTTAAGCAGGCAGACGATCTCCCCATTGTGCATAAAATCAAAAGCCTTGAGACAATGTTTGGCTCCTTCGGAGTATGGAGGATTCATTACAATTGCGTCGTAATAACTAACACCATCATAAGTTAACCAATCGTATCCAACTACATCATACTCCTTCCCGTGAAGTACGCTAATAAGATCAGGATAGTTCTCTATTACATCAACGTGTATGCGGCTATCGTTCCTAGACTCTCCCCAATACCCGCTCCCTCTATCGCTCTTCCGTTGCTCTTCGTACTCTGGATTATCAGCGACAAATTCTTCATACGTTGTAGGATTCCTGATAACGTCCGCTATATCTCCCTTGCCCGCGCTAGGCTCAAGAAAATACCTTGCATCCTTGTTGGTGATCTTAGCCAGCATCTTACGTGCGATCTTGCGTGGGGTAGGATAGAAATCTTGATTGTCGGTGAACATGGTTTTCCTTTTCTTGAACACTGTTATGCTACCAGAATATAACTTCACAGATAGCCGCAATGACAAGTGCCGCGAACAGTATCCATCCAGCCCACCTTTGGAAAAGCTGTCCGTAGCTCTGGTACATGCCCGGAAGTTCCGTGTGGTACTTTCCATGCGTATACTCTTTCGGTATCTGGCTCTCACAGTAAATACAAAACGGAACGCCGTTTAATCTGATTCCTGTTTCGTTACCGCAGATTGGACAGTTCATGTGAATTCTCCTTTGTGCTGCGTGCCTTCCCATAGCCGCTCTCCCATCCCACTAGAAAAAACCCTAGTATCAGCCTCTTTGCTGACTTCGTTTTTGACCTGAGCGGCTATGGCAGGACACGCCTGCCGGTTAATGTTTTGCAACGTCAGAAAACGCTTCTTCCCAAGTGTTCCCGTTGCCGTAAGGAAAACCTTCTCCGAGTGATGGATTTCCTACATAAAAACGCCCAAATCGTTCGGCAATTGCTCCCGATGGATCATAACTTGATTCTCGGTCAAGAACGTATGAGTATGGACCCCATAGCTTTGTTGCTTTGGTTAATGCTTGCGATTCGTCCATTGCGATCTCCCATCATATTTAGTTTGTTTGTTCCCGTGAGAACTGCTTTACCATTTCAAGCCTATGCGCGTTCTCAAACTCTCGCCATTCGTCACTAACGGCACAGGCGAAGTCGAATTGATCCTGAAGCGCCAGCGCTAGAGGATCGTTCGGCATAGCAGAGGCATCGAAAATCTCATTCATAACGCGCATAGGATCAAGCATGGTAGATTCCTCAGTTCCGGTTATGCTGCTAATTGTTCTTGCTCCATCTCTTCATCTTTAGGCGGAGTCAAAGCCTGTATGTCGGCTCTGTACTCTTTCAGTTGCCGCGCTAAAGATTTGCGGTCGTACCTATCCTCAGAGCGCCAGCTTTCTTTAAGTTGACAGGTCTGCCAGATAGGGTGGTGCGTAGTCCAACTGTCTACCCAGAAACCTCCATCCTCGTTTATATTCTCGATTGCCGACCACCTCAAAGGATAAACACCCTTGAATTGCTCTTCCAATGCTGCAATCTGGCGCATCATTAAAAGCATCTTCGGAGCGTCTTTGGCCTTACGCGCATAGGTTTTCTTCGGTTCTATGCGCCCACCTTTCTTGACTGTGATTTTGTCGAGTTCGGCCCTGAGTTGCGCGATCTTCCAGCGAATGACAGCGCCATGTTTGCGAAGGTGACGAGAACGGCGAAAGGAAGCATACTCTTGCATTACGTCCTGCCGTTGATCTTCGGATACATAGTCCATGGCTGGTACAACGTGTTCCTTTGCTTGGTGATAAATGCCATCGACTTCTTTCATGGCCTTTTTCAGTTCGGAGCTAGGCTCATTCTCAATCTGCTTTTTCTTCAGTTCCCTTTGAGCCTGAGCGGATAGGACGCCCTGATTGATGCGCCTGATTTTCTTCTCACGTTCTTTGATCGACCACTCTCTGATCTCTTTCAGAGCTATTACCCGATTCATGCCTATCAATTTGCATGATGTGTGAACACGTCCTGCATGGCCCGTGATGGTAACGCAAGCATAGGAGGTGCCTGTGTAGGATGCTTGCACAGAGTCAATCGTCACGCCCTTCAGGACGCCCGCCAGGAGCTTACGGCGGATGCAGATAGGCGCATGTCCCTCTAAGGGAATGGCAACAACGGGGGCCGTAGCCTTCAGTGCGGCCCGAATTGAGTTCAAGTATTCCATGACTTCCCCCTAGAAGTTCGCGGTTTCGACGCCTGCTGCCTTCAGATCGTCCTCGGTAATGGCGAAAGACAAGAGCTTTAGCAGTTTAACTCTGTTGACGCTAACCCATTCGTTCTCTTCCAAGTTCAGATCGTCAGCAGGAACATCCTCAACCAACGACAGAATAGCTTTGGACACGTTGACAGGCATGACGCTGGACGGCGTAGGAGCGGGTTTGGTCTGAAGGCGCGAGACGCTAGGAGCCTTAACGCGCTTTGCCGTCTTTTGACCGCTGGACTTTGCGGACTGTGCCTTTTCTCTCAGAGTGTCAACAGCCGCCGCTCCATTGGCCCGGATTTCGGCAAGCGCTAAGGATGAAGTAACGGCTTGGGAAGAGATCATTTGCCTAATCTCTTCAGGCGCGTCTGCCAGTTCCATAGCCTGAGTAATGAATGCGTTGGAATACCCTGTACGCGCTGTGATCTTCTCATTCGACAATCCCAGGTTGTACAGCTTTTGAAAAGCCACTCCCAACTCCCACTTGGAAAGTGGTTTCCCAGTGTTTGCCGTAATGGCGGTTAGGATACGGCTTGCCTTGTCGTTGGACCCGGCAGGAGCGGGGAAACAAGGAACATCGGCCTCAGACAACACGGGATGTCCCTTAGCAATCAATCGGCGGATTGAACGAAGACGCCGCTCACCATCTACCAATGTTGCGCGACCTGTCTCACGATTGAACCGGACAATTAAGGGTTGGATTAGGCCAACTTCTGAAATGCTGGCTTCGAGCGCCAAATCCTCTGGACTTTCCTGATTTTCAGGAAGATCAAAATTGCGTGGGTTGAAATCCTCTTCAATGTCGATGAGGCGCGGGTCAATCATCTGATAATCGCGCCGCTGGCCTACCTGTTTCAACGTGGTAGGAATCTTCTTCGCTGGTTCGGTAGGAGTGAATGACGGCTCATCCTCTACCATTTCGCCCATCGATAAGGGCATTGACTCAGCCACGTTTGCGGATACTGCTAGAGTTCCCATTTGATTTTCTCTCCCTTCAATGTTCTCGCCAATCTCCCAATCGGCGGTGTGTTGTTACTTATTTATAGTGCGCTAACGGTTTACAATTGTCAAGAGAAAAACTAAAGAGAATCATGAAACGTGTACGAATGTTTTACCGTGATTCGTCTTTCTAGAATCATTTATTGTGCTTCCAGATTCATAGATGCGCAGAAAGTGTGTCAGTCCAGAATGCCAATTAAGGACGTTTTCAGATTTCGCGCGTCCCTTAACCTCTTTGACCATAACTTTTTGCATCTTTGCCGCTTGGAATCTGGATGGCGAACTTCCCGCGAGTAAAAGATAGGGTTGAGCAACTGGCGCATGTTGAGATTTCCGCCGCGACTAGGAAAAACGAAACTGTGTACAGAAACGATCTGCATGGCTTTCCTCACTCGTAGCGTGGCTGGATATTCAGGATAAAATCATCATTTTCTGTGCGCTTGAAATCTCTGCTAATGAACATTTCAATTCTCCTTAGAATCGTTTGCAGCGTGGTCTTTCCCGCACGCGCTAGGAATCACTTGGACGTGTCCTTTTCCGTTGCATACTGCGCATGGCCGGGTAAGGGTAACGGATTCGTGTTTTGTGGAGTAGGGGTGGGGAACAGTGCGCCGTCTCCACCCCGTTCCCTGACAGCTTTCACATCTCACAATTCACCTTCCTGATACGGCTTTCAGTAAGTTCTCTTGTGCATCCTTACGTGCTTTGATAGCGTCCTTGAGCGCGTCAAACTTGGTACTCTCGTAGGAATGATTCGCTTCAAGCGTGTTGACCATCTCAGCGGCAAGGTCAGCGACTAGGGCGGTTGTTCTATCAATGTGCTTTACGGCCGGAGCAATGTCGATGGTTTCAATTTCAGTTGATTGATTTGTGTGCCGATGTTGGCGTATGGATGCTCCAAGAGCCTCTATACCAGCAAAGTTTCCCATGGCGTCTAAGCCCTCTGCTGTGCGGTTACTCTCACGGCATCCTTGGAGGGAGTCGATCTCAGGTGTTGTATCAATGCCAGAATCACAACCCTCAAAGTCTGTGAAGATTCCGTCTGGACCATCGTATGATGGATTCATTTCAATCTCCAATCTGTTTTAGAATGCTTGTAGGTTTCGCTTCAACCTACCCACCAACCACAAAAGCTCCATATACGCGCCGTAGGCTACAGCGCGGGGAACAGGATGAGGACCGTTACCCTTCGGCGGTTTTAGGTCTTTCACAATCTGATGCCAGCCGGTTTGTTGGGTAAAACCGTATGTTTTCTCGTACCAATCGATTCTTTCCCAAAGCATTTTATTCGTGATTCTCATTCGATTCCTGCCCGTTTCTTTGCATCGGACAGCTTGACATCCAATGCAACCATATCTTCAAGGCTCGGACGCGCTATCTTCGCAGCCCTTACCTTCGCATCTTCCTCGTCATGCGCTCGGACCTCGATCATCTGAGCGTTGATCTGTTCAAACCAAACGTGGTAAGAGTTCATTCAATACCCGCTTTCTTCTTGGCATCCGATAAGGATGTTCCGTAGATCGTTCTGGTTTCGTGGTGCGGTGGAGGTTCGAGTCCCAATTCAATCATGTAGCGCGGGGGATTGGTTAAGACGTTAACGGTAAAAGCTCTTAACCCGTTATCCCTATGCGCGATAGGACTCGGATTGATTATCCCATAAAGTGCTTTCTCTGCTACCAGTCTTGCGGCTTCTTTTGCTTGTTCGGATACAATGCAGTGGGCATCTCCATAGTCTGCGAGGTCCACGGAAAACAGCCGTTTCCCCCCTGAGAGATAATCCACGCTCCGGTCATGCAATCATAACCACCAGTTTCGTCAAATTTCATAATCGGAGTAGGACTCGGATTCTTCTTCTCAGCTTGCCGTGCTCGGTTGCGTGCAATGGCGTCTGCTAGGCTCATGCTGTCACCGCCTTTGCTTTCCTCTTATGAGGCATAGTGACCTGATACATATTCGCCCAGCCGATAAAATCTGCCCAGTTCCGCGCCCACTTCTCTACCAGAATTGACTTTTGATCCTCAAGCCATTTGCGGCAATAGGCGGTAGAGTGTTCCATTCCGTTGACGATCTCAACGGGGCCGCTATTCGTCCATGCGTAACGCTTATTCATGCCGTCACCTTGTCAACACTGTAAAACCTTTTGTACGTCGCTTAATGCCGTGCCTGCGCTCTGCGGGATGGTTAAAGTGGTTCACATTCATCCGGGAAGAGGTTTACGTAGTTTCGGCGTTCGTCATCTTCCGGGAATTTCGCAATAGATTCCGGCAATAATTGATCGGTGCGAATCCATGCCGATTCGTCACGCATCAGCAAGCGGCGCACGGTTCCAGTGAATCCCGTCAGTGTTGGAATATCGGGCTTTGTTATGCGCACTCTTTGATTATTTCTGAATCGTTCCATCTTCAAATCCTCCGGTACTTTGTTTCCCATCCGTGCCAGTCTGAAGAGGTTCCGTGTACCCTACTCATCGGTAGGCAACCCGGTCTGCGATTCTTTGCTGGCCTTGCTTAGAACGTACTCCCGGCCCGGATGGGCTTGTGAAACTAAACTGATACCATACTGCGCTATTGTCTGTTCATTGTCAAGAGAAAAACATGAACGGGAAAGGATTATTTTCACCTACTCACTTCGTCTGCTTCTTGGTCTGAAGGGCTTTCCGTTAGGAGTAATCTGCCAAGAGTAAGGAATCGAGTCCACGAAATGCTTTGCCTCTGACGCGGCGACAATCGGCGTAGGAGCATACTTTTTGGCAAGCATCGCCGTTAATTCCTGATCCTCGCGCTCTTTGTTTTTCTGTTGGTTGTGTTTCACTTCCCTGCGTATGCCGTAACGCAAGGCGCATAGGACAACGGTTATTCCGATGATCCATTCCAATGTGTCGATCATGCTTCCTGTTCCTTTCCTAAAATGGTTTGGATGCGTTACTGTTGTACTTTCCACGCTTCGCTTACTCCGGCTTTCCATGCGGCCTCTAGAGCGTTTTTCACGTTCCATACCGCTACCTCGTAAAAGTCGAGAGAATCTGATTTCCTCACGTCAAGCGTTTTGATTCCAAGGTGGTCCCTTGCGATCTGCGCCATCAGGCCGTCCGATGGAGTTTGCACGTTTGGCTTATCTGCACCTTCACAGCCGTATTCCGCAGCGTAGCGTTCCACATTCAAAAGTAATTGATCTTTCGTGGGATACGATGCGCCAATACAGTGCATATTATCCTTATTGCCGTCCTGCGCGTCTGACAGGTCCACGAATCTCCAATCCCCCAGAGAGTTCATCGTGAAACCTATTTCAGTGAATCGAGTTTTGTACAATTTCCCGTCGATCATGCTTTTCTGTCCTTTCATTGTTAACTGTAGATGCTTGCTCCATGCTTGCCTATCGGCGCAAGGATACTAAAAACGTGGGAACGCACGGAAGCCCTTGCGGTATGCCTGTACAGCTTTCCTAGCCTGTTCATACAGCAAGAAAAAAGGGTAAAGCGCTAGGACTACAATGCTTGCTACGGCAATGGAAACAGCCAGCGCAATCGTTATATAAAGCGCTAGGACATAGCCTAGAAAATCCCAAAACATTTTCAGTGTCTCCCTTTCTAGCGGTCAAGCGGAACTGTTTCACCGAAGGGTGCTATCTGTTCGGTAGTCGAGAGCCAGAGAACGGGAAAGCTAGGCGCGGCGGCGGGAAAGTTCCCGTACAGATCGGTAATGCAAATTGCACATACCGCGCTTCCATCCTGTTCAATCGCGGTCAGAGCCGGTTCAAAGTCTGTTCCGCCGCCGCCTTGCGGTTTCCACGTCAAGGACTCGCCGCGCTCGAAGTGTTCTATGCTTGCAACTTCGGAGTCAAAGTAATATACGTTTACGGCGCTAGGGGCGCATTCGTCGATTACGCTTTCCACGATGGAGCGGGCATAGGAAAGGCTTGTTTCGTCTACGCTTCCAGAAGTGTCTACCATGATAGCTACTTCCCCAAGTGCCTTCGATTCCAGCGCGGGAAGGTAAAGCCCCTGTGCCAGATAACGGCTGTTAGGGCGAGACCATGAGTAATCGCCGTTCGATCTTTCAGAAAAGAACCTAAGCAACAACGAACGAATGTCGATTTTCGGCTTAAGCGCTTCCGCGATCTTCCGCGCCATGCTTCCCGGCATTTTACCGGCCATTTTCGCCATTTGCGCCGCGTGCGCGGTTTTCTGTTTCCATTCTTGCTCAGTCGGTGCGGGTTCGCCGTCTGCGTCTGGTCCTGTCGGCGCGTCCCGGACTTCCCCGAGTGGATCAGGCTTGCTCGGACCTTTCCCATTGCCATTAGAATCGTCCTGTTGTGCGCGTGCATAGTACCATTCTGCCGATCTTCCGGCTTCGCTAGGATACAAAACACCGTCTGGCAACGTGAAACCACTTTCACGTAATTCTGAATTGATAGCCATATCACAAGACGCATTCCAGCCTTGCGTGTTACGTCCTTCTCTTCGCCATGGGTGCCCCATGGCACAGTGCATAATCTCATGGGCCAATAGCGCTGTAAGCTGATCGTGCGTCAAGGACTCAACAAAGGCCGGATTATAGCCTAGTTCTCTGCCGTCTACCCATGCAGATTCGCAAGTATCATCGGCCCGCATATTCAGCGATAGGACAAGCGAACCAAAAAAAGGGAATTACGTACTTGACTCCCGTTTCGCTGATTCATCGGGCTTTACTTCCTTTGTGGATTTCTTCCGTTGGCGTGGTGGTTTTTGCTTCTCTGATGGTCGGTATGCGAGCACAATATCGGCCATCTTATCGAGCACTTTTGGAGTCTTCATTGGATGAGCCTCGCATAGGTCAAACGCTTGCCGTCAACCGCTTGAATGAAGCTATCGAGCCTGTCCAGCGTGTGCCGTTTCACGTCGCCATCGTTCAGGCGAAAAGTGAATTCGTCAACGTAGCGATGCAGATGTTTCGAGCTGGCGTGATGGTAGACGCCGTACATCCCGCGCTTCATAACCGCCCAAACACTCTCAATCGAGTTCGTGTTCACATTGCCTCGGCTGTACTCCCCGGCGCTGTGGTTCACGGTGTCGTGACCGAAAAAGAGACCACCTATTCCAGCGTAGCCGGTAGATTCATCGGTCATAAGTTGAGTGCCGACTTCGACGTTATTCAATACCGCACCCTGCAAGCACTCTTTATCGGTGTTCGGGACGGGATAAGCGATGGTCCGACCGCCGCGCTCCCTGAGTCCGACAACGGCAGTCTTGCCCACCGAACCGCGACCGGCGCGGAGTTTCTTGGACTCATGTTTATTGGCCTCTTTGCCACCGAAAAAGGCTTCGTCAGCTTCGACGATACCTTGCAGCTTTTCAAGTTCTCCACCGCACGCCTCACGGAGCCGATGAAGCATGAACCATGCCGATTTCTGTTGAACGCCGATCTCTTTGGCGATCTGCATCGAACTGATTCCCTTACGGGCGGTGACGAGCAGATACATGGCATAGAGCCACTTGTGGAGCGGGATGTGCGACCGCTCGAAGATGGTTCCCGTGCGGATGGTGAAATCAAGCTGGCACTTATTGCAGCGGTGAAAGCCAGCCTTGCGGGGCGTGATGCGATCCTGACCGGCGCAAGTTGGGCACGTAACACCTTTAGGCCAAAGACGACTCTCAAGGTAGACGCGGGCGGTTTCCTCGTCTGGGAACATCTGGAAAAGCTGGAACGTGCTGATGGTCGAACGGCTCACAGTTGTATCCACCCTTTCTCAATAAGTTCGGATGCGAGGCCGTCCGCGTTGCGAGTCATGACCGAAAGACGACCGCCTGAGTGTTCCATTGGAGCATCGTCGTATGCTGAGCAGCAGATAGCCTTATTCAAGTCCTGCTGCTTGGCGGGAGACTCGAAGATCGCCCGGCGCGGGTTGAGTCGGTTCACGAAGTACCGGAAGGTGTTGGGCTGCCGTGGAAGCTCCCCAATGGCCCGTAAGGTTTCGCGTTGCGCCTTGCGTTCCTCGCGGCGGCGCAGGTCAGAGGGTGAGCGGTGGCGATTTGAAAGACCCATCTTATTTCTCCTCAATCGCGGCAATAGCATTTTCAAGAGCCGCATAGCTGTTGAATGTCCAAACCTTGACGACGCCATTCCAGCGAGCGCCGTGAGCCTTGAGCGTGTCCTTGATGGCGAAGGTGTTACCGGCAACCGCGCATCCTTCGTTCCAGTCGTTTTTCATGACCGGGGCGATGAAGCCGAGCGTGAGGCCGAGAGCGGAAGCCTTTTCGATGGTGGAGGGGGTGAACTGAGTGGGCTGATCGAATTCCATGAACCATTGCATTTTTACCGTCTCCGGGAGGCTGATTGCCTCATGTATTTAAGGTACTTGATTCCCTCATTCTTGTCAAGCGAAAAGATGAAAGGAACTGTGGAAAACTTCTTCGACGGGAGTCAAGTACGTAATTCCCCAAAAAAAGGCTGGTCAAGTACTAACGCGGTTTTCGCGGCTGTGATTTTGCTCTGTGCGCTCACGGTGAAACCTTTCTGCGCTCTTGCCATGGCCGTTAGGCCACTGAGCGCCTTTCCTATATGGCCGGTATCTCTTCCGGCCAGCGGTTGATGAACTAGGCGAAAGCTCCGTAAGTGGCGGCCATAGCTTCCAGGATAGACTGCGCTTCAATAGCTACGCTTGCCCGCACGTCTGGATTATCGCGCAACAATTGCGGTTCAGACTGTGCAAGCAATTCAGTTTGACGGCGGAGGGTTTCGAGTTTCGGATCATCGGTCAAGTTTAGCCGGGTAAGAACATCGCACAGTTCGCGGGCATTTTCAATCAGGGAGTCCCTGAAAATCGCTTCCGGTTGTGAGAGTTTTCCTTGCATCTTGGAAACAACTTCAAATAGACGTTTCACCGCATCGCCTTGCGCGTCCTTGAATGCTTCCGATACGCGTTGCTCAGTTCTTGCGGCAATGCTTTCAATCTCTTCAGCGGCAAGGGTAACGCGAAAATCGGTTCCGGCAGGAACTGGCGAGTATTCCACGGAAAAGTCATACTTTCCGCGAATATCGGTAGGATAATCCGCATCGGAGTACATGCCGTTTAGTTTGGCGCGGGCATCTTCCCGGAGTTGAGGATAATCGGCGGCGAATTCAGCAAGCCGCCGATTGAATTCGTGCTGAGCATTGCGCACCATATCGGTATAGGCTTGAAAATTCTTGACGGGCAAGAGCCTCCAACCGTCATCTGACCATGCAAGCGTCTGCGAGTAATGGATTACTCTCAGATTCGCTATATAAGACGTGAGAGCCTTATAGCTTGCCGCGTCACCGGGCAATAGGCATTTGTTATAGCGGCCAGCTTCGATGGTTGTATTGTGAGCGGTTGCGGTCTCTTGAGAGACCTTGCGATCATACTTGCGGGCAGACCATGCACTAATGCGGAGCGATACCAGCATTGCGCGTGTGTGAAGATCGGAAGCTGTCATTTTCGTTTCCCCCATAGAACGATTACAGGTTAATTCTTTCGGATGTTGACTGTCAAGAATAAAATCACTCTTGACCTGAAATTAATTGGCCGATAGGACCAGCCGTCAAGCGAACGAAAGAATCGGTATACTGAATTTTTTCGTCGCGGCGGATAGCGTCACGCACTAGGAGTACAGCAAACTCGCCCTTGTCGGCTTCCACGGCCAGCCGAGTGGCAAAGGTGGCAATGCGGCTAAAATTCGTTTCGTTTGCCCGCGCTGCGAGTCCTACAGCGGTCGCGTACAGTTCCGATGGTTTGGTGGGAATCTGAGCGCCGGTAGGATTAAGAAGAATTGCGTCCAGGTTAACCAAACTCTTTGCCATAGAGCGGAAAGCCAGATATTCAAGGCTTGCACCCTCGCCTACAGCGCCAGCCATGGCAGAGGACTCTACAGGGGCGGAAAGGCCCAAGGACTCAAGTTTAGCAAGATGCGCCCAGGTGCGGGGGACGGGGGAATTGGTAAGATCGGCACTCGCCTGAAAATTGCAGAGCAATTCAGGCCGATACCGTAAAAAGGCTATCAGCGCAGGACTAACAGAATGTGCATACGCCCAGATGCACCAGTCATCGATAGTAGGCTCTAATTCGACAATGGCGGCAAAGCGGGATTTTACAGGTTCAAGGATACCGGCAACACCGGCCCTATCGGTACGGCGATTGGTTGCGGCGACAAAGGTTACAGTATCGGGCAAAGCGTGACCGTTTACCCGTCGCGCTAGGATTAATTGCATAAAACTTGCCTGTACGGCAGGAGTGGCCTGTCCCAGATCGTCAAGCAACCATACAGTAGGCTTTACCGCGTGAATGGCTTGAGCCAATTCTCCGAAGGGAAGGAAAGTTGCCTCTGTGCCGTTAGCTTTCGGCCATGGCAAGCCCTTTGCATCGGTAGGATCAGCAACGGCAGGATGTGAAATAAGCAATTCTGCTCCGGCCTGTTCAGTTGCCTGTGCGATTATGTCAGACTTTCCTACTCCGGGAGACCCTGTAATAAGCAGGGGCAAGCGGGCAGGAATCATTGCTGCGAGTAATTCTTGAAGCTGTTTCGGCGTAATACTCATGGGTAATCCTCTCTGTGAAACGGTTAAATGTGAAGCGCGTTAGGACGAAACCAGACGTTATCGTGTGGCAAATTGACGGAGTGGGCAAGGACGCCGTGAGAGTCTAGAATGACTCCGCTCAGTTGTGGACGGAGTTTAGTCAAAATCTCATGGACAGCAGAAGGAATATCCGTCTTTACCTTGACGTGATATTCTCCGATAGTCTGTGAGCCATCAAATACCAAAAGGCTAAGACGTTCCATGAGACGCGCCTCCCAGCGCTGTACTACAGGTTCAGCGTCTTTCCGCCATTGCAAAGCGTAATGCAGTATTCAGTCGCATCGTTCACGCCGATTGCAAGGGTAATCCGGTATGCGTTGAGGATGTGCTTGACCGCTGCAATCCTACGCTCAATACCTTTGATATGCACAGTATCGCGGATTTTACGCGCCGTGTGATAATCGCGCAAAGAGTCTTCGCTCATATAGTGAGAACCCGCAATAAACTCTCGAATCGTAGCAACCTTAGACTGAGCCATTACTTCACCCCTACTCTGTGCATCGGCGTTTTGTTTGCATCGGCCTGAAAGTATCCACGGTCTATCTGTGACTGCATGGCGAGAATGGCCGTTAGTTCATCCGTACAGGTCACTCCTCCGCCGCAACCGTCACCGCGATAGTGAGCGTCTACTACGTCTGTTCCGTTCGCAAGGTGAAAACAGGGGTTGAAGTACAGGTCAATCCAGTATTTGCCGCCGCGTGATTCCCAGCGTGCAATTAGTTTCGGTTCCGCCTGTTCCGGTACGGTCTGATAAGCGATTGACATTTTTTGTTTCCTCCCTCACATGATGTGTGCGGTTATGCTTCGAGTGCCGGACGATAAGATTCAAGCACCCAAACAAGCCGGGGAACCTCATCGTGTGATTCCATCCACGCGGCAACCTCTGGCCATTTTTGCTGAGAGGCTGTAGCAGGTCTATCGTCCGCCGCTTCATAGATGTGCGACTTTGCGGCCAACTCTGTGATTGCAAATCGTATATTGCAAGATTCCATGAAACCGGCGATAGCCTCAAGGCGATAACGCTTGTAATGGATTAGGCACGTACGCTGCGGACGTTCGCCAGTTGCAGAGAGCAGGATACCGTGATTCTTTCCGCCGCAAGAGCACTTGCAAACCTCTTCGCGGGCGTACCAGCAAGCCTCTGAGCACGTGTGAGTTGAAAGCAAGCTAAGCATTTTTGTTCCCTCCCTTATCAAAGCCCAAGATCGTCAAGAATACCCTGTACCATGCGTTCATTCATGCCGATCTCGGCCGCTATTTCATGCGATGTACGGCCAGCAAGCCAAAGCCTTTTGATTCTGCGCTCAGTCTGCGTCATAGTTTCTCCCTTTCGAAAATTACTTACAGGTACATATTGCGCCAAACGGTGAAACGCTGTCAAGCATAAAATGATGTGGACGTGAAAATAAATAGGCGCATAGGAATATCGGCACTATATATAAGGATAAAGGCCAGCGCAAGGGACCGCTGAAAGCCCGTAACGCGCTAGGACACATTAAAGACTCTTCTAAGGGAATAACCCCCTAAGGGTAGGGTAAGGCTCTCCGCCCCCGTAGGGGGTGGGAAGGATTCCCGCACGCGCATCATTATTTATTCCGCCCTCGATTGTTCGTTTATTCGACTGCCGGTATTTATTCACAGATCGTTTGCCTGATTATTCTCTGTTCGATTATCCCGCCCGCCTTTTATTCGATGTTTATTTGTACATGGCAACGGCATTTATTTATTGAGGGAGTGAAGCCTTTTTTCCTACCAGAGACATTTACCTGTCACCGGCCCCCAAACCTGGCGCATTATCGGCGTAAATAGGGTGCAGATCGGTAAATGGTCCATTTTCGGGCAGATTCCCGGTATTTGCGGGCATAGCTCGCCAGGTTGGGGGAGTATCGGCGCGGGGGTGCAATAGATTGATCGTTAATCCTACCCAATTGGTGATATTCGTCAGGAACATGTAATAATAGCCAGTATTTATGGGTTATGTTGGTAAGTTTGGACCCTTAGTTGCTTACGTCTGCTTACGTCTGCGGAGTTGTCCAAGTCGGTACCTCTATGGATGTCTACGACGCCTTTGGTTGTTCTAGGTATAGGCATATCAAAACAAAAAGCGCAGTATCTAAAAAATAAATATATAAAAATTTCTAGAGGAAAGCGCAATTTTTGAAATAATAGTTGCAATAATCTAGTTTATATGATAGTATAAATTTAAGTAATTATGGAGGTGGTAGATTATGGCGCAAAGAGATAAATTTCACAGTGAGTTCAAAAAAATACGTCCAAGCATTTTGATTAGGGACGAAAACAGATGTGCAAAGTGTGGATCGGATTTGTCTTTAGAGGTTCATCATATTGACGGGTACGATAATAATTCTTCTGAGTGTTTGGTGACGCTTTGCTATTTGTGTCACGCGGTAGCACCGATGGGGAAAGACTTATTCTCGCAGTGGCTTCTTTTAGGGAGAAGCGGCATTGAGGAAGTTCAAACCGAAATAAAAGGGAAGAAAATACCGAGGATGACAAAGGCGCAGATCGTAGAATTCTGCCGCGTTCTTTTGAAGTTCAATATTGATCTTGCCAAGGAAAGGATGAAGGCTGCGAGAGACAGGATGCGTGGGAATGGTACGTATAAAGAGGGAAGAAAGCCTTATGGTGAGAAACCAGGGGAGGCTGCGGTCTTGGAGCGGATGCTTAAAATGAGGGAAATCGGAAAACATTATTATCAAATTGCAGATGAATTAAACGCTGAAGGAATTCCATGCCGCAGGAGCGATGCGGGGAAGATATGGAGTGGTAATACCATCCAGAAAATACTGGCGCGAAAAAGCGCAGAAAAGGCTTGACAATGTTGGTATGGTATGCGAGTATGTAAATCGAAAGGGAGAGCGCAGGAAAATGAAAATGAGGCCACAGTTTAATTTGCGAATGAGGGATACGGATCAGTTTTCGGATGTAGCGTGTCTGGCGGATCAGGAGGGAATATCTTCGAATGAGTGGATATTGCGCCAGATGGAGAAGCATCCGGTGTTGTTGGGTGCGAGATTGACGGAAAAGATGGAAAAGTCTGGTGTGAACGCGGCAGGCGCAGAAGTGGCATCGGCCAAAAAAATTCCGAACAAGCGCCCGCCGTCCACGTATAAAAAGGTGTGCGCCCCCGAAAATCCGATAGAGACTGATGCGGTAGGGACGCAGGGGTGCAAGGTGACGGTGAGTAGGACAATGAGTTGCGCCCCCGAAAATTCGAAGGATAATAAATGAAACCATATTATGAGCACGCTGGAATCACCATCTCCCACGGCGATTGCCGTGAGATTCTTCCGACCCTACCCAAGTTGGACCTGCTGCTGACTGACCCCCCGTATGGGATTCTTGCCGAGAGCGGATCTGCAGCAACCCGCCGAAGTGAGCGAATAGAAAGAAATGAGCAATAAAGTTCTGTACACGATTCAATGCAAGAAGCAGGACGGCAAGCGGTGGCTGTCAGCGCGCTTTTGGCTACCGGATCAGAAGCCAACACATTCTTGGGCTGTAGCGCAGAAAGCCATGGATGAAGCGTACAGTCAATTTCCTAATGCTAAGTATCGAATCAGGGAGGCAAAGAGATGAGAGGAACTGTTTTTGAATACGACGGCATGAGGTTTAAAGCGCAGGATGATGAAATCTGTTCATTGCTTTCCGACGCCGCGATTTTAGAGAAGATTGGATCTTGCAATCTTAAAACAGCGATTCGTGTTGCGCTCGAATGTCAGAGAATTACTTTGGCTGACCTTCCTGTGCCGGTGGGGTGCGTGTAATGATTAGGGCGAGGATAGCTTTGTTCCTAATGGGGCGTAGGAATCGTCAGATATTGGACGATATGACCAGCGTGGTGTGCGGAACGAAGAAAAACTACGAACTAAAAGTTGATGGGCCATTGATCGATCTTTTGATTAGGAGATGGCTCCACAATGAGGATGTACGATGACCGACCGCCCAATGTCGAAACGAATGCAGGACGTTCTAGCAACCATAGCAGACGCCAAGAGCGGAGAAATAAGAGGATGGTCCATTGCAACATGGCTGCTACAGCGTCAGCATCCTGAAGGCATAAGGGAATCGCTGAGGGCGCTTGTCAACAGGGGGTTGATCGCGATGCGCCCGATGGACGATACGAGAGACGAATGGCAAAAGGCATTTCCTGACCGCCTCAAGGCGATGTACTCGATTGCCAAACAGGACGGTCCTGAAGTTCAAGTAGGATAAAAATGAGCAGTGAAAGGGGAATGATGATGAGCGGATTGAAAAGATTATTTCGGAGAACAGATTGGAAACACTTCTTTGACAAAAACGGTGTTGGGGAAATTGTATGGCTAAAAGAAAGAGGATGGTTAGAACATCCAAACTGTTTTAGCACTAGCGTTTTCTATGTTAGTGGAAAAATTAAAGGTGGATTTCGAGGAGAAGGGTTTTTCACTGTACGGTCTGTGGATTACGAAGACAATCAAGATGCAAGAAATTTTTTATCCGAGGAGGCTGTTTCACGCCTTAAATCCTATGCGCTTCCTAATTGTCGATGCCGAATGGGACTCCATTGGAAGTGCGGAATTCACCACAACTGGATAGGATAAAGCGATTCGGATGAGGAAGGAGGATGCGCGATGAAAACAAGGAATTGTGATTGGTGCGAAGCTGATTTGGGACCGGGTGGGGAGCACGACACGCGGGAGCCTGAAGCGTGCTCAGAACGGGAGTGTCAGCGAGAAGTAAGGAACCTTTACCGCGAGATGCAAGAGGAACGTGAAGATCGGGCGCGGGAAGACAATTACGAACGGTACTAGGGGTGAGGAATGGGAGCGGGGAGAACAATAAAGATCAAGTGCGCGTGGTGCTGCAAGAGCTTTCCTAAAGCTGTTGGAGCATATAATCGCGCCATGAAAATAAAATCCCCTTTGTATTGCAGCCAGAAGTGCTCTGGCCTAGCACGCCGAAAAAATAAATCGGTTAAGGAAAAGAAGAGGCTTAAGGCAGATTATGATAGGAATAGACGAACAGAAAAATCCGATGAGTTGAAGGCTAAAAAGAAGGCAGCGTATGCAATCTGGGGTCCGATTCATCGGGAAGAGGAACGTCAAAAGCGCAAGGAGGGGATGCCAAAGCATGTGGAGTATTGCCGCCAACCTGAATACAAGAAAAAGAAGAAAGATTATGATCGGAAAGTTCGGGTTGCGGAGTACGGCGAGTTTGCAGAATCTTATGAGCTTTTAGAGGAATTGGTGAAAGAAATCAAGCGCCAGATGCCAGACCGATTCGAGCGTTATGCTCAGTCTGGAAGACAACAATGGAACCCAGTTAACCAACAAAGGAGAAGGAATGCAAGGACAAATGGGATTGACAGCAAATAGCCTCAGAGAAGCATTGTGGGCAACACTTAACCAAGTCAAGGCAAAGAAGATGCTGCCAGGACATGCAGACGCTATTGCAGCGCAGGCAAGGGAAATCCTTCGCACGGTAAAAGTTCAGCTTCAGATTAGCGGACAAACGGCTCGTCCTGTGCCAGTTGAGGTCGTGGAATTCTCAGAAGGTAAGAATAAGAGGGCGATCAAGAAGTGATCGACTTCCGCACAAGGTTCCGCGATTTTGATAATCCCCTCCATCCCTTCCAAAAGTGGTGGAGGGAGCATGGACAGTTCATGTTCTCTGGCGGCGGTAGGAATCAAATGATGTGGGCTGCTCGTGGATGGATAGCGAGAGAGCAGATGAGTGATGGGGTAGAGGTAACGGGGGAGTCGATGAACGAGAAGCGTCCGCATCGGAAATGGGGAGAGAAATGAAAGATTGGGCTGTCAGAGATTTGCCTAAGCCATCGGCATTTATTCAATGGAAGGGTACTGATGTCTGCATGGACTGTTATTGTTTATGTGGGAAAAGTTTTCATATTGATGCCGGATTTGCTTATGCTGTGACGTGTCCTCACTGTAATCGTAGATATGAAATGTCTGCGGTTATTGAAATGCGCGAGATTCATGATGACGAAGTATGGGATGGGTGTATTATTGAAGCGGAGGATGCTAAGTGAACGAAGTCGAATGGAGAATCAGTCCGCAGGTATTCAGTGATTTGCACAGCATTATATCCAAACATGGAATGGGTATTCCTCAACTTGACGATGACATGCGCAAGGAACTGTTTGGAGATCGTCTTATTGGTCCTGACGCTGCGGCAATGGAGATTGTTGAAAAATATGGATTGCGCGTAGGAATATCGTTAAGGATTGTAGTAGACTATAAGTTAGATGGGTACGAGAAACCCAAGTACGAGTACGGGGATAACTGAGGGGAGAAGATAAGGTAGTGAAACTCGTATTCCTTGAAGTCCACGGCGTTCTCATGATGCCTATTTGTGAGAACGTAGCAAGACTCCTGCAAGAACCTGTGAAGGCGTTTAAGCCTGCCGTAGATGCTTTGAACTTTATCACTAGAACCACGGGAGCGAAGATTGTTATCACGAGCGCATGGAGGAATGCGGGAATATGGGTATTGGAGGAAAAGTTCAAGGAGTGGGGAGTAGAGGGGAAGATTATTGACGGTACTCCTATCGGTTTAGGAAAATCGGACGAAATCAATAAGTATTTGGTGTGGGCTATAGAACCTGAATCCTACGTGGTAATTGATTGTGAGAACATCGAGGATACTAACTATGCTGATTTATCAAAACATCTGGTGATAACCAACCCTAAAGAGGGTGGATTAACTGAGAATTTGGCGCAAAGGTCGGTAGAGATTCTTAACAAGATGAGAGAAAAGGAGAAGTAATGTACACAAACATTGAGTTGGAAGTTTCTCGCGGTACGCAGGTAGGCGGATCAGCACAAAAAGGTAAATACTCTGTAATATACGGAGGAAATGAAACCGTATTAACGATAACTGGTCCGTACAAAACGCTGCGCAAGTTGTTGGTGGAGTCAATAGAAGTGATTGACGAAATGCACGAATCGCAAAAGGAAATGAATAAGTAACGGAGGGGTAGAAGATGGCTGATAAGGTTGTAGTACCGGATGAAATGAGGATCGCGGCAGGAATGGCGAGCACTGGATATGATCCTGACGGGTATTTTTTGTACAATTCACTTGAAGGTGCTCTTAACTGGTTGGATGAAAAGATAAAGGGTTTGAAAAGGGGAGATACGTATCTTGGGCGTAGGTTATACAACAATGCGATTGAAGATGTTCGCCGGATGTACCTTGCGCCTGATTCGGAAGTTGGGACTGCTGCTAAGAATGTAATCCAAAGCATGATGGGATGCACATTTACCCCCACAGAAGCCAATGAAATAGTAAAACATTTGGGCTATGCTTCTCACGGATGGATTCCTTCCTGCCCCCCTAAAGAAGAATCTACTGAGCCAGAAGTTCCAGAGGCAATCAAGGGCCTGATTGAATTTGCAATCGGGAAGAAAACAATTCCGCCTCCGTATTATGCTGATGCCGTTATCGAAGCCTTCCGTCGCGGACAGAAATCGGTAATCAAATGACCGAACACACAGCACTTGAGAAACGGGTTAAATCGAAAGTAAAAAGACTAAGCAACATGACAGAACACAAGGTTCCAACACTGTCAAAGCAATGTACTCGCGGTCAAGTGATAAATGGATGCTCTAACTGCTTCAAGAAGGATTGTCCGTGCGACTGCCATAGACGCGTAGGACCGGAAAGGAACTAAAGGGATGAGTTGTAGGGGAGATAGGCGAGAGGAAAAGAATAGGTTTTACGATAGGGTAGACGAGATACTTGATTTTGGCAAGTACCGTCGTTCTCTTATGGCGCTAAAATGGACTATGTGGGAGCTTCAGCGGTTGGTTAGTGCGGAGCAAGGGGAGGAATGATGGGGAACGAATATAATCCGACAGAGGAATCATTTTTGAATGATGTGTCAAAACACTCGATGGAAATCCTTCTTGATAATGGCGTTTATCGCCATCTACGTTTTACGAATAACGGTTCTAACGTGATGAGATTCGACATTGTGACTTATCCTGGCCATCTTGTCTACTCTGGCGATATGGGAAGTTTTGTATTTTCTCGTCTGAATGATATGTTTGAGTTCTTCAGAACGGGCAATCGAGTAGATGGAAAACTAAGCATAAATCCTGGATACTGGAGCGAGAAACTGGAGGCTGTTGATCGATGTGACTCTACGCAAGGAAATGGATTCAAGGAGTATTCTTCGGATAAATTCAAGAACAAAGTCAACGAACATGTTGACGAATGGATCAAAGAATACGCTGAAGAATTCAACTCTGATTTTGAAGATAGTTTGCGACATTGGTTGGAACGCTCTGAAGAGGCTAAGAAACAGGGCGTATGCCACACGAACAAGGAATGCAAACTGATGTATTCAGAGATTCCCCAAGAGCGGAAGGACGCGGCGGTAAAAGCGTTTAGGGAGAGCGACTATGCTCCGTCTTTTCCAGAGATCAGAACTGCAATAGCCAATGATCCTGAAGGATGGAACATCCCTTATCATAGTTTTTGGGGTATGGGAGTAAGGAATTTCTTCCGAGGAAAGGGATTTGGAGAAGATTACTTCGGAATTGACAATTTGGATTGCATTTACGTCCAATTAGTAGAGGATGCCGTTAAAGCATAGGGTTTGAAAGGTAAAAATGAGTAAATCTGTCAATAAAGTGTTTTTGCTAGGAAATGTGGGAAAGAATCCTGAGATTCGTACTTCACCTTCAGGAACAGTGGTAGCGAACTTCAGCATAGCGGTATCGGATAGGGAGAAGGACTCGTCTGGAAACTGGACAGACAAGACAACGTGGATAGATTGCGTCTGCTTTAAGAAGACAGCGGAGATCGTGCAGAGTTACGTCACAAAGGGAAGCAAGATATTTGTTGAGGGCAAGATTACAAACCGTTCGTGGGACGATAAGAAGACAGGGGAGAAGCGCTACAAGTCGGAAATTATTGTCAACGACATAACGCTTCTATCAGGCAAGGAAGAGTCTGGTGGGCGTCAGGAAGAGAGCGCTCCTTCTCCAGTGAAGCGTGCGACGTTTCAAGAAGTGCTAGACGATCCTAACGAGATACCTTTTTAGGAGAGAAACGATGTCTAAGAAGAAATACAATCACGCTGAAGCGTTCTGTGTGATGACCTACCAATCCGATGACGGAACAATCACAGAGCAGTTGTGGAACAGTCGAGACGGTGTGACTCCGTTCATGATTATGTCGAGGAATGGAGGTAGAGAACTCCGTCATATCGATTGGGGTAAGGATTATCCTCAGCCTAATTACAAACCTCTTCCGGGAAAGAGAATATTCGTTGACGCAACCAGAGAACTCGTCACTCCAAAAATGAATGAATATGTGGAGAAGATATTCACAGAGCACGACGGAGGGTACTGGAAGACGCGAGAGGAAGCGTTTGAGGCGTTGCTTCCTGGGTGGCTGCGTAACGGAGAAGAACCTTGGATTATAGTAGTTGGGGTGGAATAACAGATGAAAAGGGAGGAATAAATGTCAACACCGAGATTGCAGTTGCTTCACAGTGAAATTGGCCAGAAACTAGGAAATATAGCGGATTTGTTGCCGTCAGAGTACAAACTTACCTTAATTGCAAGGAATCCAGACAACGACCAAGCGCATATCGTTATGGGAGACGACGTGGATACGGAAGCTATAGTGTACGTGCTTCAGCATCCTGAACTGACGCCAATTGAAACGAAGTGAAGGGGAGAGTGTAATGTCATATCCAAATCCACCGTACATATCCGGCGAAGAGGCTGAGAGTGTTGTGTTAGAGAAACTGCAACTAGCTTTTTGGAACACGATGCCAGCGATAGGAGAGAATGCGGAAGTAGACATTCGCCAACTGAGCGATTCTTTTGATAGGGTACTACTGTCTGTAAGAAGTTGGATTCTTGATGGTCATAAGGTAGACAGGTTGGAATCGGAGTCATTTGATTTTCCTGCAACGCCTTGGGATTTTTGGAAACAAGAATATGCGCCGAAATGGTTTTTGGATCGTTGGCCAGTCAAGTACAAAACGACTGTAGTGACAAAGGCTATCCATAAGCACTATGTATGCCCCCACATTAACACTCCAAAGAATGATAATAGGATTCAGCACATTGAGTGGATGTACAAGAATAGTGGGCAGGACAAATGACGACAAAATGGGACGAGTACATAAAAACTGAAGGGTGGAAGGACTTCTACATCATCGAGGCATATCAATACATTCCAGATGAGGTAGATAGGGACGTAGCGATCATGAAGATCGAGGCGTCACAGACAGCGGAAGAAGCAAAAGATGTAATCGCTAAGGCGAGAGAGGGGAAACATGAGTTTTAAGGACGAATGCAAGAGAATGGGAATCAAGACTACACCGCAACAGCGTCGTGCAGCTTTGTTCCTTGAGAACTGTGGATACATATTCTGCGCAGACTTTGGATGGGGAAATGCGGAAGAAGTTGCACGAAGAGACTTTGGATTTCGCGTTGCCGATCCCGACATAAAGACATTGAATGGAAAGGTAATTCGTCTCCTACGCGATCACCAATACTGGACTCCATGGGATTTGTGCGACAACATTTTGGCAAAGTACGCAATTTTGGTTAGCGATGCGAGCGTCACCAGTAGAATACGCGATCTACGCAAGCCAAGATTTGGTGCTCACATCATTGATAAGCGTAGGATTGTAGATTCAAACGCCTACGAATATCGTCTCAGAAAATAGTTGACAAACTGCGCCGAAGAGCATAATTTCTATGCAAGGGAGAAGACTTGGAACCAGAAACCTCAAACGTAATTATGCAGTCAATCAACCTAGTTGAGTTGATGCGCGAGGCAAAATCACCAGACATTCCAGACGGGATAATCTACGAGGACGAGCAAATTCGCGTGGACAAGAAGGATGGGAAAGTGCCTATGACTGGTAAGCCGATCAAAAATCCATTCATCTATAGATTGGCAAAGGAAAAAGGATGGGCTGATAAGGCGTTAGAGGAAATTAAGTGAAACCAAATAATTTGGGGGTGAAATTGTGAGCAACAGCATCTCATTCAAGACGAACAAGCGCGGTGGCGTTTCCATGTCGGCGTCAGGACTAGGAGCAAGGTCATTGTTTAACGCTTTGGTCCCTTCCGATAAGAAGATTCTACGGGATGGAGAACCGTGTGGACATCATGGTTGTTTGAAGCATATCAGCCATCCATGTGAGGGGTGCGGCAGGATAGTCGGTAGGAAAGTGGGAGAGAAAATATGAAGGCGTTAGGACAAGACATATTCGACTTCTATTCAGAGGATGGAAGCTGGCCAAAAGGATTCTACTATGATCCACCGACAGATGAACCTTCCTCGGAGATTACGAACGACGACGGAACTATCGCTCTTGATCCGAATGAGAAATACGATCTTGGCCTATTTGAATACGTTTGTTCTGAGGAAGATGACGATACTGTGTCGGTTCCTTCATTTGCCAAGATGTTTCGAAAATGGAAAGATGCACGGACTTACATGACGGTGACATTGCGAATTCCTAAAGATCAAACCGATAAGGTTCTTGAGATGTTGACAAGTGCAGGATGCAAGGTATCGAAATGAGTAAATTGAGGGAAAAAATGGGAAACGCTAAGGAAGAAAAGATTGTAATGTTTGATAGTCCCGAAGCAGCACGTCGGGTTGAGCAGTGGGGATGGAAGTCGAGAGACGGTATTTTCTACCCTGGTGATAACGCAAGCAGTGAGCATGGAGCGCGGTGGTCTGGTTGCACGCATCAGACGTGTGAATGCGGAAAACCTTACGAGAAGGGGCAAGTACGCTGCCGTTCCTGCCAAGCGAAGAAGGACTCTGAGGAGTATTACGCGCTTCCGATGGCCAAATGGGACGGTGAAACGCCAACCTGTGACGATGACCGAGACAAGTATTTTTGGGATAAAGCGCAGTTGCTTGACGAAATGTATTGGCAGTTGGAGGAAGCACAGAAGCGCGGTGAGGAACCGGAGATGCACGTTGTTGTCTGCGAACCCCACTATCTGCATGAAATTGACGGAAGTGAATGGGATGACGATCTTCCAGATAACGGAGACTATGACGGACTTCCTCATGATGTAGGAGAGGCGATAGATGCTCTCAATAAGGTTATCAAGGAGCAAGGACCGTCGTGCTGGTATCCTGGTAAGGAGAGGGTTGATATGGACGCTCTGTGGGCTGAATTGAAGGAGGGGTTGGCAAAGGAAAAAGAGGAATCCAGTGAAATCCAAGCCTAAACTTTGGACCAACTCCGATCTGCGCAAGGAGTTCGATAGGCTCAAGAAACTATATTTTGATGAAACGATGCCGAACCCAAGGACCATTCGATTTGAGCCGATAGACGGGTTAGGTCGCACGTTCAGGTATAGAAATCCGGGAGCGCGTAGGAGCAAAGACGATGATTTCGGAATTCAAATCAGTAGAAAGTTGAGGTATTCACGACGTTTGTGGCTAGGGACGCTGGTTCACGAAATGGTTCATCTGGAACAGCGAAACAAGTATAGTTGCGGAATCAGGGGCAAGCGGTTTAACGGAAGGATGCGCCAGTTGGCACTGACAGGATGTTTTGATGGCATCTGGTAAATTGGAGGATTGAGATGAACGCGAAAGAACTAGCAGAGAATCTGACAGGAATAGAGTATCCATGCGATATTCCTACCGAGTTGACGAAGGAGGCAAAGGCGTCAGGACTGGTAATCGTATACGGTGGTTCTGACGATTTGATGGAGTTTGAGGGAGCAATTCACGATGAGGTAGGTGCGTATGGTGGAACCACGGTAAAGGTGTACTCTAGTGGTCTGTTGCCTGATTTTGAACAAATCTCGGATGACAAGGACAAAGACCTGCTTCGAGAGTATTTTCTGCACGAAAACGACGCTAAAGAGATTGAAGCGTTGTGGTGCAATGAAGGCGATTATTCGTGGACATATAAGACGGATATTCCTCACAGCACGTTTGAAATTGTTGAGGATGGGGAGCCTTACTGCCGGGGAATTGTGTTTGCATTGAAAGATTGCGCATAAAAATAGCGCAGAAAACACTTGACACGGCGCAGGAAAAGTTTATTATGGAGGATAAATGAGTACCCCACTAATGCGAAGCATCGAATCCGAGGACAGATTTAGAGAAAAAGCGGCTTCCCACGTTCCTCCAATTCCTATGGGGGCGATAGACATGTACATACAGTTGTTGGAATCGGAGCGGCGCAAGACCTTTGCGGCGGCGGTGTCTATCTACGCAGGAGTGATGCTGCAAACTATGGACAGGAAAGAGGATATTGAAAATGACAAAAAGTAAACCTACGGAAGATGAACTAGAGGAACGAATTGCACGCGCACAGGAGTGGGGGCAATTTCGCCAAGAATTTGGGTTTACGCAGAAATCGCTAGCTGATACACTCAAAAGTATCGATACGGACAAGACGGGAAAGCTGCCAGGAGTGAGCCGCCGAACAATCCAAATGATCGAGGCTGGTCTTATCAAGCCCCACGCGCACACTTTGGCGTTGTTTGAAGAGTTGAAACGTAGGCATGAGAGAAATAAGGATCGGTAGAGGAAGGTAATAATTGGGGGGGGCTATGAGTGATAATAAATACGTAGTACCGGAAGGGATGTTGAAGGCTACTTTGGGGCCACTTGCTGATTTGCAGATGGGATCAGTCCTACAAAAGAATCTTGAAGTTTATCTCCAACGTGCTATCTGCTGGCAGGATGGAGAACTGGCAAAGATGCAGGCGGCGGTCACGCTTGGTTACAAAGGGGCAGTAATATTTTCGGCTATTGAGGACGTTCGCTGCATGTACCTTGCTCCTGAACCGGAAGTTCCAGAGGAGATAAGGAGTCTTCAACGTATCCGTCTTGACTGGGTTAAAGACCAAGACGATCTTAATCGATTGGTAACTGAATTAAATGTTGAATCTTTCCGGCGTGGACAGAAATCAACCAAGTAACTAACAAAATAAAAGGAGATGTAAATGTCTGGAAATACAGTGGTTACAGGTTTGAGTGGGACGGAAGTTATCGAAGACTTTCTGAATCACTTGCGCACTCAACTTAGGCGTGATTGCAATTTGCGCGATTCGGACTCGTATACACGAGGATACAGCGCTACTGCAAGCTACAAACTGAAGCTGTACGGAGTTGATGTGACTGAAGTTGAATCCGAAGTCGCGGTAGGACTCGATAACCCTGCTGAGACGGAAAAGGTTGAGGTTGAGGATGTAGTCGAAATTCCTCAAGAGTTGGAACTGAACGCGGTTCGTGAGCGGTCAGGACAAGAAGAGCCGGTCATGACGATTGACACGGAAGGTCGTCCATCGATCAAGAAAAGAAAGTATCAGCGTCGGATCGTTGCAGAGGCTCCTCCAGAGGGGTTGAGCGGCGGTGCTGTGGAAATAGACGAGTAAGATTGTTCTCCGGGGAGAACATCAACTTCCTGCCGCTCCTAAGTAAAGGTGGACGCCAAACTCAGGGCAACGCCAATGAGTCCGATGTGACACTTGGCAAGCGGCAGAACATAACAATTGAGGGGAGAAGAAAATGCCGAAGTATGAAGTGAAGTTTGAAGATGCAACAGTGGAAACGGTTGAGGCTGAGACGATTGGTCAGTTTGGAAACTTTGTTGCCTTTTCTAATGGGAAAGACGCAGATACTCAAGTGCTTGCGTTGTATCCTATTTCGGATGTAAAATCCGTCAAGAAGGTAGTTGAAGCTCCGGTTGAGGTGGCTACCAAGAAGCTGCGCAAGAAGCGTAATCTGACAGACGAGGCTCGTAAGGCTATTTCGGACGCTCAGAAGGCGCGTTGGGCGGCAAAGAAGGCCGTAGCAGAAGCACAAACGGTTTAGGTTCTCCCACAAGGAGAAGGCGCGGTGTCGGCCTAGCACGCTGCAATGTTCCTAGTGAACGCACCTGCAAATAGACAACAGACTACATTGGCGATAGTCTGCCGCGCCTTAAAGATTGGAGAAGAGATGAAAAACGAATTAACAGATGAAGAGAAAAAGAAGGAATGCGAACGCATCTGCGGTGATTCGGGTAAGCGTGGCATTCATCGTACCGCTCCCGTTCTATGCCCAGTTCAGGAGGCGTTGTGGAAGAATCCGAAAAAACCACCAATGTATTAGACGAACCTCTTGATCGCAAGGACGCGATTTTACGTTTGGCAGAGGCGTTTGAACGTATCGCTGTGGCATTGGAAGGCTTAGATGGAGCAGGAAGAACAGCAGTCACTAAACTCTGGCCAGAACCAGCAGGACAAAGGGAAGTCATCGTCTCCAAGGTCGAAACGGAAGAAGAGCGTGTCTCAAGAGAGCAAGGTAAAGCAATTCCCAAATCAGGACTCAGTGACTGGCTTGCCGAAGATTTTGGGGGAGAGTCAGAACTCGTTGGAGAACGAGAAAGAGAATTCCTCAAGCGTCAAAGAGAAGGACTTGACGCAAAGCGCTCTACCAGTTCCCAAGGCGCTAAAGGCAGTGGACCGGCAGAGGGAAGCTCTGAAGAGACTTCAGGTGAAGGCGGAGGACTTGGAGAAGGCTCCCAAGATAACCAACCTACTAAAGAAGGCTAAAGGCGGATTAAAGGCAACACTAGCTGCTATGCGCTTCGTTCAAGGAGACGAGGTGGTAGCAGCTTTTTTGTCTAAATACGACTCAATTCCTAAAGGTGACAGGGATCACTTGCCTTGGGAGGCGATAGGATTATCGGCGGAATTGGATTTGAGAGCGTTGTTAGGCTCTGCTGCACTTGCGATTACAAACTATTGTGGAAACGAGTCTAGGATTATAGCAGTAACCAACCATCCTTCAATCACAAGAGCTAGAGTAAGGTTTGGAAAGACGCTGGTAGGGGCAGAGAAGGACAGGACGGCACTGGACATGATGGTAGGTGCGTTACCGTCACCGAAGGGTCCGACGTTCATTGGCAAGGCTATATTCGGATCAGGAAGCGCACAGAGTACGCCTAGTACGAGCAGCGATTCAGACGATGGAGAGCCAACAGAGATGTTTGGCGCAGAGGATGATTTGGATAGGCTGTTTCCTCCTGCAAACGCAATGCAAGAAAAACTGATTGGAATTAGGCAGAAACTGCTAACGGCAGATAATGGCGAATAATATACGAAACATGTGCTATACTAGGGCTGTCGAGTGTAGAAGCACCCGGCTCACGCCTAATCGTCAAGGAGGACGACCATGACAGCCCCTAAAGAAAGTTTAGCACCATTAACGCAGGAACAAGAAAACATATTTTGGTCGAAGGTAGACAAGAATGGACCTGTTGTTCGCGAGGGGTTGACGCCGTGCTGGGTATGGAAAGAGGGAAAAGCAAATACCGGATATGGTCAATTCACGATAAACCATGTAACGTATTTGGCGCATAGAATGGCTGTTTTTATTGCAAGAGGAACAGATGTGCATGATGGAGAGGCGTGTCATGCTTGCGACAATCGACCGTGTGTGAATCCTGACCATATAGTAATTGCAGATCGAACGTACAATATGAGAGATGCGCTCAGTAGAGGTAGAGCTAGGCATATGGTTATGCGAGGAGTGGAACACCCTAGAGCTAGATTGACAGACGAAATTGTAGCGTCGATTCGAGAAGACGTTAAAAACGGAATCAAAATGAGATTATTGGCTGAAAAATGGAAGGTTTCTAAATGCACAATTAAGGACATAGTGCATTATCGAACTTGGAAAAATCCCTCATCTGTGAGTGTGGAAGTATGTATTCCCAAAAAATAATAAATGCTCGATGTGACGAATTTACCAGACAAAATGGGTGGGAGCCTATTAGGCACTCGTATGAGCAGGTGAAAGAGTTCTCAGCGTACATAGAGACATTAGTAAAAAAAGAGAGCAATTCAAAAAACACATATCTTACTATTTCCAAGCCTATAACAGCAAGGAGGGGAAATGAAATTAAGCATTGGATTGAAAATGAGCAGGTATTGTGTGCATTAGACAGCAGTTACTGGGAACAGAATTATGCTTTTGTATGTGACGAGAAAGGACAAATTTATAAGTTTAGTCCAAGATTGTCACAGAGGATTTATGATTCCGTTATTTCAGACTTCGACGAAAAGCAAGTATCTATAGAGTTGCTAATTTTGAAAGGAAGACAATTAGGAATAACTACTCAAACAGCATTAAAGTTCATCCATCGTATCATGTTTGTACCCCACACTCAGGCGATTATGGCATCCGTCAAGGCAAGCGCATCGGAACTGATTGAACGCATCCTTGACACAGCGTACAACCGCTGCCCGTGGTGGCTAGTTCCTAGAAAACTTCCTAAGAGAGCGTTTGATAACGGATCAATCCTTTCTATTCAGTCTGGTATGCAGGCTACAGGTCTAGCGCAAGGTTGGACCCCGACAAGCGTGCATCTGTCTGAACTTGCAGATGTTCCAGACCCTAAGAGGACTATCGAAGAGGGCCTATTTAGAGCTACACACTCATCAAAAAATCTGTTCATGGTTTTGGAAGGAACTGGCGGCGGAAATACCGGCTGGCTTGCCGAGACGTGGCGTGCGTCAAAGGCTGATTGGCCGAGAGGGCGATCTAGGCTCTGCCCTGTGTTTATTCCGTGGCCAATGTGCCCAGAGATTTATCCAGAGACGGATTGGATTCGTAAATTCCCCGTAGAGGGGGGTTGGAAGCCTGCTGAAATGACGCGGAAGCACATTATGCGTTGTGAATCATATATTCGCAATACACCATACCTTGCTAAAGTTGCTGGAAAAGATTGGAGTATGCCAATCGAACAACAGTGGTTTTGGGAATTCAATTATCAATCCGCTTGCAAAAACCATACACAGAAGACGTGGGCTGCTCAAATGCCCGCCGATGACTTTGAGAGTTTGACGGGACTAAATGATGCGGTATTTGGTATAGAAACTACAAATATGATCGACAATGACATATACACAGTCATTGGGTCAAACGATATAGGAGAGGATACAAAAGTACGCAAAGCTCCACTTCTAGCCTACGGAATCACAGGTCATTCGATACAAGAGAAGTTTAATCCTGACCCGTCTACAATTGATTGGGATAGGGAAGCGATACGAATTACGTGGGTATCGAATAGAGATGAGCGGTACGACTGGGAAATGATTCCTCTCCTACCCGTCAATGAGGATGTAGAAGCGGAGACGATGGATAAGCTCCTAGTGTATGAGGAGCCTAAGGAGGGGGAAGAATACTCGTGCGGAATCGATACAGCGCACGGTCTAGGAAAAGAAGACGAAGATAGGACTTGCATATCATTAACCAAGAAAGGAATAAATGCTGGTTACGACGAGCAGGTAGCAGAGTATACCAGTAATAAGTTAAGCCCCGCACAGACGGTTCCTTTTGCTGCATGTATAGCAGCATGGTACGGAAAGAAGAATAAAGACCCTAGAGGGGTCAAGTTTGCGATTGAGCAGACAATGGGACCGGGAGATATTTGCCAGAACCAGTTGAAGATTATGGGATTCAACCACCATATAAAGAGTTTCCGTCTGTATGCAAAGAAGATTAAGGATGAGCAAAAGAATAGAGAGGGTTTCTACTCAAACAGCGTAACGGTTCCTATTCTGATGGACTTTTACACGGAAGCGGTTGACGGAGGATGGTACAAGCCAAAATCCAAGTGGCACATTGAAGAACTAAAGACTCTTGAGCGTCATGTCAAAGATGGTGGTAAGGACCGAATGGAACACCGTCAAGGGCAGCATGATGATAGGGTAAGGGCTGCTGCAATGAGTTATGTTGCGTTCCATACATATGATGATCTTGCGGCACGGTCACAAAGGAGATACGATGCCCCGCAAGGAAAAAAATCATTGACAAAGGGTATTTGCACGGCAAATTCTGTTACAATTGGCGAAGGTTGGGATGAATGAGGGGAGAAGATATGAGCGAGAAGAAGGTTACAGTACCGGATGGGATGCTGAAGGCTGCATTAGCTCACATGATTGGCTTGGGGTTCAATCCAGCCAAGGAATCGACGCGAGAACTTCTCGAAGCGGCTCTTCGCTGGCAAAGTGAGAATCCGATTGTTCCAACCTGGAGCGATATGGATCATATGCTCGACGCGTATTCTCCAGACGACGTTCCAAGCGTGAGCGATTGCCAATTCGTCGCCGTTGAGTGGCAGCGCCGCTGTTTCTTGGCTACCGACGAGCCTCAATACCGCGAGATTCAACTTACATGAAGTTCAGAAAATTAGGCACTATCGCGGAACTGGGGTAGCTATTTTTGATACACTGGAGAATTTGATATGAAAAATCTAGCAGAAGAACGTATCGCTATATTGAAGTCAGAACTAGACGCGCTCAAGCAGCAGCGCAAGGCAGACGCTCTAGCGATCAAGAAGTCGAAGCAGTGGGTAAAAGTAAAGAACACTCTTCCTGACGCGAACACAAAACGCGCAATTGTGTGGTCGAATAGGAAGATGTATCCATGTTGGTTCTCAGATGGCAAGTGGTACGCCTTCAATGGAACGTGGATGCTGACTAAGGATGACGTTATGGATGTTGTCAGCCATTGGATGCCTACCGACTGGATGAACGCTCTTTATTGGCCTCAGTGCGGACCAGGAATCGTTAACCGTTTGCGTTATCTGTGGCAGAGGGTGACGGATAAGGCGTCGGACATGACGGTTGACCTACGACCGAAGAGACGGGGAAATGCTCAACTGGGTAGGAAACCAGTGTTTTACACTAACAGTTTAGGTGAAATCACGTCTGGAATGCCAGAGAATGTCCCTGTTCCGCGAGGATATGAGAAGGTGGTTTGCAATAGTGTCCAAGAGGCAGAGCATTGGAGTGAGCGTCAGAGGCAGTGGGAGAGGGTGAAGCACGGTAAGATTCAAGAAGACAGGCAGAGGATTGAAGAGCCAATTCATCAAGAAATTAGAAGTGAAATGCACAATAGGATGAGTAATGCTAGGAATAGCGTAAATAGGGAATTCATGCGACGGGCGATTGAAACTAGCGATGCAAAGCATAGTCCGTGGAAGTACGATAGGGAATCGTATCTACATAGTGAGGCGTTTGAAGATAAGCGTTAAGGAGGAAAGCGATGAGCGACAAGAAGTACGTAGTACCAGATGGGATGTTTAAGTCGGCAACGGATTCATGGGGTTTGGAATCTGATGCTATGCGGAAATGTACGAAGATAATCCTCGAAGCGGCTCTTCGCTGGCAGTCAGAGAACCCGATTGTGCCGACAGATCGACAATGGTATGAATGCGTCAATGAATCTCAAAAATTAGGGTATCCATCCAATGAACTGTATGCTCATGCGGCAGCAGAGTGGCAGCGCCGGATGTATCTTGCTCCTGAACCGGAAGTACCAACCTACGAGGAACTTATTTCCAAGTGGGAGGAGGAAAATAGAAGTGGCGTACCTAATCGCGTGGTGATGAAAGAATCGCAGGAGGCATCGTTTGATCCTCCATTGGAGAGAGCGAAGAAGACAGAAGCAAATCGTTCGTGTTCAGCTTGCGAACAAGGACAAAGTTCCGAACGGGGAGAAGGGACGCATCTAGAGGGAACGGTTCAGCATCCGGTTGATCCTAAAGTACCAGAGAAAATCAAGGACTTGCTCTCAAAGTTTGATGCTGGCGGAAAATATGACCGGCGTGGAATTGTTACAGAGCTTGAGGAAATCAGAGACGAACACAATGCTGATATTCTCGAAGCCTACCGGCGCGGCAAGAAGGATGGGAAAAAATGACAAACTTTAAGGTGAATTTAGCGACTCCAGAGCAGCGTGAAGCAATTAAACGCATGGAAGACAATATGCCTCCAAAGTGGATATTCGAAAAAGTAGCAAAGGAAATACCTCAACAGGTTCCTGATGGAACGGACAAAACCGGATGGAAGTTTGGATCGGCAAGGGTAATTGGTAGAATAGGTGGATTTTCTCCAGATGAGTTTGAGCAAGGTCATAATTTCGATTATGTAAACGATAAACGTCCATCTCTATCGGATGCTGATTTGTCCGATATTAAATACTGTGCGTTCTGGAGGCAATCTGCGCATACTAAAAGATATGATGAATACAAGAAGGATTGTGATCGTAATATAGAACAGGTAGAATTATCACAACCTTCTGAATGGACGGAATATCCTGTAGCGTTCGCTGCTACTATTCCGCTAGGATTCTGTGGAAAAGTAACTCCCGGTCAGGACGTAAATATAGAAAGATGGATACCCATTGGGACTAGCAATGAAGAGATTGAACGAATGGCAAGAGAATCAATTGTTCGTTTGCAGGAAGTAGTTAAGGAATACTGGGAGTCGAAATGAGAACAAAATTCAGATTTAAGGTAGGCGATAAGGTATGGGTGAGGGACCACGTACATCCATCAAAGAATAAAGGGTTGGCAAGGAGTATGGGTGGATTCTCTATCGTACAGGCTACGGTCCGTGAACGTCACCAGCATATTGATAGACACCCATTCTATCCCAATGGAGAAGGGTACGCTCTAGATGGTGAATTGTGGTGGGACTGCTATCCCGGATGCCGAGTGTTCGCAACGAGGGAAGATGCTGTAGCGGCGAGAATGGGTGCCATTCGATGAGCAATGCTATTCCACCTCGTCTTTGTGAGCGCGTTTGCGATGCGGGCAGGACGGAAATGGAAGCAGAGGATATTCTTAACGAAAAAGCTCCGTAAATCCCCTATCTTTAGATATGGGGATATAAGGCGTTCCTTTGCGCTTGACTTTTACACTGTGTGGTGTTAAGATTAAACCATGTTGAATGCGACCAAAGTCCGTCTCTATCCTACGCCTGAGCAAGAACACTTTCTTGCATGTCAGTTTGGATGTGCGCGGTGGGCGTGGAATTGGGCTTTGGAAAACACACAAAATACGTACAGGGAAACCGGAAAAGGTCTGACATTTTTTCAAATGATTCCTCTTTTGCCACCGCTAAAAAAAGAACACGAATGGCTTCATGACGCTTATTCTCAAGTTCTCCAAGCATCATTACGCAATCTTGCGGCATCGTTTCAAAACTTCTTTGAGAAGCGGGCGCGGTATCCAAGGTTTAAGTCAAAGCACGGCAAGCAGTCGATTCAGTATCCGCAGAATGTGAAAATTGTAGGAAGTAAGATACATTTTCCCAAGGTAGGAGATGTTGAGGCCGTGATTCACCGTGAGATTGTTGGACAAATCAAGACGGTTACGGTGAGCAAGAACCCCTGCGGTCACTACTACGCTTCAATCCTAACTGATGACGATATTCCTATGCCTCCGATTTCAACGAATGGAAAGGCTATCGGAATTGATGTAGGGTTGACACATTTAGCCATTACTAGCGACGGATCGAAGTTTAACAATCCTCGTTTCATTGCCAAGTCAGAAAAGAATCTCAAGCGTAAACAGCAGTCTTTAAGTCGTAAGAAGAAAGGTTCCAAGTCGCGTAATAATGCACGTTTGCTAGTTGCGCGAGTCCATGAACGTATCACAAATCAGCGTCGTGATTATCTTCACAAAGTCTCTCGTAGGATCGTAGACGAGAACCAAGTCATTGTTACGGAAGACTTAAACGTGAAGGGAATGACGGCCAACCATAACTTAGCAAAAGCAGTATCAGATATAGGTTGGGGAACACTAACAGCATTTATCAAGTACAAAGCAGAGCGCGACGGAAAGGCATTCATCAAGGTAAGTCGATGGTTCCCGTCAAGCAAAGTATGTTCAGAGTGCGGCTACCAAATAGGCGAGATGCCATTGGATGTACGCTCTTGGACCTGCCCATTATGCAATACACATCATGACCGCGATATAAACGCGGCAAGGAATATCCGGGACGAAGGTCTACGGATTTTGGCGTCAGGGATTGGCGCTACTGCCGGTGGAGGCAACATAAGACGAAAGTTGGGACGCAAGTCTTCAACTAACGAAGATGCCGTTGAATCCGGAAGCCCCCGTCTTTAGACGTGGGGTAATTCACATATACGGCAGACTTGGCAAATCAGTACGGAGAATCGTTCATGCTATCTCACCCGTATACGCCTGGATGTGGAACACGTTTTCAGTGGTATTGGGGGATGAATGTTCTCTGCCCGAATTGTGGACGCTTATATGAATCTAAATTTGAATACCTAAAATCTGGAAAGTACGATCCTAAGTAAATTTTTTTGTAGACGCGCAGGAAAATATGTTGTAGGCTGTTCTGAGGGATGAATATAGAACTAAACGCCAGTTGGGAGGCTGGTGTACCGAGAAGAACGGAAGTTTCGTGGGGTATATCGACATAAGTTCAGGAAATGGAACTTCTCGCGTAGAGAGCGACACGGTACGCTGGCAGTGCCCTCCTTTTGAGAGACCTCCCTCTGAGCGCGTCGGGTGGGTTGAGGAAATGATTGCCGAGGGTGAGGGTTTTCTTTCCGCCCAAAAATGCTATCAGGAACTAGGAAAAAACCTTCGCGTCTTTGATGCGGCGTTTAGGGACAAGTCCCGTAGCTCACTGATAACGAACGAATTAAAGTACGATATACGAAAGTTTTGCGAGACCCTTTCTGAAGTAAGAGAGATTGCTGGTTACGCTTCTGATTCCCCCGCATACAAAAAAATAGCTGAGATGCTTACGAAGGTCTCAAAGTGCGTTTATTTCGAGTCTGATTTTCCTTTCCAAATCCTAAAAGTTCTGCAATACGCAGCGGTCATGGGTATCGGATACCTGTGGCCTAAAGTCAGTGCGGATGAATATGGATACGGAGAGAGGAAGATGCGCTTCGAGGCTTTGGGACTTTTGGATGTAGTACCAGTCCAGATTCCGAAGTCGAACGACGTGCAGGATGCTTATGCGGTCACGATCTACGATTATATGCCTATCGCGGAAGCGTTTGGTAGATTTCCTCTATTCCAAACCAAACTACAAACGGTAGGGCGCAGGAACTACGCAAACCAAGTTCAGGCAAGGCGTCAGGACTTTGCAGAGCATTATCGTTATGGTGACAATGGCAGGAGTTTTGGTGACCTGTATACGGAAATACGTTATACATTCATTCGAGATTTGAGGATCAATAATACAGGTTTTGAGCTTCCTATGGGGGACATAGGAACATCATGGTTTTACAAGGTTCCTACGGTAGGACAACAGATATTGGGTGGAGTAGAAAACGGTAAACCAGCAAAGCGCACAGCGATACCCGAAGATTGTAGAGTGTATCCTAACCTTCGCCTAATCATTACATCTAGCGGATTAGACGAACCGATGTATGACGGTCCTGCGTTCGATTGGGACAGCAAAATGCCAATTATTCAATATACGGTTGATGATTGGGCGTGGGAGCCGATGGGACGTTCCTTGGTAGGGGACGTGGCAACAATTGAGACCACGGTTCGTAAGCACGAAAGGAAAATGGATGCCGTCATTACCGTCAGATTGAACCCCCCTATGGGCTACAACGCCGACGAAAACGGTGGACAAAAGATTGAGCACATGGATTTGTTTGAGGAAGACGTAAGGATGGGACTGTTTGGTGGTAAGCCAAAGGAAACATTCCAATCCGTTCTTCCAGATGAGGTAAATGTAACGGAAACGAATTTCAAGTTCTTAGAATATCTCGGCAAGAAGAGAGAGAAGCAATTAGGTCTGCAAGACCTTGGCAACATGGCAAACTTGAAGTTGAATGTTGCCAGCGCAGATGCAATGGATAAAGCAATTGAGTCTATTGGTCCTATCGCCAAAGGGATCGCGGCACGAGTAGAGAAGGCCAATAAGGCAGTAGGAAATAGAGTTAAATTCCTGATTCTACAATGGTTTGACACTAACAGGATTATGTCCTACGTTGGTCCCGACAATGTTGCGCCAGAGGTATTTGACTACAATCCAAACGATCTCGTTCCTAGCCACATGCCAGATGAAATGATAAACGGGAATTTCCCTAATTCGTCATCGGTGTATGACAAGTTGACTAGGGCACGGTGGTTTGCGAAACAGATTAGGCTTCTTCCTGTGGCTGGGACGTTGCTGAAGTTGACGCAGCAAGCCGAACAATTGAAATTCTTGACGCTGAAGAGAACACCAGATTGCCCAGTAAGCTGGGGAACGGTGTTTAAGAAGTTGGACATACCCGATCCTGAAGGAGAGATGGAGAAGTATTTCAAGGAGCAAGTACAGTTGACGAAGATGAAGATTATCGCGGCAGCACTTGCGCAGGAAGAGATGAAGAAGATGGGGATGCAGCCCCCAGAAGACGGTAAGGGGCCAGGACAGAAGAGCGGAGCGCATCCTGGAGGTAGGCCGGGGGGCGAAGGAAAAAATCCAAAATCTCCACGGTTGGCACAAAAGGGTGGAGCGGGTGGAGAACCAAGGCCGGTAATCAAACAGTCGTAGGAACAAAAATAATAAACACCATAAGGAGATCGAATGGCGATCAAGATTAAGGCTCAAAGAGACTACCTTTTAACCGAACTTTCCGTTGAAGGAAGTGTTTCGGAGATAGATGATGTTCTGAAGGCAATCAAGACTAGCGGAAAAACAATTGTGTTATATAACGATGGACACATTCAAGGAATTAACGTAGAACAAAAGACAAAATTGACAGAGGGACAATCTAACAAAGTACGGGAGTTATTAAACGTAAAAGATGTGATTTTGTAGTGTACCACTGCCGTAGGCGCAGTAGTAAATTATTTTCAACTATTTTGAATATTTTGCTTGACAAGGGTCTTGATTTGTACTATCTCTTGTAAAGACGCAAAAGAATAAGCGGCGTCAAAATATAGTGCGCGGCCCCTTTGGGACAACTGGCGACTAGGCGAATTTGGCCTAGTCGCCATTTTTCGTTTACTCCAAACGAAGTCAAACCAAAGGAGAACATCATGACAAAGCGTCATTCGAAGAAGGTTGAAGCAGGTCTCGTCAAGAAGGTAGCTGCGAAGAAAGCTCGCGGCGTTAAGGGTCGCGCAAAGCGCACCGCTCACAAGCTGGCCATCAAGGGCTAATCGTTAGCTATCAACCTAAAAAGGAGAAACATCATGGCAAACAAGCGTACAAAGAAAATCAGCGCCGTTGGCGTTAAGCACCTTCGGAAGGCTTCCCGCAAGCGTAGCCGCAAGGGTGCATCCAAGAAGACCGTAGTCAAGGCGTAATTGAACCGTTTCCCCACCAGTGGCTAGACTGCCGGTGGGGAAACAAATAATGGAGACGCAATGGCTACAGCAGGTACACCAATGCCGCAAGATCAGCAGGGTCAGGGAGCGCCACCGCAGGGTGGAGCACCAGACGCCGGTTCACAGCCACCTCAACAGGGTGGACAAGATACAGCTACAGGTTTGCAACAGCTTCTGGCTAAGTGGTATCAGGCGGCTAAGCAGATGAGTCAGTCCGATCCTCGTTTGGCAGCAGGGGCAAACAAGGTAGCACAGGGATGTCAAGAAATGCAAGCTGCGCTGATTACACCTCAGCAACCAACACCTCAATCTCAACAACCGATGACATCATAACAAACTTCCGGGAGAAGATGAAACTATGCCAATCACAGCAGGACAAATCGAGCTATTGAAACAGACGGGTTTCACGCAAGAGCAGATCGACGCGCTTGATCCGCGCTTGGCTAATGTATGGACAGGTATTACGTCTGCCGCCGAGCAAAAGGAAAAGGAAGCCGTAGCAGCAGCAGCGAAGGCTGAAGCAGACCGTAAGGCCGCAGAGGAATCGGCGAGGCAGGCTGAAGCAGCAAGAGAATCCGCAAAAGCTGCACAAGACGCGACAGAACTTGAAAAGCGTTCCAATGTAGAGTTTTACGAAACAAAGGTTATGCCGGGACTTCTAGGGTTTGAGGAAGAGAAGAAAAATCTGGAGACGGCAAGGATTAACGCAGAGTCGAGAGCAACATTCTATGAGACTCAGATAAAGGGATTGAAGGATGCTGGATTCCTTCCTGCTGATGCTCCTGCTTTTGTAGTACCGAACGCTCTACCAGCAAACAACGCAGGAAGCCGTGACGGGCAAGGAAGATTTGTGGCAGGTACAAACGGAAGTCCAGTTTTCGACCCTAATACAGTGGTCAGCAAAGTTGGGGACGCGTACAACACAATTAACGACATTATGTACGAACATCAAGTTCTTTTCGGTAAGCCCCTTCCTATCGCCCCAAGCCAATTGATTGCACAAGCAGACGCGTTGAAGTTGAGTCCTGCCGCTTATGCGGAACGGACGTTTAACTTTACGGCGAAGAAGCAGGAGATGGCGGAAGCGGCGAAGAGAGAGCATGACGAACAGATTCGTGCAGCAGAACGCACCGAACAGGAAACCAAGTGGAAGGCAGAACTAGATAAGGTTCGTTCTGAAGCTGAAGCAAGTCGTAAGAAGTTGGCAGAAGGAATGACCGGAAACAACCCTGAAGTTAGGGTAGCCGTATCTTCCAAGATGCCAGAGATTGCCCGTGCAGTCAAGGCGGGAGATCGTCCCGATCCGTTGAAGATGACGGATTCCGCACGCAGACAAGCAACGAGAACAGCAATCCATAACGATCTTGCAGAACGGGAACAAGCAGTAGCGTAAAACCTAAGTTGCTAGTATAACATGACTTAGGAGGAAACAAATGATGGAACGCGACTACAAAATCGTCAAGAAAGACCGTGAGGGGTTGGATGCTGTAAGGCGTCCAACCGCTATCGAAGTTGCTTGGGCGGCTGGTATATACGAAGGCGAAGGAAGCTGCGTAACAACAAGAAATACCAAAACTAGTACCTCTTTTGCGGTCTGTGTTCCACAAAAAGACCCAGAGTTGCTTTATCGATTGCGGGATTTGTTCGGCGGAAGAATAAGCCTCTACAACAGAACTTTTAACGGAAATATTTGCCCAATTCATCATTGGAAAATTTGCGGGGATAGAGCAAGATCTTTTATTGCGTTGATCTATCCATTTTTAACTGCACGCAGGAAATTACAAGTAGAAACTACTCCAGCAGGAGAGTTTCTTTTGTTGGTTGATGATTTAATAGGGTTTGATGTAAATCTTGGTCCATCGCAGGTGTATGAGAGCTTATGGAATAGGATTTACGAATACGACGCACAGCAACGACAAAAGGCTTTAGAGCACAAGCGCCAAAGAGAAAAAGAATGGCGTTCAACCAAAGGGCAAGAGCCAGAATTTAAGGACCACAAACGTCTTGTCCGTCAACAACGCAGGAAAAATCAAAAGGAGCAGTCACAGGCCGAAGCTAATAAGTTAGTAGCTATTGCCTAACTGAAAGGATAATAACATGCCATTTACACCACAAGACCCGACCTACGGAGAAATCGATAGTTCAAACCTAGAGTCCGTAAGACGTGAAACGGTATTTAATAACTTCTTCGTTGGGACCCCATTTCTTGAGAAGTTACGTGTTGCTGGTGTAGCTGACCCCTATCTTGGCGGCGCTGGCATGACTGAGGGCGTTCTTTACGGGCGTCCGCAGGGTTCCGCTGTAAGGCCCGGTCAGGACATTACAGTAACTCGCCAGCAGATCGATACCAAGCTGAAGTTCTGGCCGAAGGGCTACGCTGCATGGTTCCCGATGGACGACTGGGAAATGGACGATGGCTCTGGTCAGGGTGGAGTGATAAACTCTGGTCCATCCAAAATCTGCGACATCTACACCCTATATTTAGAGGGGCTTACGATGCAGATCAATACCATGCTGGAGATGGACTCTTTCAGGCATGGTCAGGCATCGTCCAGCACGATTGGTGACAACCGTATTCTGTCATCGAATGGTTTGGATGAAGCCCTGAATAACGGTATTGACACTTCCCTGTATGGCAACCGCTATACCAGCTACGGAGCGCTGCAAAGGAACGGCAATATCGGCGTTGCCTTGAACGTCACGCCTCTGTATCTAGGACAGCAGGTAACGGGTGGAACGACCGCTGCTCCTGTAACCAGCAACCCTGGACAGATTGATTTTGGTGCGTTGATGAACCTTTGGACCCGTTGCAAGGAAACGGGTGGTCAGCCTACGCTAGGAATCACGGGCGCTTTTGGATTTGCCGCAATTGCTACCGCTTTGGACACGTATCGCAGAGATGTATCGAATATCAAGCATGATATTCGTTGGGATGCGCTTTCGTTCAACGGAGTTGATATTTTTGCCGATCCTCTGGCCCCATCCGCACAGGCGCAGAACTTCATTGCTCTTGGTCAGAATGCTGGTGCGGCAGGCAACACGAACTTGGTTGACGGCGTTGGATCGAACACAACCACGATTCAGTACCAGACTCCTCAGTTCACGAATGCACAGGGTGGTTCGATTAACTTCTCTCCTACCAACTCTGGTTTGCCATCGAATGCTTTGATTCAGCCATCTGAAGCCCTCTATTTCTTGGAGCCTGATAGCTTCAAGCTGCGGACCACGGACAAGCCTGGATGGAACTTCGGTATTCGCAGGACTCAGTTGCCTTACAATGTTAGCATCGACGCTATCTTTATGCGTTTGGCTACTAACTTGTACAACTGCCAGCCACGGCACTCTAACTATGCGTTTGGTTTTAGCGCCTAAGCGGAGTATTAAGTCAACGATTTTGTAGCAGTTGAAGTTAAGGAGAATCTACAATGCCTTTTGTAAATGCACTACCAACATGGCTTGCGTTGAACAATGCCAACTTTACGTCTCCTACCGGGATGACTGACGCCGCAACAGGCCAGCCAGAGTACGGTGGTGGTCTGAATGTAGGCGACTACAGCGACTACACAAGCGATCAGGCTAAGACTGCATCCTATACGACTAACGGAATTCTGTATTCAGGCCGTTATCGTTTTGTGCAGGTTGACTCTGGCGCTACAGCAGCGAACGTGAAGGTGGGAACTGTCGGTTATATGAGGGCAGGATCAACCGTTAAGACGGTTGTGGTTCTCACACAGGGATCGGGACAGACACCCGGAACCTACCTGATAGGATCGACGGGTGGCGGTGGGACAGGGGCCGTAGTTCAGGTTGTTGTATCCAGCGCTACTGCCATCACAGCCACAGTTGTAAGCGGTGGTTATGGATATACCTCGCTTCCGACATTCACTCTTGCAACAGGTGGAACACCTGGAACGGTTGCTGCTCAGTTGGACTCGACTCCAAACGTGGTAACCAGTTTTGATGTAGGTGTGACAGCAAACGCCGTCGTTCGTCCAGTAGTTTTCCTGAACTCCATCACCCCAGGAAACTATGGTTTTATTCAAGAAAATGGAATTGCAACAGTCCTTGCAAATGCTGCTCTAACTTCGGCTACCGCTGGCGCATGGGTAAACGCAAAAACTAACGGAGCGGGAACCGTAGACACCACCGCAGCTAGTGGAGCTAGTGGTTCTCCTATCGGAAGCACAATTGGACAGGCCATTGATATGCCTTATGTATCAGTCTTGTTCAAGTGCTTGCTTGATAATCCAATAGTCCAAGACTAAGGGTTAGAAAAAGGGGCGGTTTAACAGCCGCCCCGAACGCTCTTGTAATAAGGAGAACCGATGCAACCTACACTGTTGAAGGGCTACCCGGACTTGATTGGAAGACGGCAGGCGTGGACTGAATATGTAAACGGTCCTGCGTCCTATGTTGCCGGGGGTGATCCTGTAATCCTTCCTTTGTATGGGATTCACATTGACGATGTTTTTGGTCCTGTCTACAGTATGAGCGGAAACTATTTAGCTACACCTATTCCTTCGGGAGTTGGTCCAAGGAATACGTGGAAATTAAAGTGGGCAGCATCATCCACTTCTTCTTCGGGTGGTTCGTCTGCTGTTACGGCTAAACTTGGTAGTGCCGCGAGCTACGCGCTGTTAGCGTACTCAGGAATTACGAATACAGGAGCTACGTTAATTACGGGTGGTAACGCTGGTTCATATCCTACCGCTACCATTACGGGATTAACGGCAACAAACTTCTCAGCCCCTGCGGCCATTGATAATGCGGATGCGCAAGCAGCCCAGACAGCATTAGCGGCGGCAATTACGTACTATCAAGGACTGACTCCTACCCTATCTGGTCTATCGAATTTGAGTACGGGTGGAAATGGCAGCACAGCGGCGACGTACACTCCTGGAAATTACTTTTCAGTAGCCGCTTCTAGTTTGACGATGCCAACGGGTATTATTCTAGACGCGCAGGGCAATCCGAATGCACAGTTTGTATTCGTTGCAGGCTCGACCATTAACTTAGCGAGTGGACAAACAGTATCATTAGTTAATGGAGCTACGGCAGCTAACGTAGTGTTTGTAGCTGGAAGTTCCTTTACTAGCGTTGCTACTTCAACAATGAATGGTAACATCCTAGCAGTAGCAAGTGTCACCTTGGGTGGAGGAATACAGAATGGTCGTGCGCTAGCAAATACTGGAGCGGTAACTATTGCGGCGGCAACTACTGTGACTGTCGTATCCTCGATTAACACATCTACAGGAGAGGTACCAGCAGGAACCAATTTATCCGCTGAAGTAATGCAAATTAGCGGATATTGTGGAGATTACTAACGAGTTTTTGATTTGTGATTCAATCAAGTTTTGGTGGTTAAGAAATAAGGAGAGACAATGCTTTTAACGCTGCTTCATGGTTATCCAGATTTAATCGGACGCAAATTTGCATGGGTAGGATACGGAAACGGTCCTACGTCCTATGTAACTACTGGCGATCCCGTGTCTCTTCCTCTTCCGTATACGTATATTGACGCGATCTTTGGGGGAACTATTACAGTAAGTGGTACGTACTATGTAACTCCTTCGATTTCACAAATAGTGACTCGCCCAGCGTGGAAACTGATATGGAACTACGCTACGGCTGGCAGTGTGGCGAGTGTCGCACAGAACGTAGCTGGTACTGGCATGACAGCAGGAACGTATACCGTAACAGCGACTACGGGAACGGCACAGATTACTGTTGTTGTGGCAACTGCTACTACATTAGGCGCAATTACGGTTATCAATCCGGGTTCTGGATATACAACAGCGCCAACATTTACGCTGACCGGAACAGGCGGAACTCCAGCTACACTGACGGCTACGCTTTCTACGATCAATGGCGCTGTACCGGCAGGAGCTAACTTGTCGGCAGAGAGTATTCAAATCGCAGGGTATGGTGTTCAGAGCTAAACGAGTTTTCACGAAGTCTTCTCCCCGGAGACACAAAGGCGGTTTAAGTGGAGTGATCTGCTAAGCCGCCTTTAATTTAGGAGAGATAATGGCAACGAAGAAGCAAAAATCGAACTGGATGGAAGACGGAGACGATGCACACTTCTCCGATAATCCTGCCGTTGACAAGAAGACGCGAAAGAAGTGGCGGGCGGAAGAAAAGAATCTCGTAGTCTCATCGGTTAAGGGCCATCCTTCGGCAAAGGCAAAGAAAAAGGGTTCTGTAAAGAAGTATGCGGTGAAAAAATAAGGAGAAACATCATGCAGCCAAAATCTACTGGACTTCACAAGGCTTTAAAAGCGAAGCACAACATCCACAAGCATTCCTCAGCCAAGAAGGAAATTGTGTTGAACAAGACGACGACACATAACCTAAAGGCGGGATTGAAGCACAAGACCAAGAAATCTAATGTGGGCAAAAAGGTTGCGGTCAAGAAGTAGGAGAGAATCGATGTCAAAGAAAACGAGCAAATTAAGCGTTAAGACAATCGCGCCATCTGCGAAGCCAGTAGGAATTTTGCACAAGCAGAGCAAGCGCAAGGGACGCAGCGTAAAGGCAATGGCCAAAAAGTCCTGCTGACGATAGCGGGACTTCTGGTTACGCGGTAGCGGTAGGAACAGGAGCAGAAATTATGAGCTTGGGGACAATGATTCAGTCACTTCTCGGAACGATACCAGGGAGTAACTACGGTCTTGTCAAAACAAGTATAAACGATGCCTTCAGAAAAATACAAGATGAAAATATGTGGTCTTTCCAACTAAAGACTGGAGGTTGGTTAACTCCAAGTTTGTTAGGTGGCCCCAACACTTCATTTCTAAGCCCCGGAACAATCACAGTAGTACCATTTACAACCACAATCACTGGCGATGCGGTTGCAACGGCTGCATGGACGACTAACGTCCCTTACCCTCCATTGTTGACTCAGCAGCAAATCAGAGTACCATATTTTGATATATACAACATCATTGCGTTAGGAAATAACGGAACTGTGGCTTCCGCTACAGTCTCTACCGCAGGCGCTTCACAAACTCCCGGCGTCTATACTGTCCCCATTCTCGATTCCGCGACGGGCGCTGGTGGAACTGTTTCTATTACTGTAGATGCTAACGGAACAGTGACAAAAACCCCGGTATTGTTGAATGCAGGAAGCAACTACACGACTCCGTACATTACGTTCTCAGCGGGTGGAAATCCTGCCACGTTCTCGGTTACTTTAATTGCGACGCTGACGATTGATAGACCTTGGACCGCCCCCCCAGCACAGTCTTCAAACTACATGATTTACCAGAGCCTGTATCCCGCTCCCGCTGGTTTTAAGAAGTGGTTTTATATAAGCGATGTGCAGAATAACTGCGGAATGGATTGGTGGACTAAGACAGAATCGGACTTGGCGAATGATGATCCTGAAAGAACGATCTTTGACCAACCTTACTACGTATGTGCTTGGGGTCCAGACAATAGGCCGGGAAGCGCAACTGCAGGTCAAATGATGTACGAACTCTGGCCCTCGCCAATTTCTGTTTTGACCTACTCGTTTGGTTGCTTGTGTAATTATCCTCCACTGGTTAATAACACAGACACAATTCCTTATCCATTAAACGATGAAATCGTTAAGTGGAGAGCAAGGGAAATACTTTGCCAATGGAAAGAAGGAATGAAGGGTGATAATTTGGAGCGCGGTTCAGGCGCTAACTGGCAGTTCTTAAGTAAGGCAGCACACGAGGAATACAAGGAATTATTGAAACAGGCAAGGATTATGGATAGCAACCTTGTCAGTTTGTATTTCACCAAGTCTCGTCAGTTACCGCCGTTTGGAGGAGAACCTTTCTCAAGTCCTAACGGAAACACAAATATAGGTTTGTTTTAAGTAGCAGTAGGAATTGAAGGAGGCAGAGTATGCCATCGTATACGACCCCTGGACAGGCAAAACTGCTTAGGGACAACACGCAAGGGATTCTATGGGCAGGAGAGAGTGTTCCTGCGTCAACATTGAGTATTGGCTTCCTTCTTGAGCGTATTAACCGTTCGTTCTATCCGTGGGGATTGTCGTTTGAGGTATCGTTCTCAGGCGCACCGGGAACGTTCGAGATAGACTTGATGGCCGCTAACACAGATACGGCAGGTAGTTATATACAGATAGGAACTATCACAACGGTAAACAGTTCTAACGTAGGACGTTGGGATATGCCAAGCAACATATGGCCTAAGTATGTTGCTGGATATATCAAGACGTTGACAAACGCAGTAAACACTACGCTCATTGTAACGAAGTAGGGAGGAATGCCTTGAAAAAGACAATCATTATTTTGATGCTTCTATTTTCGGTTAAGACGTTCGCTCAGACGGCGGCATTGCCGGTGTATGCTTGTGTCCAGAACGGAACACAAGCCGTCACCAGCGGTCTGAAGTCAAGCAACTACCAACTTGGCGTAGTTCCCTATTGCTCTGTGAGCGTCTACTTGACAGGCACGACCACTATTGCCACTACTACTCCACAGAGTCCGTTTAGGGCGAATAAGGATGGCTCTATTCCCCCGATTTATGCGGCAGTAAACCAGGGATACGATGTGGTGTTGAGCGGAGGAATTTCGCCTAATACTTATACATCTCCGGTACCGCTGACTGATTTATATCCGGGATTCAGCTTTAGTGGCATCTCCAGACTCATCGCGGGAACGAATATAACGCTTTCCCCACCAGGAGGGACCGGAAACGTCACGATAAGCGCGCGTGGAGTCGTTTTAATGCAGCAGGTGGTTCCTCCAGTTTCCGGGCAGTACGTGATCGTCTATCCGACGACTTACACAGGTAATTGGGCCGGTCAAAGCGCAGTAGGTGGCAGTTGGATTGATCCTCCGACATGTGTTGGAACTAGCATAGGAACGGAATCATGGGGAAATCCAGTTCTTCCGAGTTATGTTCTACCTTCGAACGTAACTGCTGTGTATGCGTTTGCATTAACGCGTGAATACGTAAACCCTTCAGATGGAGGCTGTCTTGGGCAACCTTTCACCCCTGCGCCCGCGTCTTTTTCAGTGGGCGCTAGTGGAACATCTTCTGTTTTGACACCTACCTCTACTCCAATATGGGCACCAGTTCAGAATGCGGTTCTATTACCCAGTGTAACTGGAGAAAACTTTGCTTCACAAACTTTCAGTGCAAGTTATGGGGCGTCTAGCCCTATTCGTACGGGATCTAGTGGCGTCGTATCTTTGGGATGGATTGTTTATTACACGGGTTCCGCGCCCCCGGCGGACACTGACATCCAAGTTGAACTGCCTCTTTACTATAATTCTGTGGACAATTCTCTAAGTATAAGTCCGCTATCTGAGTTTCCTGGATCGGCTTTGGTCCCTACCACGGTTGCAAATCTTCCGTGGGCTGCGGCCTCAAACGGATGGGTTGTGCCGGTTACGGATGCCTTAACCTCGACATCGTGCGCCATAGGTGGAGGATTCAACTACGTTCAGTGCAAGAGCGACGGCTCTAACTGGTACCCGCTGCCTAGCTCCCCTGTAGCTTTCGCCCTTACCACGACTGGCACGAGCGGCGTGGCAACATATCAATCTGGAACTCTAAATATCCCGCAGTATACCAGCTCAACGGTTGCCACATTTGCAACCGGAACGTCCCCTATGGGAATCACAGTGGATAGCTCAGGAAATATATGGGTCGCCAACAATGCAAGTAGTACCGTCAGAGAATTTACAGGTGGTGGAGCATTTATTCGAGATGTGAGTGTTGTGGAGCCGAACAGTCTGGCTCCCGATTCATCCGGTAATGTGTGGGTGGTCAATGGCAGCTATTCCAACTCTGTTAGTAAAATATCAAGCACAGGCTCCGTTTCCAGTACGTATGGGACGGGAGATAGCACGTCCGGTATAGCGCTCGACTCTTCGGGAAACATCTTTGTTGCAAATGACTATGCACAGACGATTATCAAAAGATCGCCCGCCTGGGCTGACCTTGGAGATTTTTCTATTCCGTGCCAAAATGAAGCGGTGGCTATTGATGCAACCGGAAACGCATGGACACGTTGCCGCAACGG